>Ga0209740_1000191_pt1 | contig 10969 bp, 12 predicted proteins | sample ConCONMetagenome_FD_184733 | JGI IMG/M metagenome (GOLD analysis project Ga0209740, IMG submission 184733) | Hot spring microbial streamer communities from Conch Spring, Yellowstone National Park, USA - CON_C (SPAdes) (version 3) | ecosystem: Environmental > Aquatic > Thermal springs > Hot...
TGAACGTGGAGGAGGCGGTGAAGGCTATGGCCAAGGCGGCGGGGGTGGAGGAGCCGAAGAAGGCCGATCTGACCGATGCAAAACACGTGGTGTGGGATCTCAGAGCTCTCAAGCACGACTCTGCGGCTCAGGCCTTCTTCGTATCTCTAATCTTGCTGTGGTACCTGACCCAGTGGGGCGCCAGGCCGCAGGCGGAGAGGGTGGAGACGGTAATCGTCGTTGACGAGGCGGCGCTACTGCTACACGGCGCAAAGATGACTGAGACTGGGCTGGTGACCAACACCGTCCTCACCCTCATCAGGCAGTTGAGTATGGGCGGCCGTAAGTACGGATTCGCCCTGTGGATAATTGCCCAGCTGGCTAGACACGTGCCGGAGGACATAATCGAAAACGCTGGATTTGTATTGCAACTGGGCGGGACAACAAGAGCGCTTAAGAAGAGCCTTGAAGTCTTGGCGCTGGATAGATACGACTACGAGTACCTCCGCTCAGCCACAACGCCAAGAGAGACAACAGGCGGCGCCGCCTCTGCCGGAAGCAGGCCATACGCCATGGGCCTGCTGTATGTATCCCCCCGCGACTTGAAATACCACGTCAAAATCCCGCTGGACCCCATCCTAAAAGAGGCGGCATGACTGACAAACCCGACTGGACCGAGTGCTTATACCGCCCCTCGATGTTGTGCGGCGAGAAAGATGAGAAGCTATACCGCGGCACAGGTACGGTAGACATGAGAGAGATCTGGCGCATGATGGAGGCGTTGCCGCCCCCACAGCCCCAGAACGGCCAGCCTCCACGGGAGGCGCCCCCCGCAGAGGCTATTCCTACACAGCTGCCTCCGGCGCTTGAGCCCACACCGCCGCCTCCGACTGAGACGTTACAGATACCTGTCAGACACAAAGGCCTCCTCTTCTCCAGCTTCTGGACCGTCATCAACGAGCCCTATGTCGGCGTGGGGGACGTGCTCATTGTAAAGAGCCCTGGCGACTATGTGGTCATAAGACAAGTACGTAAAACCCGCCACTGGATAGACGATACGCAGTTGCGCATAGCCGGCTACGTAGAGAGGAGGCTCTGCATCTACGGCTTCGTGTTGCAGAGAGACGTGGAGAGGATAGCGGCCGAGCTGAGGAGCGGCAGATTTGCTCTAGTCGCAATGTGCGACCCCCGCGCCGTCGTGCGGCCGCCGAGGAGGGAGGAGCTGTACCAGATATGGCGCTATGAGGGGTACCTAACCAACACGGCGCCGGCGAAGATGGCGCTGATCCGGCTAGACCCGTCGAAGAGGCCCAAATTCGCCGTGGACTATTTGCGCAAGGGGTGCCCCATCTATTCGCAACACCTCAATCAAATCCTCCAGCTGTCTGGCATACCCATCCAGCTGACTTGTTAGCCGTGTTAGAGATTATCATCGGCGGATTGATAGAACCCCCCTCCGCGAAGACCCGCTACACCTTCTGCCAAGTCGAGGAGGCCGCCCAGACCGGCCTCGGCTTCGAACTGACGCCGGAGGGCTCTCTCGCGGCTACGGCGGTGTTTATGAGGATGCAGAACCCCGCGCCCCCCTTCGCCAAGACGCAAGACCTCGCCACCTGCTCGGCGCCGCTTTGTCATCTATTCAAATTTGTAGATTATTCAGAGTTAAGAATAGAAGAGGGGACGTGGCGATATAAGGCGCCCACGGCAGACCCAGTCCAGCTCACCTTAGGTCTCGCGCTGGGCTTCAGACTGGAGCGCGAGGTGGGCGGAGGCTGGGCTGTGGAGGTGTACAGCGACGCGTGGCCTCAGTATTCAGACTTGTTGGCCATGGCTAAGTCTCTGCGCGGAGTTCTACGCATCTACACGTCGACCTTCGACCAGCGGATTGTGGTGGCGGACAAAGCCCTCACGGCTGTGCCGGGCCTCACATTTGAGGTCTTGTCGCTTAAGAAGGAGTGGGCGGGCGGGCGTCTGTGTCAAGTCGAGGTGCCGCCGCCCGTCGCAGAGGCGATGGAGGACGTGAAGGAGCTACTTCAGACCATATTTGAGGCTGGTGGGTTCACCACACTGCGATATGCGCAGGATAACTTCAGCCAAGAGACCATCACGAAGGCGGTCAAGGCGGGCTACGTCAAGCTGGACACCCTCACGATGACATTGAGACTTACCGAGCTTGGGATGTCCATCTTGACATGACGCTCTACACAATGCTCTTCTGGCTTGTGGCTGCCGCCGAGGGCAACGTGCTGGTGACTGGTCTGCCGGGTTCGGGAAAGACGTCGCTTGTGAAGTGGTCTCTGCGGAACATCCCGCCGCAGTACGCCGTGGTGGTGTACGACACTGCCGGCGAGTTCAAGGAGTGCGACAACGTGGGGCGGTACGCGGTGAATCCGCTGGATCTCCCGCCTCAACGCGTCGTGGAGATCTTGGAGGAGGCGCTCGCGGCGACCTATGGCGAGTATCCGTATTTGTTAACTCCCGCCATGGCGGAGCTCCTCCTGCGCGCCATAGAGAGCGGGTACAAGACACTGTCGGACGTCCGCGCCAACGTGCTCAAGCTCGCGGAGCCGCATGAAGTCGACACAGCATACGCCCTGCGTAGGCGTCTGACGCATCTAGACGTGCCGCAGTTCAAAGCCACAGACGTGCCCATCCAGCCGGGAAAATCCACATGCATAGACCTCTCACAGCTAGACAGAGTGGGGAGGATAGCCTACGTCCTTGCTCATTTAGAGCGGAGCCGCGACGTCAGAAACGTCATCTACGTCATAGACGAGGCCCACCGCTTCCTCTCTTTTACCGGCCGCTACAGCCTCCTCACAGACCACCTAAGGACTGGGAGGGCGGCGCGGCGCTTCTTCGTGTTGATTTCCCACAGCTACCGGGAGTTTCTGAGACATCTGGGCTACATGAAGCTTATCGTCAGATTTCCCGACTGGGATATGGATGAGAGTAAAACCGCACCTCTCAACCCCTCGGAGGCTCTTGTCACCATTAGGGCGGCCTCCGTCAAGGCTCAGCAGGAGCTATCCCGCGTAATACCGCTACGCGGCACGTGGGGCCAGCTCCGCATGGTCGTGCCGCCGTATGCCCCGCAGAGAGGACCCGCTTAGGAGGGCTGTGGAGTCGCTTAGGGAGGACTTCCCAGGCAAGTCCTACTCGTGGATAAAGAGGGCTTTGCTGAGGCTGGGGGACGTGAGGGAGGTGAGGGAGAACCTCTTTACGGTGGGCGGGAGGAGGGAGCTGGGGGACTGGAAGCCGCTGTATCAAGTGTGGTTTTCTGAGAGGGAGGGTCGTTGGTATTGTACATGTTACGCCTCGGCCTTCGGCTTTAGGCGCCGCAGAGAGATCTGCACCCACATAGCCGCCGTAATGCTGTACCGCAGGTACAGAAAGACGCTGGAGAAGCTGGAGAATAAACGCGTATACGTCGTGGAGGCTGAGGTGGAGTGCCGGGGCAGGCTTGAGGCAGACGGCGAGCTTTACGTAAAACCGCTAGTGGAGAAAAGCGGCGGAGTGGCCAAGCTGACATCTTTCGCCAGCCCGAAATACCGCATAGTCGTCTTCTCGGCTCATAGGCGCATCGCCGTGAAGTGCTCCGGCCACGTCATATACGAGGCGGAGGGGGAGGAGGTTCCGCTGGCCGTGGCCAGGTTCCTCGTGGAGAAGCTGTATGAAGGTGAAAAATAGAAAGGGGCGCTTCCGCTTGACTCCAGACTCCATCGCCAACTACCGCAGACTCTACATAGACGTCTTATCGGTGGCGGCTTCTCTCAGCCAGCCGGAGGAGCTCTTCGCCTCAGCCGCCGAGGCCGGCGTCAACGCGGTGTTTGTGGTAGATGCCTGGCATGAGTCGCATATGCCGCTGGCGAGGCGGTATCTGGAGCTTTGTCAGCGTTATGGCTTAGACTGCCGCCTCTCTGAGCAGAAGCCCGCCGAGGTGTACGCCGTGGAGCTCTGCGAGGCTGAGTGCGGCGCTGGATGCGCTGTGGTGACGAGGGACTACGACGCCGTATTGAGGGCAGAGAGGTGCGCCGTGTTGATCTTTCAGCGCGGGCGGTTCTGGCGGGCGGAAGATTTATCCCGCGGCGCGTAGTGGCGCATATGGACGTGGTGGTCTACGGCGCGGAGAAGGTCCCTCCCGGCTTCCGCGTCATTAAGAGCGTTGAGGAGCTCCGCCGCCATCTGGGTGTGGCTTTTATTGTCGTGGTGGGAGACAGGGGTCTGGCGGAGGAGCTGGGTGTCGCGTATTTTTCGGAGGAGGAGTGGGGGGATTTCTTGCGGTGGTATGCGGGAGTCTACAACCTCTGAGCGTTTCGATCTGTTTACGCCTGACTGGTTCCTCCTCGGCGAGTTTCGGCTGTATAGAAGGGCTTCGGAGCGGGGGGTGGAGTTCTGGGCCCGCGTCAACGTCTACGGCGGCCCGCTTGTCACCATCGGCAGAGGCGCCTTCCCCACCTTCCTAGATGTCCTCGCCGGGAGGAGGCCTTTGGAGGCGTTGAGGGAGGTGGAGGAGTGGGTTTGGTGTATGCCGCTGTGCCGCGCCGAGTTTGTAGATATACGCAGGGGGCCGTGGGGCGCGGCCATGAGGATATACGCTGAGATGCATGGTGAATCTGGCGCGGTGCACCGTCTCTACGAGGCGGTGCTGGCAGCGAGTGACCTGAGGCGTATCGAGAGGAGGGTAGGGTTTATCCGCCCCCCGACGCGTTGAGACATGCCTAAGAAGAGCTCCGAAGCGGAGGCGCTTGAGGAGTGTCGACGCTATGGAGGCTAATAAGTCAAAGTTGGAGGGCTACATGTAGCCTATGGACGTCCCCGGCATGTCGCCAAACGTGGAGATACATTATGAAGTCAAAGAAGACGGACTTTACTGACACTTTCGGACAACACTGTAGTTTTGATGAAGCGCCACATTTATAAGCCACTATAGGGCTTTACACATGGAGTTGTACCAAGTGATCATCGTGGCTATCGCCTTGGCCAATCTGGCGGTTACGGTGTGGCTCCTCCGCCTCCTCATCCCCATCTGGCAGACTCTGCGGAAGGTGGTGTTTGCGCTGGACAACTTCGATTTTGATGAAATTAGTAGGAAGTTTCTAAACAACGAGAAACCTCTGGCGGAGAACGTCATAGTGAAGACTTCTGAGAAGAAGGAGGAGGGGTATAGGGAGATCTCCATCACCAGGGTCTACAAAAAGCCCCTCGACGCTAAGGAGGTGTGGGAGGGGATAGTTAGGCAGATGGCGGAGAAGCTTCAGTGAGATGATTGAGCTCCTCGCCGTACAAGCCATAACTAACTTGGCGCTGGCGGCTGTGGTGATTAAGTTGCGGAGGGAGCTTTGGCCTATGATCGCGGGGGCTGGCTCGGAGGATGTGGGGTTTTGGGTGCGCTCGTCCTCGGTTCTTCTCGTAGAGACGCCCCTCCTTAAGGCGGCTAAGACGGCGATTAGAATCCGCTGGCTCTTCTCAGAGGAGCTCCACTTAATACACCGCCTTAGGGTTTACGACGTAGCTATGCGCCCCAGTAGCCGGGTTTTCTACAAGGAGTGGAGGGCGTGGATGCAGGGCGACGATAGATACAGGTGCAAGGTGGAGAAGCCGCGTGGGCTGTCTAAGCTTTACACCAAGGCCATAGACGTGTTCTGTAAGGAGAAGGAGCCCCCAAAAGAGGTGGTGATCCTCCCGAGCAGGTGGCGTAAGCGGAGGTACAAGCGCTGGACTAAGCCAGAGCCGAGCGGGAGCGCGCCGCCTTAACAACCCAAACAAAACCACGCCTTTTTCCCACGCCCCCTCCCCATCCGCGTTTGCCAGCTCGTCTTAAGCCGCACACATCTAAAGCCTGCCCTCTTTTTCAGCCGCCGTCTTAAACTACGTTTGAGATACGCCAGCGCCGTCTTAAACCACATTCAACTACTGCGACATGGTTTCCGCCGTTTTAAACTACGTTGCTCCATAGCCTAAAGCCGCGTCTTTTATGCGGAAGACAAAACAACGCGTGGCCGCGTCGTTTTAAACTGCGGAGACAGGTAACTGTTAGATACTCCCCTCACATCTATAGTTGTGTATTTCTTGGTTGACGGCGTTAGGTATTGGGTTCTGCTGACTCCCTCAGGGCTTATGCTGTACCGGAGGGAGGGGTCGAGAACGAAGTACCTCGGCCGCCGGCCAATTGCCGAAGTCAAGGAGATGTTGGCTAGGGCAGGCGCCGAGGCGATACAGAGGATCAAGACGGAGCTGGAGACCGTAAAACAAGCCGTCGAAAGCCAGAAGCCGGCGCAGAAGGCGCAGACAACACAAACGCTCACTTGGAAAAAAGACGGCCACACCTACTGGCTGTTGCAATACGGCCGGACGTTCTACGTCTACATGAAGGGACCCATGACGCGCCATAGGCCCAAATTGGTGGAGAAGACCGACGTAAGCGGCGTAATCGGCCGCGTCTTGGCGGCCGGCGCCGTCCACGTGCTGGAGGCGTTGCGGCTCTTAATCAACAGCCTACACGCCGCAGTGTCTGACCTGCTGAGGCCCCAAAGGTCCGCGGCGGGCGAGGCCCAAGTTCCGCGGAGGGAGGCCGAAGAGGCATTTAGAGAGCTGAGGAGGGAGCTGTCTAGGGCTGTGAAGAGGTGGGACGAGGAATGGAGAATGAAAGCTAGAGACTGGGGAGGGCCGGACAGAAAGTGGCTTAGAGAGAGACTTTCGGAGTTCATCGACGAAAATGTGCACCTACTAGAGAAGATACTGCCGCATCCAGACCTAAAGGACAAATTCGCAGACGCCGTGGAGGAAGCCTCCGCGGGCCACCTCACCAGACGCGACGTCTTAGAGGCCTTGAACCAGCTCTAAACCGCCGCGGAGGGAGACAATACCTGAGGCGCTCCGCAACACGCCTACAACAACCCGAGGCCGCTCCTGAAGCCCACAGGCCGGACCACTGCATCAAATCGACATCTCACGGCCGGCGCAGGGCTGGGCGGGGGGCAACTCGGCGGAGTTAAGGTTTATCCGGCCGGAAACACGACGTCTCATGCCCCCCACACCCAAACCACAGATAAAAACCAAGGGGGCTGAGGAGGGCAAGGAAAAAGTCAAGGCGGTGAAGGCTAAGAAGGTGGTGGCGGCGGCGATTCTGCTAATTGTGGCGCTGGCGGCGTTTGTGGAGGCTCAGCAACAACAAGGAGCCGGCGTCACTGCTGAGCAGGCGTTGAGCGGGTTTAGGCAGTTTCTACAACAAGTCATCCTCGGCGTTAGGCTGGCCATAGCCATGGCCTTCTGGGCCGCGATTTCGATCATCGTGGCGCACTTCACCATCGGCAAGGTGGCGCCGACGCGGTTCCAGAGGATGGGCTCCTTCTGGGATGGACTGGAGCGGGCGAAGGATATTGTCTACGGCTTCGCCTGGCTGTTTCTGTTGATATTCGCGATATATGCCGCGATTGGGATAATCGTCAACGGCGGCAGTATGGAAGTCAGCACCGCCGTCAACGTTGTGAAGTGGATAATGGTAGACCCCATTGCCGAGGTGGCAGGACAGCTGGGAGTCGGTGGTTAGAGAGCCGGTCAGCAATGTCGGCCCAAATTCCCCAGTTTTTTTCCGATCCTCTTGTGGCCGCCGGCTTGATGGCCTTGGCGGCCCAGGCCGGCGCCTACTCTCTTTACTGGTTTTTGGGGGATAGGGCGCATAGGGAGCGCGCCATGGAGGGCTTTGAGCGGGTTTTGGTGTCGGGCGTCCTCTTCGGAGTGGCGCTGATCTTGATCAACCTGTCGCTGTGGGGGTTGAACACCTACCTGTCGGTGGCAGGCGTAAGGCTCCCAGACAACTCAGCCATCCAAGTGCTTAACCAGACTAGGAGCTGGCAGGACTTCGGGGCCAACGTGCAGACGGCGCTTAGGGTGGCTGAGCAGACGTATCGAAGCTACGTGGAGGCGGCATGGGTCATATTGGCAGGCTACATGGCCGCGGTCATCGGCACAGGGATACTGCCGTGGACCGCGGCCGTGAGCATGGCCATCATGAACGCCCTTGCCTACATCGTGACTGCCGCCACCACCATCCTCATATCGGCCGCGGTGTATGCAGTAGCCGCGGCCATGGCATACGGATGGCCCGCATTCCTGTCCATTGGAGCTGTTCTCGTGACGTATGAAAGGACGCGGAACCTGGGCGCCTGGCTTCTGGCGCTGTCAGTGGTGGCGCCTGTGGTGCTGGCGGCGGGGGCGGACGTGCTTAAATCCGCCGTACCCCCCTCCACACTCCCCGACCTACGCACAGCTACGCCTTCCGGCGCGGTGCCGCTGATACAAGCTATGGTTCTGCTGGGCCTGATAGGGCTGGTGCTGACCGTCTTAAGCTACGCCGCCTCCCGCCTCTTCGACCACGCAGGTGCGCACCTAGCGCTAGATTAACATGCTGGACCTAGGCATAATCGCGCTAATCACCATCGCCGCCCTCGTAATGTTGATTCGTGGAGACCCCAAGTGGACCCTCCCCCCGCTGATAGGCGCCGTGGCGCTCTTCCTAGTGCCCATGGTAACTATGGCGATCATAGCCTTCTTCACCCCCCAGGGATCCCCCCTCCCGCCTCTGTTTGAAGTAAGGCAGGGCGAGTTCTTCCCATACTTCTACCCCGCCAGCTCGTTGCAGGAGGCGCTGGAGAGGAACTACAAGGCTATACACGAAACCTTCGAGGCCCTCCTGACGGTTCAGCAGGTCTCCTACGCGGCCCTCTTTGCGGTGGCGTTTGCGGAGACTGTGGTTAACATAATCCAGTCGGTGGTGCCGGGAGGCGCCCTCGTCCAGCTCTCTAAATACGCCCTATACGTATCAAAGGTGGGAGACCCAGTTCTGCAGATCTCGCTGACGACGTACAACGCCGCCACCGCCTTCGTCATGGTCTTCCACTTTCTGGAGTTCATGGCCGGGCTGGCGGTGAAGATGGCTGTGCCGCTTCTGGCTCTTTCGCTTTTGGCGGTCATCTTCGGCCCCACCAGGGCGCTGGGAGGCGCTCTGCTGTTCTTCGCCCTCATAATGATTGTGCCGTCGTATATCGGCTACTATCTGGCGCCGCTGGGGAAGGAATTCGCCGTGTGGGGTCTGGAGACTGCGAAGTGGCTAAATGCCACTGCGGCAAACGCCACTGGCATCGCGCCGGTGCCTCTGGTGGTTGTTGAAGGCGATCCCCACACCCTCTTCTTTGCGCAGTACAACAACACCTTCGTCAAGCCTAACGCCGTGGAGCTGGGGGAGAAGATGCGGGAGGTGTTGAACCTCACCGACGTGCCGTTGAACCCCGGCGATGTGGAGAAGGCGGCGGCCACCGCCCTGGAGCTGGCCGAGAGATACAAAGTGCTTGATAAGGCAACCTTCAACGGGACAGACTGGGTGGCGGCTACAGTTAGTTCCGTAACGCCTATCGCATACGGCAACAAGACTTGGCTATACACAGCCGCCATCAACACCTGGCTCGACTTCCCGGCGCCGGCGCCTCAAGAGGGCGGGTGCATATCTTACGGCGACTTCCGCGAATTCATAGACTACTTAATGCCCCCCGACCAGGCGCAGAGGCTTAAGGAGCGGGCGGCCAACCTCTCCAACGCCATATGTAAATTCCACGAATGGCTGGGGTATAGGAGCTACCACCTCCGTGTAGACGTCCCGGCACACTGGCGGTTCCTCGCAGTGGCCGTGAACTACACCGCCAAGGATAGACACGGCGTGGTGGACAAAGGCGTTACGTATGCACACAACGGGGTGTGGGGCTGGATAAAGCCGCCGGACAACGAGACTTGCTTCGACACGCGGGGGAGGGCCAACTGCGCCGTGTTGGACACCACGGTTAGAAGAGGCGTATACAACTTCTCCCTCTGGTCGGGGAGCAGGCGTGTCGTGGATCCAGTTGTTGACTGGGTCCGTTCTGAGTTCAACTTCACGGTGCAGAACGCCTCCCGGCCGGTGTTTGGCAGGTCTATCAGCCTCCACCGGTGGGTGGAGACTTGCGAGTGGTGTTGTGAATACGTCAACGACACGTGTGTGCAGTGGTGCTCTTCGTCAAGAGACGTCTGGCAGAGGGCCGACGTAACCAAGAGGCTGGGCTCCGGCCGCCTTGAATACAGCACTACGGTGTACGCCCGGCCTTGGGTGCCTGAGGAAGAAATGGACTACACCGGCGAGATACCAGTTGTTACGCGGACGTGGGACGTTCAGATCTGGCTTGAATACGGGGAGTGGAGGGGCGACGGCACGCCGCCCTTCGGCGCCTACTGCTACAGCCACAGCAACAGGACGTACATGGTGTTATCTTTCTTCAGAGCAGTGCCGGGGCCGCCCCGCGTGCTGTACGCCTTTACGTGGATGAACAACGTAGGCGTCGGGGTGTACAATCGGCAGGGCGACCCACTGCCGGACGTGTTAGCCGACTACACCGACACAGACGGGGTGAGGGTCGTGGAGTATCTAGAAGGCGTGGAGCATCAGTACTACTGCCAGCCCGCCTTCGTGTCGACGGCGGAGCCGCGGTGGCGCCCCGTCGTAGATGCTGAACATAATCTAACTAAACTTTTGGTAAACAACTACCTAACCCTCGTGGTCATTAGAAACGTGTCTCTTGCGTATTTCGCCCGGGTTGGGCCTTATCTGGAGGCGGCTGAGGCTAGCGGCTCTGAGCTGGCCAGGGCGGCCGCCGCATCTGTCAGGGAGTACTTGTCGTTGATAAGCCAGACGCCCGGCGCCGTTCCGCTTTACTACACGGCGCCGGACAGCTACAGAGGGCGGGACGTCCTCATCGCATGCGTCATGTACGACTGGCGTGCGCCGGTGAACCTCACCGGCGAGCTCCGCCTCTACCCCGGGAGGGAGTGGTGGACCGCGGCGTATCCCATGGGGGACAGCAGAGTGGCTAGACACGTGGCCGAAGCCAAGGCGGACATGTTTAAGTACGTCTTCGGGACGCCCCCGCCCCCGCCGCCGGCGAATTTAAGCGGCTTTGTGAAG
>Ga0209740_1000193_pt1 | contig 10814 bp, 20 predicted proteins | sample ConCONMetagenome_FD_184733 | JGI IMG/M metagenome (GOLD analysis project Ga0209740, IMG submission 184733) | Hot spring microbial streamer communities from Conch Spring, Yellowstone National Park, USA - CON_C (SPAdes) (version 3) | ecosystem: Environmental > Aquatic > Thermal springs > Hot...
AAGGCGGTTAGAGAGTTAGCAAGTTTAGTTTTTGTGCCAAGCAAGGACAAGCAAAGCAAACAAGCAAGGCAAAGGTGCGGTAGTCTATCCAAGCATTGGTTAGGTGCTTGTGTTGTGTTTTATGCGGGTGTGATTTGGTGGTAATTGGGGTTTTGTTTGTAACTTCATAAAAAACGTAACTTTTGGCATTTGCACCCGGTAAGTTTTGCCACTGTATAATTGCTGTATGCCGAAGGCAAAAAAGAAAACGCGCAAAAGGAGAAAAAAGAAAAAAACGAGCAAAAGGAAAAGTAAGAAGGAAAAGTGATTGCGAATGTTTTTAGGCGTCTAAGGAATTGAAGGTGTAGTGTGAGGTAAGTGATTGGTTTTTAATTTGGTTTTTTTAGGCTTGGTTTTTCCTTTTCTTTATTTGTTCCTCTAACAAAGCGTCTAATATTGTTTGTGTGAGGTTTGTAAGGTCCCTCCGAAGGTCTGCTATCTCCTTCCGTAATAACGATAATTCGTGCTTTATTAATAACCAAAGAAGTATTGCGAAAATATAAGATGGTGTATCTTTGAGAATAGGTTCAATCGAGAATTCCATTTTCCCTGAGTATTTTCTCTACTTTTTGACAAACGTTTATGAATGTATCACGTTTTGGCGGATTTAGGGCCCATCTGGGGGAGCCATACTTTGTATCATTGGGTGGGTCTAAGGGTTTGTAAAGTTTATTATATACAGTGTGCCAGTCATCGTTAGGCTTAATACTGTAGATTTTCCCTTTTAATAAGGCTATTGCTGCTTCTACACCTTTTTCAAGAGATGGGAACCTTGTCATTGGGGCGGATCTGTCGTCCCGCTCGTATTGCCCCGGTTGTCCTCCGTATTTTTTCTGCCATTCCGCCCAGTGCAAAGAAAATGGGTTGAAATGTGTTCTTATGAAGCGATTTCTCCACCAACCTGTTTCTATAGCCGCAAGCGCTGTAACTGCAATAGCTGTTTGCCTCGAAAAACCGCTTTTTTCCTTAATAAGCCGATACATAAATACCGTATTCACCCCCATTTTATTCCCCCTCATTTTTAACACCTCCGCCGTTAGTATAAACGTAAGTAAAAGTATAATGAATGCGAGAACTTCCATAGCTTCAACAAAATGTCAAACTTAAGGTTTATTTCCCCCTTAGGTAGTGGTATGTTTAATTCTACAAGGGGTTTCCCGGGTTTTTCTACACGCTCTACGCTTACTTCTATCGTTATTATTCCATGCTTGATAGTTATGAAACTTTTCATTCTACTTCCCTCCCGCTTGAGCCTGAACCTCCAATTGGCGTTTGTCCTCTGGAGCCTATGTTGGGGTTGTTACTTCCTGAACCTGAACTTGGTTTAGTACCTTTTATCAACATTCCAATGGCACCCCCAAGTACTACAAACAACAAAAACTTTACCATGCTACCCTCCTTTTCCTCCTTTTTTCTTCAAAACTTCTGCAATCTTTTGTGGAACTCCTAAGGCTAACGCAAGCCAGAGGCCCATTAGAACTAACGTTACAATGAATAATTGTTTCAAGCTCTCAAAGATTTCATCGAATGGTCCGGGTTGTTTTGGTTTTGCCGGTTTTTCACCTTTTCTAGTCACATTATATTCCCACCCCCAACTCATCTTTGATTTAATACTTGTCTTTGTCTCGTTGTAAAAGATGATTTGAAGGATATATTGTCCTACGTCTGAGTATTCCTTGTTTACCATTTCTTCGGTATGAACAATTCCTAACTGGTTGTATTTGATCAGACGATAATGTAATAGTGATGCTGTTTGTGAGGAAGGGTGCTTTTTATACATTACTTTTATCTCTATGTCGTTGAATTTCGTTCCCCATACTCTGATCTTACGGAGTACAGCCTTATAGATACTGATTTTTTCTCCTTGTTCGAGCGTAATTGCGATGGCTTCCCAATAATACCCCCGCCCTTCTTTTTCAAGCCTTGAAACCCTCATTTTTTCTTCCCTTTCTTATAGCCTAATATAAACGTTCCCGCAAGTATTGCGCCTGCTCCCGCTATTCCCATAGCTACCCAGTGGTCTGGTACATCTATTGCGATCTCTTGGGCTTTTCTTAAGACATTGACCGTAGCTTGGATTTTTGTTAAAATGGATGTATCAAAAGTAACGGAGTATGAACTCGCGATATATACCCAATATTCGTATTTCCCATTCCTCTCGGCTACCTTCTTGACCCTAACTGATACAACGAGGTCCCAAGCTACATCGCCCGAAAGTTTCTCGTCTGATACAACATAAAAGGCTGTTTGAAATCTTGGAAGACCTCCAGTTGCGGGTTTTTTCCAAATGGTGACCTTCATATTTGTTCCTCCCGTTGATCCATATCCTGAATGCGAATGATTTTTGCACTGGTATCGAAACGTACAAATCCCACAGCCACGATATAAAATACCCACGCGTTTAGAAGGTAATCATACGTTTGAGAAGTCAATCTGTGGTACCCTCTCATATCCTCGTATTCTATTTCCTGCTTTTCCGCAAAAACCACAAGGCGCTTAATATTGCTGTTATAATCCCTATCAACCATATGTTCCATCCTCCTTCTTTGCCTTGTTCAACTTTATTTCCTCCACCTCCGCTCCCACTTCCACTTCCTGTTCCTCCGCCTCTACTACCTCCACTACCTCCGCTTCCACCACTACTATTACCTCCACCGCTACTACCTCCACCACTTCCACCACTACTACCGCTTCCTCCTCCGCCACCGCATAAGGATATAGTAGGCGCATTGGTGGTACCATCAACTTTGATGGATATATCCGCCAGATATGGTTGATCTGGTTGATACCGAGAACTCGGATAATTTATTGTATCGCGAGTCCAATCAACTACGGGATCAAGATCCCATCCGCATGCTCTGTCCCATACCCCGAGGAACATATTCCCACCCCAATCTGTGTAATATATCTTCAACTGAGGTGAGAGGCTTTGAATTATACGCGCCCAAACTGTACCGAATACTTGGTTTGGCTCTGATGTGAGCCCATACATTACGTATTTATACCCGGAGGTGATTTCCATGATCACGCCTGATGTGATCATATCATATATGTTCCCAGATTTTTTCAACCAACCCTGAACGATGTATTCAGGATTGTAATTTCCCCATCTGATAATTTCGCCGTTGCATCCGAAAATATTGTCCAGAGTTTTTAAAGTCTGCTTTCTTCCGATGATGATATGATTTTGCGAGAATGGGTCCCACGTAATTTGGCGTCCATTCCAGCTTTCATTTCCGTAAATGTAGTATTGTGTTCGTCCTAACATTCTGGTGTCTGTTGTATCGTCCTCAACAAGTTTATCACCTTCTATTGCTATGTATCGCACCTTGGGGTATGTGTAGCTTACAATTAGCTTTCCTGCTGGGGAATAGAGATGAAATCCGTGAAGAAACTTGAACCTCTCGGCATTCGGAAGTCGGTTGAAAAACGATGTCTGATAAAGTACGATACCTGATGAACATCTTGAAATTTCGGAATACCAAGCATTCACCAATGCCTCGTATAGTCTAATGATTTTTGCCCATACCTTCTCGAACCCCGGAATGAAAAGATGATGATGTTGAAAACGAGCAAAACCAATTCCAAGGGTTGGAATGAAAACCTTGACTCTCAGGTTGGAAACCTTAAAAGCATTCATAAAACCATCATAAGAACCACAAGCGTTACAATGATTATGACAATCCAAAACGCTGGTGAGTCAAAAAGAGATTCTGATTTTGGTGATTCTTCGGGATTTGGGATTTTGACTATATCTCCTGTATCGCCAACTATAGTATGTCCATCTGTGGATACATACCATTGACGAGTCACCGGGTTAAAGCCTATTGATACAGGCTGACCTTTGATAGCTGCGTAAATCATCATTAAAACACCAGCTACAGACATCACGATAATAGACAGACTTACAGGGTCTACAGCCAGAATTTGTAGATCCGCGCGCTTGTATTGGTCGAAGGATTGTTGTCCTGATATTCCGGAGGCTGTATAAAGCCAATTTTTCCCCGTTTGCGCTGAAACCCTCGCCTTTATAAGGTTTTTGACTTCTTGGGTAGAACTTTTACCTTCAGAACTCTTCCATATCCACGAATGGTAAAATGTGGTATATGTGACGCCACTCATATCATTCTATTTCCCTACCTACTATGCTTTCCTCAAATGGTATTGGTGACTCTAATCTAATAGGCACTCTGTCCGCTGTAGGTATATCGGAAGGCGTAACAAGTTTGAAGACGTGGAGTTTTATAGTGACGTTGTTCGGTACTGGGTCTATGGTTTCAATCGTGAGAACTTCAGGAACAAATGCTGGATCTGGGAAAAATAAATATTCGCCCGGTATTTTGAAATCTTCCCGTGTTCTGACCCCATCTTGATATATGGATGCTTTTAGCTTCCCTGAAAGTTCCGATACTTTTGTTGCAAGTCCCGATACTTCTGTTGCGATAAAAGCTGGTTTCACAAAAACAAATTTCGCTCTGGCGTCTATACCAACATAGGTTAACGTTGTATACTGTATAAATGGCGATAATATCGGGACATCATGCATAGTATAGTATCCCACCACCTCAACACGTTCGAGATTTTCATCTGATGAGTTTAGCTCTATTTCTAACTCCCTCGATGGAAGCCCGTACATATACCAAGGATGTGCTCCTCTGCCTTTCGGGAACGTGAAAATTATGAATTTGTTGTTTAAGGTAGCTTGGGGCCATATATATTGAATTAGATCTTCTTCAAACGCAAACGAGGCGGGAGCTATTAGCGCGTTTCTGGTGTATACCTCACCTGTCCTCGGATTTTGAACAGTGATATTTACATTTGAGGCGTTAGTATTTATTTGGATAGCTGTAATCAATGTATGTCTTGGGTGCTCCTCTTCAGGTATGTATATCCTTACGGTATTCGATGGTATTTGTACGGTTTTGAGAACCTTTTTTATAGCTTTCATCGCTACCACCTCCTACTTGGTTTTTATTTTTACATACCCCATCGCGTACGCCACTACTACCACGGCCACGATTGCCCAAGCAACGTAATAATACTGCTGTGCCCAAGACTGTATTTTTTGGAAGTTCATAGGGAATATTATAAGGGGGCTAAATCCCTAATGTCAAATGTTGTATCAAATATGAAAGACTATATATTTCCCTCTACCTTTGAGGGCTTGAACTTTCCTTATGTCGTCGGAGGATAGTAAATCTCGGAAATCCGATATACGACGATACGGGAATACAACCAGAACCTGAGCTGAATGAACAGCCTCTGGTGGTATTCTTCGGACCCTTTGTGTCGTAATAATCCACGATATTCCAAAGTTCCGAGCCCATGCAATCTCTCGGAAGGGAATTCCCTTCTCCGCTTTCATAGCTGCCATATCGTCGATAATGAGAAGTTTTTTGCCGTTGAAATGTTTCATCTCCTCCCAAAACTTCCGGGCTACATTTTCAGAAGGTGTCCATATAGACATATATTTCCATCGCTTTTTTTCCCCATTCCAAATATGGAAATATGAAGGGAGATAGTCCCGAAATGTACCTGTGACGTCAAAAACCCAAATCAGATCCCAGATTTCCAGACGAGGCAAAAAAGGGAAACGTTTCCCCCGAAGATATTGGGATACAGTATATGATTTCCCAGTTCCAGAGGAACCTACTACCAAAACAGATACCCAATCCTGCATTTCGCATTAGTCGTGTATCGTGAATGCACCTTCTACTATTTGCTGTTTTTGAGATACATATGCATTTTCGGGTGTAGATTGTGGGGTAGGTACGGGAATTTCAACATTTTCAATCCTTTCTTCTTCATGGCGTTTTTGAGGCGGGCTGAAAAGTTCGAAGGTCTGGAATACGAACGGTAAAATGGTGAGATGTTGAAACCATGATATATTTCTCACTACTTTCTGCACCCAAGGATGGGAAAGGGCTTTTTGGAGGTTTTCCTCATACTGGGCTTGGAACTCCTGAATGGAACCGTATTTTTCCTCAAGTTCTCTTTTCTTTTCAGGCCAATATGGGAAAAGGGACGCTATTGAAATGATGATCATGGCGATATTTCGAGCGTCTTCTTCTCCCAGCTCCCATCCGTTCTCGTTTTCTTCCTCCTCTATTTTTTCCTCAACATCTGGGCTTTCATATTGAGGCATTTCCTGCAGAGGTGGTGGAGTAGAAGGCTCGAGTATGATCTCCTCGTTCTGAATTTCGAGCGAAGATAAGATCTCGGGCTCAGATTGAGGCATTGAATATTCTTTACTCTTTCCGTTTCTGTATTTGATCGGCATTGAATTCCTCCCTTAGAACTTCCCGTATTGCACGCTTCACCTTTTCCTCGAGGGTGAGATTGAGGTATGAACCCAGAGAATATGCAATCCTGCCTGCCAGCATATCAGCGAATGTATCGATATGATTCCTCAGTTGTTGCTCATCGATACGACCAAATATTCCTTTTAGGAGTTCCAATATGAAATCGTTTTGTCCTTTCATTTCTCCCACCTTTCATATCTCTTCTGAAAGACGCGGGCCTCCCAAAGGGATTTTTCCGCCTCATCGAGATCTATATCCAGATCATCCTCATGAAGACGGACCCATTCCAATAGAAGAGATACCATACGCGTAGCGGATCCAATCCCAAGCTCCCGACGCCTTGATTCAATCCACTCATACACATGATGCGGGATGCGTATCATATGCATGTTCTTCATTGTGGATATTCTAAATCTGATTTGAATTAAATTTTGATTTTTGAATACGACCAAACCTTATACCGCCCGGAATTCTCCTGTATATACAGTTTCAACATATACGGTTCATTCTGAACCTTGAAAAGCTTTCCCTTTTCTGTGGGAAAAAACCCCATATCTACCAAAACCTTTTGAAATATGGGAAGATCGCTTTTACGGACCAAGAATGCATCTACATATCGAGCCACTGCGAAATGATTTGCATCGTCTGTCCGAGAAAAGAAAAATCCAGCTGTGCGGTTATATGCATCACTCCAAAGTGCCTTTTGTTCCAGTATACACCCGTCTTCACATACAATCTCTATACGCCTTGATTGGAGCATACCGAGAGAAAAAACTATAGCATTTGAAACTTTCTTTGAGAGCCAGGCTCGTTTCCAGTCAACCCCATTAATGGCCCCAAGAAGGTACAAAGTGCGAGGATATGCTCTTCGTATATCCACTTCTACCCATTCATCCTCTACCCGTGGAATATCAGAAACCCATATACCCCATTTATACTGAGCTGGATTATACATAGGCACCATATCCCAATGAAACCTCCGAAGTTTTTGAACATATCGTGGGATTTCTCGCATATATACACTGTCTTTGTACCGAGAAACTATGACTGGTGCTCCTTTCCCTTTTGGCAGTATATACACTACCGAAGATGGATGGATGATGATACGTCCAGAAAGGCGAAATTTTTCGATAAACGCATAGATTAAAGGGAGGCGCATCTCCACAGAAAGGCGGAGATGCGCCCCAATGAAACGTTGGAAGAGTTTATACCCCTTCAATCGCGGTTTGACCTATCCGAACCGAAATCTCCGCGAATCCAGAATTCCTTCCAGCCTCCCATTTCTCGGTGAGTACATACCCTTCTTTCCGCCTTTGTATGTCTATGTCCCACCCTGCGATGGACGATATTGTAAACAACAACGTATACGGTTTCTCGGGTATAACCACCTCAAGATCGATAAGCCATTCCAGAACTCTTCCCCACCGCGGATCTGGCGGTTCTTCTGTTCCTGTCGGATTGGTCCGTACGCGAAAGTACCAATATGCACCATCAGATGTTCGTACATATTCCGTCTCTTTATCCTGCTCAAGTTTTTCTATATCTGAGATCATCTTACGCGCATACTCTCGGGCAACCAGAAAGCTTATAACCTCTGCCTCACTTTCATCTTGGGCATGCGTGCGCATGCGTATTTGGACTGGTACATACCCCTTGAGCTTTTCTATTTCCTTCTCGAGTTCATGTATTTTTTTTCCCAGCCTTTTTATTTTTTTTCTCATTTTCCGATTTTCCTTTGCGAGTTTTTTCACCTTTTTCCGTTCCTTATCCAGTTCCGCTTGTATTCTCTGGATTTCTTCCTCCTGAGCCTTTATTCTCTGCTCCAGTTCTCGTATTTTCTGCTCTTCAGAAGCTCCAAAAAATCGCACAATACGGGAAAAAAAGTTTTGAAAGAAGCGCTTAAGCCACTCCATTCTTCAGTTCCTTTCGTATTTCCTCTATCTCACGCTTTAGCTTTTCTACTTCATCCTTTAGGTCTCGTATGAGTTTCGCAACTGTAACAAATCTCAGCATTTCCGCATACCAGTACGCGTTTAGGATGCTTTCTGCGTTATCTTTGACTGTATCAGCGTCTTTCTTTCCGAGCAACCACTCAAGGATCATATATATCTCGTCGTCACGTTTCATTGTTAAAACCCTCCGTCCCATTCATCCTCTGCCTCGGTGGGTTTTTCTTCCTCCAGAACGTATCCGTTCTCATCCTTTCTATATCGTTTCCCGGGCTCTTCGCGAACAATGAACCCATCAGTATATTGATCGGGTACGATATAGTATATCACTTTCGAAGGGCGCCAATCGTGAAACATTACTTTCCAAAGATCACCCGAAATAGATGCTCGCACGTCCACATCCAAATCAGGATCATACCAAATCAGTGTCCATGAGGGATACTGCCTCGGCGCGAAGATACGACGGACGATATATTGGGTGCCCGGAGGTATTACACCTTTTTTCCTCCTCCACATACGATACGCGATAGTTTCCCTTCGGGGAGTCCACTTATGCCATACTTTGAACTCCCCGTCCTGTCTCTGCATATGCTCCGACTTTTTCCTTTGCTCCATGCTACACCTCCTGTTTTGTTTTCATCCAAAAAAACAACAATCACAAATAAAACGATAAACCCCCATTTCCTTCACAGGTTCCTTAAAACAACGATAACATACAACCTTTCCGCAATCGTCACATACTACATACAGGTATACTTCGTAGCATTCCGGACAGATATGCGCCCCACAACATGAACATATCTCGCCCCCCAGAGAACAATTTGTGCACATCGGTTTTACACATTCGATACACGATACATAAAAGTGTACCATACACTCCTGGCATATAAAATCTCCACAATAGGTGCAAATTTTACCATCTGTGTCTTCCTTGCGGCAATACGAACACTTCATTAGCTTTTCCCTTTGCATGCTATACCTCCTGATTTAAATATCCACCCCCCTCCAAGAGAGGGTATATTCTCTCCTGGAGAGAGGGAGGGAAGACCTCATTTCACGTGTACAGTTTGGAGAATTGACTTCCAATATTTTGGCGGAATATACCATGTTTGATGTGTAGGGTGGCCGAAGACATTTTTTGAGTGAATCAATATACGCCAAAAACGCCCCGAAGGATCAGGAAAAAAAACAATACCCGAAGCATTCACCACCTTTTTAGGATAGGCATATGGGTAATCTACGACCAAAAAGAATGCTCCCCATATATGGTCGTATACGATCAGTATAGGCTGGTTGCCGGACAAAAAATTCCAAAAATCCATCTCCCAACCGCCTCTTTCAAACGGCCTGCTAATTTCAAGGATACGGTAAAACCCCATATAATGTGAAAGCTCAGGAGGTAATACTTGATCAAAAAGCATCCGAACAGTATATCCATTTACATCAACTGCAAGGACCATATATACACCCTCAAAGAACCGTCCACACATAATATCCTGTTCAACGTTGATGGGATAATGCTTGAAAATATCATCCGTTATTTTCTTTTCCCTTCCCCGCCTGTATTTAGAAGCCAGATCGCGCATTTTCCACATATTTACACTTATATTTGGAAGCCTTCTACCTACATAGGAAGGATCGCGATCAATCAAAAGATCACGGATTACCTGAACCCATATAAACGGAATGAATCTTGCCTTACCATATCTCTGGTAAGTTTCATACGACACATACACACCCTCAAGATAGTTATCTTGCCAAATATAGACTGTATATGGCATTTTGAGGAAGTACTCATACTTACTCACATACACAGAATCTTTAGACAGATCCAGAAGATATACCAAACCATCATCGTCATATCCGATTACGAGGTACTCACCTTGAAGATCATTCACTACTTGCATATCTAATGGTGATGGAATATAAAGACGATGCCAGAGGTAATACGGACCAAGCCAGCCAGCATCCCTCCATTTTGAGATGATATTTGCACGGGCGGATGATATGATTTTATCCACCCGCCTTATCGCATCTTTCAGTTGTATTGAAGATTGCCCTTTCATAGTCTTCCCTCCTTTTTTAGGTTGTTTTCAAGCAAGCACTCAATAATGTCTAAAAACCCCTCCGTTGTCAAGTAAGGCATATCCAACCCTACATTTTTATACACTTGCCACCCTTCCCCATAAGGCAGGAAGGTAAGGTTAGGATTTAGCATCAAAATAACCATACCCCTATATTCTATACCCGAAGAACACTCCCTTTGCAAATGGACCCCTAAAGCCGTAAAACCACAAATTATCATAATTGCTAACAAACAAGGCAAAACCCTTAAATTGATGCAGATAAGTCGCAAACTCTTAAATTATCATAAAGGCATAAGTGCGTATAATAAGCAACTTATACACCCGTTCAATTTCCCACGAAGCCAATCCAGAAAGCCCCCGTAAGTTCGTAAATTGACGATCTTACGAAAACAACCCTTTTGAAGCCTATATACGACGCAGGCGGGTGGACGACGACT
>Ga0209740_1000194_pt1 | contig 10801 bp, 17 predicted proteins | sample ConCONMetagenome_FD_184733 | JGI IMG/M metagenome (GOLD analysis project Ga0209740, IMG submission 184733) | Hot spring microbial streamer communities from Conch Spring, Yellowstone National Park, USA - CON_C (SPAdes) (version 3) | ecosystem: Environmental > Aquatic > Thermal springs > Hot...
TGAAGGGTATGGTTACTTGACGCGGGAGGGGTTTTGAGGCATTATTGAGTGCCTCAACTGAATGTAAGGCGGGAAAACAAAAAAGGAGGTGAAGCATGGAGAAAAGGGTAAATGGCATAAGTGTAGGCGCTACCCCCATCACAATAAAGGGGGTAAATATAAACGCAGGGAATATGGGGTACATAACCCCATACGCAGATATTCCGCAGGTTCAGGAGCTGTTCAGGGGCTACGTGTGGTTTTCAACCAGTGAGCTCTGGATTAAGCTCTTTGGTGGTGTGAGGTGGCATAATGAGATGCCGATCTCATATCCCCGGGTTATGAAGGCTGGGACCGAGGTTTCATATGAGGATTGGCTTTCACAAACGAACCCACCACTTCCTAATACGGTGAGGCTGTACCCGATTTTCAAAATTCGGATAATCAAAGGGAGGGGGATTATGATGTGGTTTTTTGACCTGGACGCGGGCGTGAAGGTGAGGATTTTCCTGACCCACAAAGACAGGGACGTGATCAAACATATGCCATATCCGAAGGTAGGCGAGGCGATATATTACGTGCGTGGTGTATTTTCTGATGGGTTTTTGGTGGCGAGATCTCCGATCTCTTCGCTGGTGTATGTACCGAAGGGGAAGCGGACGTTTGTTTTGGGAGCGAGGATGAAGGTGGGTAAGGATCCTGTGGCGTTGGTTTAAACCTATTTTCCCCCGGGAGATCTCTCCCGGGGGGCTTTAAAACAAAAAAGGCAAACAAAAGGAGGTGCGATATGGCAGGAAATGTTCGTATATGGCATTCAGGTAGGCGGGAGAGGAGGGAGAGGATAAGCTTTCGTGAGTGGAAACGGAGGGGTGGTGGAAAACCCGGGCAGAGGTATGAGGTTAGGGTGATATATTCACCCCAAAGGTACCCCAACTATTCTATCCTTTGGACTGATCCAGATCTCAATGTAGACGTGCGTGCATCTATAAACCCTCAAAAGTTCAGGGAGCTTATGCGTGGTTGGAAACCTACGCAGATAATTTACTATGTCGTGCTTGAGGATGGTTCGGATGGCTTCATCTTTGAGGATGCAAAGGACGGGCGGGTATACCAAAGGGAAAGCTATGGGTTCGTGCTACGCGATACTCTTCCTAACGATGACGAATGGGAGAGCTTAGGCTTCTGACCTAGGACCAAGCTTAGGGAGGTTTAGGGGGGAAGGTTTTTTACCCTTCCCCCCTGATTAAAAACAAAAAAGGGGGTGGCAATGGAAAATAGGGATATAAATCATGCCATAAATGATTTAATTGCTTACCTTCCAGAGATAGAGGCATCTTTAGGTGTAATTTTAGAAAGGGAAAGGAACATTAACGTGGTAATTCATAATATGCTGGCCTGTTATGAGATTAACCGTTTTGTGAGGTGGGTTTATAATTTATACCGGAAAGGTGTTTTAGATTTTGGGATGTTTCAATATGTGGCTTTTCTGCAAGGTAATATTAACCAAGAAATATCCAGATATCGCGAGTATTTACTTAAGGGCGAGGTGTATTATTTGCCTGCGAGAGTGTATTTTGAGATTTACCCGTTTCATAGACTAATATATTTTATAAAAAAGGCACCAAGAAGTGCCAATTCAAAAAAGTTAAGAAAGGCTTTATTATCCCTTCATTCTCTCTTAATGCAACGTTGGAGTGTTTATAGTAACAATATCTCCCCAAACGAGGAAACTTGGTGGCGTTTAGCTGCTGTTTTGACCTATGGGAACCGCAAGTTGCATAGGCTGTTAACAGATTTCATTAACGGATTTGTTAGTTCGGATATCTTTACAGGCGAAGGTAATGAGGACATAAAAAGGGAGCGCCTTGTTTTGCTTGATGATATTTTATATTGTTTAGCTTGTGAGGCTTTGAAATGCAAACCTATAATTAATTGTAGAAAATGGCTTTAGAAAACAGGAGGTGAGCTATGTGGCTTTTTAAATTGCTTTTCGGAAATAAGGATGATGAGTGGCGAAGGATAGATGAGGAAAGGCGGAGGCTACGGGAAAGGGAAAGGGAGCTTTGGGATTTTGAGGATAGACTATATGCTAAAGAGCGGGAATTAAGGCGCTTAGCAAGGGAGCTTGAAGGTAGGGAAAGGGAATTAGATGAGCGGGAAGAAAAGTTAAGGGAGAAGGAGAAGAAATTGGAGAACCGCGAGAAAGCTTTTGATAAATCTTACGAGGCTTTGAAGGAGGGGTACAAAAGGCTTGAGGAGAAGAGGGAAAAGGTAAAAAAGAAAATACGCGAGATAAAACAAAAGGAGGCGGAGCTTAAACGTAAAGAAGAGGAGCTTGAGGAAAGGGAACGGGAGATTGAAGAGCGAATAAAAGAGGGTGGTTTTGTAAAAATGGTACCAGTGCAGATCCTAATACGAGGGCAGGATCAGGAAAAGTTTTACACCGCGATCAATTTTGAGGTTCCAATACAATATGCGGGGTTGATACGTTCAGAGATACGAAGGGATCTTTCGGGAACCGAATATAAATTCACAGATGATGGCTTTTACTGGAAATTTAGGTTGCGTGCTTATTCGGGTAAGCAGGAGAAATCAAACCCTCAATGGTTCCATGTTTTGAGGTGGTTAGAGGACAACAGGGTAATTCTTAATAACGATCAATATACAGTTGTTTCAACTACAAGCGGGATTGCGGGATGGGATCCGAAGGAGGAACCTATAGGGGATAAAGAATACAAAATAACGCATATTTGCGAGAGTTTGACTACCTCTGGCTTTGCAGAGGTTGAAGTGATGGTTGGGGAAAGTGCGCAGACAAAGGAAGAGGACGAAATACCGTTTTGAGTTTTAAAGGCGAGGTACCGTAAACAGTACCTCGCCTTCTTTTTACTTTTTTAAAGTATGATAAGTAGCTTGAGATGGTTTGTTAAAAAGCATATCCATTACCCAATGAGGGATAGAATGGAGTTAATTAAAACCTATTCCCGCATATACGGTATAACTGGGCAGTTTTACATTTATCCTTCGTCAGTTGTGTTCATATCAGGAGGTAGAAAGAAGGCGTTTGTTGAAACATTATCCAATGGGGATATGGGAAAGGAGATATTACGATATTTAACAAAACTACGGCGCTTTGATTTTTCAAAACTTCCCTCGCTTCCGATTAAGTTTTTATACAGGGGGATTATCTGGTGGAGGGAAATTCCAGAGAATATAGATGGTTGGGTGGAGGTGGATATTAAGCGTGCATATCCGAGGGTATTATACCTTGCTGGGGCTATAAATTCGGAGGATTGGAAGCGTGCTTGGTTGTCAAAAAGAATATCTCAAGCGATTATTGTTTCATTGGGGATGATGCAGGCTCTACGTTATGAGCTGGTATATAAAGATGGTGAATTGATTTTTGAAACATACGGGCGCAGATCTGATGCATATAACCGAGTGGTTTCGCAGTTTGCATTGGATACATTCCGTGTAAATGAATATGCAATCGCGAGATATGTTGATGCGTTTTTGGTGCGAGAGGATGATGTGGAGAATTTCAAAAATGCATTGCGAAGTGCAGGATATTTTGGAACAGTGAAGGGAAGGTTGACTAAAGTTGAAGACAAAGGTGCAATTGTAAAGTTTTATATCACCGAAAATGATGGGAGGTATAAAGCATGGACGTATAGCGAGAAGCAAATTTTACGGATATATAATTCCATAGATGAGGATTAATTGCTGGGTTTTTGTTGCTATAATCTCTGTTTTGGTTGCATTGTTAAGTGGTTTTGTAGTGCATCAAGTGGATAAAAGAATAATTTCAAGGCGTGCAGATACAGTGAAGGTTTTTATCCGAGATACGATCACCGTGTATGTTGGATCAAGTGCGCAGTTTTTTGCAAGACATTGTGAAGAAATTCAATGGAAAGGTGAAGCTCAAGGATTATTTTCCAGAGGTTTTTATGGAAGCGCTCAATCCCAAACATCTCAAGATATGCGTTCTTGGGGTTTGGGTTTGTATGTTTGGTATGATCTGAATACGAGATCATTTTCTCCGATTTTGTCGTATAGATACCAAAACTACATTTTTTGGATTAGACCAGTGCAACCATACGGTTTAGGTTTTGGGTTGCAGTTTTAATCATTTCAGTAATTTAATCACAACAAACAATAAAACAACAAAAAGCGCAATAGCGAATAGGATTTTTTCTATTGGAAGCTCAATGTAAATCTCGTCGGCGTTGTAAAGAACAATTCCAGCATCAAGGAAATCATCCAAGCGAACAGGTTGTTTTGTCGTTTGTGATTTTTGTTTTTGGAAAGTAAGCTTAAATTCTGTTGGAGACAGCTTTTTTAGTTGAATTCCTCCGTAGTTGATCTCTCCCGCGGTTATGCGCATTGGACCAATATCGACGTAATCTGATTTTGTTTTGATATAAACTGGCGGGATCCACGGTAATCTCGCTTTTCCGTCTTTAGGTTTTTCTCCCCTTTTCCAAATTCTAATTTTCATTTTTGCTACCTCCTTTTTTTAAACCGATAAAACTAGCAACAGTTATTGTTGAAAGCAGATTTTTTAATGCAGATGTTAAAAGCGTTATAAAAACTACAATCACCCCAAACGCAAACATAATTCCAGCGGTGAATGAAATGATGAAAACAATCAAAACAACAAAATAAAAAACGTCTTTTTCTTTGATAGCATCTCGCAAGGCGTTTAAAATATCCTTTATAAGCTCTGCAACAATATCCAAAAGCTCTTTACCCCACATATTTTCCTGCTCTCCTCCATATAGACGCCAAATTGGGCGTTTCTCTTCGGATAATTTCTTTAAGTTTATTTTCATCTTTTGTCGGGCTCCACCATCTCCGGATGTAGAGATTGGCAAAATCCTCTGGCATTTTTATTGTGTGGAATTCTTTTTTGCGTAGAACTATATCCATAGCTTTAATTGCGTGCTGTAAAGAAGGGAAACTTAAAAACCATTTCCAACCCTGACGATCCTTTGCAAGAAAAATACCGTTTATTAGATGCTTTATAGATCCCCATCCACCTCTCCAAGCATTAAAACCAAAAGGGTTATTGTCAGGGAATATCAATTTCCCTTGTATTAGTTGCTCCCTAATTGCAATGGCAATTATTGATTGCGTGATCACTTTGTTTGATGATCCTGTGGTTTGTTTTACTATTCTTGCGAATTCTTCAAGCGTCATTACAGTTCTTGGAATATCACTTCTTGGATCTCTTCCGAGATATACGCCCAAAAATTCGCCAAACTCTGTAGGTGGTTTATCTCCACTCCACCCACCTATTTTGTTTGCTTCTCTAATCAAGCTCTTGATATCCATATATACACCTCTCGGTTTTGTTTTCAATTTTGAGATCAAAATTAGAAGGGCGATAATGGGAAGTGCGAACCATATCATAACCACTTCGTTATATCCTCTGCGTTTTCAAACTTGTTTAGAACATTTCGGACGATTTCAACTCGGAACTTGTTAGTGTATGTTGGCGATAGCAAAAGCATGCTCCGAACGATAACTTCGGAAGGGAAACCTGAAACCTTTTTTAGATAAAGCGCAGCTAATATGTCGCATATGCTCTCGTTTTCTTTCTGTGCAATGGGTTGTTGATCACCAATGTGGCTGTTTAGATATGTGAGATATATATGTGCCATCTCGTGCAACAAAACAAAATATCTCTCAGGTTTATTGCGAAGGGATGATGAGATATATATTCTCCTTACCCCGTCGGTATATGCTTTTTCAACTGTTGGCGAATAGATGATTTCAATTTTTGCTCTCTGAACAAACTCGGCGAAGTTAAGAAGCTTAGTTTTTGTTTTCATTTCTTGGCTCTGGATTCTTTCAACATATCTTTCAATATATCCAATATGCCAAGCTTTGTGGTAAAGTATATTCCACCTAGGATGATGGCGAGAACAATAAGAAGCATAAGGGTTCTATGAACATCCTTCATAAATCCACCTAAACCGAGAAATCCTTTATCTTCGGATGCGGGTGTAGAGATAGGAGCTGCAATGGCAGAGGGTTTGCCTTCTTGGATTTTCCTAAACTCTCTTTCCTCTTTTTGCCCGGGTTTATCCCAAGTTGCGAATGCATCTCTACGCTCTACCCATTTTTTAAGAATGTTGCCTTTCCTTTCATCTATGCGGTACTCAATAAAGATGTCGGAAGTTATATGATACCCTCTGCTTTGATAAATCCCGATGATGTGTTCAGTGGGAATTTTGATGTAATACGCTGGTGTTGGTCCTCTAACTTCCCAACCTACAAGTCTTTTTACGGTTTTTTGGGTCCGGGGGTCTTTACCTATCCACCAGTATTTGATGGTGTAGAAAAACTGTGCTCCAGGCTTTGCGGGAGCTCCTAATCCAACAATTAAACCCTCTATTTTCTCATCTCTGAGACGCTGAAGTTTGATTATAGGCGTTTTTGAGAATTCCGCGGGGCTTTCAACCTGTTTTGGTGCCATCACGTTCCGAAGGTAATTCTCATCTATCCCGTATTCATACTCTATCACTCCATATTCATCTCCATCCTCCTCCTCACAAAGCTCATCATCCAAAAGCTCCTCATCCTCCTCACTCCAATCTATCATATCATCATCCCTCCAATTGTCAATGTAATTGCTCATATCTCACCTCCTTTTTGAATTCAAAACTAACCAACCAACTAATCCCATCCCCGCAAGTGCAAACCAAGGGATGGGATTATTACCTACTAAAGGCGTTCCTGTACCTACAGGCAGGTTTTTTACTTGGTCTTTTGATGCTTGCTCCGATAAGGGCGATATGAAATCAACCCTTGATGGTTCTATGCTTTGTTTTAGAAGCTCTGCTCCGTTTATGTTGTTTATCTTTACCGTTTGATATGGCGGTAATGCTGGGAGAAGCTCTCCAACTTTGGAAAGAACTTGCTCATCAATAGTGCCTTCAACATAACGCATATTAACGGTGTAAATAACCTCATCGATCTTAACATCCCATCCCTTCCTCGCTTTCTGAATAGAGATTTTCGGTTGCATATCAACCATATACGCTGGTTTGAAAAGCATTTTCAGTGCTAGATTTCTTGCCTCTTGCTCGTTTTTTGCTCCCTTTGTTATGTTAATGCGCTTATTGAAAACGTATCTAAACTGGTAGGAATGCTCTTTGTTGTATTTTGAAAAGTCATAAGTGCGAAGGAAGATCAACGAAGCAAAGAAAGCTGCTCTCGAATTAGCAAGGATTATGTAAAAAAAGAACTGCAAGGGGTGAATCTCGTTGCTCTCATATTGAATGAATATGGTATATGATACATTCCCCCAACTCTCTTTTATATCCACCCACTTTAGTTGTAAAGTCGCCTTTTCAAAAATCCTCTTTGCGAATGGGTCGTTGCTTTTTTGGAGATTTTCAATGGCTTTTACAAACTCCGCAAGCTCCCTCTTTAGTTTTCTACCCCCGAGGTTTAGGTTGTCAGGAAGCTTTGTTATACTGTCATAGATTTTCTTATATCCAATTACCTGCATTCCGGGGATAAAAAACGATGTTATACCATCAAAAATTGAACCAATGATTGCTCCCCACTTTAACCACTCATTCTCTCGTGACAATCTCAACGGAACAACAATGTCGTATTTTTTTCCTGAAGGTTTAATCTCTATAACGCTTGCTTTAGGTTTTTGGGATTTTTGGGTCTTTTGGGATTTCTTTTTTCTGCTCATTTTTTCATCCTCATTAAAACAATCCCGGCAAGTCCAAGCGCTCCAAGAATGATCCAAGGAGATCCAATATTAAGGGTGCTTGATTTACCACCGCCCTCTCTGTCAACATCCTTTTCTATTTTGTCAAGATCCTTCTCGGGATTATTAGGATCAATCTCGCCACTTTGCCTTCCCTCAACTAAAGGCTTCCACCTCTTTAGTGCCTCGTTCCAATATTGGATGAGAGTTTGGATCCTTACAATCAGCTTCTGGATAAACTTTACAACGGCTTTTATAGCTCTAACAATTAATCTTGCGATAGCTTTAATTGCCTGAACAACTGCTCTTATTACAGCTTTCACCGCAGCTACAATAGCTCCTGCTACCCCATATCTTCTCGGAGGGTCATATTCTGCTTGGTATTTGATGCCAAAAGTTTTCGGGTCTGGCTCTATTGTTGAACTCTTGACATTTATTCCTTTATTGCGAAGTTCTTGATCCATGCGATTTTTGATTTCATTAATCAGCGATGGATCTGAAAAGAAGGGATTATAATCCAGTCTTTTTGGGGTTTTGGGTACGAACTCAACTGTGAGATTTCCTCTCTGCTTCATTACTCTCTCCTATTTTTAAGTTAGGAAGGGGGAAAATTCCCCCTTCCTAGCGCTTACCTACCTCTACCTAACCTCGTTCTCCCTACCCTTGCTCCGGGTCTTATTGTTCCGGGTCTTGATACTCCACCGGGTCTTACTACTCCACCAGCAGGTCTTCCAGTAGCAAGTCTTCCTGTTCCACTCGTAGTACCACTTCCGCCCATAATTCTCCTCCTCAAAAGTGCATCATTAGGTTGCGTGCTGGAAACGAAAATGATGAACGATATACTCTCGCTTGCGGGTATAGTGAAATCCAAACCAGTCCTTCCGTTCAATATGAAGGATATGGGAAGCTCAATCAAAGAACGGTCAAAGTCCTTCGGTGTCCTATATGCGCTCGCAACAGCAACGTTTGTGGAAGATGCTCCCCAAAGTGTCCTCGTAGATATTCCAAGTGCAAACTTTTGAAGTGTTGCGGGTTCACCTGAAATCTGAATTCCTGAAACAAGAACAGGGTTAAGCTCTAACTCCCTAACTATGGCGCCGTGATCATACCCTTCACCTCCGACATAGATATTTACTCCTGCTGAAGGAGAAGTAAAAAAGTGTGCGGCTAAAAACCCCCTAACTTGAGCGGGTGAAGCGTTCGTGTTTTCCAGTGTGAATATCTGGTTTTTGGAACTCCTCCTAAACTTATTCGGATCAGCAGGTAGTGTGATGTATGATGCCATAGATAGGGCGTCAGGATCAAATTCAAGCTCCTCAAGGAACTGCTCCACTCCGAAATCTATCCAATACCCCTCCTCGTACCCGTATTCCTCATCCATCCCATATTCCTCCTCTACCCCAAACTTTTCAGGGTCTTCATATATCCTAATGTCCGCCATATCTCACCTCCTTTTTATTCTGACGCCCTAATTAAAACAAATATACCCCAAGCTACCGCGGCAGCTATCAGAGCTTGCGTCATCTTGTCCGCTTTTTCAAAGGCGAAGTAAGATACTCCAATAAACAGTGCGAGAGCTATGAGGGAAGATGGCTTAGATGCCAGTCTCTGCGCTTTCCCCAAATCAAGGGAGAATACCAAATTCTCCCTTGCATCTACCTCCTCATATCCATATTCCAGCGTATTAACGTTTGCCATTTCCATTTTCCACCTCCAGTGGATATTATAAAGCAGAACCATCACCCGTATAATATGCGCTATGGATATTTTGAAAATTGATGCCTTCAATCTTTTTAGAGAGATAATGAAGGGTGATTTTATGGAAAATATCCAAAAAGTAAACAAAAGTCTTCATCTCATCACCGATTTCATATCAACACATCCGCATTTTATTTACCAATTACGAGAATATGCAGAGAAAACAGGAAGAACGGAAGAATTTAAAACGCTTGTGGAAATGTTTATTGGCTTAATGGAGGAAAGAAAACAAAAGGGGGGTAAAAAATGAACGAGATGAAAGAAAACTTGGAGAATTTAGAGGCTCAAAATTTAGAGGCTCAAGACGAGATATTAAATCAACAAGCAGAGGAAATGGTAGAGGGAAAGGAAGATAATGAACTTCCGCCTCAAGATGTGGAAGAGGAGATTAAAACGATAGAAGAGGAACTAAAAACGATAGATATTGAAACGCTTAAGGAGATGCTCGGTGAGGTAAGCAGAACTCCTGAGATTGAAAAGGGTGTAGAAACTGAAGGTGAAGAAGAACCCGCAGAGGAGGTAGATTTTTCACTTCTTGGTGAGGCTTTATACTCAATCTACGCTCAAGGCTTAAGATGGGCAACGTATGTAATTCTATCCCGCATCATACCAGGATATGAAGAAGAGGTTTTAAGTGGGGTAGCGCTCCCGAGATCTGCGCAAAGGCAATTAGTCAAAGCATTTAACCGTTTCCTTCAAAAGAAATTCAATGATTGGTCCATAAGGCTCTCTGAAGAGGGCTTAGTTTTGTCTTTGATGCTCTTATATAGCATAACCTATATCGGGCAAGCAATGATGATGGCATATCAAATACGGAGAATGTATGCTTACCAAATGCAATTTCAAATACAAGAAACCCAAGAGGAGGAACCTAAACCCAAACGCTCCAGCAGGAGAAGGTCAAATTCAAGAAGTCGTAGCTCTGGAAGAAGAGGAAGCAGGAGAAAGAAAACAGAAGAAACCGTAAATGGGGAAACAACGGAATAAAGATTACAAGCTCGTCCTTATAGTGGGTCAAACTGGAACAGGAAAAACCGCTTGGGTCCGAAAGCTTCTTGAAGGGAAACCATACATAGTGATTGATCCCGTAGGCGCTTGGTCTGATATTCCAGAGGTAAAGTCAATTCAAGAAATCTTGGATTGGAAAGGTAGAAAACCACTTCGGATTTCAACACTCATCCACGAATACGAAGAAGATGTTTTGGATGTTTTAAGGCGGATGCGGAAAATAAACGTTGTAGTTGATGATGCAGACACGTTTATATTCATCCGTCCACGAGGGCGCTGGATGTCTTTTTTCTTTGCTTACCGACACTTAAAACAAAACATCTT
>Ga0209740_1000196_pt1 | contig 10792 bp, 6 predicted proteins | sample ConCONMetagenome_FD_184733 | JGI IMG/M metagenome (GOLD analysis project Ga0209740, IMG submission 184733) | Hot spring microbial streamer communities from Conch Spring, Yellowstone National Park, USA - CON_C (SPAdes) (version 3) | ecosystem: Environmental > Aquatic > Thermal springs > Hot...
AGCATGGCTCAATATTAGCATTCTCGCCTATAAATGTAGAGAAAGTGGTAACATTTACCTTGACTCCCGTAGATTCAACGACGAGAATAGTTGCTACAACTTCGTTAACCTCAGACTATAAAAATATTGTGATATTCATCTTTGTGGCCGCTGCCATTATTTCTTTTTTCTTTTGGATATTAGGGTTCTTGCTTGTATTGGGATTAAATACTACATTAGATTTAATTGAAAGGCTTTTACAAGATGCATTAGAAAATCTTCCACCATACACTCCAGCATCAATAAGAAAACAGTTGGAAACAATGCCAGCACGTTTAAGGGCAGACATAGAGTTTATTAACGCTGTTTTTAACGCCGGTCTATTCTTTGTTATTATTATGATGGTAGTAGATGCTGTGTTGGAAATCTATATATACTGGAAAAGAAATTCATTCGCAGAAAAAATCCTAAAGTTAATGCCGTAGAGCATACAACTAGATTAATATTAATCTATTTTATTCTGAAACCGCGATGTTTTTACGCCTCCTTTTTCCTCCAGCTTTGACTACTAGTACTATGCCGCACTCATCATCACCAATCCTACTAATGAAGCTATCCACAAGAGTCGCGTCACCATCAGCGATGTTGCTATTGTGCAATAAGCTCTTCACTAGCCCCCAAACCTCTCATATAGCTTAGTTTTCAGGGTCTTGCCGGTCATTAGGGAATACCAAGAGAATTCTGAGACTCAAGGATAAATAGAGTATTGAGTTTTTTATATTCCCTTAACTTCTCAGCTACTATCGCTAGAGTTGTATAAGTCTTACCTTAAACCTCTCAGAGGCTGGCCCAAACTATGGAGGATTCGCGGTAAACCCAGACTACACGGGAACCTACAACTTCACAGATAGAGATATGAGCCTCAGGCCATACAACTACAGCTACACATACTACAAGGGAATACTAGTCGAGAGGAGAGGGGCTTCGCAATATACGGGTGGACTGGAGTAGTAAACATCACGTTAATAGACACGTCAATACGCGAGCTCAAGTCAAAAATAGGCCTGGGAGAAGCCTGGACAGGAACCCAGCAAACCCTAGGACAGCCAAGCACACCGGCATATTTCATATACTGGATAATATTCTTTATAGCGATACCCGTGGTCTCCGGTGTAGCCGCCTACATGGTAGCCAAGAGGAGAAGACAGAGGTAGGCCCCAGCAACGCAAGCCATTAAACCCTGGCAACTTTAACCATGCCTTTCCCACGTGTTCTGAGAAATTGTCAAGACTTTCGCCGGGGTTTCTTATTTAAGCATCTCATACTCTCTCGGAGGGGTGTTACCCTGGGGTGTTATTGTTGATTTGCACCAAGGCCTTGTCTATCTTTATTGTATCCTAGATGAACGAAAGCACGGGTTGTCTCAAAGAGGCCTCGAAAAGGTGCATTACATGTTATCATACATACCTGCTGGATACTTTAACCCAATTGATGGAGCACGTGACTACTCGGATTCACGGCATATGTGTTAATACCGATAGAAGGAGATCACTTATAACATTATTAAGACCTTCTATTAAGCGATGATCCTGCAAAAAATATTGAAATAGTTTATAAGAAGGCTACTTTCTTTCTCGCCTTATTGTATACAGTGTAAATGCAAAAATACTTGCAACAATTATTACAAGTACTAAGATGCCTGTTACCACCGGTGAAGTAGTCTGAGGCGTTGTTATTGTTATCTCATTTAGTATTGGTTTTAGATCCCCCGTCAACTGGAGATTATATGCTTTTTGCTCGTTGGATGATATCTGATTAGTCACGGATACTGTCCCTATGGTTTTTCCATCTTTGCGGATTTCAACCCTTAGTGTGTAGATTTCTACTGGTTGTTTTGCTTCTGAGGCGTCAACGATGATTTTATCGATCTTTACATCGAGAGGAATGTTTACCTTTATTGCGTTTCCAAAGTCAACATAATACGAACCTGGTATTCCGGCTTCTATTGTGCCTGTTGCTTTATTGAATCCTAAGATTCTTCCTTTCTCGTCATATATCGTCAAGTAAAGTTTGTGTTGTTGCTCGGGCTCTATAAGGGTAATATCCACACTGTTCGCGGTCTCCCTGAGATACGTATTTCTAAAATTAAGACTAGCAGACTGGCACACTACTTTCCTTAACTCGTACTCGTCGTGCACTGCTACAATGTTATGTATGAATTCGTATACTCCGGGGATGTTAAAACCATTCTTCAAGTTTTCATAGAAACTATATATGTCACCAATAGACCCCAAGGCTTCTAGAAGAGCACTCTTATAGGCCCTTAAGTTGATTTTAACACCCATAATCTCCAACTGGTCTTTAGCATAGTAGGCTGACATGAAACGCATACCTGCTAAACCCTTTGTCTCCCCATTTTTAACGAGTTCGTAGAACTCCAGTGCCTCACTAACATTTACATTCATGGATGGAGGATTAGATAGTACTATATTAGTCAGCAAACCATTGGCCCTCTCTAAATCAGTGGCCCCCGAGTTCATAAACATTATTGAGAGCCATATGGGGGCAGTTTCGATTCCACCCCCAACTTCATTGGCTTTTTGTACTGCTTTTAGACTAATACTATAGAGATCCAGTTTCTTGAAGATCTCGATTGTTCTATCAACACTCATTCCTACATCATATAGTTCGCTAGGAGACTCTATACCTGATAATACCGAGGAGGCCCATGTACTCGCTGCTTGCAAGCTTATTACTCCAGCTAGTTTGCCTAGGAACCCAGCGAGGAAATTGAGTGCTTCTGCCTGTGAAGCGAGTTGACTTAGAATTCTAAAATAGCTTGAGCGTGTGAGAAGATTGTTTTTGTTCCACATAGTAACCCGTAGATAAGCTATTTCAGATGCAAACGCGAGTGTTTTATATAGCTCATCATCCATTACTGGTTTGAAGTTTCCATTTGTAGCCTCGAATATGAGCCAGTTCCGTTGTGAATAAGCCCATCTGAGCACATCCTCTATTCTTCCCGATTCAGGTGGTGAAACGTATGTAGCATTGTAGGCATAGAGGGCGAAGTATCGTTTACCCTGGTAGTTTAGAGTGACTATGAAACTTGGATCTATTAGTATTGAGGAGGAGCCAACATTACTGCTTACTCTGACTTTGAAGCTGAACTCCCTCTTATAGGCTACTCTATTACCTTCCTCTGGATATTCTACTTGCACAGTCAATCTAAAGCCTCTGATCCCCTCGGTCCCTAGATCGGCAAAACTCGAATTAATAGTTAGGCTATAGATCCTCAATCCCTCGCCCTTAATTATATCTGTGACAAGTTCTTTCTTTCCATTATCCTCATTTGTAAGTATAAGTGTGAAGACCGTGTCCGTGGAGAATGAGTAGAACACGGGTACTCCTATTTTAAAAGTACTTCCTTTTTTCACTACGCCGGGTGAGGTGAAACTCGGCACTTCTATGAGCTCAGGCTTCAAGTTCAAAAATTGCTCTTTTTGATCCACGAGTCTGTCTCCTATATAAAACCTAAAGCGGGCGACATCTCCGCTTCTTGGAATACCGTAAACCCGGCCTTGAAGGAGAGCTTGGATTCCTCTCCTGGATTAAGTGTCAAGGATTTTACTTCATCTCCATACACAGAGCCCGCCTGGAAACCGGTTCGTTCTTCTAGGACAACCTTCACTGTAATCGCTGAGCTTCTGGGGTTCCTAACCCGCACACTAATAGTGAAAAGCCTGTCAAAGGGTACAGTATCTCCTACAATTATAGTTGACTCTATCGGCGTAGTTCTTAGAGCTAGTAAAGCTGATGCTAGGTGATAACCTATTCCACTCGCACCTTGATAAAAGATAGGGTTTAGCTCTTGTAGTTTTTCCTCCACATAATCCTCTATGTAGTTTAAGAGGCTTGTTGCTAAGTCGAGGTATTTCCGATCCCTATTAATGCTGTACAGATTTACAAGGAAGTCAAATATTATGGCGTTCACCCATGGGCTATAGCCTCCCTCGCCTTCTATATAGGGTATTGCCCTCGAAATTCTCGTGTAAGATCCCATGCTAGTCCTACTCGTTTCAACCGATATACTCGCGAGCCAGTTCGCAAACATCTCGGCAACAGCTAACCGGGACTTGTTTCCAGTTGCTTTATATGATTTAATAAATATCTCTCCAGGCGTTCTAATGCTCAGTATCCTGTCCCAATCCCCCCATACTATACTCCTAAACTTACCATCCCCTGATGGAAACTTTAAAGAGTTTGATGAAACCTTAATCCCCATTGATTCAACCCAGTTTACCATTTTGTCCGCTACATCTCTATACTGTATGTTACCAGTCACAGAGTAAAAATCGTAGAGATAGTCCGCTAGGACTCCAACTCCTTCTACTGTATAATAGTTTCTATACCCTCTGTCATCAAGCCACTTACAATAGTCTCCATAGCATTCACTAGTTGCAAGTATCCAGTTTCCTATTTTCTTAGCGTAGTCTAAGTAGGCCTGCTCCCTAGATATACTGTATAGAGCGATCAGCAATGTCCCAACATCTCTTTGTGGGAAACTATAAACTCCGAAGAGTGCCTGACGATAGGGATTATACTCTACGAAGCAAAGGTCTCCTTGGCACTTAACTCCGGTACTTATAATCCATGTCGCCGCTTGTTCGGCGTATCTTAAGTACAGACTATTTCCTGTTACTTTGTACATTTCTAGGAGGAACTTTGCTACACCTGCGACGCTCTTATCCGGGGTGAGATACCAGCCGACTCCTCGATAAGAAGCTTCGCAATCCCAATGCGGCCATGTTAGTCCTCCATCTCTGAACTCAGCATTAGCGATAATCCAGGCTGCCGCGCCATTTGCGTAGTCTAAATAAGTAGGGTCATTAGTAATATTGTATGAGAGTAAAAGGAAAAGCCCTACGCCTGCAACCCCGTCCTGGAGTATTGGATTATAGATTATCCGGGGACTCCCCCAGCAATTGTAAGTTACTGCCCACTTGTATCCACGATCATACTCCGCCTTAGAAAGAACGTAGTTGGCTAAACTCATCACATCAACATAAACAGTCCCGGTGGTGAGTGTACTAAGCAGAGGGGTTGCTTCTACAGATCCAGGACTATTGGCCACGGTGTTCCTGGTTACTTCATAGATTCCAGTGTAGTTTTCCACCACATAGCTAATTAACCCGTTGAAGTATGACGCAGGTGAAAAATCACCTTGCACCAACATCGGCCAAGTCTGTTCGGTTTTTCCTTGTATTTGCTGGAGATTTATTGTGTTAGTGGACTGTCCAAGCAATAGCATTAAAAGGAGGATCGTTGTGACTAGTCCTCTTAGAAGGTGATTAGACGTCACCCATCACCGCTCACTATATTTGAATAAAAAGTATATAAGGGTTCCTTCATGTGAAATTCCATGTATAAATGTGGAGGCTTTCTTGGCTTTGACTAGTCATCACCAATAGTCATTAAACTCGAGTAGTTTTATTCCCGCCTTACCTGTGGGCAACTATCTTAACTGCCTAGTGATGAGGATGCGTGTTGCTGAATTAACTAAAGAAGCAGAAGACATGGCCGCGTAACCATTTCTGGATCGCTGGCAAACCCCTTAGTGCTGGAGCTGGAGTAAGCAGGGGCAAGAGTTGGTGTTGAGGAGCCTTAAGTACGACCCGCTATATACCTCTACGACATAACAATATTGTCTACTCAAGCACTATTTTCGCCTTTTTAATCGCACGCAGTTTTCGACGGCACTACTAACACATGCAAGGGCCTCAGAGCAGATTGGGTCATATCTTGAAGAAGTGCTCGCACTAGTTGAGTAAATGAAAAAGCCCATCCTAGGACCAGTAATACTCCTCTGGCAGGAGAACCAATGCAAATCAAAGCCCACCATGTGGCCATAGAACACCGGTTACAAGTTCGAGATGCATACACCATACAGACTCCACGTAATTCGGGCACTAGAGTTCAGTAATCCGAAGAGACACCCTTAGGAGATCCTTTTGGCAAACCAGAGCATGCATTGGGATAAAGCCTTTTTGAATGCATGAAAGATTTTGGTGGAAAATATTTATATATGTGACTCGACTAGTCGTACATGAAAGGTGTATAACAACGAGTTTAGGGCCATCTCATAGGCGTCTTATTATAGTAACTATGCTATTCGCGATAATGACAACTCTAATCCCACTAATCCCCGTCAACGCGGAGGTTACGAGTACCAAGCCGAGCTGGGCAAGACCAGGGGCAACACTAGTATATGGATGGGAAGACTTTGAATATATACCGTTGACAGAATTAGACTCTTTTGTAAAGAGATATGATAACAGTCCTTATATGTATCCCAGCGAGGTTGCATTTACCTTTACTTTATTTTCAGTTAATGAGACACACGGTGTATTTCAAGTCATACTCCCAAGGGTTAATCAGACCGGGGAATTGATCTGTAAATGGGATGGAAGCCCGTGCCTTATAGGACCCGCTGGCAACGCTAGTTATGAATTCTTAGCATTCTATAAACCTCCTCAAACACTGAAGGACTACCCACTAGTAGTTGTTGGTCAGCTCAAAGCGTTCAGAGTGGAGGAAAACATTACAAAGCCAGGAGATTATCCAAGGAGAATTATAAGCTATTATCATAAAGACACCGGGATTCTTGTACTCCATATTATAGTATCAGCTTATAGTGAATCCAAAGCCGGTGTCGTCGCATTTAAGCTCCTCTCCACAAATGCCATTAGTGCAAAACCCTATTGGGCTTCCCCCGGAGTCAAACTCGCATATTCAGTGTATAAGATGTATGCACCAGCTACTAATATAAGTGAAGTTCTTGCGGAGATAGAGAAGAACTTCACTTACTACGCGTCGCTAGAGCCTAATTTCTTCGTTGAAATTTTGGATACTAATGAGTCCATCGCAACCATACATTCATACCGTCTAGATCTCAATCAATCCTGGGTATTTAATTATTCTTGGGCAACGGGCGTGGAACTTTTATCTTCTCCTGATTCACCCGGTTCGCGGGGATATTACTGGGGGATGTACATTCCACCCGACACACTGAGTGATTATCCATTGATAGTGCTAGGTAGTTATCAGGCTCGTAAGGTGGAATACTACGACGAGAGTGGTAGTGAAATAGATGTTTCTTATTATCACAAAGACTTGGGCGTCAGGGTTTTCAGCGTAAGTGCTTTCCTCCTAATAAATAAAACGTATCGCATAGCCATCTCAGCTCTTGTTTCAGCGAATGTTGTTTTTCCAAGGGTTTACACGGGGGAGGTTGTGGTTGATGGGAAAAGATTTGCGGTTGAGACAGTGTCTAATTCCACTATTAGCGGGTTTAACTACAGCGTGGATGAAATTAACTTTAATGTAAGCGTCGTTCCGGGCTCCCTGGGCTTTTGCAACGTGAGTATTCCGAAGGCCCTCGTCAAGCCTGGTTACACGATCAAGGTGTACGTTGACGGCAACCCAGTTAACTACAGTCTCTCAGAGAACTCTACACACTATTTTGTATACTTCACCTACAAACAAGGCACTCACACAGTAAGCATAAGGTTTGAACAGGGAGAAGAGATCACGCCGCAACAGCAAGACTATACTTGGCCTATCACAGTAGCAGTAGTATCCGTGGCAGTAATAGTAGCAGTATTCGTACTACAGAAAAGAAGAAAACACCCTCTCCGCTGAACAATATTTTACACTGGCCTCCATATCCCGGATAATAATCTTTTTTCCTTGAGAAATACGTTTCAACTCAACACTGCTCTCAGGGTTATTGTTAACCATGGGAGAGTATACCTTGGGCTTTCACGGTTTATATAAGTGGTGGCTAGATGCGTGTAGGTTGTTTGTTTTGCGCACTAGTGTACCCGTTAACGTGGAGTATGATCTCTTCAAGGCCTAGACTAGTATAGCTGGTTTGTCCGGATTTAACCCTCACGGCTGTGGTGTGGCCTGGTTCGATCGATGGGAGTAGGAGTTTATTTAAGGAGCCCAGCCGTAACATGAGTCTAGGAGAGCACGCTGTTTTGCTAGGAGTGCTCGTGGGTTGATAGTTGTTTACCATGTAAGACTCGCTGTCCAAGGCGGAAGGAGTGTAGAGAACATTCACCCATGGCTCAATAAAGAGGTGTATTCTAAACCCACGCCTAAACCAGGACAGAGATCCAAGTGAAGGAGGGTACTAGGTATATCGTACAGGTGTTTATCACCCCTAGGGCAAAATCTCGCGTAGGCTCTGCGATAGCACTTAGAATGCAATTACGTGATGCCCTTGGTAGCAAGACACACATAGTGGTCTTTCAAGGAGAAAACCACGCCATACGGAGGTGGTGATCGGCGAGACTAGACGCGTCTTTGACATTACTCACACAACTAATAAAGAGTCGATCGTCGCGGAAAAGTATTTCGACTATTTAAATACACATAACCGTAATATAGCTTCAAACATTGAGAGCTTCATAGAATACGAGACGGGGGAAGACATTAGCATTGAACACGGATTCCCTGGATAATGAGAATCAGCAGTAAAACCACTAGTAATTAAACACGGGAGGAATAAGCAAGGGAGACAAACACCACTATTCATGCGATTAGACATGGAGACAGAGTATGCACTACAAGCCCATGGCTCCTTTACCTCGGTCCATAGAGACCTTTCTCACCATATGGCCGTAAGGTAAAAACACTGCTACTGCTCGTCGCCTGGTTTAAAACTTATCTTTCTTGATATATGGCGAGAGTGGTCTCTATGGGCTGGGATAGGGGAGTGGACTACGAGTACGCATACAGCAAGATACTGAGGCATATGGTCAAGTCCAGGCACCCCGCTAGGTGCTATGACGCAGTACTCCTAGTTCAACTGAGAAACGGTGCTAGGATATCCGAGGCCGTGAAGGCCTTCAAGCACTTCCTAACGAGTAAAAGCATCGAGTTCGAGGTCGAAGTGAGCAAGAAGAAGCGTGTAGAGCACCGCAAAATAGTGGTTCCAAGGGAATTGCTGAGCGTGGAGCTCGGGCCCTGCATGGAGCTACTCAGCGTTGAAGACAAGAGACAAGTGTCAAGGCTAAAAGTCTACTCTAGATACACCTACGGCTTCAACACGCATTCATTGAGATACGCATTCATAACTTATCTACTGCGGCAAGGAGTAAGTCCGAGCATAATAGCCAAGATAACCAAGCACTCACGTGTAGACCACATATTAACCTATACACAGGAGAAGACAGCCGAGGAAATATTGAGAAAAATAGAGTAACAGCTTCTCAACAATCACGATCACATTCTTTCAACGATAGTCTAGCTTGGTTAAAACATCTAGTATTAGTGATAGTAGGTTACATTAGAAATTTTACATCGACCACGAAAGGATCTAGTAAAACTAGAACGACCATGAAATGATTAATATGGTTGAAGGATCCCCTTGCAGATAAATGTGCAAAGAAAATTTTCATATAAAAGTAATTAGAAGTATTTATTGGGGAAATAGTATATGAGCACTCAGAATTGGCTAAGATTCCTTGCACCCATAACTCTCCTCGCAATTATTACGGGTTTTCTAGCAGGATATGCAGGATGTAATTATTTATTAAGCCAACAAGTTAATACTCTGCGAAGTGAAAACTCAGCCTTGAAGGAAGAAAATACCAGATTGAAGGATGAGAAAGATCAGCTGTATTCGTGGTTGCAGGGAAATAAGACATACTATCAATCGCAAATATCGAGCCTGCAGAGCCAATTGGCAATGATCAATTCGAGTTTCCAAGAGTATGTCAACGCCTATAACTATCTGAGAGATCGTGTTAATATGAGGTGGGATCAAAGCAATGTTAAAGCATTCATTACCCCTAATGATCCACTAGTAGCTTCAACCGTGCACTCGATCACTGGGGGTTGGAGTAACCCCTTAGACTGGAACGAGTATTGGAGAGATGTGAAAGCCCTCTACAACTGGATTGTCAATAACATAAAATATAGGTATGATGGATTATACCCAGTACTTCCAGACAAACCCTTCGGAAGCTTAGAATTCCGGGATGCTATGTGGCAGTTCCCCAACGAGACACTTAAACTCGGCATGGGAGACTGTGAAGACATGGCTATACTACTCGCCTCTATGATCAGGAATTACAATGGTATGAAGTACCGCGTCGAAGTAGTAATTATCTCAGGTGCGGAGGGAGCACACGCAGCCGTCCAAATGCCAGTTAGTGGAGGCAAAATAGTTATACTTGATCCAGCGGGGAGATACTATACTCGCGACTACTGGGGCAACATCATAGCTAGGGACATAGATACCGAGATAAATAACTGGCTAAACTACTGGAAACAATATCTTGGAAGCGATGTCCGAGTAGTCCGCGTATTCTCAGACTACATAGATATGAAGTTCAACAATATGAGCGAATACCTCACGTGGATGTATAGTAGAACAAGTTCTTAAGCCTACTTTTACTTAAATTCAATCTTTTTCCCTAAGCTCTAAATAATTGACTAGCTCTCGATATAAGAGTATAAAAGAAAGAATGCTCGTAATAGATCCGACAACTCCTGTAAACACAACAATCTATGGTTCACTAGAACAAACTCATTTTTACTTTGCTTATAGATCTCGGATATCGCATCACCATGTGATCTTTGAGGTTTCACTCGGATCCCAGTTATTTAAGTAATGGATTTATTCTAGGGGGTAGGTGTGTCTTTTGAGCCACGCTACCATAGATTCGTGTATATTAGCGATGCGAGCGTCTTGAATGAGCGTGCCCGGGGCTTCCCGAGGGTTAAGCGCATGCTCTACTTG
>Ga0209740_1000204_pt1 | contig 10652 bp, 11 predicted proteins | sample ConCONMetagenome_FD_184733 | JGI IMG/M metagenome (GOLD analysis project Ga0209740, IMG submission 184733) | Hot spring microbial streamer communities from Conch Spring, Yellowstone National Park, USA - CON_C (SPAdes) (version 3) | ecosystem: Environmental > Aquatic > Thermal springs > Hot...
CGGCGGGGTTTGTGCCTTCGCTTCTGTCGCTTTCGGCGCTTAAAAGCCGCGCCTTGCGCAAAGGCGTGTGGTACAGAATCAACCCCGCCGCCAGGGCGCTCATAGACGCGGCCATACTCTACCTCAAGAGGGGCGGCCGTCTAAAATCGCCAGCCCTCGCCGAGGCCCTAAAGAAAGCCGCTGAGGAGGTGCTCCGCCTAACCACGCCAATACGCGTGTTGGCCAAAGCTGTGGGATACGCCGTGGCCAGACGACTCGGCGTAGAGATAGACGAGGAGAGGGCAACAGCCCTAGGCCTGCAGTGGCTAAACACGCCAAAAAAGTGGAGAAAAGAAGTCACAACGCCGTGAGACCCGGCGCTGAGAAGCCAGACTGGCGCTCCAGCGGTTGAGAGATCCGCCAGGCGCAGGAGGATACGGCGCCTCCACATGGAGAAGCCGCTAGAAAAATCTTGGACACACAACACGCCCTCCGCCAGCCGTAACTTTTATAACGCGTATTTATACAGACACCGCAAAATTATCCATGGCCGGAGAAGCGGAGGAAACCACACTGAAACTAATCGCCGAGATGATGCGGAGCTACTCCCAGATACTTAAAGCAGTGGCAGAAATTGAAGAAGCAGGCAGACAACCGTTCGACGAAATACTAAAAAAACTGTTCAGCCCAGAAAAGCTCGCCGAAATGCGCAACAGAGTGCCCCCAAACCTCTATGCCATATTCGCCGTAGCTCTCTTCAAGCTTACCTCAGCGGCGCCAAAACTACAAAACCCCTAGCGCCCTCCACAGAAGAAAAAAGAAACTTTCAAACGAGATACTAGAAATAGCAGAAATAATGGCAAAAATAGCCGCATCGAAGCAATAAGGGCACGTTACCGATGACGTTGCCTAAGTCCCAGTTGCACGCCGCCGTAACAACTGAGTTAAACGCAGCGGCTATGCTAACCGCCGAAATAGCCCTACAAGCCGCGAGGGCACTCATAGGCGCTGTCCCTCGTCAAGTGAGGATAGAGGAGGACCCCGACTGGGGGCCCACCTACATCATCACGCTAGACGCAAGTGCCAGCGAGGCGCTCAGAATAAACCTAGAGCTCCAAAAGACTCTCCCCGGGGTGCCCGTCGTGGTCGAGTGGACAGGGCCCACCGACATCAGCAACGACGAGCTCCTACAGCGGCTGGTCGAAATAGCACACGCCGGGGGGTTCAGGTCAAGGGCAACCGGAGACATCGACGTCGTGAAGGAAGTCTCCCAACAGAGAGACCGGTGGCCCACCTAGACACCAACATCCCCCTCAGCCACGACCTCGCCGAAGACCCCAACCACCTATACGCCGTACAACTCGTAGAGAACCTGAGGAGACGCGGAGAAGAAATGCTCGTATCCCTCCTAACGCTCGTCGAGCTCTACGCACATATTTCACGAAGAATCGGCGCCCTCAAGCTCCCGCCGCATTACGCCAGGTTAGGCCAAAAAGAAAAAGCAACCGCCGTAGCTACACACGTTCTGAAACACGCCGGCGCCCAGCCGGTAGACAACACGCCAGCCGACCACCTGCAAAAGGCCACGCAGCTCGCACACGCCCTCCGGCTAAAAACCCTCGACCTCCCCCACATCGCCTACGCGCTACACCTAGCCGAAAGGCGGCACACACCTTCGCCACTTTGGACAGAGAAATCGCCGAGAGACGAGACGCAGTAGAAAGACTCGGGCAGAGGCTCCTCACCCCATGGACCCCCTGACCGCCCTCGGCGCCGCTCTGGCCGCCGCCCACTTCGGCACGCCCCTCGCCTACTACGCCGCCGCCAGGAGGTGGCTCAAAACGCCCTGGCGCATCAAGCCCGACCCCACCTACCTCCCCACCGTGACAGTCGCCATACCCACCTACAACGAGGCCAGACACATCGAGGAGAAGCTGGAGGACGTATACAGACAGGACTACCCCCACGACAAGCTGGAGATAATCGTCGTAGACTCAGCCAGCACAGACGGCACGGCTGAGAGGGCGAGGAGGTGGGCGGCCGCGTACCCCAACGCAGACGTCAAGGTCGTGGAGGAGCCCCAGAGGCGCGGCAAGGCATCGGCCCTAAACGCCGCGCTGGCCACGGCCCGGGGAGAGGTCTTCGTCATCACAGACGCCGACTGCCGCTGGCCCCATAAAGACGCCCTTAGGAGAGCCGTCAGCTGGCTAGCGGACCCTGCCGTAGGCGCCGTCACCTGCCTAAAGAAGCCCGCCGCCGACGGGCCCGCAAGCGTCGAAGCCAGCTACCGAGACCGCTACAACGTCCTCAGATTCGCCGAAAGCAAGAAGTGGGCCACCCCCATCTTCCACGGCGAACTTGCCGCCTACAAGACAGAGCTGTTGCGCAAACTCGGCGGGTTCCCCCTCGACATCGGCGCCGACGACAGCCACACAGCCGCGAGAATAGCCGCCATGGGGTACCGAGCCGTCGCCGCCGAAGACCTCTGGTGCGTCGAAGCCGTACCCCACGACGGCTACCACAAGTGGCGCGTGAGGCGCGCCCAACACCTACTACAACACTTCCTAAAGACCCCCACGGCTGAGGCCCCACCCCCCATGCGGCCCATCCTCCTCGCCGAGAAGTACCTCCACCTCGCCAACCCCTGGCTACTCCCAGCCGCCGCCGCAGCCCTAGCCGCGGCTGCCACACCCCCCGCCCTCGCCCTGCTAGCCGCCGGAGCGGCCGCGCTGGCCCTCAGGCCGTACCGCACGTGGGCCACCGCCCAGCTCTACCTAATAGCCGCCGCAGTCAAAAACCTCTGGAGCAGAGAATTGATATGGGAAAAACAGGATAAATAGCATTTCCATTAGAGACAAAAAGCTACGCCTATACATAACGCGTCTGATAGACGACAATGCCCCCTCAGCGATATTCACCTTGTCACATATAATTTCAATGATCTTACAGCAAAAACCAAAACACAGCTAACTCAGTGACAACAATTGTAGTGTATACATATTACAGCTCCCCATGGGAAATGAAAACAGGCGACGATGTAAGAATACACTCAATACTGAAAACGTTAGCGCTACATCATAAAGTAGTGGTGGTAAACTCAAGCATACACCCAACAACCATGTACACAGTAAAAAACATGGTAATCTATATACCCGCCCATCGCCCATTCTATCAACTCCTCGCCAAAATAACAGCGTGGAAAAATCTTCACGACCTAAATAACCTGGCCAAAGCAACGCACTACATAGATGAAGCCGCAGTACTAGTTAAAAACAAACCTCTATTCAACAAGGCGGACGCAGTAATGACTATTGGCTCCATGACTGTAGCCTCCGCGATCCTCCGGATGCTAGGCATAAAGAAACCGATAATTTACGACCCACTTGCAAATTATGCACAAACACTCTACCTAAGATCCAGAAAAAACATATTAGAATTGATAAAATATGGTCTATATCTAGCACTACATAAACTACAGCTTAGATCATCAACAATAATAACCTATCCCTCAAGGGTAGATGACGCCGCCGCACGACACATGTTCAAAATAACCAAGACACGTATAATCACCAACCCTCCACCACTCTGCTACCAAAGCACAGAAGAATACAGCCAGCTAAGAAGAAAAAGAAACGACTTTACAAGACCACACTTCATACTCCTAGCAGGCTCCCATCCAAACAAAGAAGCCGCCCTTAAAACCATAGAAATCTTCAACAACACACACCCTTCCAAGTTCACCCTATTTATAACAGGACCTTGGCAACACCTTAAACGCAATACAAAAAACGAGGCAATAAAAATTTTAGGAGTAGTACCCCACGAAAGACTCAAAGAACTACTTGCGACGGCCGACTACGGCCTCTCCCCTATTTTCAACCACGCCGCGGGCACCTTCATAAAGATGCTCGCATACCAAGCCGCGGACCTGCACATTATAGCCTCGCCACACTCCCTACTGGGACTCGACATAAAGAACCCAAGAAAAATACGCGTAGTACACAACTACGAGGAATACGCGAAGGCGATAGAGGAAGCGATACAAAACCACAAGCCAGACCAAGAAAGGAGACCCCTAACCTGCGAAGAACGAGACAAGACGCTCCAAGCCCAAGTAGATAAGCTTCTAAGCAACTTTACGTGACCGCCGTACTCACGGCAAGCGAGCTCTTCTGGCCTGAAGGTAGCAAAACCGAATTGTCACACACCTGTTACCAGAATTTTAGGTGACGAAAGATGTTGCTATACTTAGGTAGATCCGGCCACACCAAAGGATTCCATCCAACACAAAGCCACTAGAATGTACATAGTCAGGGCAAAGAAGAGTTCTGTAAGAGAAATATGTGAAACAGTAGAGTCTCTCGGATCCATCACAAACGAGAAACTAGACACAAATAGACTCCTAAAAGAAAGATGTAGAACCTCCGCAGTTAAGGGATGTAACAGAGGTAAGAGATGGAGGAACTCTGCCGCGAGACAATGTCGTGATGGAACAACGTCATACCACCCCAAGTGGATAAAGAAGTACGTAAAGCTCCACGCGGCCTACTCCCAGGCGGTTGGCGTAGCGAGCAGAGACATATATCTTGATCTGCGGGAAATGAGGCTCTGCCCCATCCTAGACGACAAGCCGTTGACAAAGCTCTACAGGTGGGCGGTCAGGCCGTGGCTCGAGAGACCACACCCTCCCCTCCTGAAAAATACAGGCTGGGCGTGTACCTCATGAATAACCTAGACATTACCCACAGCCCCTACATCCCAGATATGGAATGCTTCTTACTTCTCTTCAGAGACGTCAACATAAGCTTTAAGGCCGGCGACATTCACGATGTGCGGTTCCCGGAGCACCCCCTCATCAAGAGGACGCCCGGCAATGAGTAGTACTTCGCCCTCCAGATAGTCCTCAAAGGCCTAGAGACGATATATAGTTCTTCTCGTCCTTGAGGACCGACGTAACGGCTTATATATCGTGGTTTTCTTCTAGCTGGTGAGTTCGAACAAGGCACTGTTAGTTTCTGTAATTATTCCGACACGAAATAGAGCCTACATTTTGAGAAGTGCAATCCAGAGCATTTTACGGCAAACCTATAAAAATTTGGAAATAATTATAGTTGATGATAATTCAACTGATTCTACAAGCAATGTAGCAGAAAATATAGCTAAAGACAATCATAACATAAAATATATTAGAAATGATATACACAGAGGATTACCTGCATCGCGCAACATAGGACTTAGTTATGCCAAAGGAAATCTTATATTTTTTTCAGAAGATGACTTGATACTAATGCCAAACACTGTAGAGATCCTTGTAAAAACTTATAGTGCACTTTCTAAAAAATACAAGGTTGGAGCAGTGGCGCCAAGACTGATTCTTGCATCCTCGACAAAATTCTATTTTCCGCTTCACGAATGTGCTAAAATTATAGGATATTTCAATATGCTAACTGGCGACCACTGTGCAAATTACGATGTGGAGACTTCTCATATATTACTCTCAGAGCATCCGCCAGCAACTTCATTGATGCCAAGAGAGATATTTAATAAAGTTGGAACATATCACACAGGATATAAATATAATTACTTATACGAAGATAGCGATTTATACTACCGTATATTAAAGCATGGATTTATTATGTTTTATCAACCACGTGCCGTTGCATTTCATGTCTCAGGTAATCCTGGAGGATGTACCGTTAACACATTGAAACGTCACTTTGCTAATGTCTATAACTTGATGACTTTCGATTTTCGTATGTTTGGAGTTTCAGCAATACCGCGAATAATAGCTTATGTTTTGAAAAAAATAGAAAAAATACGCTATATAAATAATCCACGGAAGGAATTCGAAAAAGTTTCTACAATTGACAAGATCGGTTTTAAGTACTCTTATGTTAAACTGTTAATGAAGTATAAATGTTTATTTAAAAATTTATGAAATTAAAACAGCTTCTTGCATTTTCACCTATTTAATGGTATGCTTATTTCTTGCTCTGTTGTACGAATCGCGTTATTACGGGTCAATTTTTTATTCGCTGGAATTTCTTTATCCTTTGCATTTATAATAATGCAGACGGGTACAATGTGAAAATTGCTCTAATTTATGACTCTCTTAAACACGTTGGCGGGCTTGCATCGGGGTTTGCACAACATTAAGGGAGCTAGTTGTACACTACTTTATTTTTCCTTATCTTCAACAAGGTTAAGGAAGTACGCTTTTTACGCTGCGAACATGCAACGTAAGTCTTTTGCCGGATGATGGTCATTAGGATCCATACGAAGTTAGAGTGGCTAGTTATGCTTCTGCTAGTTATTGCATTGCTAACCTTATTTTGGTTTTACTACACAAACAGAATTAGTGCTGGTCAGTTATTATTCGCCGAAATTAGCTTATCTCTCGCACTTGTAGCTTTGTTACTGCCTTCCAGCAACAGTGCTAAGCCATTTAGTAACCGTCTGCCCGTTTCCCTGTGGATCTTACCTGTTGCCGTGTATATAGTGGCCGAGACGGAGCTTCTCCACCTCAGGCATACAGGAATTGGTTACGTCACAGCGCTAGCTTTCACGTTGTTAATTACGGCACTGGCAGAAGAGAAGCCGGCAAAAAAAGTCGCCGTAGCCACGGCTATAGTGGGGACCTCCCTCATCCCGCTCTACACGCTCTACGCCCCCTCCTTCGGCAACGACACGTGGGGTGACATCTTGTGGGCTACCCAGGCACTACAGACGGGGCACGTCACGGAGACCACCGTTAGGCACTCGGCCTACCCCTTCCCGATGGTTCCGCTGGAGTATGCCTTGGTGTCGCTAATGAGCGGGCTGGGTCCGGCTTGGGCCAGCGTAGTTATGGGCCTCCTGTATCTGCTACAGCTACCGCTGGTAGTCTTTCTGCTCTCCCGGAGGTTCGGCGGGTTCGACGACTTCAGGGGAGCATTCGTTCTCCTCATGGTGCCGCTTGCAGTGATATGGTCCGCATGGTACATACCACAGGTCTACTCGCTTACGGCATTCCTCACGGCGTTTCTGGCGGGCTCAGCACTGTTACGGATACCGCTACTTGCGGCCGGCGTGTTTGGCCATGGGGGCGTCGCCACCTGGATGGTGCTGACTACTACGGCTCTCTGGATCTCTAAGAGGGGAAGAGAGACCGCCGCCATGTTGCTCAACCTCATTATAATCTTCGCCGCATACGCTATCTACACCTCCTTGCTCTATGCGCTGTTTGGCGCTTACAATAATGTGATTGAGGCTGCTCTAACCTTTCTACGGGGGGAGAAAATTCTCGCCGCGACAGCCCCCGTCTTAGTTCCGCCTACCTCATCGCTGGGCAACTTGGCTATCTCCGTCCTAGCCGTGTCGGGGCTTCTCGTCTTTCTACACGGCAGAGGGTCTGCCAGGAACCTTGCCTTTCTCTCAGGTACGTTTCTCATCATCGCTTATATCGGGGCCTCGGCATTTCCAGCGGCGGATTTGCCACGGTACCTCGGCTTGCCGTCGGCTGCTATGTTGGCTGTATTCGCTCCATATGCTTTCGAGGTACTTCGAAGGAGGCGGTATGGCGCTCTATACTCTTTGCTACTTGTAACCGTCGCCGTATTTTCTTTCGCCTATTCTGGCGTATTTGCACCAAAGAATCCATATACCAACAACCCATATGGGCTATCGTTATCAGGTTTGGTTTCTCACGGAGAAGCACAACAACTCCGCACACTTTCACAGATGCTAGCCCCCGGCACCTATTTGACAGACTGGCGGAGCGGTTCCTTCATTGCTAGTACATACCTTGATATACAGCGTCACTACCAAGGGTTCGGATATAGAGATATCAAGTTTATATATGGAGGTAGCTTTGGCCTTTATATCGATTCTGCATATCTTCAAAGCTTTAGTGGATTGATAATACTACGTCGAGCATCTTTCAACATGCCAGAGGTGTATAGTCCCGACGTGCTTATAGTAGCTAAGAATTCAGGCAACTCGGTCTTTTATTCTGGCAACGACATAACTGTATGGACTCGATAGCCTTAATAGCTCCTAAGGGTAGTGGAGGAGTTGCTTACGTCGTTGAGAGACTCTGGGAAGGGCTGAGGAGAGAGAGACTACCTGTGAGCAAGATTGTGATTAGTGGGAGTCCAACTTTGTTTCATCTAAAGCACCTTCCACGGCTTCAGAATTACGACACGATAATCATCCTAGGTTCTATCCCTCCGCCCAGCCACCTCTTTATAAGAAACGAGACTAAGGTAATCTTGTTTTCTCATGGAGTTATATATTACGAGATTGGCAATGCGATAGCGCATGGGCGGTTTAGGGAAAAGTCAGGAGCTACATACTCTTTGTTACTTTTTGAAATGGCAAGGAAGGCGGACAGAATTGATGTATATATTTGTCATAGTTTAACTGCTTGTGAGTCTAATAGAATATATAACAGCTTTATATTATTACCGCAATTTGTCTTTCCTGAGGAAGTTCAGAAGAGAAACGATGATAACATACAGAGGGGGCCCAACCCACAAGTGGTGGCATATACCTCTTTTGCCAATTCACCAAGATTGCTTAAAAAGGAGACGTTGCTCTCATTGATAAGAGAAGTTAGTAAAAGACTAAATCGACGAATTACTCTAGTGATCGTTAATCCGGCAGAGAGAGAGCCGACAACAGAAAGGTGGGGCAATCTTGTCGTCTATTGGCTTCCCTTTTTACCAAGGGGGCGATTTCTGAGATTAATTGCTTCATCCGATTTATATATTGAGAGATGTATAGATGAGGAGCTTGGGCTGGGCTCCATCGATGCCGGAATTGTGGGTACGCCTGTCGCCAAGTTAACGCATCCGTTATTTGTGGAGAGACAGGACTACAAAGATGAGGTGTTGTGGGCCTCCTCGCCGAGAGAGTTCGTTGAGCTTGTGTCTGAATATCTGCGCGACGTCGAAGATAAAAAGCCGATATTCTCACATAGGTTTAGGGGGTTTCTCCTCAGTAGGCGAAGCTGGGATAAAGTAAAGACGCCACTCATAAGGCTTCTCCGTTCAGGGCCGTAATGAGGCTACTAGTGACGACTAATGGAATTTGGTACAGTGGCGCACAAGTAGCAACTAACGAGTTTCTATCTTTCCTTGCAAAGTTAAATGACATAGAGATAAAGGGTGTTTCTTGTCTAGGGGGTAAGTACGTTCTGTTCCCGGATAGTGTCAAGGTACATAGAGTGCCTTGTTGGAGTGTTGGCGCATTACTTCAGATGAAGCTAGATAGCGTTTTTGAGCGACTTGTGCGCTGGGCTGATGCCGTGTGGATTGCCACAGGTGAGTTTGCCGTTGCGGAAAGGGTTAAGCGTATCAAGAAATTGCCAGTAGTGGCTCATCTGCATTCTTATGAGCCCATATGTCCTATCATGTGGTTTTCATACGGCTTTAACGGAGTATGCGGCAGAAAGTGCTCACCTTGGCTATTGACTCGATGCAAACAGACGGCGACAAGATTTTATGCGGAAATTGGACTGTTAGGCAAACTTAGGGCTGATGTGTATTGGCTTCTCAACTTCGGCAAGGGGCCTCTAGACTACTTTAAATGGAAGAGAATCGTGGATGCTTTTGTCGACTTAGTCGACGTTTTCGTCGCCGTGTCTAATGCCACGCGGGACATCGTTGTTTCTCATCTGCCTGAGGTTAGGGATAGGGTTGAGGTGGTTTATAGCCCCGTGGCGCATAGGCCTTGGCGCTACGTGTCTTCTTTGCCGGAGAGGCGGGGCAACTACATCTTCTACGCAGGCGGCGCCAGCCCCCACAAAGGTCCTCACATCTTGCTTAGGGCCTTCAAGTTATTGAGGGAGTGGGGTGTCGATGTTGAGCTTGTCATGACGGGGACGGCCGGGACTTGGGTCGAGACGTTGGCGAGGCGATACGGCGTGGGGCAGGAGGTGAGGTTTCACGAGAAGCTATACGGGGGAGAGTACTTCCGGCTTATGGCTGGCGCTCGGGTTACGGCAATGCCTAGCATAGTTCCTGAGTCTTTCGGTATTGTAGCAGTTGAGTCTATTAGTCTTGGAGTTCCCGTGGTGGGGTCGGGGCTCGGCGGTATTCCCGAGATTGTGGATAAATACGGCGCCGTGGTGCCGCCGTTGCCGGAGAAAGTAGCTGAGACTGTGGCGAAGGTCTTGGATACACGCTACGACAGGGAGGAGATGAGGAGGTATGTTTTTGAGAAGTTTGGTGGCGGTAATGTGGAGAGGTTTCTTTCCCTTTTGGAGTCTTTAGTGAAATAGCATCTATGTGCCGTAGCTGGGGTCTTCGTGCTGACGTTGGATAGCACGCCGGTTAAGATGTTTGAGCAGTTTAAGAGTAATAAGGGGCACCACCAAAGATCGCAGAGGACGGTATTACAGGCATTCTATCCAAGGCTGATAGCAACACACTCGTAGAAGAATTACACTCTTTCACGCAATCAAAATAGAGGTGCCATCATCGGTGGAGACTCCTAGCTTATAAATCCATGCAGTAATTAATTTAATGGTTATGAAGATTCTTGTAGCAAGTGTAGTAGCGCCCAACGGGTTAGGGGATGAGCTACAAAACATTGTTGGAGCTGTTCTTATTACAAAGCATTTCAGCAACGCTAAGGTCGATATGTTTGTCCCTACAGGTTCTCTCAATGCGCCGCTCACACTAATTCCCAGC
>Ga0209740_1000205_pt1 | contig 10646 bp, 12 predicted proteins | sample ConCONMetagenome_FD_184733 | JGI IMG/M metagenome (GOLD analysis project Ga0209740, IMG submission 184733) | Hot spring microbial streamer communities from Conch Spring, Yellowstone National Park, USA - CON_C (SPAdes) (version 3) | ecosystem: Environmental > Aquatic > Thermal springs > Hot...
AATCTATTTATAAAGAAGTTGCTTATGTTCTTAATGTATCATTGGAAACTTTATACAGTCTTTCTAAAAAAGAAATATTAAAGCTTTTTAGAGAAAAGATAAAAATGTATCATCCAGATTTAGGTGGGGATAGAGAGAAATTTATAAGAATTAGAAAGGTAATGGAAGCTTTTTTAAAAATAAGATTCTAATTTAAAGTGAAAAGTTTTTCAATACAGCTTTTAGACTACCAAATAGTGGCAAGCTTCCTTTAATGATAACAGGAAAATTTCCTTCAGGGTGCATGTATATGATTACATTTTTTGACCTTTTTAATAGTTCGCTTTTTTCTGGCAATGTAACTTTTATTGTTTGACACATTATTTCTTTGTTCAAGAATTCGCATGGTAACTTAGTTTGAATTTCAACAGTTGCAAACGTTCTTTCTTTTTTTATGTATAGTGGTATAGAAGATTTTTGAGGTAGTTTACTCCAATTCCAAACAGAAATGAAACCACTAAGTTCATCATGTATAGGAAAAGAAACTGTAATTGTTTTGTTTTCCTTTTTAGGCAAAATTTTCTCTTCATAAACTACAGAATTCTTCGAATCAAAATGTAAGATTTTTTTTCTTTCTTTACTTCTTTCTTTAGAATAAATAGTTGTTTTGATTGGGTATCCATTTTTTTCAACTTTTGTTTCCCATGTGGCATAATAAGGATATATCATGTTCCCTAAACCAGTTGTGTATACCTTAGCACTAAGAGTGTTTGAGCTTTTTGAAATGCTAATTTGACTTTCCCCAACTTTAATGGGGCCTAGATAAATTTCGTAAAAAAAGTAGGATGAATAAGAATTTTTAGTTAATATGAATGTTGAAATTACTAAGAGTAGGAAAATTTTTAGCCTCAATTTTTAGCCTCAATTTCTAAGTTTTTTAAAATTTTCTTATTTCATTTCTTTAAATTTTTCTTTAAGTTTTTGGGCGACTATGGGGGGAACTAAGTCTGATACATCCCCACCGAACCTTGCTGCTTCTTTAATTATTGAGGAGCTCAGGAAAATCCATTTTAGACTTGGCATTAAAAAAACTGTATCGATGGAGTTAGAAAGCTTTCTGTTCATCAAGGCTAATTGTAGTTCGTATTCAAAATCGGACACCGCTCTAAGTCCCCTGATGATAGCTATGGCACCTTTTCTTTTAGCGTAATCAACTAAAAGACCGCTGAAACTATCAACTTCGATCAGATTTCTTTCAGGAAGGTCTTTTATCGCTTCATTTATCATGAAAATTCTTTCTTCTACGGTAAAAAGAGGTTTCTTAGCGGGATTTTCTCCTATGGCAATGATTAGCCTGTCAAAAAGCCTTAAAGCCCGTTTAATTATGTCAAGATGACCGTTTGTTATAGGGTCAAAGGTACCTGGATATATGGCAAGCTTAACTGACATCTAATTCCCTTCGGCTGTTGGAGATTGAGGTGTAAGTTGGATAGGAATATATAGGACTTTCATCATGTTTTTTCCATCAATCATCCCCCATCCGATAAAGCCTTCTAAAAACTCAACATAGCGCGTATGTTCGTCATCAATATATCTCAGCAAAAAGGCAAATTCAACCACATTTCTCCTTCCGAACCTTTCGTGTCGATAAAAACCAAATAAGGCTTTAGAAAAGGTGTAATCTTCTTTAGAGTAGGCTTCGTAAAGTTTGAGCAATGGTCCGTAGTTTCTTTCCATTCCTTCGTCAAAGAAGGGAAGGACAGCAGGCAAGTAACGAGCTTCTTGTTTTGAGGGAACGTATTGATGGTAGGAATAATAGAGAGGCCAGAGACGAAACTCAGATTTTGTAAGGGTTCCGTTTGTTTTTTCTTTATAAGATTTTGAAAAAAGGAGAAAACGTGCTTCATTTTCTACAGTTGAGCTTTTAGTTGAATAATACCAATTTTCGCGGTAGAAATAAAGGGGCCAGAGGATGAAAAATTCTTTAGAATCTGGCTTTGAAACATAACCATAGATAGGCCAGTAGCGTTTACCCTCGATATCTTTTCCTGTGATCTTTCGATAGAAGGGCCAGGGAGCATCAAGTTGATAATAGGGAGGATCAACTCCACAGACCTTTTGGAAAAATGGCCATAGATAGATTCTTTTTTCGTAAGATTCGGTGTTTTCCTTTATGTAGAAAGGAAAGAAATAGCGTCGTTTTACGAAATTTCCCGCATCGTCTTGATAATCGTAACTAATGTAAAATGGCCAAAGAATAAACTTTCTTTCCTCTTCTCCTTCTTTAAAATGTCCATAAAAGGGCCAAAATTTGAAGCCTCCGTAGGTTTTATCTTCGTTATTTGTTGGCTTAGCCACTCTTATAAAAGGCCAAATGAGGTTATAGGCAGTGTAGTTGTCGTAAGATACTCTTGAATAGAGAGGCCAGAGAAAGAAGGATATTTCTTTTGCACCGAACCTTTCTTTATAGATTCCATGAAGGGGAAAGATGCCTCCATAGGTGTCATTGTTTGCCGTTTTGCCTGCAAAGAAGAGGAAGAAATCCAATCTTTGTCCTTTATTTTCATAGGGGTCCTTTTTGATGCTTTTATCGACAAGGGGGATAAGCTTAAATCTTATTTCTTCTTCATTTTCTCTATATAGTCCAAGAGGTGAAATAAAATATGCTCTTTTTTCTATGGTTTTGTTGTCTTTAATTTCTTTCACAGACGAATAAATTGGACGTATAGAAAAGTTTACCTCTTTAGGGCTTGAGGTTTTAGAAATAAATGGACCTAAAAGCTCAATCCTCGTAAGATTTTTAGGTTTATACTTGGAATAAACGATAAAAGGCCAAAGATTTAGCCGTTTTTCAGTTTGATCTTCGTAGGCAAAGGTTGAAAAGGGGGTGGAAGACAAAAATAGGACTAAAAAGACTAAGAATTTTTTTGATTTTGAAAAAGATAAGAACAGTTTATGCATTGAGTATAAGATTACTGAACCTGAAATTTTTGTCAATATTGATCGAGGGGTGTTTCAAAAAGCATCCATACATGTTGAGCAGAGCATTAGTGAGGCATTTTCACTCTATCTTATCATTTCGCGCGTTACTGAGGAATGACCCTATGGTAGGAAAAGAAAAAAGAGGAGCTTCATTGGGCAAAGTCTTCGAAGGGAGAGAATGAAACAGGGTAATCATTGTTAAGACGATCACAGGTCATACTTGTAAAAATGGAAATTGCTTGTATATTATTCATGTAGTAGGTAAAGCGGGCATAGCTCAGGGGTAGAGCACCAGCTTCCCAAGCTGGGGGTCGCGGGTTCGAATCCCGTTGCCCGCTTTTTTTTTTATTTTATTTAAAGGTAAACTATTTATGCAAGAAGATTTAAAAGAAAGGCTTTTAAAGGCAATTGAAGGACCTATAGCTCAGAAAAAATATGAACTTGTCTCCCTTGAATGGAAGAGGGAGCCTCGGGGTTGGGTATTGAGGATCTATATTGATAAACCAGGTGGGGTAACCGTTGAGGATTGCGCAAAGGTAAGCGAGTTTGTTGGGAAAATCCTTGATGAGATAGACCTCATTCATCATCCTTATCTTCTTGAGGTATCAAGCCCAGGAATTGAAAGACCTTTAACTAAAAAAGAGCACTTTGAAAGATTTAAAGGGGAAAGGGTGCAAATTTCACTTAAAGAACCTGTAAAGGGAAGAAAAAGCTTTAAAGGCTTACTCTTAGGGCTAAAGGAAGGCAAAGTTCTTCTTGAACTTGAAACAGGAGAATGGGTAGAGATAGAATTTAGCAACATCAAAAAAGCCAATCTAAAACCAGAAATTTCTTTTTAAATAGGAGATAGATAGTATGCAGCCTCAGAGAGAGCTAAAAAAATTCGTAGAGGCCCTAAGTAAGGAGAAGGGTATTTCAAAAGAAATCGTTGTGGAAGCCCTGGTTGAGGGAATAAAGACCGCAGCCCTAAAAAAGCTTGGTAATAAAGCCAAGGTTGATGTTCGCTTTGATGAAGAAACTGGAGAGATAAACGTTTATCGTTTTAAAGAAGTAGTTGATAAGGTAGTCGACCCGACAAATCAAATCTCTCTTGAAGAGGCGCAAAAGATCGACCCATCAGTTAAGATCGGAGATATGATAGGTGAGCTGGTGAAGATTGAGGATCTGGGTAGGATTGCCGCTCAGGTAGTAAAACAGGTTTTTTCTCAAAAGATTAGACTTGCTGAAAAGCATCAAATTTATGAGGAGTATAAGCACAAGCTTGGTGAGATAGTAACGGGATATGTTCATAAGTTTAACCGTGGGGATGTAATCTTAAACCTTGGTCGAGCAGAAGCCTTGCTTCCGGAATCGGAACAAATTCCAGGAGAAAAATATCATCGTGGTGAGCGAGTTAAGGCGTTGGTTATCGAGGTGTATCGTACAAAAGAACCTCAGATAGTGGTTTCCCGTTCCCATCCAGCCTTTGTTAAGAAGCTTTTCGAGAAGGAAGTCCCTGAAATCCAAGAGGGTATAATCAGAATAATGGCTATAGCCCGAGAACCAGGTTCTCGCACTAAAATAGCTGTCTTGAGCAAGGACCCAAATCTTGATCCTATTGGTGCCTGCGTAGGAGTGAGGGGTTCAAGAATTTCTGCAGTTTTACAGGAGCTTAAGGGCGAAAAGATAGATGTTGTCCAGTATGACCCTGACCCAGCTAAGTTTGTCTACAATGCCTTATCTCCAGCTGAATGCACCAAAGTAATCGTAGACGAGAGAACTAAAACCCTCGAAGTGATAGTGCCAGATGACCAGCTTTCTCTTGCCATAGGGCGCAAAGGGGAAAATGTTAAACTTGCTTCGAGGCTTGTGGGATGGAGGATAGACATCCTCAGCGAAACTCAGTATGCAAGGAGGCAGGAGCCAGAGTTTGCTGAGCTTCTTAAGGTGACCGGTCTTTCGGATGAAGTGGCCGGAAGGCTTTACGAGGCAGATATTAAAAGCTTGAAAACCCTTGTGGAAACACCACCAGAAAAGATAGCCGAAATCACTAAACTACCGCTTGAGGAGGCTCAACACATCTTAACCAAAGCCAAGTCCTATCTTGAAGGAAAATCATCATAAACCCATTAGAACTTGCGTCCTATGTCGAAAAAAACTTATTAAGTGGGAACTATACCGTTTTGTCATGCATGAAAATGAAATATACCATGACCAAAAGCAAATTTTACCTGGGAGAGGGGCTTATCTTTGCGAGGAATGCTTTTCTAAAAAGGATGACCCTAAGGTTAGGGCAAGGCTTATAAAGGCTTTAAAAAAGGAAAGGTATTAAAAAAGAGGAGGTATTAAAGATGAAGATATTCATCCTTGGTGGAACAGGTTTTATAGGGCAGCATCTATGCAGAGGGTTCTTAAAGAGAGGACATGAGGTAACGCTTCTTATTCGGTCAAATAAGTCTTTGCTTAAGGTTCCACCTGGTGCAGCTGCGGTCTTAGGCGACCCCTTAAAGGGTGGAGACTGGCAAGACATAGCCAGGGAAGCAGACATCATAATCAATTTAGTTGGTGAGACAATATTTCATCGATGGACAGAAGAATACAAAAAACGGCTTTGGGATTCTCGGATTGAGTCTACACGAAGAGCTGTCGAGTGTCTAACACCAGGAAAACTTCTTTTTAATGCCAGCGCTGTTGGTTACTACGGAGACAGAGGGGAGGAGGAGCTCGATGAAGGATCATCTCCTGGCGAGGGATTTGTAGTAAAGCTATGCCTTGCCTGGGAGGAAGAGGCTTTAAAAGGTTTGTCAAAGGGAGCTAAAGTGTTCATAACCCGGTTTGGGATAGTTCTTGGTAAGGGTGGGGGTATGCTCAAGACAGTCTTACCCATTTTTAAGCTCGGACTTGGCGGAAAGCTTGGTTCTGGGAAACAATGGTTCCCTTGGGTCCACGTTGAGGATATTCTCCAAGCTATGCTCTTTTTGCTTGAAAAAAATGCTGAACCAGGAGTCTACAACTTTGTCTCTCCTAATCCTATAAGGAATGTTGATTTTACCAAGATTTTAGCAAAGGTTTTAAAAAGGCCAGCAATATTTCCCGTGCCAAAATTTGCGTTAAAGTTTATTTATGGGGAGCTTGCGGATGTCATCATGGCAAGCGCAAAGGTTATCCCAAGGAAGCTTCTCAACCTTGACTATCAATTCAAATATCCTGACTTTGAAACAGCTCTGGTAAATTCACTCTAAAACTTTGTCTTTCAGATTAGTTGCTAAAGAATCGGGTTTCTATTTTAGGGAAACAAACTTGAGGGTAGCCATCCTTGGTGCTGAAACCTGGAGTGATGAGTATCGTCGTAGAATAGAGGCTGAAATGGGGGTAAAGACCCACAACATCATTGGTATGACCGAAACCCGCGGCGTTGGGCTTGGGATTGATTGTTCAGCTTGCTCTGGTATTCACGTATGGGAAGACCATTACATAATTGAGACATAATTGAGATAGTTTGACCCTTAGACAGGAGAACCCCTACCTATTGGACAGGAAGGCGAGCTGGTTGTTATTACCTTGACTCGGGAAGGCTTACCCTTGATCCACTACCGAACAAGAGATATAACGAAAATCATCAGTTATGAACCCTGCGATTGCGGAAGGACTCATGTAGGGATTGACAAGATCAAAGGTAGATGTGATGATATGCTAAAGGTTAAAGAGGTAAACTTTTATCTCTCACAGATTAAAGCTATTCTTATAGTTATAGAAACTGTAAAGGGTGAAGATGAGATGACGATACTCGTAGAGAAGGTCCGAGACTTAAGCCAAGAGGAAATGGATAGACTCAAGCTTGAACTATAAGACTTCTTGGGCTTCCATAGTAACATTCAGGTTGTTCCAAAAGGAACGCTTCAAGGGGGTCCAGGCAAGGCGGTGAGGGTGCAAGACAAAAGAAAGAAAAACTAAAATTCCTCTTCCTCTTCCTTTACTACTTCTTCTTCCTCGTAAGCATATTGAGGTTCTTCTAATTTTGTTTTTACATGAACAGGAATTTGTGGAACACGAATTATCTCTCTTAATTGATCAAGCTCTAATGGTAAATCTTCATCATTTTTGCAAATTTCGCAATGCTTGATGTGCCTTTCCACAAGCTCCATCATCTTTAGAGGAGAAAGATTGAAAGACCTAACCTCCTGGTACCATTCCCGCAAAAGAGCTTGAAGCCTTTTGCACTTCATCTCCCTTTTTAACCTCCTTTGTTAGATTGAATATGAAATTGTAAAACAATTACTAAGGTCTGAAGAATTTATTGAGGTTAAATCACTTTTACACCACATGGATGTTTTGGTATTTTACTTTTTTTAAAAAAGCTGACAAGTAAAGAAGATTCCATGTTATTATTATTTTGAAATGTCACATTGCGAAGGTATGTCTTTTTATGTTCAGGGGTGGACAATCTTTTTTTTTTATTAATCCCTGGGAACATATTAAGCAGTAGTCCAAATTTGTATGTTTAGGTTAAAACTACTTTAAACTTTTAAAAATCCTTGTATAATTCTTTGCTATGGAAGAGAAAAAGTATGGGGAAAAAGCTATTGAAGAGGCTGAGCTTGAGGCTTGGCCTAATCCTTACCCAGATAGGGATTATTTAATCGAGATTACCTTTCCGGAGTTTACTTGCCTTTGTCCTCGCTCAGGCTATCCCGATTTTGCGGTTATAAAGATTTCCTATGTGCCAGATGAAAAGATTGTTGAGCTCCGTTCTCTTAAGCTTTGGTTAAATAAATTTCGTAATCGTTACATTTCTCATGAGGCGGCAACAAACGAGATCTTCGATGCCCTATGGAACCTTCTAAAACCTAGGGAGCTTAAAGTGGTAGGGGATTTTCATCCTCGAGGAAATGTTCATACTATAATCACCGTGGAAAGAAAAAGGAATGTCTAAGTTAACCGACCAAGAAAAAAAGGTCCTTCAAGTTTTGATCGAGGGAATTCCTCTTGTTTCAAGACCCTACACAGAAATTGGACAGAGGGTTGGTTTATCAGAGAAAGAGGTAATAAGAATAATTCAAGGATTACTTGAACGGCGTGTCATTCGGCGCCTTGGAGCAACCCTAAGGCATAACCTTGCAGGCTATGAAGGAAATGCAATGGTTGCCTGGCAGGTCCCGGAAGAAAGGGTCGAAGAAGTAGGAAAAGGACTTGCAGAAAAGCCCTTTGTGAGCCACTGCTATGTCCGAGAGAGCTTCCCAGATTGGCCTTACAACCTTTACACCATGTGTCATGCAAAGTCCATGGAAGAGCTAAAAAGGCTTATTGAAGAGACGGCAAAAGAATTTGGATTGACAGAGTATCAAATATTAGCTACTAAACAAGAAATAAGAAGAAAACATGCGCGCTACCATCTATAGCAAAGAATCGTTTCTGTTTTACCTGGATACTCTCCGGTTACCACGGTTAAGTAAAGGGAATTTCCCCATAGACCTAAGCCAGTTGGAAGCCCTGTCATATCATCGGTAACGGTTCTAAAGAAGTAACTACCTTGATAACCAAGAATACCAACCTGAAAGTTTGCTTGATTAAGAGGAATTCGTTTTAAGTCTTTAGCTATTTTTTCTAAAGGGAATTCAGTTTTGAGATAGAGAACTACCGGTCTTCCGTCAACGGGATTAATCGTGACAATAGGAGTAGGATAGGGGAGAAAGACACCCTTTAGGACTTCTTGTCCTTTTTTTCCTTGAGTGAGAGTGAAGCTATAAAAATGCTTAGCTACTGAAAAGGGGGTGGAAAACTGAAGAAGGTTTCTTTTAAACACTGCGAGGCGCCCGTCAGGAAGGTAGGTTATCCATTCTCGTTCCCCGTCTCCGTCGAGGTCAGCCATGGCTGAGCCAAGCAGCCTAAAATTGTCCGCAACTTCAAGCTTTGGTCCGTAGACTATTTGGTTGTCCTCTCTCTTTAGGATATAGACCTCTTTGCCAAAGAAGGTGTCAAGGCTAAAAGTTTGTCCAACAAGCGTATCCTTTATTCCAGTTCCAGCAAAGTCTACAAACTGAAGAAAGAGGTTAACATCCCGGATGACCGGTTGTAGCCCCTTAGGAGTTAATTTTAGCACTTCGCTTCTCATCTTAAGGTTTGGCTCGTAAATGTTCAAAGCAATCCAGCCCTTTGGTCCGGTTGAAACATAGATGATCTTTCCTTTAGGTGGTTTGTAGCGAGCAAGCAGTTCGCCTTTAATTTTTACGATTTGCAACTCCTCTTGAGTGATGTAAACAAGCTCAGGTTGTCCGTCTTCGTCAAGGTCAGCAAACTCTGCTTGAAGGACTTCACCCGGCATCTTCCCCAAGATTTGCATCTGAAGAAAGGTAAAGGGTTGAGCAATCTGAGTTCTTGGTGGAGGGACTGGTCTTTGAGCTTCAGGCCTTTGTTCTGGTTTTCTTACGACCGCAAAGTAGTTTCCATAAGCCTTAACTGGCTCAAGGTAGGCGTTATAAACTTTTAAGAAATCAGTCCCTACAACGAACACATAATCAATCCGTTCAGCGGTTAGCGCCGAGGGGTCCAATTGAGAAAAAGATACCCCTTTTAGGACTTTTATTTCACTATCAGGAAGAGCATTTTTTAGCGCAAAGATAAGAGGCTCTTCGATTCCTTGGGTCTCTGGAAGGACATAAATCTTAAGCTCTGCGTTTCTTCGAACAATGGTCGGAATGGGAAAGTCCTCTTTTTTATACAAAACCCTTGCTAAGGAAAAATTTTCCTCAACCCTTGTTACTTCAACCCTTCCTATAGGTTCCCTTAAGAATCCTAAAGATTCTTTAGTTTCGGGATGAACAACCTTTTTAGTCCTCTTGTAGACCATGAAGATGTCTTTAGGCTTTACCCCCTGAGCACGCCCTTTATCAATGATGTATTCACCGTTTTCTACTCCGATGATAAGGGCTTGCAAGGATTTAAAATCTCTTTCAACCTCCTCAAGGACATTTGCCCCATACCCTGAAGTAATAAAAAATGAGCTGATGAGAAAAAATAAACTTAGGAATATTCTTTTAAGCCATTTCATAAACAACTCCTATTTGTCACTTTTTAACTATTAGAAGCATATAGAATCTTTTCAAGTTCTTCTCCTTCAAGCACTTCTTTCTGAAGGAGAAGCTCAACCATTCTATCAAGCTTTTCCCTTTCAGCCTTAAGAAGTTCTTTTGTCTTATCATAACAGCTTTTAAGGATTTTACTAATTTCTGCGTCGATGATCCTTGCTGTTTCTTCTGAGACAAGCTCTCTTTCTTTAAAGGGCACATCTAGGAAGAGGTGTTCTCTTTTTCTAAAGGTTTGCGGACCAAGCACGTCGCTCATCCCATAGTCTAAGACCATAGCTCTTGCTATCTCTGTAGCCTTCTCTAAGTCGTTCTGAGCTCCCGTTGATACTTCACCAAAAACAAGCTCTTCAGCAACCCTTCCCCCAAAGAGGACACAGATCTTAGCTAAAAGCTCTTCTTTCGTAAGGAGATATCTCTCTTCCTCAGGAAGTTGGAGGGTGTATCCAAGGGCAGCAACTCCTCTTGGAATGATGGATACGCGATGCACCTTTTCTTTTGGAGTAAACACCGCAGCACAGATAGCATGACCAGCCTCATGGTAGGCTATGCGTCGTTTTTCTTCCGGTGAGAGGTATCTGCTTTTTCGAGCAAGACCAGCAATAACCCTGTCTATTGCCTCCT
>Ga0209740_1000209_pt1 | contig 10545 bp, 7 predicted proteins | sample ConCONMetagenome_FD_184733 | JGI IMG/M metagenome (GOLD analysis project Ga0209740, IMG submission 184733) | Hot spring microbial streamer communities from Conch Spring, Yellowstone National Park, USA - CON_C (SPAdes) (version 3) | ecosystem: Environmental > Aquatic > Thermal springs > Hot...
TTGGGTTGAGCGCCGAGACGGCGTCTGTGGGTCTGTAGAGCTTGTCTAGCTGGCAACGTATGTAGGAGACGAGGTGTTGGTAGTGGCTGTATTTCTCCACCCTCAGCATGTCGGCGACCTCCACGGTGCCCCAGCGGCATACTCTGCCGAGGTCGTTGCGGACTGAATCAACCAGCATTATGTGCTCTGCCCTGTCTTTAACGCTGTTGATCAGCTCCTGCTCGAGCCGCGTGTCTTCCACCGGCGTCGCGCCCCGCGGCCTGGTGCCGCCGATGGGCCCCGAGACTGCATAGCCGTTTTCAACTCTCATAAGAGTCTCCGGCGAAGCGCCAACGAGGAAGAAGCCGTCGAGATCCACGAGGTAGTAATACTTGGCGGAGACCCTCCTCTTAAGGGCTGAGAGGAGGGGCCAGGGGTCGCCTCTGAATTTGTAACTCCTGTAGCGGGCCACCACGAGCTGAAAAACCTCCCCAGCATCGAGGGCCTTCTTTGCCTCCCGTACTCTTCGGTAAAATATTTCGCGGGGCTCCTCCCAGTCGAGCCGCGCCTCCCAGCGGCCTGTCCTCTTAGGCACTTCGACGGGGTCCCCCACTATAAAGACCGTCTTCGGCCAGCCGGGCCTGCCCGGCGCCTCCACCGGCCCGTCCCAGGGCGAGACGGCGTCGAAGGTGAATAGGGCCACCGCCACCTTGCCCCTCTCCACCTCCCTCAGCGCCTGGTCTACCTCATATACGGCGCGGCCGCTGACGGCTACCTCGAGGTCTGGGCTCTTGAAGTAGGCCGCCGGCACGGGGGAAGAAATTTATCTGCGGTATATAAGCCGTGGGTTGCGTCTTGTACGGCCGTGAGGGCTACCACGCCTTGTTTCTCAGGCCCATAGCCGAGCTTCTGGGTTGTAGATACATGGCGCTGGAGTATCTGGAGCTCTACCGCGCCTTCCTCCGGGGAGGCGGCGTGTTTTACGTCGAGGAGCCGTGGCTTTGGTCGCGTCCCACCAAGGCGCCTCTTCCAGCGTTTAGACTGCCCCCACAAGCCAGGTGGATGCAGGAGAGGATGTACCCGCTTCTGGGCAACGTCCACCTCTTCTTTACAGATGGGCGCTTCAACACGGCATCTGAGGTCCCTTGTGGGCGGGTTGGGCTTTTGGCGAAATGGGGCGAGCCCCTCGTGACTGACTTCTTCCTTCCGCTTTATCTTGAAATCGGCGATGTGGAGAAGACGCTCCGCGTGGCTAAGTCTTTTTTCAGGTGCGGGCTTCCACAGAGCAGAGACGAGCTGGTGGAGGGCGTTAAAGAGGGGAGATACGTCGCTGGGCACATCTGGCTTGCTTGGGCCGCTGGTCTCGACGTAGAGCTCAGGCCGTACCCCACGTTGGGCAGGACTGTCTCTGGCTTCTGGGGCTTGACAGATCTAGAAGGCGAGGTCTCCGCCTATGCGCACCCGCCTCCTTATCCCGACGTCGCGGGGAGGTGGCGGAGGTTTATAGAGGTGGCAACGCCGATTAGGGGGCCCGGGTGGATGAACTTCGTGGTGGAAGCCCACGACGTCCTTAAGAGATATCTCCTCGGCGAGGTGGGAAATCCACGTGTATTAGCCAGATTCATGAGACGGACCGACGTCCTGCTCCTCGGAAATGAAAAGTAGCGTAGAGACGGGGCTCCGAGGAGTGCGGCATTGGCTGTTGACACTGAGGACAGCGCCGTCCCCGCAGATCTCGGCGACAGGCCCTAGCCTCCATAATCCCACGGCCTTATGGCTATAAAAAGTAGGAAAAGTCGGCGATTGCCGGATATACGCAGTTTAAGACACCAATTTTCGACGTGAAAATATGTAGAAGAAAAAAGCGGCTAGAGTATCTTCACGTATTCCTTGGTCGCGGTGGCGTAGGTCAGCAGGCCTTTGGGGTGGTACACCTCCCTCATCTTGTCTTCGTATGTCTCGTACCGGCTGAACTCCAGCTCCAGCTTGACATCCTTCACAGCTCCGTCTTGGGCACAGTACGCCTTCGGCGGGTTTAGGGAGAGGCATACCTCAGACCCGTCCGCCGCCACGTAGACCTCCACCATGTAGGGGTGGAGGATGCTCATCGGCCTCTGCTTTATTACATCAACCATCCACGGAAACCTCCTCAACACCTTGGCGATTTCGATTAGCCTCTCCCTAAGATCCAGCCGCTTCCTAACCCACTCTACGCCGAATGTCTGCAACAAGGTTTTCCTCAAGGCGTATATGTTGTTTTTAAACCGGCGCATGGAGATGTGGCGTAGACGTGGAGAAGCCGCCTCAGCCAGGCTCTCGGCGGCGGCGTACTCCGTGTATCATGGGCTGTATTCTGAGGCTGTGGTTTCGTCGGTGGCCTCCGCCGTGGCGTTGGCAGAAGTGGGTCAGTTTAGGGAAGCAGTGCAGTACGTGCAGAAGGCCGCCAAGGCGCTGTATGAGGGGGCGAGGGAGGTGTTTGAGCAGGTTAAGGTGACGGTTCAGCGCCTCGTGGAGCACTTCGTGGAAGCCGTCACGCGGGTGTTGGCTTGGGTGGATGAGCACAAGGCCTACCTCTTCTTGATGGCGGCTGTGGCGGCTGGGGTGATCGCGTTGTCTGCCGCGTTGGATATGTGGGGTCTTGTGGAGCTGGAGAAGTTGGCCTACGCCGCTTCTGCGCCGTTTTTCGCCGGGCTGGCGGATGCTGGCGAGAGGGCGGCTGAGAGGTTTAAGGCGCTGGGGGAGAGGTACACGAAGTGGAAGGTGGATGAGAACGCTATCGACGGAGTGTTGAAGGCGCCTTTGAGGGGCGAAAGGCCGTATAAGGCGTTTCTGAAGCTGGCGGAGTCGGCGAATCTGCCTCCGCCCCTCGTGGAGCTGAGGAAGGCGCTGACGAGCGTCGAAGGCGAGGCGGAGAAAGACGCCGCGGTGGTTGCGGCGCTTGTTTTGTACAAGGCGCTTGTGAAAAACGCCGGGGTTTATAAGGGGTGGGCGAGGTGGTACGAGCGGGCGAGGGGTCTGGTTAAGGAGCGTGAATTCACCGTGAAGGCCGAGGAGGTGAAGAGGCTCCGCGAGGCGCATAGGAGACTTGAGGAGGCGGCTGAGGAGGTGAGGAGGGAGCTTAACGCCGTGTTGACGCTGTACGCGTCGCACAGCCGCGGCCTATACGAAAAGCTCAGACCCCTTCTGGAGGTGGATGTAAAGAAGGCTGTGGGGCTGGCGGTGGCTAGGAGCGGCGAGTTGAGCAAGTACTCAGATGCTAACATGGGGACTAAGGCCTACGCGGCCCTCCTCTCCGCGGCGAGAGGCGGGATGTACGGCCACGCGGCGACGTTGCTTATGGGGGAGGGGTCTCTAGCGGATATAGTGTTACTGACGCCGTGGAGCGCCTACGACAAGGCCAAGGATATCGCCAAGAGGCGCGGCGAGGCCGTGGACCCGTCCCGCTCGCCTAAGGGGGCGGCGGGTTGGGAGGATAGGGCTACCTCTGTGCTTCTGCGGTACCTACCGGGCAGAGCCGTTAGTGAGGACCTCGTGTTTAGACGCATCAAGGGAGGTTTTGAGGTGTTTAGGACATACGGCGGTGTTGAGGCGCGTGTAGACGTGCTGAAGATTGAGGAGACGGTGGCTCGCTCTAAGGCTGGCGAGGGGGAGCTGAGGCGTTTTGTGGAGGAGGCGAAGAGGGCGGCGCCGGACCTCTCGGGGGTTAAGAAGATATGGCATGCGCTGGAGTGGTTTGACACAGACGCGTCGTTCACCGGAGGGTGGATAGTGGCTGGCACCGCCAATACTCAGCAGGCGGCTTGGTATATCGCCCTTTTCGGCGAGCCGGAGTCGATCAGCGGCGGAGCCAGCATCACCGAGGAGGGCATCAAGCTCTACGTCCTCATGCGCTGGCGTAGGGAGCGCTTAGACGACATCATCGCCGAGGAGGGAGAGGAGCTCAAACCCCTCCTCGGCCGCACCGTCGAGAGCTGGCGGGAGCTAGTAGATGCAATAGACTGGAGCTGGGTATTGAAGAGGGTTGAAGAGCTGGCCGACGAGTTGAAGCCTTGGATTGGCCCCGAGAGAGCAAACAACGTCGAGAGGGAGGTACTCGTGAAGAGGATGCTGGGCGAGCTGGCGCTCCTCGTCCACTTCGCCGAGGCCAGGAGAGGCATGGACGACGGCAGGTGGAGGGAGGAGAGGGCCAAGAGGCTGGCGAAGGCGGTGGAGGCGCTTAGCGGCGGGAGGATAGCTGGCGAGTACGCAGATAGGCTGGCTGGACTGATCATGAGCCACGCCGAGAGACATGGTGAAGAGACGAGGAAGCGTATTGAAAACTTGGCCAAGGAGCTTACCGGCGTCTCTTGGGAGGAGGTGTGGGGCGTCGTCGATTTCGTCCTAGGCGATATGTACTGTCTGGCTAGGGACTGCGCCGACGATAAGATTATCAGAAAGTTCGTCGCACCGGCCCTTGAGCTGATGATGCTGGACAAGGCGCTGAGGGGCGAGTTCGACAGAGAGGAGGCGTTGCTCCTCTTCGGCGAGATGTATGCAACTGCAGTAGCGGGAGACGGCACGGTGGGGCCCGGTGAGGTCGCGCTGGTCGTCGGTGGGGAACTTGGCGGTGGGGCCGCGCTTCTGCGCCTAGCCACACTGCACCTGCTCAACCAGCTTCTGCCTAAGGAGTCGGCCTTTAACGTGCGGGTATACATAGGCGAGGGCAGATATTACCGCATAGCCGCAACCGGCGAGAATGCGGCGAAATTTAAACGCCTCCTCGCCGTCTCTGCGCCGTAGGCCGGCGGAGGGTATTTAGGCCCCAAGTTCGAAGAGTTCGTGGAAGCGGCCAGGGTGGAGGTGCAACTTGACAAGAACAGCATAAGGCTGACCAAGAGCGGCGTCGCCGCCGACCTGACCCTCTCGGAGGCTGGCGTCGCCGTGAAGTACAACGTATATCTGCGCGATGATGCAATCGTGCTTGATTTTGCCTCGACGGACCGGAGCCGCGTGGAGCTTGCGGCCCGCCTTTTGAGGCGTGTCGGCGTTGGCGCGGAGGTGAAGAAGAAGGGAAGCATGGACATATGGCGCGTCGTAGCCACCACCGACAAACTTGCGGCTGGGCGCGAGGAGCTCAGAAAAGCCATCGCCGAGATCGTCGAGACGGCGCACAAGTCGGTGGGCGAGGAGAAGGCGAAGCGCTGGCTAGAGAAGCTGGAGAGGGGCTTCACGCTGATGGAGGGCTGGCCGAAGCACAAGGTGGAGCTTGCGGGTAGCGGCGCGCTTGAGGTTAAATTCAGCTCCCCCAACCCCGACAGCATAGAGAGGGAGGCGCAACGGTTTAGGAAGATGGGCCTTGAGGAGGGGAAGCACTTCACGGTGAAGAAGCCGGAGGAGGGCCGCGACGGCTACGTGAATATCCTCAAGGAGGGCTTGGCGTACGCCGCGCGGCTCTCCGTACGCGGCGAGGGAGAACAACGGGACCTGGCGGCGGCGTTCGTGGAGTACATACTCAGAAAGGCGAAGGAGGAGGGCAATGCCGTCTATGAAAAAGCCAAAAAGATCATAGAGGAGGGCAAGGCGTGGGGCACCCTGAAGCTGGAGCGCTTTGAGAAGAAGGTTGAGGAGGACGGCAAGACATACGTCGTGAAGGTCATAGGCGGAGAAGCCGTTGAGGAGGACAGAGGCGGCAGAAAGTTGCTGAGGATCAAAATAAAGGCGGAGGTGGGCCGCGTGGAGGGCGACCACACGATTGTAGACCGCGTGGTGCGTGAGTACACAATCACCTTCAGCAGACGCGGCGGAGACAACGCGGCTGTGGGCTACGCCACGGCTAGGGCCGACGCCCCCGGCGGCAGAGAGGCAGACGCCGAAAGGCTCTCGGCACTGATTAAGGCCTTAACGGGCAAGAAGCCGAGGATACGCCGGGGGAGCGACGGCACCATGGAGATCTTGTGCGGCAGGTAGCACCTTGACGGCTTCATGCGCTACGCCGAGCTTGCAGACACCATAAAGAAGTGGCTGGAGGAGGCGAGGCGGTGATTGGACAGCACCTCGGCCGCTGTAGAAAGGCCGAGTTACACAGGCGGCAGATTCTAACGCCAGGCCGCGTCTAGGCGAAGCCGCCGAGTTGCGGACAAGTCATGTGGAGCGTGTAGCAGGCGACGTAATACACATAGCCACCCAGGATGTTGCGGTCAAGATATTTAGTAGAGTGGGGGAGACGTTGAGGAGCTAAGCCCCTTGACGAATTTTGAAAGAGCCGCGTAGTTATATAGCTCGCGGCTCTTTCTATCTGTGTGGCTACGAGTCCTCCTTGCCTCGCTGTGTCGACCTTTTCGACGCCGTTTTTATTCAGTCTACTGGGGGGCGGCAGGCTTCTCGGGTCGCTACTTCGATCTCTAGGAGGGCGTAGTACTGCTGTTCTGTGAGGGAGACGTTGGGGTTTACCTGCTCGACGGCTCTTATGGCGTCGTCTGCCTTCATGCATCTGGTGGCTATTAGGTAGGCCGCGAGCGCCGTGGGGGTCCTACCCATGCCGCCGACGCAGTGGACCACCACGACGCCGTTTTTTGCATCCTTCTTTATGACCTCCACGAGTTCGTCGAGTCCCCTGGGGGGGTATCCGTCTGGTGTGGGCCAGTGGATCCACTTCATCCCCCTGCCCGTAAGAGAGCTACGGAACTCCAGAAGCCCCCACCCCCCGTAGTACTCGATTTCCCAAGCCTCTGCCAGCGAAATGACTGTCTTGACGCCGAGTTGCACCCACCTGTCCAGATCTTCTCTTCTGGGCATGCAGGAGCCTGCCACTCTGGACTCCACGAAATAGGGACACTCCATCTTTGATCTCTTTCTCATACCCATTTTATCAGTTTCTTTAATATATTAGGGACACGGCGGCGTAGACGGACATGCCCGCCGCGCCTAGCGTAAATTGCGGCGCACATCTGTAGGAGGTCGAGACGATGCCAGCTGTCGGAGATCAACGCCCCAACCCTTTACAAGCTTTGAGACGACGTATTCAAAGCGTTTTTAGACAGCCACAGTCTTTATCTGCCTCGCCGTGAAAGCCTTTACACAGTAAAACCCCCGCGTTCGAATCCACCTCGCCGAGACAAACAAAAACCCACTATCTCTATCGCGACGACGTTGCTTATAAAATACAAGCGCTTCCGCTGAGCCGCGAATCCCCGAATCCACCTGTCCGCTAGGAGTCTATCTCCAGCAGATTCAAAGGTTCAGCCGATAGCCCTCCTTCTAAAAAGTCTCTCATTCTCAGCCGCTACAAGAGGCTACGCGTCTACTACGGACAGAAGTCCGACTCCTAGGGAGAGCTGAGACTTAGGAGGGGCTACGCCTTCTGCAACATGAAGAACACAACAACGAGAGGGGGTGCTGTAAGTAGAGAGGTAGCCGTGCCGCGTATGTAGAACATCGCTGATGGTTCTGAATTTTTGAAACACAACTACTGTGGAGGAGAGTGTTGGGCTTATCGACTGTAGATGCTGGTGAGCCTCAAGTGGTTGCTCGGGACGGAGGTCGCCAGGTGGCCCGTTCCGAGGAGCATGAGACTGACCCAGGCCGGCCGTCCTTGAGGCTAGGTTGCCGAGGTCGGTGCGGGCTAGGGAGCCCTTGTGGAGATGGCGAATACTAGAGAGGCCACAGATGATTTAGCAGAAGCCCGCGGGCGTACCCGGAGGGGATGCGGTGATGATCTGAGACGCATATGGCCTCCGGCGGGAGACGGCACACAACGGCAAAGGCTCTCCGATCCCCACCCGCACGGCAACCAGCCCTCAGTCCGGTGGGTCACCTCTTCATCGCCGTCTGTAGAAATAGCTAGGTCTATTTGCGTCATCCGGCGCTCTCGAAAACTGCTGATAAGACGCAGGGAGTTTGACGTATTAGGTGCGGCGACGGCCTACTGAATCCTGACCCGCCTTGCCTTGGCTATGGCGAAGCCTAGGAGCAGGAGGGTCGGCGAAGCTAGCGCTGAGGCGATCAGCGACAGCGCATCCCACGCCGAGCCTCCGACGGCAACGAGGTAGCCGAGCTCCGCGAGGTAGAGGAGCGGTAGCGCGAGGACGATTAAGAGCGAGGTGAACAAGCTCAGAAGTCTCCGCGACGCCACGTACCACGCAATTGCGACAAGCGCCGCGGCCCACAGAAGCGCGCCTAGCAACGCCGCGCTGGTGCTGAACACAGTGATTGGGCCGCCCCAGAGATATGGAATGAAGCTCTGCGGCGACGGCTCAAACCGCTTGGTGTACACATACACGCGGCCGCCCCCCACCTCCGCTATCAGCTGGGCCAGCGGCCTGACGTCGCCGTATACAACAACGTCGCCCGCCACTGTGTTGGGGGACCAAGGCTCGAAGCCGTAGCCGTGCTCCTCTAAAGCTGCAATTAACCTCTCGTAGTAGGTCCTATTTTTAACCCACACCAGAGACACAGTATCTGCATCGCGCATAAGCCCCTCCCAGTTGAAAACAAACAAAATAACAAACAAAGAAGAGACTTGAAAGCCTAGAACAAAAAGAGCCAAACCAAAAAAGAACTTCTTAATTGCCTTTCTCATGCCATTAACACACTCTAAGTGTTCTGGACGCCATAAAGAAGAAGCCCGACACACCCCCTTGGCTCCTCCCAATGAATTGGCCACATGCACTAGGTATAGCCTCACCGCTGACTTCTATAAAAAAACCATGTCGCCGGAAAGCAAAAGCAATATAACCCGTTACGCTCCGGATTCCACGTGTGCCACGTCCACCACCATTGCCCGTCCATATATACCACTGTACGTACTACCCTGCAAGGCTCGCAGGCCCCTTGCATGCTGATAGTGTAGCTCCAGGACGGAATTCTGATTTCTGATGGTCTATATCTGAACTAAAGCGTGAAAGAGACTTCCGAAGCCCCGGACGCCGCCGCTCCATTGGACGGGTTGTCCTATGTATGCGCGTTCCGGATACCAGCCGAACCACGGGTTGCCAATGACCCAATCAGGCTGTTTGTCGTCTGTTTTGTCGCTCGTTGCCGCAGTAGTTAACACAGCGGTAATAGCGATAACCATCAGCATTGCGGCCAGCAGTTTAATTTCGTATTTCATAGGCTAGATCTTTTTTTTATTTAAGTTTTATTTTGGCCTATTGCTCAAAATTGTTCACGTCATTTGGCGTTGTGTATAATGTGGCATTATGGCGAGCGGGGGTGAGGCGTGTCAGCCAAGTTGCTAACTAATGCTGTAAAGGCCAGCTAGGTCCTTTGCCTCATCCCGCCGTGTAGGTCTAGAAGGCATCACGGCACGCAGAGAGCGCCGCCGGCGGACCTCTTATTAACTCGCTACACGCAGTTTGGCGCAGATGCAAAAGAGTCGCAATACCACTTTTTGAACCGCCACGCATCCAGCCGAACATACAAGTAGTAAGTTAAAAATCTCCGGCCGACAAAGCAGTGGAGAATGGGGACGTGGTGCACAGAACACTCTGTGTCGTAAATCATTATTGCAAACGCCAGATGTTACGCCCAAAGTTTGAATAAGAAGGTGAAGGCGCCCAATCCGAGGGCCTCTCCTATCAGCAATACGCCGAGTATTATCGACGCCGCTCCGACGACGTATTCGATTTTTCTGCCTAACGCGCCCCATTTCATACTCTCTGTTGTATGTGCCACGCCTCTCCTTACGGCGGTTATTAAGATGTATATCACAAGCGCGAGGCCGGCGGCGTAGGCAAGGGTGGCGGCGAAGAGGAGGAGGTAGTTGCCTGTCAGCGCTGAGGCCACCAAGTTCGCCACCACCACGGCGCCGAAGAAGGGAGCTATGCAGGGGGTCCACACGGCGCCTAGGGACGCGCCGAGCATGAAATCGCCAACTCTCCCGACGCCCCTCTTGGAGGCCTTGTAAGCCGAGGTCTGGAATCGGGAAGCCCAGATGACGAAGGCCCTGTTTAGCCTCTCCACCACCAGCACCGCCCCCATCGCCACCAGCAGGACCCCGCCCACCGCGTATAGCACGACGTTAACCACCTCGCCCACCCAAGCCGCCACCGCTGACACCACTGTGGCTATCACGGCGTAGGACGCCGCCATGCCGGCCAACACAAGCGGCAGGCTACGCCTAACGAGGTAGGTGGTCGCCGCAATTGTCAAAACCGGCAGGACGCAGGGCGAAAACACGCTGGCAACACCTGCGGCAAAGGACAGGGCGATCTGGACAAACGCCTGCGCGCCCTCGCGCGCGGCGGGTTGCTGTGGCTGTGTCGGCTGTTGCGGCGTCGAGGTCTGTTGCCCGTAGGCCATGTCTAGGAATTTTAGGAAGGTGTCTGGGTCGGCGGCGCCGATCATCACGAAGGTGACGTGCAGAACGCCGTCTTTCACGTAGCCCATGACGACTGTGGGCGTGCCGATCACCGGTATGTTCTGCCTGCCTGAGGCTTTCTGCTCCCGGAGCGAGTCGCCGTAGTATATGTAGACCCGCCCGTCGGCCACCGCCTCCACGCCCCGCAAAAAGTAGTCGGCGAGGTCTATAGACACCAGGTTGACGCCCCTCAACGCCGACGCCACGCGCCCGTCTGGAAACACCTGGGT
>Ga0209740_1000210_pt1 | contig 10477 bp, 8 predicted proteins | sample ConCONMetagenome_FD_184733 | JGI IMG/M metagenome (GOLD analysis project Ga0209740, IMG submission 184733) | Hot spring microbial streamer communities from Conch Spring, Yellowstone National Park, USA - CON_C (SPAdes) (version 3) | ecosystem: Environmental > Aquatic > Thermal springs > Hot...
GTTTCTGGACTTTTCGGAAATATCTACGGCGTTCTTGACCTTTTAGAGGCGCTCCTTCTTTCCTATAAGGGATACGGTCCTTTCACGCAAGATGTTGTTAAAACTTTTGTTGAGTTTGAGGACAAAGCAAGCGACTTTGCCCTCGGTTTTATGAAAGTTTCAAAGAACAGCAATTCTGCTTTTGGAGACAGGTTTAGTAGAAAGGCTTTTGGGCATCTTGGGTTTACCGGGACTTCCTTTGTTGTTGACCCAGAAAAAGAGCTAGTCGTAGCTTTGCTCACAAATAGGGTTCATCCTGATCGGAATAACCTTGCCATAAGGGAGTTCCGTCCAGTTTTTCACAATTTGATTGCCGAGCTATTTTGCGCTAAATAGACCATAAAAAAGCTCAGCAATTGCCCCTTTGGTTTTACTTTTTTTAGTCTGTTGTTATCTCTGTTTGACCTTGTGTATGAATTAATATAAAATCCCTAATAAAACTACTAAGCGAGAGTAAAGAGTAAAAACACTTAAGGAGGATAAACCATGAGGAGAGCCTTAAGCCTTCTCTTTATCATCCTTAGCCTTTTAGTCTTTAAGAACCTTGCCTTTGCCCAGCCGGAAGTTGAGGCGTGTTTTAACTTTCTTGACGCTCGAGACTACAAGAGAGCCATAGAAGCTGGAAAGAGGGCAGTTAGAAAGTATCCAAATAACTTAGACGCGCATTTCTGCTTGGGAATAAGCTACTATCAAATCGGAGAGTTTAAGCTTGCCTTAGAGCATATGAAAGGGGCAGAAAGCTTAACTTCAAACAAAAAAGACTTGATGTATATCTACAATCGGATTGGATTGATTTACTATAGAATGGGCAACTTGGACGACGCACTTCTTTACTGGAGCAGAAGCCTAAGCTTGGCAAGAGATCTGGGAAGCAAAAGCATGCAAGCAGCAAACTTGAACAACATCGCTGAGATATACCGCAAAAAAGGCGAATTGGATAAAGCCTTAAGCTATTATGAAGAGTCTTTAAGGTTGAAAACAGACGAAAAGGAAAAGGCTACCACTTACAACAATATTGCTATTATCTACGGCAAAAAAGGCGACTATAAAAAGGCTGTGAAATACTTCAAAAAGGCGATAGAAATAGGCGAAAGGTACGGAGATTATCACGGAACTTCTATAACGAAACTTAACCTTGGGAATACATACAGAGAAATGAAAGATTATGAAAAAGCGGAGAAATATTTATTAGAAGGTCTTGAGGGAGTAAAAAAGGTTGGTGATAAATACTGGGAGGCTGTCGGATATGGATATCTTGGTTGGCTATATACAGAGACAAGGGAGACAAAAAAAAAGGCTAAAGATTACCTCACTCGGGCTTATAATTTGGTTAAATCCATCGGGGTAGAAGGGGCTGCAGAGGAAGTCCTTTTTTATATACAAGAGCTTGAAAAGAAAAGGTAGCTATATAGTTTAGAAAAGTTAGATTAACTTTTTTTACATTCCTTCCTTTGAAAAAACTGGCTTAGAAGCAAAACTAAGCTTGCCCGATTTTGAAATAATAACTATGAGCCCGATTCTGGCTTCTCTTTGAGGGGGATTTGACAAGATAAAACTGTTCTTTTCATGGTAGCTTCCCTCTCCTTTTTAGCGATTTTTGGTCAGTATTTTTGGGGAAGCTAACATGCCCTCCCTGCCCTCTCGAGTGTTTATATAGTTAATGAGACACTACCTATTAAAGTTCATTATTTTTTAATTTTTTTAAGAATAACTATATATTCATATTTCATAGTAGAAGCTTTTTGTCCTTTAATATTTGTTGGTGAAGTTTGAACTGGCATTCTTTTATTTGATATTTGACGAACTAAAGTAATCTCATGAATAAAACCGTATTGTTTGAAAAAATCGGCACAAATTTTATCAGTTGGCAATTCAATCCCTTTAACCGTCCTATTACCCACCACAAAGATTGCATGTCCTCCAGTTTTTACTTTTTTTGATATTTGCTTTATAGCAAAATAAAGGTCATAATAGAAGGAATATACCTCTTTTGCCCTTTTTTTATCTTTTTTTTCAATTTCATAGAGACATTTGTATAATTCCTCAGAGGGTAAATCTAAACCAAGGTTTTTCAATTTATAACCTAATTGAAATTTTTCAAAGTTATCATATAATCCTAACCATTTTAAGGACAATTTAGAAAATTGATCATAAGAGACAGTAGTTTTTGAATCACCATAAGGTGGGGAAGTAACTACAAGATCAATGCTTTCATCTTCAATAGGCAATCCATCAAGGACATTTTTTTGTTCAACAAAAATCTCTGATTTTGTATTTAAATTTGAAATATCAAGCAAACATAATATATTTTTTTTTGCTATCTCTGTGAAAATTTTTGCCACATTAAGCTCTTTATTTATTTTTCTTTTAATCAACTTAAATTCATTAGGGTCTGAATTTGAGACTTTTCTAACTGTTTCTGAAAATACCACTTTAAAAAAATTCTGAATTTTGATATCGTCAATTTTAAAAATTTTAGCTCGTAATTTGGCTAATTCTTCAATTATCTTTTCTTCAAACCAATAATGAATATTATCAAAATATGGAATTTCATAATTTTGTACAGGCATTTTTAAAATATTATCAAGAACATTTAAAAGTCTCTCTATCTTAATCGGAGTTGTTCTAACCTTTGTAATAAGTATGGCTAAGGGATTTATATCAAAACCAAAATAATTTCTATTATTTTTCAAGGCTTCCACAGCTGAAACTCCTGAACCACAAAATGGATCAAGTATATAATCTCCCTCTTTAGTTAATTCTTTAATAAACTTTCTTACAATCATAAAATGAAACATAGCTGGATAAGGGTGGATTCCATAAATACCTGAACTTGCCGGGATGCCCTTAAAATCGAGACTTTCCTCTCTTTGCCGTTTGTATAAATTATTAATATCTTCGTTTTCTGTAAATAATTTAAGTAATTTCATAAATTTATATCCTTAGGAAGGTCTGAAAGTTTTCTTACCCATGGTAAATCCTTAAATTTTTCTTTTTTTAAATTATCTCTAATATAAACAATTAGTCCTAAGTTTTTTATTTCTTTAGCTTTAGTTTCAGAAAGTTCATTATCAATCGTTAAAAGATAAACTCTTTGATTAGGTCCTACTGATGGAACTTCTTGTTTCCATCTCTCTCTTAAGGTTCTCTTACAGGTTATAAAAATAGCTTTATCAGGGGTTTTGATTGCAACTTCTCCTGATGGAACTACTATATCAATTCTTCTTAATTTCTTTTTTATTTCACCTTTAGGTATCTCACATTTTATATCTATAAATTTAAGAAGTTTCTCTACAACCTTTTCAAAAGTTTTACCACCACGAGCCTTTCTCATATTACCTAAATCTTTTTCTAATTGCTGAACTAATAAAGCAAAGTCAACAAACATTTTACTTAATTTTTCAACAAAATTTTCATCTTTTAATAATTTTTCTAATTTTGATTTAAGTTCTCCTTTTTGTTTTTCAATCCAAAGTTTAGCAAGTTTTTCTAAAGATTTCCTTTCATACTCTTTAAATAGATTAGTAGCAAATTCATCAAATTTAATAAGTATTTCGCCAAATTTATTGATAACTAATTCTTTTTCTAAATTTAACCTTTCCCATGTAGAATTTATAATTTCGTCGACTGAAGGGATTACTTTTTTAGCTTCTTCAACGATTTTTTCCATTTATTAAAAGCATTAAAATCAAGGTATTTTCTCATTTCGTTCCATTAATCACATTATAGAACAATTTCATCTAAATTAGTCCCTATCTATTATTATACATCCCTAAAACTTCTACACTTCAAGCTGAGAGATTAGGGATTCGCAGGCTTTGGCTCCCGCTAACAAAGCCTCTCTCTCCTCTGGTAGAAGGTCAAACTCAAGGATCTTTTCTACTCCCTTCCTTCCAAGGATAACAGGGACGCCAAGAAAAACGCCAGAAATGCCGTACTCTCCTTGCAAAAGCACTGAGGAAGTCAACACCCTTTTTGTATCTTTAAGTATAGATTCTGCCATCTCAATCGTTGCTAACCCTGGGGTGATAAAGGCGCTCCCAGTCTTAATAAGGCTTACGATCTCGCCCCCTCCATACTTTGTCCTTTTTACTATTTCTTCGATCTTTTCTTGAGAAAGAAGTTGAGTTATGGGCACCCCAGCGACTTTAGCAAGCCGCACAAGGGGCACCATATGGTCTCCATGTATGCCAAGCACAAGTGCAGAAACATCAGCAGGGCTTACCCCTAAGGCTTCAGCAATGAAATACCGATAACGAGCAGAATCAAGCACACCAGCCATTCCTATGACCCTTTCCCTCGAGAAACCTGTTACCTTGTAAGCCACATACACCATGGCGTCAAGGGGATTTGATACTACGATCACGATGCTATCCGGTGCGTAGCATTTGACACTTTCAGCGCAGGACTTAACGATATCGGCGTTTATCTTTAAGAGCTCTTCTCGACTCATCCCAGGGGTTCTTGGCTTCCCTGCGGTGATGATGACCACATCGCTTCCTGAAAGTGCCGAAAAGTCTTCCGTCCCCTCGATCTTGATGGAACGAGAAAGAAGGGGAAGGCTCTGAGCCAGGTCTAAAGCCTTCCCTTTTGCAAGCCCGGGCACAATGTCTATGAGGACTATTTCTTTTGCAACCTCTTTAACAACTGCCCATTGGGCGCAACTTGTCCCGACAGCTCCGGCTCCGATGATACTAAGCTTCACAGCTCAACGCCTTCCTTTGCATATTTGGCAACCAAGTCCCCAACCTCTTGAGTGGTATAGCCCATCTTACCAGCTTCTAAGCTCTTCAAGTGATCCCTACAGACCTTGATTACTGCCTTTTCAATTGCCTCTGCTGCCTCCTTTTCTCCGAGCCATTCTAACATCATCATGCCTGCGCAGATTGCAGCAAGGGGGTTGATCACATTTTTGCCGGTGTACTTTGGTGCTGAACCCCCGATAGGCTCAAACATGGAAACCCCTTGCGGATTAAGGTTTGCACCTGCTGCAATACCCAGACCACCTTGGATGATAGCCCCAAGGTCAGTGATGATGTCACCAAACATGTTGTCTGTAACGATGACATCAAACCATTCAGGGTTTTTAACCATCCACATGCAAGTGGCATCAACATGGGTGTAATCCTTTTGGATGTCCAGATACTCCTCACCTACCTCCTGAAAGACTCTCCACCAAAGGTCCCAAGCATAGGTAAGGACGTTTGTCTTCCCAACTAAAGTCACCTTTTTCTTCTTGTTTCTCTTCCTGCAGTATTCAAAGGCAAACCTGATGCAGCGTTCAACGCCAAACCTTGTGTTGATAGATTCCTGAATGGCAACTTCATACGGTGTGCCCTTTCTTAAGAATCCGCCCCCTCCTGCATAAAGACCTTCGGTGTTTTCTCTTATTACAACAAAATCTATATCCTCAGGTCCCTTATCCTTGATAGGCGTCCAAACCCCTGGGTAAAGCTTAACGGGTCTAAGGTTTATATATTGGTCAAGCTCAAAACGAATGCGAAGTAGTATTCCCTTCTCAAGGATACCTGGTTTAACATCAGGGTGCCCGATGGCTCCAAGGTAGATGGCATCATGCTTTTTTAACTCTTCAATTCCACCCTCAGGAATGGTCTCTCCGGTCCTAAGATACCTTTCGCCTCCCCAATCAAAGTAGTTAAACTGAAAGTTGATGTTGAAGCGTTCACCAACCGCTTGCAAAACTTTAACACCTTCCCTGATCACCTCTGGACCAGTCCCATCACCAGGGATGACGGCAATCTTGTAAGTTTTACCGCCCATACCTACCTCCTACATACTTTTTTTGTAAGTCCTCTCGGGTGGGTTGATTAAAATTTAAAGTATAATCCACTCTTTTATTTTACCAAGCCCTCGGGAGGAGTTTCCAATGTAAAGAGAGTCAAACTCTATAAGCTGAGAAAGCTTGATTGGATATTCCTTAGCAAGCTTAGAATCTAATAACTTCCTTCTAAGAACGCCAGGGAGTATGCCAAGCGCTAAGGATGGAGTATAGAAAACATCTCCCTTCTTGGCGAAGAAGTTAGAGATCGTCCCTTCAAGGACCTCTTCTTTATCGTTGTAAAATATGACCTCAGTCCATCCATTTTCTAAAGCCCACTTTCTTTCTTTGTCATACTCTTCCCGCAAGCTTGTTTTATGAAAATGAAAAAGGTTCGTCGGAGTCTTTCTTCTTTTGAAAGCAACTCGGATAGGTTCTTCCCATGGTTTAAAGGGATAAACCTCAAAAGATAGGATGCCCTCTGGTTTAAGGATGAGCCTAACCCTTTTTTTCTCGCTTGCGTGATGTAAGGGCGAAAGACCGATTTCCTTTTTTAAAAAATCCAAGAATTCAGAAAAACCTTTAAACTTAAAGGGAAAGTTGAAGTAGGAAGCCGAGCTTTTCAGTCTTTCAAAGTGGAGCCTTAGGGTTTCTTCGTCGGAAGGAATGGCAAAGGTTTCGATTAGAAAAAAATAAGGGATAGGGTTGGTTAAAAATTTAGCCTTAAGGAGTGTTTCTTTATACTCTGCCTCAGGATCGCTATCCCAAACAATGCCTGACCCTATACCAAGCTCGCAAGCAAAATCTTGAGCTTTTCTTTGAAGATAGACCGTTCTTATGGCTACATTGAAGATAAAATCACCCGAGGGTTTGATAAAGCCAACAGCACCAGTATACACGCCTCGTGGCTCAACCTCAAGCTCTCTTATGATCTCCATAGTCCTTATCTTTGGGGCACCGGTCACCGACCCGCAGGGAAAAAGGCTCCGGAAGATGGAATAAAGGTCAGTCCTTTCAAGCTGACCTTCGACAGTCGAAACCATCTGATGGAGCGTTGGATAGGTTTTGACTTTTAAATATTCATTAACCTTAACCGACCCAAAGACTGAAATTCTTCCTAAATCGTTTCTTAATAGGTCTAAGATCATCAAATTTTCTGCTCGGGTCTTTAGGCTTTCCCGAAGTTCTTTTTTTTCCTCCTCATCAAGGGAAAGAATTGGAGCCCTTTTGGCAGTGCCTTTCATCGGCGAGCTGATAAGGCAATTTCCTCGTTTTTCAAGAAAAAGCTCAGGAGATAAGGACAAGACCACGAAATCTTCTCCTTCAAGATAGCAAGCATACTCACATCTTTGAGAAAAAAGCAAAGCCTTAAAGAGCTCAAAAGGGGACCCTGAAAAATTGAAAAGGAGCTTACAGGTAAAGTTAACTTGATAGGTGTGTCCAAGGGCTATGTAGTCTTTAATCTTGTGGATAGCCTTCTTGAAGTTCTCCGTAGATATGTTTAGCCTTGTATTATAAATTTTAATTTTTTCTTTATCTTCAGGTTCAGGGTAAAGCTCAAAGGGTTCTATGCTTTTTCCAAGGTAGAAAAAGGCTAAAGGACAAGACGCCGTCCCGAGCGAAGTGAGGGATGGAGGCTGATAAGATGAGATTAAGCGTTCTTCCAAAAGATAGCCAAGTTCATAGGCGATGAACCCTATGGCGTAGTAGTTAGCTTTAAGGTTCGAAGCAAGCTCAAGGAAAAACTCTTTTACATTTTCAGCGGTTGCCTCGGACGGCTTAAGCTTCAACACTCTCTCGGGCTCTAAAGAGAAGCCCCTATAGGGTATATCTTTTGCGTTAACCCAAAGGGCTTTAAACCGTCTCATCTTGATTAACCCTTCTTTTCTACGAAAAGGACGCTAATGAGGGCGAGAACAAGGATAAAAAGAGAGCTTACAACAAAGCTTCCAAGAGAGGGGAACCAGCTTGTTCCAACCTGAGGAAGGAAAAGAAGAACAACATGAAAGATTAGGTTTAGGCCTTCGGCTAGGCTAAAATTCTTTATGAAGCTGTAAAGCCTCTTCCGAAATTCCCACTTCTTCTGAAGTTCTAGCTTAGCCGTCTGTAGATTTTCAACAATTTCTTTTAGTTGTTTAAACTCACTTTCGAGGAACTTTAACTCCTTGCTTGGTTCGGACCGTTTAAGCCTCCTCTCTATCCTTAAAATTAATTCTTCAGCCTTTTTTAAGCTTTGACCAAAGAAGGTATCTTCCGTCTTGTAGGGGTAAATAGTCCAAAATTCAGAAAGCTTTCGAAAAGTATATCTAAGGGGTTCAAACTCCTGCTTTAGTTTTTTTATGCGAGAAAACACATAACCGTTAAGCTCAAGCGCAAGCTCAAGAACCTGTTTGCTTGCGGAATCAACAAGGGCAAGCCCGCCTTGATGGATATCTTGAGAGAGCTTTTTTAACCTCTCAAGATAGTCTTGGGAAGTTTCATCAGGCATCACCTCTTTTAAAGCATGATACTTATCCTCAGCCTCCTTTAGCCTCGTTAGAGCTTCTTCCTTGTAGCTTAGGTAGACTTTGTCGAGAAGTTCCTCAAGCTCCTTCTCAACCCGAAGGAACAATGGTTCAAGGTAAGAAAGGTAAAGAACATAAGGATGGTGAAAGAAGGGGCTAAGCTTATCTAGAGGCTCTTCCTCAAGGTAACGAATTAATCCTAAAAAGAAAAAGGAAGGGATATTCGTGCTATCCTCTTTCATTGCTTCTTTGAAGCTCTCTTCAGCTAAACCCTTATCCCCAAGTTGAAAGTAGATGGTCCCTTTTAGATAATTCAAATAGCCACGAAGAAAGGGGTTCTTAATAAGGCTTAAGGCATTTTCGAGAAAGTAGATAGCCTTATGGAAATCTTCTTTCAAGACCTGCACAAAGGCTAAGCCAAGCTCTCTCCTAAAGTCCCCTTCCTCAACCTCAGAAAATCTTTTTTCTGCTGTTTCCACTCTTCCCGCCATTAGCTCCTCAAGCCCAAGCCCAAGGTCACCACCTCTTACCGGGGTCGGAAGATGAAGAGGAACTTGAGAAAAGGAGTTTATCTCCCCCGTGCGGTAAAAGATTATCTTCAAGAAGGCTGGAAAGTTGAAAAAGTACCGAGTGTAAAAGTAGTTTAAGGCTTCTGTATACTCTTCTTCAAAGATGTCTTTGCTTAGCTTAGCTGCTATTGTCCAAGGTGAGAGGATAAGCAATCTGTAAAAGTTTAGTTGGGGTTCTCTATCATTAAGCCCAGGGCAATCTGGTGTGCCATGCTGGTATGAACCGCAGAAAAAGCATCTTTTATCGTTTGGGATAAGAAAAAAATCTTTAAAGGGAAAGTAAAGCTTTTGGTCAAAGGTTGCGGGAAGCTTTAGCTCAAAAAGGTCACCCCATCTTTCGAGCTGAAAATGTAGGTTTGTCCCCTTTAACTCTTTTTCAACCTTATCTTTAAGCCCCTCTTCCACATAGACCTTCCCTGGTCTTAAGGGTTTTTTGATACTCCCTGTCATCCAAAACCTTTCCCCTGTCATCCTAAGCGAAACAAGGGACTTCTCTCTCTCATCAGTAATCAAGATTGCAAAAGGTGCCGGCGCTGACCCAAGCTCCTTGCTAAAATGTTCTTTATACTGAAAAAGAAGGTCGTTTAGCTTCTGTAGTCGTCCTTCTACTTGAAAGAGGTTGGAATCAAAAGGTAAAAAGACATTTTTAAGGATCGTTGGGAAAACCTCAAGTAAATCCCTTGCTCGGTAGGAAAAGATGAGCCTCGCGTAAGTTCGATAAGGAATTAGCCTGAGAAACATGCCTTAGGTCTTCTTTTTTGAGTAAGCAAAAAGAAGGACTATGACCCCTATGGTGATAGCCAGATCGGCAACGTTAAAGGCTGGCCAGTGCAGTTCTCCCACATGAAGGTCGATAAAGTCTAAAACTCCTCCGAACACCACCCTGTCAACAAGGTTTCCAAGCCCCCCTCCAAAGATCAAACCAAAGCCAAGCCTTGCCATGGCATCTGCACGCCTGCCTAAATACAGGACGACGACCAGGGCAAAGGCTCCTGCCAGGGCAAAAATTAAGTTTGCTGAATCCGCTGAGCTAAAAAGCCCAAAAGCAATCCCTCTATTCCAAACCTTAACTAAAGCCAAAAAAGGCAAAAGCTCTATCCTGTGATAATCGGCTAAAAGGACTAAATACTTAGTCAAACGGTCAAGGATGAAGACGAGGCTTGCGGTTAAGTAAAAATTCCTCATAGCCCGAAATCACTTTGGACTACCTCAAGGCACCTTGCGCAAAGCTCTTTTATTCGTAAGCTTCCAACTTCAGGCCTTCTCTGCCAACATCTTTCGCATTTTCCATAAGAGGTTTCCTTGACATAGATGATAAGACCCGGAAACTCCTCTGACCTATACTCAACGGGAAAGCTCTCCTCAAACCCTTCTCCAACCTCAAACCTTGCTATCATCAAGAAGTATTCCCAGAAGCCCTTATCAGAAAGATATTCCTTTAAATCTTCCGGACAAACTACATAACACTCCGCAGAAAGGGAGTTCCCGATGATCTTCTTATCCTTCCTTGCTATCTCAAGGGCTTTTAAAAACTCTTCCCTTAGAGCTAACAACTTCTTCCAGCGTTCTTCTTCCTCCTTCGAAAT
>Ga0209740_1000215_pt1 | contig 10302 bp, 6 predicted proteins | sample ConCONMetagenome_FD_184733 | JGI IMG/M metagenome (GOLD analysis project Ga0209740, IMG submission 184733) | Hot spring microbial streamer communities from Conch Spring, Yellowstone National Park, USA - CON_C (SPAdes) (version 3) | ecosystem: Environmental > Aquatic > Thermal springs > Hot...
GAGCTCCCCTTAATCCAAGGGAGGTATCCTATGGGTGGAGGCGAGGTCGCAATATCCCATGGGCTAGCAAGCTACAAGGGTTTAAAGGTGGGCGATGTGCTGGAGTTGAGGGATACATTCGGGAGGATGCATAAGCTAGAGGTTGTAGGTGTTGTAAGAGCATACCATGATAGAGGATTCCAGTTGCTATTAACACGAGATTCCCTTGTAGAGATAACAGGCTATAGACCTGGTATAGGTAGAGCTTTCACTATCAAGGTTGCCGTTGAACTCAGAGACCCCCATAGGGTTGAGGAGCTCCTAGGACGCCTTAGAAGTGATATTGAGAGAGCGGGGCCCTACGGTGTAGAGGTTGTAGATAGGAGTTCTATATCCGGGATGTTCAAAGCGTACTCCACAATGAACACATCGATAACAACAATCCTAAGCCTCCTAGCTGCAGTAGTGGTAGCAGTGGTAACGATATCGATAATCACATCAGATATATCAGCGAGAGCTAGGGAGATAGCAGTACTAACCTCCCTAGGACTACAGGGTAGACAACTAATACTGGGATTCGCAGCACAACTCATACTAGCAATCATAATAGCAATACCTATAGCATACACAACATCAAAGATCATAGCCAGGATGCTAGCAGAGAGAACAGTAAACTTCACAGGCTACATTGAACCAACAGGAGGCTTGGAGACGATAGCAACAGCAACAACGATAACACCACTCCTCATAACAATGTTCATAGTAGTATTAGCGACAACATTAACAGTACGTAGACTAGACCTGGTAAGAGCACTATCAGACATCTAAAACCAAGCCAGTCACAATAACCTCCCCCAAGGCAACCCCCAAGGTTGTCAACGGGAAACCACCCATGCCCGGAGTTCCCCATCCAGAGCTCCCAGACAGCCTCTAGAGCTTCAAAACCAAGCCTTAACAAGACTCCATGTAGAATGCCTAGAGCGTTTAACATGGGTAGCCATGAACCTTAAGCTCCAAACTTGAAACCAGAGCCCACCCTAGGCTAACAACCATAAGCCTTAAAGCTTAAACAATACAATCCACCCGTAGGCTGTGGAGCTCCTAGACCTTACAGGAGTATAGTGGGCCTGGTAAGACGGAGGTCCCGGGTTCAAATCCCGGCCGCGGCTCTATAAAGCAATTGCTTGTTCTCACGAATCCTAAGCTTGTTGATGTTAGGGGTATTCCTGATGAAGTTAGGTACAGAATCTTTGACTATCTCTGGAGTAGAGGTGTTAGGACTTCTAACTTAGGCATTGACTCTACCTACGCTAATAAGGTTAGGAATAGGAGGATTAGGGTTTCCCGATTCCCTCTTAGAGAAAATGATTGAGATGCCAACACTTGACGAGTTAGCAATGTTACTAGGCTCTACACCACAGCAGCAACAGCAGGTTGTTAGAGAGCCTAGAGATATTGCTGAAGCTATTCTAGCTGTGGATCAGTATGTTAGTGGTTTAGAAGCTGTTTTAGATAGGTATCCGCAGCTATCAAATATTGTTTGTGTAACTCTAAAACAGGGTCTATATCTAGCTATGTTGTGGTTTTGATCTGCATCTGTATTTATAAGGTGTTGGGAGCATGTTTATAAGTGCTGGTGCACATACAGGGTATTCGTGGAAGTGGTTGTGGTGGAGGATATGGATCAGCGTTATACAAGGATATACTTCCCGTTTAGCGCTATCGTTGGGTTAGAGGATGCTAAGCTAGCTCTTATGGTTAACGCTGTCAACCCTTTGATTGGGGGTGTTGTTTTAGCTGGTGATAAAGGTACAGGTAAATCAACTCTTGTCAGAGCTTTTGCACAGGTGCTACCTGCTCAACCTGTTACTAAAGGATGTTCATATAATTGTAACCCGTTTAACCCTTTAGAGATGTGTGATTATCACTACGAGTTGTGGGTTAGAGGAGAGAGGGTAGAGTATGAGTATAAAAGGATAAGAGTTGTTGAGCTTCCGTTAAACGCTACTCCTGATAGAGTTGCAGGATCTATAGATATTGAGCAAACGATTAAGAGTGGTAGGGTTGTATTTAAACCTGGTCTCTTAGCAGAGGCTAACAGAAATATTCTTTATATCGATGAGGTTAACCTGTTGGAGGATTACATAGCTAATCTAATACTTGATGCAGCTGCTAGTGGATGGAATGTTGTTGAAAGAGAAGGTATATCATTTAAACATCCAGCAAGATTCATACTTGTAGGTTCTATGAATCCTGAGGAAGGTATGCTAAGGCCACAGATACTTGATAGATTCGGTCTCTACGTACCTATAGAAGCTTCTAGAAATCCTGATGAGAGAGTTGAGATTGTTGAGAGAGTTGAGGAATTCTCTAGAGATCCTATATCGTTTTACAGGAAACGGGAACCTATACAGAAACAAGTTGAGGAGAAGATCGCCAAAGCTAGAGAGATCTTGAACAACGTCGTTATTGATAGAGATTTGCTGAAACTAATTACAGAAACCGTTGTTAGACTCGGTATAAAAACTCATAGAGCTGAGATTGTTACTGTCAAAACAGCGAAAGCTATAGCGGCTCTCGATGGAAGGACTAAGGTTGATTTAAACGATGTTGTTAAAGCTATGGAGCTAGCTTTGAGGCATAGGTTGAGATCTAAACCTTTTGAAGAACCTCAGAAAAAATTCGAGGATATAGTGAAGGAGTTGACAGGGAGGGGATCTGGGTATAATCAGGTTAAGGAAGGTAGAGATGTAGAGGGTTCTGCGAACTCTTTCGGAGATGGGAAAAGCGATAAGGTAGAGAATTTCATGAAGAACTTCAGCGAATCTCCTATAGAGCTTCCCAGTCGTAACATAGATAGATCTAAGTACTTCAGTTCTTCAGCTAGTAGAAGTTCTAAAGAGTTTAGATCTGTTGCTATAGCGTCTATGAGGGGTGTAGCTATTGATGCTATACCGATGGCTAACCCGGATCTTAAAGATGTTGATATTGTTGCTAGTATAAGAGCTTGTGTAGCTACCAACCCTACTATACCTATTGCTATAGATCCTCAGTGTATCAGGGTTAGAGTTAGAGAAGAGAAGCTACCTGTATTACATATAGTACTTCTAGATGCTAGTGGTAGTATGGTTGCTGGGAAAAGAATCCCTGTAGCTAAATCTATAGTTAAGAAGCTTATCGAGGAAGCTTACATCAAGAAAATCTATGTATCTCTCGTAGTGTTCAGAGGGGAGAAAGCTTCTACTATTGCATGGCCAACGAGAAACCTTGTAGATATCCTCAACAAACTCGACGAAATCCCTTTAGGAGGTTCAACACCTTTTACAACAGGATTACTAGAGGTATTAAAGCATATGAAGATGTTTAGAGAAAGGTTTAGAGATAGTAGAGCTGTACTACATATTGTAAGTGATGGAAGAGCAAATGTTTTCTTCACCAAGAACCCTCGGAGAGAGGTTCTTGAGCTAGCTGAAGAGTTTAAGAAGTTTGGGGTAGAGGTAGTAGCATACAGAACAACACCAGCTAAAGTTGTTACCGTTCCTGACTACGTAAAACTTTTTGTTGAAGCTGTTGGAGGAGAATACCGTAGCGTAGATAGCAAAAACACAGCTGGTTAACACTCTATACCAAGATATTTAAGCTTTCGTAGCTCTACAAAACTTGGTAGAGTATATGGTTAACGAAGGAAGATATTCTAATAATCCTACCTCCAGAACTTATGGAAGATATTGAAGATATTATACCGGTCATTCTACCCCCAGACGAGGTGTTGATAAATGGTTTTAAAGCTAAGGATTAGAATTAAAATATGCTGTGAAAAGAAATTTATAGATTATGCGTATAAGTTAAGGCTTTTTTGCTCTTTTAGTTAAGGTTTTTTATTGTTTATCCGAAGCTTAGGATATTAGTTGAGAGTAGCAAGTTTGTGAAAGATTTGATGGGTTAGAGTTATTCGAGAGATCTTTCTATTTCTAGCCTTATCTTCTCTATTTCTTCTAGAAGTTCTTCGCTTGGTTTCCAATAACCTCTTCTATAAGCTTCGTATAGAATTTCTATTACTCTATGTAGCGCCCATGGATTCGATCTCCTTATCTTCTCCCTAATCTCCGTATTCGATACGTATGTCTTAGCTACCTCTGTCCACATCCATTCACTAACAGCTTTAGTTAAGACTGCGTGCCCTAAGAGGTACTCTATTCTCTTCATAACTTCTCTAGCTCCATCATATCCGTGTTCAAGTATTGCGTTTATCCATTTCGGGTTGAGTAGTCTTGTTCTTGCCCAAAACTCTACCGCTTCTTCAGCATTTTTAACCTTATTTACAGCACCTGTAGTATCTATCCACAAAACTTCTACTTTTCTATTAGTTAAAATCTCTACAGCTCTTCTCAACCCGCCTAGGAATTCGTAGTAATGATCGAGATCGCCGATATCGTATTCTGTTGTACTTCTGACTTGAGCGACTAGATCAACATTCTTCAGCATATCTATAAGGAATCTCTTCGCTTCTACAGCATGGATCTTATCTGTGTATACATAACCCATATCCTCTAAATAGATATTAACAAGTTCTTCTTCTGTAGACCAGCTAGATGTCTCTATAAACTCTGGTAATCTAGTACCGTAGGTACTTGGTTTAGGTCCGAATATCCTTGCCAACGCAATTTCATCTCCATAGATTTTCCTAAGCTCTAGATAATGTTTTCTAACAAAGTTCATCTCTAGAGGTTCGTCGAGATCTGCAACAAATTTTACTGCTTGACTAAGCAACTCTACTAGATTTGGGAACATATCTCTGAAGAAACCGCATATAGTTACAGCAATATCTATCCTCGGTCTACCAAGCTCTTTGAGAGGTATAACCTCTAATCTCGGTAGCCAAGGACCTTTATCTCTAACAAGTTTTACACCTAGTAGCTGGAGAATCATACCTATTGTTTCTCCTCTAGTTTGAGCTGTTTCAAATCCCCATAAAACAAAGCCTAGTGTTTCTGGGTATCTACCGTATCTCTCTTTAAACTTTTTAACAAGTTCTTCAGCAATTCTAGCACCTTTAATATAAGCAGCTTTACTAGGTATTAACCTAGGATCGAAAGCATATCCATTACATCCTGTCGGGAATACCTCTGGAGTTCTTATAGGGTCTCCTGCAACCCTAGGCTCTATATAGAGACCGTTGAGAGCTTTGAGTAATGCTCCTAACTCATCGTTTCTCCTAATCCTATCAACAAGATCTTTAACATATTCAAGTGTTTCAATAGCTTCATCTCTAAACTTCTTGAAAAACTTCTTAGCAATTTTCTTCGGATCCCCACCTCTAACTATAAGCATTATCATCTCTCTAACTATTTTCTCAGCATTATCGAGTATCTCCGAACCTCTAACCCCGTTGAATATCTTGCTAGGATTCGAAACAACCTCATCGTAACTAACCCCTTGCTCCTCCACTACCAGCCTAACCAAAGACTTTACATCCCCATCTTTTTTAACAACAAATAAAACATAGTTAACTATATCCTCATCACTCCACGTCCTACCTAGAATATGGAGACCTTTCGGAATAGCGTTTTTCTTCAACTCGTAGAGATAGCTATGCAGCTCTTCAACATCGGTAAACCTTATATTTAGTTTACCACATTTCTCTTTTATCAACTCCAAGATTATACCCTTCTTCTCTACCTCTTGCTCTTCTTCGTATTCATGAACAAGCTGCTCAAGCTCTGCATACTCTCCGTAGAGATCAGCGTTTGCGAACGGAGGTGGTGCATGTGTGACTATGTATGCATGGCTCCTCCTTTTAGCGATAGTCATCTCTGAAGGGTTTGTAACATGGTATACGTATATATTTGAAAGATCGAATACAAGAATATCAGGCCAACAATTTTCTGATAACCCAACTTCTTTACCTGGTAAAAGTTCTAGAGTCCCATGTGTACCTAGATGGATAACAGAATCAGCTTTGAATACGTTTTTTATCCAGTAGTAGAACGCTATGTATTGATGATGTGGTGGTAGATCTTTTGAATGGTATAGCTTCTTAGGATCTTCATGGAATCCTCTAGGTGGTTGAATACCTATGAATATGTTGCCCAAGATAATCCCGGGGATAACTATGTTACCCTTACCATCGGTATTTATATTCCCTGGCGGAGAACCCCATATCTTCTCAACAGTTTCTCTAAGATCTTTCGGTAGAGTATTGTAGAACTCCAGGTATCTATTAAGAGAAAGTTTTGGAACATCATCTCTATGTAGACCCCATCTAGGTGAATTAACTAGCAAATCTTTCACAAGAGGGGTAAGCTCTTCTTTAGATTTAACCTCTACTTTGTAACCAGCGTTTCTTAACGTTTTCAACAAGATTTCGAGGCTTGAGAAAACGTCTAGGTATGCAGCGTTGCCAACATTTTCTTCACCTGGTGGATAGTTGTAGATTACTATAGCTACTCTTTTCTCGCTATTTGGTTTATATCTTAGTTCTAACCATCTAGCTATTCTCGAAGATTTCTTCTTAATCCTTTCATCGAGAACAACTATATCTGTGTTAACAGTATCGTCAATTGTTGCAGATATTATAGGCTCTATAGCTCCATCGATCTCTGGTAGTGCAACACCTGTTAAAACTTCTATAGGTGAAAGACCTCTAGGGTCTTTCCTCCATTCAGAGTTCCTCCTCATATAAGCTATAAGACCGTTAAATAAGAGGTAACCTGTTTTCAGAAACAGCTCCTTGGTAGGCTCTGTATCACCTCCGTAAGGCCCTCCATTGATTGTGAACCACTGTAGATTTATAACTGCATCGATAAGAGGTTTCTCTTTAACTACTGTGAACTTCTTCAACGTCTCTAACTGTGTTAATAAACTTTCAGCGGATCCTCCTACAATAATCAGCGTATCTATACCCATAGCCTCGAACTCTTTCTTCAAAGCTATTGCTACAGGTAGACATTGCTCAAAATGCATACCTCCGTAGAGAAACAGTGCTACAGCTGGTTTCCTAGGTACTGAAACACTATCTACACATCCTTTCCCAGGTATAAGCAGACAGTTATCGATTTCTTTCCTAGGCTCCTCAAACTTTACATCGATATCGAAGTACTCCGAAAGTACTAGTTTAACCATGTTCTCTAGATTACGTCTACCCCAGTAAACCCAGTACCTACTCAACCAGATATAGTTCCTGTAATCTCTTAGAATACTTAAAGGAATAGCTTTAGAGATCTTCTCAACAATGTTAAGAACTTTAAACACTTTATCAACATCAATTCTATCAGCATCGAAATCAAGAGGTTTCAACCTTTTAGCTATGATCTCACCTGAGAGATTCCCAAGCCTAAGATACGAAATAACGCCCGTACCACCGACCAAAGGTATAACAACTTTAGCTTTCGAACTAGCTATAGCTTCCTCAACATAGCTAGGTATAGCCTCTCTAACATCGAGTAAAAGCACATCAGCATTAGAAATCCTTGGGATAACTTCGCCAGGATCAAGTTTATGAAGATCACAGGTATAGATAGTATCGAGAATAATATCAACACCTACTTCTTTCTCAACACTTTCAATAGCTTCAAACAGAGCTCTAAGACTTGTCTTCGTAGAGAATAACGCTATCCTTAAACTCCTCATTTTTATCAAACCTTGAAGTTCTACCAATGAGTGCACCAGAATATATTTATATGTGCACCAGAGAGTATATTTGTATATGCACTTCAGCAGTTCACAGCTTCATCACTTTCAATGGTTTCGTAGAGTTGAATATATTGAGGAGTTCTGCTGTTGAAGCTTATAGAATTGCTTACGTTTTAAAGCTGATTTCATAAGGGTTAACGCTTATATAGAGACACTGGCCACCGACTCCGGATTGATAGAGTCTTTAGCTCCTAGTTTAGCTGAGTTAAGGTTGTTGATGCCGGGGGTAAGGATATTCGGAGATATATTCTGTAAACATAGTGGAAGTATAGATCTTTTAACTAAGGATCTACACGAGATTCGCTCATACCCTAGGTGAAGAGTCTCTAAACAATATTGATTGTTAAAGATGTTGTGAAAGAGATTGTTTTAGATGCATGTGAAAGAGGTTTAACTGATGCGATTATTGTTACTGGTGGGAGAACAGGTGAACCACCACCCCTGCAACTAGTACAATTCGTTAAAGAAGTATCACCGAAACCTGTATACCTAGGTAGTGGAGCAACACCAGAGAATATAGTTAACTACATAAAGTTCTGCAACGGTGTTATCATCGGTAGCTACGTAAAGATAAACGGAAGGGCAGGAAACACAACAGATCTAGAAGAAGCAAAGAGATTCGCTAAAACATTTAGAGAAGCTTTAAAGAACACCTCTCAATAAAGAAACTCTTCAACACCTTCTACTTAGCATAAAGATAAAACTTGACACAACCCATAGACTAGAAAACATAGTCGGAATCTTTGTACCGGAGGAGTCCGTCTCAAGCTCATCGAGCCCGAGGGACATCCGGGCCCCTTGTCTGAGACCGGGTCCTCCGGCAAGAGAAACCAATAGCTAATATCAATGCTATTAGAGTGCCCACATTCATACTACGCGTATATTTCACCCACTACACTAACACTGTCATGACAACCCTATATATACTTAACGGAAGCTTGGTATAATTTGTGGCGCCTTCCTAATAGCATTTGCTGCATTTAACTACATTAGCTACAGCTTTGTGAATAACAAACACTAATTAAGCACTATGAACATTGCTGAAAATTGGTAAGATAGAGCTAGGTTTTTGTATTAGTTATGGTGCTTAGCTTAGAGATCTGAAAGCAAAATTACAAATCATACTTAGGATGCAGAACTCCATTCATAGCGCTGGGTCTTGGTAATGGTGATGGCTCCCTATCTCTTCAATGTTCCAAATTTGGAATTCTAAAGGCGTTTCCGGTTCTTGCCAATATACCTTTGGTAAGTTCTGTTCTTGACCACCTTCTCTCCTTTCACTTGTAGCTAGAGAAGCGAGAAAGGCTGGTAGGAGTAGTAGGATTATGGAGACAAGGAAAGCTGCGGCAATGTTTCCAGCCTCTTCATGTCTTCTCCTCTGCTCTTCTAAAAGTGCTTGAAGCTCTAAAGCTTTTCCATAGCTTAGCTCTCCTCTCCGAAACTTTATCAGAAGCTCTCTTCTTAGCCTCTCCATTTAGATCCAATCTCACTCTCTTTAAGAGGTAACTGAAGATATTTCCCAACAACCCTTATACTCATCTCTCCAAGTGTAGTTATTGTACCGCTTATTAAATCATTTATACTAACGCTTTCACCCCTGCTAAATTCTATCATATAGCTTCTGAGGAACTGAGTGTAGAGCCCGCATTAGTGCATACAAGGCACCAATTACATTGTGTAACCCAAGTCTTAAATCCCTAATTTGCCTATTGACATTTTGAGCTCGTTTCACAACACGCATAGCTAAAGGAATAATACTAATAACACCACTTCAAAATTGCAAATCATATTAAAATGCACACATATGAAACTTGAGATGAGGCTTAGTATGGATGTAGAGTTTCATTCATATCAGGATGTTCGTCGTCATTCATATCGCTGGACCCTGGAAAACCTCTAGAACTCACAACCACCGGTTTTAATGCCATACGATAGCGCAATCCTACAACATTACCGCTCCAGTAACCCTCCATTATGAGCTTAGCGCATGGAATGCTTTAAGGTTGAAGCTCTAAGCCTCCAACCCTAAAACCGAGAACCCCACCCTCTACAACCTTGAAGTATGTGGCTTCCCACCCGTTAAACCGTCATTCCACGAATGATGTGCTTCCACGGTATCCTCCACTCTAGTAAACTAGCTCCACGACACCCTCCCGCTTAGTAACCCCTGGTATCGTGGCTCCATAACACCTATCAACGTAGTCCCGGGTAGCACTCACCCCGTATTGTAAAATCTCGATTTAAGATCTAACGTGCTAAGCTGAGTTAAGCTTCAAGATAGCTGGGAGCACTTCCTAGTACTGGGTTCCCCGAGGTGACTAGGAGGGCTACGAGGAGGTTTGCTAAAGCTAGGACTCGCAAGAAGCCTAGCTTAGAGGAGGAAATCCTAGCACGGGATTTCATCGACTTCGACCCATGGTAACACTGTAGCTCTACACACCATGCTTCACTAGAGCCCGAACATGAGGGTTAACCGTACTAAGTTCAAATCTCTAAGCACATACTCTATGAGGTGAGGCTTCAAGATCCTAGCAATGTGCCGTACTACACCGAGGCTCCCCTCTTAGAGCTCTACGTAGACCCCATAAAGGCTACTCTGGAGCGATTGGTGGGATTTATTGTGTGGAGCCG
>Ga0209740_1000216_pt1 | contig 10286 bp, 13 predicted proteins | sample ConCONMetagenome_FD_184733 | JGI IMG/M metagenome (GOLD analysis project Ga0209740, IMG submission 184733) | Hot spring microbial streamer communities from Conch Spring, Yellowstone National Park, USA - CON_C (SPAdes) (version 3) | ecosystem: Environmental > Aquatic > Thermal springs > Hot...
TAATAGAGACTGTTAAAGTAAGGGAGATAGACCGCACCCACAACGGGCCTGCCTTCCAACACCAAACCCACCGACACACCAAAGATGGGAAAACCACACAAAAAGTTCTTTGTGCCATCCAGGGGGTCTATATACCATACCGCCTCTCCAAAGATGGACCCACCGTTTTCCTCCCCTACCACCGAGTGACTGGGGAAGTGCTTTAGGATGTAATCTCTTATTCTCTCCTCCGCCTTCTTGTCTGCCTCGCTTACCACATCCTTTTCGCCCTTGAAATAAACCTGGTTGGATAGAAGTTTTCGGAAGTACTCCTTTAGCACTAGACCGCCAATCAAGGAAGCTTCCTTTGCCACCTGAAGAAAGCTCTCTAAATTCATCAAGGTAAAATATTATCACACATGAAAAAAGTCCTAGTTTGGGGCTTAGGAGTAAGCGGAAGGTCTGCCATTGAACTTTTAAAGAGTAAAGGTATTGAGGTTTATTGGGGTGATGATAAAGACAGGGTAGATTTTAGGGAGTTTTTGGAGGTTGTGGATACGGTGGTTCTCTCACCGGGTATTCCCCCAAACCATCCCCTTTGGACGGAAGCACAAAAAAGGGAGATAGAAGTTATCGGAGAGTTGGAGTTGGCATGGAGGTTCTTTGAGGGAAGGGCAATCGCCATTACGGGCACTGATGGGAAATCCACAACCACCAGGCTAACCTACCTTATGCTGAGCTCTTATTTTGACAATGTGGAGGAGTGTGGAAACATTGGCGTTCCCTTTTCGGATATAGTCTTAAAAAACCCAAAGAGCTTGGCGGTCTTGGAGGTTTCCTCCTTTCAGGGTAAAACCTTAAACACCTTCCGCCCTATTGGGGGAGCCTTTTTGAACTTCTCTCCAGACCACTTAGATTGGCATCCTACCTTAGAGGATTATCTACATAGTAAATACAACATCTTTGCAAGGCAAACGGAAGAGGATTTTATAGTGCTAAACGAACTCCAAAAGGAAGTGGCAGAAACACCCACAAGGGCGCAAAGGATTTTTATAGGGCAGAGGGATGCCTTCATCAAGGATGGCAAAGCCTACCTTTTTGGGGAACCGCTCTTTGATTTGGAAAAACTCAAGCTCTTTGGTCTTCATAACGCATACAATCTTTTATTTGCCTCTGCCGTAGCAAAGAGGATGGGGGTGCCCACCGAGAACATCCGGGAGGTTGCCTACACCTTCAGAGGACTTCCTCACCGTTTAGAGTATGTGGGAGAGATAAAGGGTGTGAAGGTTTATAACGACTCTAAGGCTACTACGCCTCATGCCCTTCAGTCTGCTTTGGAAAGCATGCCCGATGGCAAGGTTATTCTCATTGCAGGAGGAAAGGATAAGGGATTTAACTTTAAGGAACTTCTACCGCTGGTTAAGAAAAAGACAAAGGCTTGCCTTTTGATAGGAGAGGCAAAGGAGAAAATGGCAAGGGCCTGGAATGAGGCTTATCTCTGCAACGGACTTGAGGATGCGGTAGAGAAGGCCTTTGAGTTGGCAAAGGAAGGAGACATTATCCTCTTTTCGCCCGCCTGTGCATCCTTTGATATGTTTAAGGATTATAAAGAGAGGGGAGAAGTCTTTAAAAGGCTCGTATTGAACTATGTTGAGAAGTAGCTTACCTAAGCTCCCACTTTGATATGGTATAATAAAAACCTTAAAATCACTTTGGAGAGGTGAAAGGATGAAGACTTACAGGGTAAGACCTGAGGATGTGGTCAGAAACTGGTGGCTGATAGATGCAGAAGGCAAAGTTCTTGGAAGGCTTGCCAGTGAGGTGGCAAAGCTTTTGAGGGGCAAGCACAAGGTCTATTATCAGCCGGATGTTGATTGTGGAGATTTTGTGGTGATAATAAACGCAGAGAAAATAAGGGTTACTGGCAAAAAGCTGGAAAATAAGATCTACTATTTCCACACCAACTATCCGGGCGGACTCAAAGAGAGGAGCCTACGGTGGATGTTGGAAAACAAGCCAGAGGAAGTTATAAGGCTTGCGGTTAAGCGTATGCTTCCTAAAAACAGATTGGGGCACAGAATGCTAAAAAGGCTTAAGATAGTGGTAGGACCTAACCATCCCTATCAAGCCCAAAAACCACAGCCCTTGGAGGTTAAAGCATGATAAAGCAGTTAAAGGACTTTAAGATAGGCTTTGATAATGCCTTCTATGGTACCGGCAGGAGAAAGGAGAGCATAGCCCGGGTTTGGTTGGTCAAAGATACAAACAAACAAGTGATTAAGGCAAAGGACAGTGGCAAAGAGTTTGACCTGAGGGAGTATCTTCAGAGGGAGACCCTTTACAGAAAGGTAATGTTCCCTCTAAAGCTAACTGGTTTGGAGGATAAGTTTGGTATATATGCTACCGTTGAGGGTGGAGGTATATCTGGGCAAGCGGAAGCCATAATGTATGGAATCGCCAAAGCCCTTCTGCAATATAACTCAGAGCTCAGACAAACGCTAAAGAAGGCTGGTCTGTTGACACGGGACGCAAGGGAGAAGGAGCGCAAGAAGTACGGCTTGATGAAGGCAAGGAAAGGCTACAGGTGGAGCAAGAGATAATAAAAGTTGCCATATTCGGAGCTACCGGATACACCAGTGTAGAGCTTTTAAGACTGCTTCAAAACCACCCCAAGGTAAAGGCTACCGCCCTAATCTCCCAGTCTTACGCTGGCAAAAGGTTAAGAGAGGTCTTTCCTTTCTTTCATGGAGAACTCGGAAATCTAACGCTTACAGAGGAGCCGAAAGAGGACTATGAAGTAGCCTTTCTGTGTTTGCCCCACGAGGGCTCTTTGGAGCTGGTGCCAAGACTTTTGGAAGAGGGTAAAAAGGTAATAGACCTCTCCGGTGCCTACAGGTTAAAGGATCCCTCCCTTTATCCTCACTACTATTCCTTTGAACACAAACATCCAGAACTTCTGGAAAAGGCAGTCTACGGTTTGCCAGAGATATACAGGGAAAGGATAAAAGGTGCAAACTTGATCGCCAACCCAGGGTGTTATCCTACCTCCGTGCTTTTGGCAGTTTATCCACTTCTAAAGGAGGGTATAAAGATAGAAAAAATTGTCATCACCTCTCTTTCGGGTGTGTCCGGTGCAGGAAGAAAACCCCTGCAGCATTTTCACTTTCCTGAAATGTTTGGAGATTTTTTTGCTTACTCTTTGGAAAAACACAGGCATGTCCCAGAGATGGAGGGGGTTATCAAAGACCTTTGTGGAATAGATGTACCGTTGAGGTTTTCACCGGTAGTTGTGCCTACCTCAAGGGGAATGCTCTCGAGTATAAGCATATTCTGCGAGAAGATAGAGCCAAGGGAACTTTATATGGAAACCTACAGAGAGGAACCCTTTGTGAAAGCTGCCTCTGAGCCACCCCATACAAAGTGGGTGGTTGGTACCAATCTTTGTTTCGTTTACCCCCTATGGGACCACCGAGTTGGTTGTTTGCAGGTGGTGTCTGTTATTGATAACTTAGGCAAAGGTGCCTCCTCTCAGGCAATCCAGAACTTTAACTTAATGATGGGCTTTGAAGAGACTATGGGGTTGAACCTTAGTCCAAACTTTCCTTGATTAGCGTATAAGATTAGCTCTGATAATCCAAAAGAGAGCAAGAAGTGCTTTTTTAACACTTTCTTTGTCTATAGCGGAGACTGGAATAACAGGAATACCCTCCTCCTCATCTATATCAAGGGCTATTCGGACATCTTCGGGACTCCAAGCGTTGGGTAAGTCTTGCTTGTTTGCACCAACCACAATGGGAACGGGAAACCTTGATTGAAAGAAGTTTATGATCTTTCTTGCCTCGTGGAAGGTTGATGGGTCTGTGCTATCCACCAGCACGATAATTCCCAACGCTCCCTCTCCTAAGATTTCCCACATAAAATCAAAACGGAACTGTCCGGGAGTACCAAAAAGATACAGCTCATGTTCATCATCTATGCGAATCTTTCCAAAGTCCATTGCGACGGTCGTATAATCCTTCACTTGCTTTTCGCCTGAATGCTGGATTCTTTTCTCAGTTTTAACAGTTTTAATCTCACTAACTGTGTTTATAAACTGAGTTTTTCCTGCCGCAAATGGTCCAGCTATAACGACTTTGATCTTCTTTATTTGTTTCATAGAGACCTTATCTTCTCTATTATCTTTGCGAGAAGTTCAAGAGTTATGGGCGCTTGTTTTTGTTTAACTTCCTTCTTCTTACGTCTTATCAAACCTAGAGCTAAAAAGGCATACAATGCCCTATCTACAAGTAAGCTGTCCTGATTGACCACTTGCCTTATCTGCAGGACTGTCCTTTCGCCATCAATCAAGGAAAGAATATGCTCTTCCATTTGATTTAGTTTTGCCTTCCGCAAGACTTCTTCCTTACCAGGGACCCTCTCAAAAAGTAACATTTCGTCCGATATTTTCCTTTCAACCTCCTCTGAAGTTAAATTACGGGATGCAAGAACTATAAGCTCCTCTATTGGATACACCACCGGATATTCCCTTCCGTATTTTATGAACCCCGGCATAAAGGAAAAAATGCCCTCCTTCATATTCAGTCGTGAAATTAGGAAGCGCTCTATCGTTTTTGGCAAGCTTTCAGCGTTCATACGTAATTTACTAAGCAAAAGGTCAAAATCCTTATCTGCGTAAACCCTATAAACCTTATCTATGGGTCTCGCAAAAACAATCTCTCCATCCTTTACATAATAGGCACAGGTTAGGTCTTTCCACTCTACGAAAAGAATTCCGCTCTTCCGATCCCTCCCAATTACCTGGAAAATATCCACAAAGTTAAAACTTCTTAGGTCCCCAGTCAGAGCCATAATACTTTAAAAGAGTTCCTTAAGTTTCTCTTGAGCCTTCTTGATCTCCATAAGAAGGAGACCCAGCTTGGCGTTGTTGTCCGCCAGGACCACCATCACCGCATCAGTTCCCACACCAGTCAGTATAATATAGCCGTCGTGACCCTTTATGGTGATCTGCTCTAGGGCTCCCTTAGCCAGCTCTTCAGCTACTCTTTCACCCAATGACAAAATGGCAGCGCTCATAGCCGCTATTCTGTCTTCCTCCATACCGGGCTTAAGCACGGAAGATATAGGCAAGCCGTCTGCGGACACCAAAGAAGCACCCTCAAGCCCTGTGTTTTTAATCAATTCCTGTAGAACCTGTGAATACCTATCCATATTTCCCTCCTTATTTGTAAAATAGTGTATCATAAATTCGCCCGGTTAGTATAGAAAATATAACCCATCCTGCAGAGTATGCAAGAACCACCTTTTTGGGAAGAAAGGAGAAAAGGGCAAAGATGGTGGGCAGACAAACACCGCTACTACCAAGCATAAAGGTTATCGCCTGACCGGTGGTAAAACCCACATCTACCATTGCCCTTCCTAAAACCACATCTTCACCGGAGCATACATATATAGGTACTGCCACCAAAGAGATTAGAGGATAAGCTAAGGGTGTTTTGGAAAGGCTGGCAGTGAGCCACGCAGGAGTAAAGGTTTTTATCAGAGATGCTATCGCAATGCCAATGAGTAAGTACTTTACCACCAGCAACTGCTCCCTTAGACCCTCTAGAAAGGCAGACCTTTTGGAAGAGCTATCTATTATTTTCATCTGAAGGGTAGGCGGTTTTTTAAAAAAGTATCCAACCGCATAAGCTACCAGCAACGCGTAAGCCAAAGAACCCAAAAACCTATATATGGATACATCCAACCCAAAAAGACCATAGGTCAATAAAAGGATCACAGGAGATAGGGTAGGTGCAGTTATCAAGAAGGCAAGAACAGGACCATAGTCTTTAGAGTAGCTGTTGATAAAGTTAGCAAAGGGTAGCATGGAGCAGGAACACATAGGTGCAACTGCACCCAAAAAGGCTGTAAATATAGGGGCGGAATGCCTTTTGGAAAGGAACCTTTGGAAAAGGGAGGGTTTAACCATTGCCTTTAGGAAGGCACTAACAAACACCGCTAGCACAAAGAAGGGAACAATTTCCACAAGGTAGGAATAAAAGTTCTTAAAAAACTCCATAGTCCTAAATATTAATTTACCGCCTGAGAGAGTTTATGACCACGCTCAAGGAAGAAAGGGCCATAAGTAATCCCGCGAACTCCGGCTTTATAAACAGGTGAGGATAAAAAACTCCGCCCGCAATGGGTATAGCCAAAATATTGTAGCCAAAAGCCCACAGGAGGTTTTGCTTTATCCTTTTCCTTACCCACTGGGAAAGTTCAAAAAACTCCCTAAGTCCCGCCAAGCCTGAGTTTAGGATCACGTCGGTGGAAAACTTTGCCACATCAGTGCCAGAACCCATGGCAAAGGATAGGTCCGCCTTTGCGAGCACAGGTGCATCGTTTGTCCCGTCTCCAACCATTGCAACCCTATAGCCCTTAGCCTGCAACTCTTCCAAAATTTCCAGCTTTCCCTGTGGGTCCCTTTTGGCAAACCATTTCTCAATGTTTAACTGTTCTGCCACTTTCTTTACCCTCTCCTCATCGTCCCCGCTTACCAAAATAACCTCAATCCCCATCCTTTTGAAGTATTCCAGCACTTCTTTGGCAGATTCCTTTATGGCTTCCTCAAAGTAAAACTCTGCCAAGACTTTACCGTCCTGCGCCAACACCGTTTGACCATCTTTGCCCTTTCCCAACATATAGCCCTCGCAAAAGACACCCACGCCCACCTCTTCCCTACAGTCTTTTAGTGAAAGCTGTTTTGCCCCAAGGCTTTGGCAGTATTCCCTTATGGCAACAGAATATGGATGGTTAGACTTTAAAGAAAGGCTGTAGGCAAGGTCCAAGTAATCTCCGTAGGAACGCACCTCTTTTACTTTGGGCTTTCCTTCCGTTAATGTGCCCGTTTTGTCCATAAGCAAAATATCAACCTTCTTTTCAAAGGCTTCTGGATTTTTGACAAGCACACCCCTTTGGTAAGCTCTTGTCAATCCCACCATTATGGCTAAGGGCACCGCTATGCCAAAGGCACAGGGACAGGATATTACCATAACAGCCAGAGCGAAGGTAATAGCCTTTTGGATGTCCCCCGTTCTGAAAAACCAAAGCAGGAAAACCAAAAAAGACAGGGCTATAACAAACTGCACAAAGTAGTGGGATACTCTGTCTGCAAGGCGTTGAACCTTTGGCTTTTTAACAAGGGCGGATTCCACTAACTTTATAAGCAAAGATACATAGCTTTTGGCAAAGGACTTTTCCACCATAGCTACTCCGTATCCGTTCAACACTACACTTCCCGAAAGCAAAAGGTCCCCTTCCTTCTTGAGAACGGGCAAGCTTTCCCCTGTTAGCATTGATTCATCTACCACCACTTTTCCTTCCACAAGCCTGCAATCTAAGGGAACCATATCTCCAGTCCTAAGCACTATTTTGTCCCCTATGAAAACCTCATACACTCCCTTTTCCTCCTCTTTGCCCTCCTTTAAGACTTTTACCCTTAAGCTTTGAAGACCGAACATCCTCCTGAGGCTTTCGGTTGCCTTTCTCTTTGCCCTATCCTCCAAAAATTTACCCGTTCCAACAAAGGTAACAAGAAAGAGAGAAGTTTCAAAAAGCGGTTCCTCAGGAATGAGCTTAAAGAGTGCCAAGTAGCTGTAGAGCAGGGCAGAGGTGCTACCCAAAGCTACAAGAAGGTCCATGTTCCCAGTGCGTGCTTTAATGGAATAATAGGCTGACCTGTAGAATTTAAAACCACCCACTAACTGCACAAGGGTTGCCAAAAGGGCTTGCAAATAAACACTCCAAGTGTTATGCCAAAACATAGAAAACATTACAACTGCACCAGACAGCCAGCAAAAGGCTAGTACATAAGGTTCATACTGTTTAACTTCCTCCCTTTCTACTGTGTAGCCCAAAGACTCTATTGCTTCCTTTATACTTTCCAAACTCAAAAGCTCCTCGTTAAACTCTACCCATACCCTTCCAAACTCAAAGGATACCTTTGCATCAGAAACTCCGTGAAGTTTTTTAAGGGTTAGTTCTATTGCCCTGGCGCAGTTGGCACAGGTCATACCAGATACTTTTAAGCTGACTTTCATAGGTTTGTATTCTAAGCGTGAGCTTGTTTTAATTCAATTTATTAAATGGAGGATGTCAACTTTTTAGGTGAGGCTGTTCTAAAAATCCCTCATCGGGACCGTCCCCTCAACCTCTTCGGTGGAAGAGAATCCCGAAGAGCATGCAATAAAGCAGGACCTGAGAGAAAAAATTCTCAAGGCCATAGAGAATTTAGACCACAGGGAAAAGTTAGTTCTCCAGCTCATCTTTTATGAAGAGATTCCAGCCAAAGAGGTGGCAAAGCTACTTAAAGTTTCCACCGCAAGGGTCTCACAGATAAAGGAAAGTGCCCTGAGTAAGTTAAGAGAAAAGCTAAAGGATATTGTATAATAGTAGCACTATGGCTAAGGTGAAGATGAAATCCAACAGGTCCGCAAAGAAAAGGTTTAAGATAACTGGTAGTGGAAAAATAAAGAGGTGGAAATCGGGTGGAGCCCACTACAACACCAAAAAGTCCAAAAAGAGAAAGAGGGCTTTGAGAAAGCCAGACCTTGTTCACCCGAGCTGGGAAGACAAAGTGAAGGGAATGTTGAAGGAGTTTTAAACTTTAGCCGAACAGTTCCCTCCAAAGCCCCTTAGCCCACTCCTCACACCTCTTTGCGGTTATTTCTTTCCTCTTGTTATCCTCTCTGTGGGTTGGTATGAACCTTTTGTTTATATTGTCATACCTTAAGATAGTTTCTTTAATTACGGCTTCCTTATCACTTACCACGACGTAGCATACCATTTGCATATATTCCTCTTTCGGCTTTTTGCCCTTTAACCTTGCGTTTAAGCTTTGCCACTACCTTTCCTTAAGAATAGGCTGTATATCCACTCTTTGGCAAATAGCTCTGGGCGGAATCTCTTGTAGCCAATATATCAACCACTATTTAGTTAGCTATAGAAGGAAACATCCTCATAACCGCCCAGAGCCACTTGCAACTTAGCCCTTTCTACTAACAGTGAATGACTTGTTTCACGTATTTACTAACCTCCATAACAACACATTTATCCACAAGCTCCCTTGCCTTTGCAGTGCTGCCGTAGGTTTCCCTTAACTCTCTTCTGTAAGTTTCAAAGAACCGATTGAACTGATCCACTCCCAAAATGCCAATGGCGTAGAATTTGCCACCTTCCTCTTCTATAACCACTGATGCCAGAGGAACCTCCGGTGGTCCATCAATAACCTTTCCACCCTCTTTTGGGTCGTAAAGTCCCAAATGGGCACAGCATTGTATTATACTAGATTTCTTTGTAATCTCGGAAGGTTTGTCCGGAGGATAGTAGTTTATAAAGGAGTACTGCTTTGTGGGATAGCTCCATTGGTGGGAACAGATGGCGGAGTATGCCACTATACTCTTTTTGCTTCCTACTCCACCCTGCCATTTGTAGGTTTTGCCATCCTTTAGCTTAACATCCACCGGTTTTACCTCTTCCCCGAGGTCTATCAAATAACAAGGCGTGCTTGCGTAGGGGTAAAAGAATATGTAGTTGTTGTGAGGCTTAAGGTCTTCCTCCCTGAGAGGAGAACCATCCTCCTTTACAAGCAAAGCCTTTTTGTAGGCTTTGAACATTCCCTCCTGTGCGGAGAGCAGATTGGAAAACACAGAAGGGTCTATCATAGATGCTACAGCCACCGTGCTGCAGGCTTTTAAAAAGTCTCTTCTGTCCATGTCTAAAACCTCCTAATGTGTAGTGTAAATGACATTACGCAAACATGTCTCTGTATAAAGCCTTTGCCCACTCGTAGGTAGCGTTCGCCAACGCCTTTGAACGTTCGTTGATAACCCTTGCCCTAGGCTCAATCTTTCCGTCCTTTAGCTCGTATGTGGCGCTTACGACTATTGCCTCCTGAGGGTCGCCGTTTACCATAGAGTAGCATACATTGTCGGGAAGGGTGGGTTTGTACTCTTTGCCCTTGATCCTTGAAGCTATGATCTTGGCTACAATCTTGCCCTGAGAGTTTGCCATGTGTCCGCTCTTGGGATAAGGAACGCCACTGATGACATCTCCCAATAGGAACACATGTGGGTCCGCCTTTGCTTGGAAGGTAATAGGGTCTTGGTCTGCCCATCCAGTGGGCTTGCCGTCCTTGTCCTTTGCTATAAGGTCTGCCATCCACACCAAACTGCCCGCTTGATGGGGAGGAGACAGGTTGGCATCTGCAAACTTGAAGTCTCCTGCGGTGGTCTTGATAATCTTATTTACAGGGTCCACCTCTTTTATGA
>Ga0209740_1000217_pt1 | contig 10224 bp, 10 predicted proteins | sample ConCONMetagenome_FD_184733 | JGI IMG/M metagenome (GOLD analysis project Ga0209740, IMG submission 184733) | Hot spring microbial streamer communities from Conch Spring, Yellowstone National Park, USA - CON_C (SPAdes) (version 3) | ecosystem: Environmental > Aquatic > Thermal springs > Hot...
CGAAGCCCGAGCTGGAGGCTACGCTTAAGAAGATGGTGGATTTCGCCGTGATAGAGCCGACGGCGTTGGACCCCAACGGGATTGTGCCGAAGTATAAACACATACTGAACACCTACGTGGAGACGTATGAGCACGAGATACGCAGGATTGTGGACGACGGGATCACCGTGAAGAACCTGGCCACGGCCGTGGAGGCGCTTAGATACATGAACCTCATATATAAGGTGGTTGACCACTACTACAAGACGGCTAAGAAGTACAAGGCCTTCTACCTGGTGATACAGCTCACGATGTTGTTGCCTCTTCTGAAGGAGCTTACAGACACGGTAAACGAGGCGGTTAACTCCTTCATCAAGGGGGTCCCCATCGGCGACAGCGCCGGCCCCCTCGTGGCTTACAACGTGTTGAGCCAGTGCCAGGCGCCCACGTATCACTCAGCCGTTAAAGACACCGTGGTCGCCGAATGCGACTACCAGGGAAGGAGGCTGTATGTCATCAAGGCGGAGGGCCCCGGGAGCACCGTGGGGAGGCTGGACGAGGCCGTGGAGTACGTCTTCAACAAGCTAAACGCCAAGCCCAAGTACATAGTTACTGTAGACGCCGCACTGCGGCTTGAGGGCGAGAAGACGGGGGAGGTGGCCGAGGGCATCGGCGTGGCCATAGGCGGCGTCGGCGTCGAGAAGTTCAACATAGAGAGCTACGCCGCGAAATACGGCGTGCCGCTCTACGCGTTCCTAATAAAGATGAGACAAGCCGAGGCCTTAACCACCATGACCAGCGACATATACACAGCGGTGCAGAACACCACCAAGAGGGTGCTGGATTTTATAAATACAAATGTGCAACCTGGCGAATCCGTGCTCCTGATAGGCGTCGGCAACACGGTAGGCGTTGCCCAGCCCCACGCCGCGGCTTAAATCACCTTAGTTTTTAGGACGGTTCCGTTTCCCAGGTTGTGTTGAGCAACTTGACAACGCCTTACCAGCGCGTCAATATATTTTTAAGACATCGCGCCGGGTACAGCATAGTCAAGTACTGCACCGGAACTATTTATTCCCCTTCTTGCCGGTTATCATCGGCGTTTTAATGTCAGCGTGTTCTGAGGCCACAAAAGGCCTTTTGACCTATAACTTCTGAGGGCGCCGGCGGAGACGGTCGGCGCCGCCGCGGGCGACTTCAACATGTAGCGTGTGAATGAGAACGTGAAGACGGCATGAGGACGGGCACCTATATGGGTGCTAAGCCGCATGGGGCTTACGCACAGTGCTGGCCGGCTGAGGTGGGGAGGGGGGAGTAAGACGAACAATATCTTTTTAAAAGCCGAGGTGGTGGGGAACCGTGAGGCTTAGGGCTCCGTTTCTCCGGTTGGTTCTGCGCAACGCGTATATGGAGCTTGAGCTTGAGGACATCGTGGTGTTTGCGGAGTCTAGGAGGAGGGGGCTGTACGCTGAGATATATATGGGCGACGTGGGGTATATATACGAGAAGGGCGAGTGGCATGCCTACGACGGTGAGGGGAGGTCTAAGCCCATAACTCCCCAGGAGGCTGAGAGGCTTAGGAAGCTGTCAAGGAAGCTGTCCACCTTGCCCAGGTATCACGTGTTGGAGCAACTCATAAAGGCGCTTTCTGCCGTGGAGGCGGAGGCGAGGTCGTAGTATGCTCATATTATCTGGGAACCACCTTTATTAACGCAGGTAATCCTTGTATCCATGCCGAGGAGCAAGAGCCAGGATAAGATGTCGCTTATCTCCGTCCACGTGCCGAAGAAGATGCTGGAGGAGCTTGACGAGCTCGTGAGACGCGGCATATTCCCCAACAGAAGCGAGGCCATAAGAGCCGCGTTGCGCGACCTCCTGTATAAAGAGGTTTTCAAAGCTAAGCCGGCGAGAGAGGAAGAGAAGGAGGAGCTCCCCATCTCCTTAGTGAAGGGGAGGTAATATAGAACACCGAGAATTTTCCGTCCCAGTCCACACGCCCGTTTTACATATTAATGGGGTCTTTCCTAATGTCGTGATCCTCGTGCCGTCCCTGGTCTACGAGATTTTGAAACGCGCGCAGATACTGCGGCCTCTCGACGACATTGCGCAGGAGCTGGGCCAACAGCCCGAGAGCTTGATGAGATACATCGAAGAGGGGAGGGCGAAAGGGCTTTTCCACGTGGAGAGGAAAACCGCGGAAAGGTACGAACTCACGGAGGAGGGGCGGCGCAGAGCCGCCGAGGGCCTCCCCGAGTACAAGCTCCTGAAGAGCGCGACGTGTAGCGGGGGGGCTTGCGTCGTGGACCTCAACCAGCCCGAGGCCGACATAGCCCTCGCCAACTTAGCCAAGCTGGGGGCCAGGCCCAGGGGCCGCGTCTTGGAGCTCGACGAGGAGACCTACAGAAAGCTACTTGCGGCGGCGGAGGAGAAGCAACGGCTCCTCCAGAGCCTTGACGTAGCGCCGCGGGAGGTGCTCCAAGAGTTCCTCAAACGGAGGCTGGTGCGGAGGGTGGAACGAACTCTCATCTACGTGAAAGCCGCCGTGCCGCTCGCCGAGGTCCAGCCAGCGGAGATAAAGACCGCCATCACAAGCGAAGACATAGCCACGGGCAGGTGGCGGAGCTACCTCCTGAAGCCCTTCGACCTATCTGCGGAGCCGCCGGAGTACCCAGCGCCGGTGCCCCACTTCTTCAACGAGTTCCTTGACTACGTCAGGGAGGTGATGGTGGGGCTCGGCTTCGAGGAGGTGAGGGGGCCCGTGCTGGAGGTGGAGTTCTGGAACTTCGACGCCCTCTTCCAGGCCCAGGACCACCCCGCCAGGGAGGTGCACGACACGTTTTACGTGCAGTGGGACGGCCACCTGGAGAGGCCCCCCGAGGATCTCATGAAGGCCGTGGGCCGCGTCCACGAGGAGAAGTGGGGCTACAGGTGGGACCCCAAGAAGGCGCTGAACCCGGTCCTCCGGACGCAGACAACCGCCACGACGATCAGGGCGCTGGCGGAGAGGGGAGACGGCGAGTACAAGGTCTTCACCATCGGGAGGGTCTTCCGCCCCGAGAAGCTGGATCCGAAACACAGCATGGAGTTCCACCAGCTAGACGGAATAGTGGTGGGCCCCGGCCTCACCTTTAAACACCTGCTGGGCCAGCTGGAGCAGATCGCCAAGGCCCTAGGCATGACAAAGGTCAAGTTCAGACCCGCCTATTTCCCCTTCACCTCCCCCTCCGTGGAGGTCTACGCCGAGCACCCCAAGCTGGGCTGGGTGGAGTTCGGAGGCGCCGGCGTCTTCCGACCTGAGGTCACCGAGCCCCTCGGCGTGAAGAGGAGCAGAGTGCTCGCCTGGGGCTGGGGGCTGGACAGAATAGCGATGATACTGCTGGGGATAGACGACATAAGGGAGCTCTTCACAAAAGACCCAGACAAGCTGAAGGAGTACTACAGCAGGTGGGTAAGATACAGACGGACAACAGGTACAACCGGAAGTAAATATACATACTAGCAACTGTCAAGCAAGTTATTTACGGCGACAAAAACTTTATATATACAATAAATCCCTAATTCTATGAAGACAGGATTAATAGCGGGGATAGTGGTAATGCTGGTAATACTAGCCGCCGTGGCGCTACTCCTCACACAGCCACCGGCGCAGACCCCCACCACAACAACTTCGCCCGCCGCGACGCCCTCTCCAACTTCGCCCGCCGCGACGCCCTCTCCAACTTCGCCCGCTCCCTCCCCCTCGCCGACGCCCACGACGCCGCAGGCCACCACGCCGACGGCGCCTAAGCCGAAGTATAGGTTAATGATCTTCACAGGCGGCACCGGCGGCGTCTACTTCCCCGTAGGCTCTAAACTCGCAGAGATGTTGAATAAATATGCTGGTGATGCGGTCGCCGCCGAGGCGAGGACAAGCGGCGCCTCTGTGGCCAACGCCAACGCGCTGGCGCAGGGCGACGCCAACATAGCCTTTATACAAAACGACATAGCTTACTACGCCTACAATGGCCTCTATATGTTTGACAAAAGGAAGGTGGACATGAGGGGGGTCATTTCCCTCTATCCAGAGACTGTCCAGATAGTGGTTCTTGCAGACAGCCCAATTAAGAGCATATACGACCTAGCTGGCAAAAAGGTGGCGGTGGGGGCCACAGGCTCCGGCGTGGCGGTAAACGCGGAGCAGATTCTCAAAGCGGCCGGGATCTGGGACAAGGTGGAGAAGGTATACGCGCCATTTACAGACGCCGCCAACCTGCTCAGGCTCAGGCAGATCGATGCCGCCTTCGTAACCGCGGGGCATCCCACATCTGCCATAGTCGAGCTCTCCACTACCACACCCGTGAGGTTGATCCCCATACCCGACGAGGTGTATAACAAACTGCTGGGCGAGGGCTACAGATTCTACACGCGCGTGGTGGTGCCTAAAGGCACCTACAACGGCTTAGACAGCGACGTCCAGACAGTCGCCGTGATGGCCATGATAGCGGCAAGGCCAGACGTGCCAGACGACGTTGTATACGCCATATTAAAGACCATATTTGATAATCTAAGCGAGTTCAGAGGTGCACACGCCAGAGTGGCTAATTTGTCTCTTGAAAGAGCGCTGGATGCCATGTCCATTCCCCTGCACCCAGGTGCCGTGAAGTTCTACCAGGAAAAAGGTTTGAAGATACCCACCGAGTTGTTGCCAACCAGATAAATTCATGTTTTTTCTGTATCTCGTCATTTTCGTATTTTCCAACACCACTTTGTTGTTCTTTCCGCCGGTAAACGTCACCATACACTACATACACAGCGTAGAGAAAACAAATGTGGTGGAGAAACTGGAGGTGAGGAGCACGGGCGTGTACCTCCTCTACGCTGACTACGGCGGCGCCTGCGGCTACGGGATACCGTGCCGAGCGGGAGACACAGCAACAAGTTACCTAGGCAGGTCAGTAGTCATGTACTGCGACCCCATAAACATGTGCACCGTCACGACGCCGGTCGGCAGTGTGAACGTCACGGGCGTGTTCGCCGTAGGGACCATAAAACTCAGCCTTTTCAGGCCCTATGGAAAGTAACCTACGCCTACTCTCAAGACCTTACGTGGTGCTGGTGGCGCTCCTAGCGATTTTGATAGCAGTGGCTGAGCTGGGGTTCCAGATGGGTTTCAACTTCTACCTCTACAACCTCTTGACGAAGCTAGGCCTCGACTTGCCTTGGCTGAGAACAACGCTCGACACACAGCAGGTGCAGGCGCTGGTGCTGGCGCTGTCGCTCGCAATAGTCTTCATAGCCTACCCCCTCCGGAAGAAGGAGAGGGAAAAAGTCCCCCTATACGACTTGGCGCTTGCGTTTCTCGGCTTCGCCGCCTTCTTCTACGTGGTTGTTGTGTTCCCGGAGCTTGTATACAGAGTTGGCCGCCCCACCATGCTCGACATCGCAATGGGGATTCTGGCGATTGCGCTTCTGATAGAGGCGACTAGGAGGACGCTGGGGCCGGTGCTACCCCTGGTGGCGTTGGCGTTTCTCATATACGGCATGATATACGGAATGGAGGCGTACTCCCACGTCGAGAATCCACTGGCTAGGGCAACCACGGCGCTGGTGAACCACCTCTACCTCGCCAAAGAGGGCATATTCGGAACTCCCCTCTTCGTGATGGTCACCTACGTCTACGCGTTCGTCCTCTTCGGGGCATTCCTAGAGAAGCTGGGGGTCGGCGCCTACGTAATGCAACTGGTGCTTTCGCTACTGGGCAAAAAACCAGGTGGCCCCGCCAAGGTTGCGGTAGTTTCAAGCGGGCTGGTTGGCACGTCCTCGGGCTCGTCTGTTGCCAACGTGATGGTCACCGGCACCTTTACCATACCCATGATGAAGAGGTCGGGCTTTCCCCCCCATTTGGCAGGCGCAGTCGAGGCGGCTGCGTCCACCGGCGGCCAGCTCATGCCGCCTCTTATGGGAGCTGCGGCTTTCGTCATGGCGGAGTTTCTCGGCAGGCCATATAGAGACATCATAATAGCGGGCTTCATACCAGCCCTCCTCTACTACATCGGCGTCTACATCTTCATCGACCTCTACACAAAGAGACTAGGTGTAAAACCGATTGAGGAGAAATTCCCGCCGTTGCTCCGCCTGATGCGGAGCCTCTATCTGCTCCTCCCAATCCCGCTGATAGCGTATCTGCTGGTGGTGGGGATACCGCCGCAACACTCCGCAATAGCGGCGTTGACCCTCACGGTGGTGACGGGGCTAGTGGCGCAGCCCTCTGTATCTTGGACGGTAAAGATCACCACGATAGCTGGCATAGCTCTGCTGGCGGTTGCAATTATATATGCAGGTCTGAATCCCTACGCCGCCGTCATAACCCTCGGAGTTTTGACAATAATAATCGGCGTTGTGCTGGGGCTCCTCCTTAGAGGTGGGCGGAGCTTCGCCGCTGTGATATATAAGGCGGTGACCTCCACGAGCACCACGGCGACCACCGTGTTTCTGGCAGCTAGCATGGCAGGCATAGTGCAGGGCGTGCTCACATACACGGGTCAAATCACCGCCATAGGGTTTAAACTACTTGAGCTGGCAGGCGGCAATTTGCTTCTGTTGCTCCTCATGACGATGTCTATAAGCCTAGTTCTCGGCATGGGCGTCCCCACGACTGCGAACTACATAATTACGTCGCTTGTCTCCGCATCAGCCATCGCCTCGGCGGCGAGGGAGCTGGGCTACGCCCCAGACGTCGCCCTCTTGATGGCGCATATGTTTGTGTTTTACTTCGGCATACTTGCCGACGTGACGCCGCCCGTCGCCCTAGCCGCATACGCCGCAAGCACAATAGCGAAATCAGACTACTTCAAGACAGGTCTCTACGCAGGTATGTTGGCGCTGGCGGGCTACCTAGGGCCCTACATGTTTGCGTTTCACCCCGACCTCCTGTTAGTCACGGTGAAAAACTGGGACGCAACCACAGCGATAGGGATTCTGATAAACTTCGCCTCGGGCGTGGTAGGCATGTACTCGCTAGCCGCCGGCGTCACGGGGTACTTAAGAAGGCCGCTACCGCGCTACCTCAGAGCTCTTTTAATACCGCTGGGCGCGGTCAACGTCGTGGTGAATCCGCTCCAGAACCCCGCGGTGCTTCTAGCCACCATAGCCGCGTTGACGTTTGCGGCTTTAAAGAAATAAAACAGCGCCTTCTTCAGCCTGTGAAACGGGCTCTCTTCCCCGGCCGCTTCCAGCCCCCCCACTGGGGCCACGTGTATGCAGTTACGGAGATCCTGCGGGAGGTAGACGAGGTGGTGGTGGCCGTCGGGTCGGCCCAGTTTAACTACCTCCCGAAGGACCCCTTCACAGCCGGCGAGAGGATCTGGATGCTGAGGGAGGCCCTCCGCGAGGGAGGGGTGGATCTGGGGCGCGTGGTGGCGATACCCATCCCCAACGTGGAGAACAACCTGGAGTGGCTGGGCCGCGTGAGGTCGTACGCCCCGCCGTTTCAAGTGGTGTATACGGGAAACCCCTTCGTGGCACTGCTCTTCAGAGAAGCCGGCTACGAGGTGAGGCGGCAACCCATGTACCACAGGGAGAGGTACAGCTCCACCAGAGTCAGGGAGCTCATGCTCCGGGGGGACCCCCAGTGGGAGGAGCTCGTGCCGCGTTCTGTCGCGGAGATAGTAAAGGCAATCGGCGGCGTCGAGAGGCTGAAGACGGCGGCCACGGGCGAGGCCGAGCCGCACCGCTGGTGACCATTGAAGTTAAATAACGCGCGGGAAGGTTAGACGTGACAGACGAGCTGGAGGTGCTCAGAAAGCTAGACAAGGCCCTCCACACGATTAGATACGACGGCATGCGGTTGCTGGTGTTGCTGTATTTCCTCAACCAGCAGTTTAAATGGGTGGACTCATACCTCCTGGCGGAGCTAGGACTCATGACCACGGGGTTCTACACCGCCTCCATCCGCCTCGAGAAGCTCGGCCTCGTGGAGAGGAGGCGCCTAGACATAAAATCCTTCGTCAGAATTACGGAGAAAGGCCGCCGCTTCGTGGAGTGCCTCCTCTACCTGCTGGAGGATCAGAGCAGGGGAGACCAGAAGGACTCCGCAACTCTGTAGACCTGCTCAAGCTCCTCCCTCTGCCCCCCAACGCAACGCAGGATCCTGCCCCCCTCCATCACGCATATGACGTCGGCCACATACATCGCCTCGAAGGGGTCGTGGGTGACGTACAGCACCGGCATCTTCAGCGCCTTCACAACGTCGTTAAACCTCTTCTTGTTCAGCCAGTCTAGGTGCGAGGTGGGCTCGTCCATGAGGAAGGCGCAGGGCCGCGCCAGCAGAGCCGCGGCGAGGTTCACCAGTTGCTTCTGCCCAGTGGAGAGGCCGCCCCTCCGCCCCAGGAGAGTCTCTATTCCGAGCCTCCTCACCACCTCCCCCACCTCCGCCTCAGCGCCGTGCATCTCCGCGACCATACGCAGAAACCTGTCCACCCGCGTCGGGGGATCCACAGGCACAGACTGCACGTAGGCAAGCCCCCTCCTCTCCGGCGGGAGGCGGGACACGTCTCTGCCGCAGGCCGCCACGCGCCCCTCCGCCTTTATGACGCCGGCGATTGCGTCCAGCAGTGTGGTCTTCCCCGAGCCGTTTCTCCCCACGACGGACACCACCGAGTTAACCTCCAGCCTGTCTACACGCACCACAAACGACCCCCGCCTAGCCACGAGGTTCTCCACTAAGAGAGCCACCGCCTAGCCACAAAGGCCAGCGCGGCCACGGCGGCTATCACGGCGAGCGAGGCCCCCACGGCCGGGCCGACGCCGTAGCTGAGCCACGCCTGGTAGATGTAGATAGAAGCCGTCATGGGATACGAGGCGAATATCAGCAACACGCCGAGCTCGCCGAAGCTCCTAATCCAGGAAAACACCAGGGCCGACGCCGTGGCGGACCTCAGCGAGAGGAGGAGAAGAAGGAGGAGCCTGAGCCCCGAAAAGCCGAGGGCGCGGAAAAACGCCTCGGCCCGCTCCTCCCTCAGCGCCCCGTCGAAGATGGAAAACGACGTGGGCAAAGCCATGACCGCCATCGCAATAAGAACCCCAAGCGGTCTGTTAATCACATATTCGGAGACGAAAGACGCCGACGCGCACAGGACCTCGACGCCTCCCCCGCAGAAGAGCTGGGGCAGGCTGAAAGACGCCAACAACAACACCCCCACAGACGTCGGCGGCACAACAGCCGGTATGTACAAGACCTGCGCCAGCGCCCCCCACGCCCCGCCCCTCCGCGCCGCCACCGCCGCGGCGAGGCCAGGCACCAGCGACAAGAGAGAAGCCGCAAGCCCAAAAACCGCCGTCAACACGAAGCTCTCCACGAAGCCGGGCGGCGGCGGATCGACATACAGCAACGGCAACGCCACCATAAGCAGAAGCAAAACAGAGGCCGTCAACCCAACAACCGCCTTAACGAACGAATCCATACCCAGAGAGATCCATCCTCCTCAAGACATCAACCACGCAGTCCCCCTTCTCCGAAAAAGACGCCACAAACGCCTCAAAACCCACAACCCTCAAGCTCCGCACGACCCCCCCACCCTGCGACGTAAACAAGACGTAGATCTCGTAGGGAGGGTCGCCAAGGAAGGAGTAGGCCCCCTTGAAGAGGTAGACGTAGTAGGTCCTCCCTCCACGTACCCCCCTATAGGCGGCCCAAACCGACGAGTTGGACACCTCCTCCAGCCGGCTGAACTTCCCCAGAATAAACGGCACATGCGCAAACGCGCAGTCCACGACACCTACCTCCAACATGCTCCACGCCACGTCTAGGTTAGCCGCTACCTGGACGTCTCTTGTCGGCGTCAAGACGGCGGGAACAGTTATATTAACCCCACGAGCCTCCAGATATCCCACCCCCAACCTCTCAAACCTAGACACGAGATCCACAACGCCATCTCTCTTCAACATCCACGCCAACGCCAGCGCCCGGTACCCAATAGGCGCCTCGTTTGGATCAGCCAACGCCACAACCCTCCCCCCCAGATCCCCCGGCGAAGCCACCGGCGACCTACACACAAGCCCCATCCCAAATCTCCCCAACACAAAAACCTGCCGAGGCCCCAGCCCAACCACATCCCGCAACAACTCGACATCAACAGAGCCGTATATATCCGGCAGAACCCCCTGCTGCATCCGCCGCAAACCCTCCACAGACCCAATAGACAGAAGCCCCCCACCAGACAGCCCAGCCTCAGCCACCGCGTCAGAGACCACGCGCATAAGCGTAGG
>Ga0209740_1000220_pt1 | contig 10183 bp, 9 predicted proteins | sample ConCONMetagenome_FD_184733 | JGI IMG/M metagenome (GOLD analysis project Ga0209740, IMG submission 184733) | Hot spring microbial streamer communities from Conch Spring, Yellowstone National Park, USA - CON_C (SPAdes) (version 3) | ecosystem: Environmental > Aquatic > Thermal springs > Hot...
GGAGATATGCGGATATAACTTCGGAAGCATTAGGCGAGACTACTTGGATGCCGAAGACTTTCTCGCTTTTCTCGTCCAATAGTATTTTGACAAAGGAGTTTCTACCACCTTTTATTTTCACGGCGGCCAAGTAGTAAATAGGTAGTTTGACTTTAACGTATTTAACACCCATCGTTGACAACTCCCTCTCGGTATATCCAACGCTGGCCACTTCCAGCCCTGTGAAAATAGTTATTGGAACGAGATGATAGTCTGGCTTAAAAGTCTCCTTTCCAGCTATTTTCTTCGCCACCGCGACGCTCTCTAGTATTGCCTTGTGAGCCAGCTGTGGGCCGCCGATGACGTCACCGGTTGCATAAATGTTTTCAACGTTTGTCCTGCATTCATCATTCACGATCACGTATCCTTTACTGTCCAAGGAAATGCCCGTCTCCTCCAAGCCAACACCCTTGGTCTTGGGGGTTCTTCCTGTCGCTATCAAAACTTTGTCAACCGTCAAAATCTCCCCGTTAGACAGTTTCACGTTGTACTTGCCCCCGGATTTCTCAACATTCTCGACACTAGTCTTTTCCCTCACCTTCACCCCGTTGCCTGCTAGATAGGTCTTTAGTGCTTGAGCAACATCCTTATCTGTGAACGGTAGTATATGATCCATTATCTCAACAATCGTTACCTCTGCACCGTTTTTGGAGAATACGTTCGCCATTTCAACCCCTATTACTCCTCCCCCGACAACGAGGATACTGGAGGGTTTCTCCCTCATGAAGAGCGCTTCCCTATTGCTGAGGATGCCTTCCCCGTCGAATTTTACATGGGGCAGTTGCGAGGGATCTGTGCCAGGCGCCAATATGACCTTATCAGCTTCCACTTCCCTCTTAGACCCATCCTCGGAAACAGTGACTTGGTGAGGATTTTTTAAAACCCCTTTCCCGCTTAAAACCTCGACACCGCTTGCTTCTAGGAGATACTTTATCCCTTCTCTCGTTTCCTCAACAATGCTTTTAGCCCAGTCGACAACATCTTCCCATTTATAGCTTGCTTGTCCTTTTACTTTTTCGACAACCCTAACCGCTTCGGCCACTTGATATAATGCTTTGCTCGGGACGCATCCCCAGTTTGTGCACTCTCCCCCTATCAGCTTCTCCTCAACCACTGCTACTTTGAACCCGCGCTGAGCCAGATATACTGCCCCGGGATACCCCCCTGTTCCAGACCCGATGATTACCACGTCGTATTTCATTTAATCTCTCCCCTCACCCTTTTCAAATGAAGTCTCCACGTAGGGGTAACCGTGGATGGGTGATTAGCTTTCACCAAGTCTATTCTCCCTACAGGGGTGTTGACCGGCCATTTCTTCGGCTCCTTGGGGTCTTGATACGCTATTCCGCTGATTTCCTTCAATCTTTCAGCATATTTCTCAATGTTCTCAATGGTTTCAGTCTCAGTGAACTCTGTCATCAAGGCCTCCTTCACAATTAGCGGGAAGTATACTGTCGGAGCGTAGAAGCCTGCGTCCAGCAAACCCTTTGCTACATCCTCGGCTGTAACACCTAACTCCTCCGTCATGGGCTGAGCGCTCAACACCACTTCGTGCTTTCTGAACCTGCCTTTTCCGTATGGAATCTCATACCCTTTCACGTTCTCCATTAGCTTAATGAAGTAGTTTGTGTTTAACACTGCAAGCTCTGTAACCTTCTTCAATCCCTCATTACCCATCATCAATATGTATGTGTAGCCCCAGATTAACGGCGTGATGTTGCCGAAGAATGCTTTCAAGAACCCTATGCTATTCTCGCCAGGAGCTTTCAACCTGTATTTCCCGGTCTTCTCATCGTAGATGACATAATAGCCTGGAAGTAGGTCGCCTAGCCTGATGTTTTTCTCAGCATCAACAACTCTATCTTTGACACATACTGGTCCCGCCCCGGGTCCACCGCCCCCGTGCGGGGCTCCGAACGTCTTGTGGACATTTAAGTGAGCAATGTCGAATCCCATATCTCCTGGTCTAGCGTAACCCATTATCCCGTTCAAGTTTGCTCCGTCATAATATAGTAACCCGTCTACGCTGTGAATTAACCGTGCTATCTCCAGAATATTCTCTTCGAACAAGCCTAAAGTGCTGGGATTCGTAATCATCAAGCCTGCTGTTGACTCGCCGACAACGCTTTTTAGGGCCTCCAAGTCAACGTTGCCATCGCTGTTAGACGGGATCTCGACCACTTTAAACCCGCCCATGACTGCGCTCGCAGGGTTTGTCCCGTGAGCCGAGTCCGGCACAATTATCTCCGTCTTCTTATCTATCTGACCCTTCAGCTCATGGTATTTTCTAATCAGCAGTATTCCTGCCAGCTCGCCATGGGCTCCTGCGGCTGGATGTAGACTACAGTAGTCCATCCCTGTGATGTTAGCGAGCCATTTCTGCATCTCATAGATCATCTCCAGCAACCCCTGCACTGTATCCTCATCCTGTAAGGGGTGGAGCCCGAGTATTCTAGGATCGCTCGCCACCTCCCAGGCTATTCTGGGATTATACTTCATAGTGCATGAGCCGAGGGGTACCGGTCCGTTATCGACTCCATAGGCCATCTCGGTTAACCGGGTGAAATGCCTTATAACGTCTACCTCACTTAGCTCTGGGAGGTCTGGATCGGTTGTCCTAGCCATGTCCTCGCTCAGCCTTATCGAACCGACCTTTTCCTTAATTTCTCTCTCAGGCTCAGGAACTAGGAAGCCTCTTCTCCCTTCAACGCTTAACTCAAAGATTAGAGGTTCGGACCATTTAGCCTGCCTGAACATCTCACCCACCTCCTGTAAGAATCTCTTTGAGAAGATCAACTAGCATATCTATATCGGTTTTAAAGTGTAGCTCCGTGAAAGCCCATAGCGATGCCTCGCCCAGCTCCGGATATAGGTGTCCTATGTAGAGGCCTCCGTGAACGCCCCTATCCAGTAGTTTCCCATGCACTTCTCTATAGGTTTTTCCAAACCCGTTTAACGATACCGCGAACTCGTTAAAGAATTCACCGCTGAAAACTCTGTTCAACCCGATTTCACTAAACCTTGAAGCAGCGTAATGCGCTCTGTAGTAATTGAGCTCGGCGAGTTTTCTCAAACCGGTCTTACCAAGCAACGATAGATATACTGCTACTCCGATAGCAACCAGCGCTTCATTAGTACAGATGTTCGATGTCGCCTTTTCCCTCTTAATGTGTTGCTCGCGAGCTTGGAGAATCATTGCGAAAGCTCTCTGGTCCCCCTCCTGAGTCGTGGTTAATCCAATAATCCTCCCGGGCATCTGCCTTATTAGGTTTTGGTCATATCTTACCGCGAAAATGCCGAGGTAGGGTCCCCCGTAACTTAATCCGAGGCCGAAGGGTTGACCATCACCCACCGCGATGTCGGCGCCCACCTCGCCGGGGGCCTTTAACAACCCAAGGCTCACAGGGTAGACGCCTGTGATGTAAAGCGCGCCTTTCTCTCGAACAATCTCGCCAACTGTTTTTGCGTTTTCAATCACTCCGAAGAAATTCGGGTACTGTAAGTAAACGCCTGCGGTGTCGGAATCTACTTTGCTCTTCAAATCTTCAATGTCAATAGAGCCTTTTTCTCGGTCGTAGCGTACCCTTTCAATCCTCACTCCCTGGGGCCATAAGTACGTCTCAATTACTTTGAGGTGAAAGGGGTTGACATTGTAGGGCACTACTACCTTTCTCCGCCCTTTTTTCACTCTCACACTCATTAACAAGGCCTCGGCGATAGCTGACGCCCAGTCATACATTGAAGCGTTCACAACCTCCATCTGGAGTAACTCAGCCATCAAGCTCTGATACTCGAAGATTGCCTGCATTAAGCCCTGAGAGATCTCCGCTTGATAAGGAGTGTAAGCTGTTAAGAACTCGCCCCTCGACAATATGTATTTAACCAGTGGCGGGACATAGTGGGGATAGACGCCTCCTCCCATGTAGGGCGGTGGGTTAAAGATTTTGTTCTTCGACAGCTTTTCCTCAATAATTCTCTTAGCATCCAGTTCAGAAAGCATACGTCCTTTACCTATTTCAAGACTCATCCATTTTTCTTGGCTTACTCTCGCCTCGGGAGGAATATCCTTAAACAATTGCTCAACGCTGGAAATTCCTATAGCCTCTAACATCTTCTTAACGGTTTCATTGGAAGAATTGGGTATCCATGGATGCGTAGACATGACTACACCAGTTTTTAATCTGTAACTACTCTTATTTAAACTAAGGGCGGTAGGGTTTATTTTCTATGCGAGGCTTAATATTATATTGGCGATGAGCTTGCCCAAGATCGCGTTGTTAGAGTACTATATTGAAAAACTCGGTGCTGAAACAGGATTATTCGGGGATTGGGAAGTCCCTTACAGGTATACCAACGCTATTGAAGAACACGTTAATGTGAGAAATAATGTAGGTGTTTTCGACGTATCCCACATGGGCAGGATTGTACTACGGGGGCCGGACGTACTACCTTTAGCGCAATACTTGTACACTAAAGATGTTTCAAAAACAAAGCCTTCCTGGATGAGCGGCCCCACTCTTGCCCTAAATCAATGGGCCAGGGTTAAGGATGACGAAATGCTCTACAAGATTAGCGACGAAGAATGGTACCTAGTCACTAACGCGCTCGCCAGGGAGAAGATGGTCAACTACATTAAGAGTGTGATAGCGGAGAAGAAATTCAAGGTTGAGATTACAGATATAACGTTAGATACTTCAATGCTGGCTGTCCAGGGACCTAGGGCTGCCGAGTTAATGGAGAGAATTGGTGCTAAATGGGCAACCGACCTGAAAACCCTCGAGTTTAGAATAGGGGAAAACATTGGGGAGGTCAAAACTCTCCTAGTAAGCAGGAGCGGTTGGACAGGGGAAGACGGTTTCGAAATATGGGGCGGTCATCACGAGATTAAAAGTATAGTGGAGAAACTCATCGCTAATGGTGCAAAGCCAGCGGGGCTAATCGCTAGAGATACCTTGAGGATTGAAATGGGGTTTGTCCTAGGGGATCACGAGTATGGAGAAGACCCGTTGAAATTCCCCTGCGCGCTCTCCTTGCGCTACGGCCTGGGCGCGATAACCTGGGAGAAAAAAGGGTTCGTCGGCGAGGAGGCATTAAGAGCGTGTAAGAGGGAAGGGGTTAGATGGGTTAGAGTAGGGTTGAAGTTTGGCAAGGAAGCGGGAAGGCTTGTCCCGAGGACAGGGATGCCGGTTTACTCTGAAGACGTCCAGGTAGGATGGATTACTAGTGGAACTTTTTCGCCAATCTTAAATAGGGCAGTAGCGATGGCATATGCTGACTCGAGGTATGCTGTTTTAGGAGAGGAGTTAGAGGTACTGGTAAGAGATAAGAAGTATAGTGCTAAAATCGCGGACTTTCCCTTTATTAAAAAGTAGAAGAACCCATGCTATAATGTTTTATTAATATCTAAACCATTATTTTTCTTGGTGTGTAGCTCATGACTTACGAGTTCGGAGAGGAGATAGGGCTGGACACTCTACTCCAACATTACCCATCGCTGAAGGAAGTGATTGATCTAACAGTTAACCATACCGTGTGGAGAAAGAGACATTGCTTAAACATGATCGCGAGTGAGAACGTGATGTCCCCTCTAGCAATGCTAGCCTACATGAATGACATGATGCACCGGTACGCAGAAGGCAAGCCCTACAAGAGGTTCTACCAGGGTCTTCAGTACGTGGATGCGCTCGAAGTTAAGGCTATGGAGATAGTGGGCGAGCTTCTTGAAACAAAGTACGTTGACCTGAGACCCATAAGCGGAACAACCGCGAACGCTACCGCATTCAGGACTTTCACGAGACCTGGAGACAAGGCTTGTGTGGCCCCTGTTCAAGCCGGTGCGCATGTAAGCCATACAAGGTTTGGAACCCTTGGGGCGTTGGGTGTTGAGCAGATTGAGCTCCCCTTCAGCCTTGAAGAGTGGAATATTGATGTCGACGAGGCTGTTAAAATGATCGAAGAGGTTAAGCCGAAGATAGTTACCCTCGGAGGCTCGCTTTACATATTCCCGCATCCAACCAAGGAGATTGCCGAGGCGGCTCACGCCGTCGGAGCCAAAGTAATCCACGACGTTGCCCACGTCCTGGGTCTAGTAGTAGGGAAAGTATGGGAGAACCCGCTGAAGCTGGGCGCTGACGTAATCACTTCTTCCACACACAAAACCTTCCCAGGACCTCAAGGCGGATTATTCGCGACTAGGTTGGAAGAGGATTATAAAGAAATGGGGAAGGTTGTGTTCCCAATGTTTGTCTCCAACCACCATCTCCACAGGTTAGCCGCCATGGCGGTAACCGGGATTGAGATGAAGCTTTGGGGCGAGGACTACGCCAGGCAAATAGTCGCTAACGCTAAGGAATTAGCGGCACAGTTAGCTACTGAAGGATTTAAAGTTGTAATGGAGAGCAAAGGCTACACTTCAAGCCACCAGGTGATAGTTGATGTAGCCGAGCTTGGGAGAGGGACTAAGATAGCGAAGATGCTTGAAGAAGCGAACATTATAGTTAACAAAAACATGCTCCCGTATGACAGGCCAGAGGATGTAAAGGATCCGAGTGGTTTGAGGATAGGGACGCAGGAGATCACTAGGTGGGGTATGAAGAAGGATGAGATGAAGGAGATTGCGAAATTCATGAGAATGGTTGTCATAGATAAAAAAGACCCAAAGGAGGTTGCCAAGACGGTTTCAGAGTTTAGGAAGAACTTCATGGAGGTTCAATACGGCTTCAAAATTACCCGTGAGGACGAAGTACGTTTGTTGAAAATCATGCTACATGCAGAGGCTTTTTAACATACATGAGCATTAAAGATATTGAGGGGATGGGCTTTGAGCGAGGGCACTGTTGTTGAGTTGAAGTCTAAGAAGTATATTGTGAAGAAGGATCGAAGATACACGGAAACGGATGAATGGGCAAAGCTTGAGGGAAGCGTGGCTATTGTCGGGCTAACAGATTACGCTCAGAAAGAGCTTAAAGACATTGTTTCAATAGAGCTCCCAGAAGTTGGCCGAAAAGTGAGGAAAGGAGAGGAATTGGGGGTTGTAGATTCGATCAAAGCATCAAGCTCTTATTACTCTCCTCTCACCGGGGAAGTCGTTGAAGTCAATGAAAAATTAGCAGGCAATCCTGAACTCGTCAATAAAGACCCTTACGGGGAGGGCTGGGTTTTCAAAATCAGAGTTGAGAATCCTGGAGAGTATGATTCGTTGCTAACTCCTGAGAAATACGCGGAGAAGGTGAAGACTTCTCATCATTAGTTTTTTTTAAATCACTTATAGTCATTTACAGGTTTTAACCAACTAATGATGATTAAAAGCTCATGTTGTTTAAATATACAGGGATGTGGAATGAAAGGATTCTATAATGGGAGAATTGAGTCTATAACTCCCACAGAATTTGCCTCAATGATTGATCACACGTTGCTAAAGCCTGATGCAGACTACAAGATCCTTGAAAAATATATCAACGACGTCAGAGAGCACGGGTTTAAGCTGTTAATGTTACCTCTTTCTCTTCTCGACAAAGCCTTAGAGATAGCCGGTAAGACGATAAAATATGGTGTCGTAGTAGGGTTTCCACTCGGCAACACTTCTACAAAGGTGAAAGTTTTCGAAGCTGTTGAAGCGGCCTCTTCAGGAGCTTCTGAAGTAGATATGGTAATGAATATTTCATTATTCAAAAGCAGGGAATACGCGAGGGTGTTGGAGGACATATCCACTGTGGTCGCGGAGGCGAAGAAGAAAGGAGTTGAATCGGTTAAGGTGATAATAGAAACCACGCTTTTAGACGATTCCGAGAAGATAAAAGCTGTTGAGCTTGTCTCGTCAGCGGGCGCTGACTTCGTTAAAACAAACACTGGTTTCCTAGGAGGTGGTGCAACTGTTCACGATGTAGCACTTCTATACAGGGCCTCGCAAGGCAGGATTAAGGTGAAGGCTTCAGGAGGAGTTAGGCATGCATTGGATGCTCTCGCACTTATTGAAGCAGGTGCTAGTAGAATTGGGACAAGCAGTGGCGACAAACTCATGAAAGAGTTTCTGGAGCTCACGGGTGAGGCTTGATGAGCGAGGAAGGGTTTTACTTGATAGAGCCTGCTGGGAAAAGCCTTAAGTGTTTATTCAAGATTAAGCGGGTCTTAGCCTTAGAGAGAACGCCGTACCAGGAGATAGCTTTTGCTGATCTGGAAGGATTTGGAAAGTCATTAATCATAGACAACTATGTGCAAAGCACCGAAACAGATGAGCACCTCTATCACGAATTGCTTGTGCAACCCGCGATGACCTTACATCCAAACCCGAAGAGAGTTCTAATTATCGGTGGAGGGGAAGGTGCTACTCTTAGAGAGGTTTTAAAACACAAGACCGTGGAAGAGGCCGTTATGGTTGATATTGATGAAAAAGTCGTAGTGTTTTCAAAGAAGTATTTAGAGCATATGCACAGGGGAAGCTTCGACGACCCCAGGAGCAAAGTCATAATAATGGATGGATTCGAGTATGTGAGGAAAGCTCCTCAGAAGTATTTCGAAGTGGTGATAATGGATTTAACGGATCCATATGCGGGGGAAACAGCTAAAGCACTCTACAGTAGCGAGTTCTATTCACAAGTGAAAAAAATAATGGCAGATAACAGCGTACTAGTCACTCAAGCCGGGAGTAGCTACTTCTACCCTGACGAGTACAAATACGTGTTAACGAGTCTGAGTAGAAACTTTGGTTTGATAGGCGAATACTGGACCTGGATCCCCAGCTTCGGATTAAACGTAAACTTCATCATAGCATCCGACACTATTAATCCGTGGAATATTAATCCAATAGAGTTTGATAAGAGGCTCCAAGAGAGAGGTGTTCAAGTCAAATATATCACTGGTAAAAGATTCTTGGGTTTACTCTTAGTCGGAGTCATCTACCCTTATTGATTTTTCAATTTCGATCCTCAATAGTTGTCTTCTCGAACAACCCGGCTGCTAACAGGTCAATATACCAATTCATGTGATCTAACCCGACATCGGCCCCTGCGAGCCAGTATCTCACTCCATGCAGGCAGTATGTTAACGGGTTTAGCCTAGAGACGGCCCGCATCCACTCGGGCCGTCGTGTCAAGGGGTAGAAAACTCCGCTGAGAAACGTTAAAGGCATAGTTAGCAAGTTTACGATCACTTGGAAATCCTTAATACTGCTGAATTTCAATGAGACCGCTACCCCTAGACTCGTGAAACCGATGGCAGTAATGAAGATGTAGAGTTGTCCGATAGGAGCGTTAACAAGTTTTAACCCGCATGCAAATAGTAGTGATACAGCGATCACAACTAATGCTTGTATAGTGCTAACAATAGAGTCTCCAACAATCCTTCCGATGACTACGATCTTTCTCGACGCAGGACGACGAGGCTTTCCATGAGAAATCCAACTTGCTTATCCCATATAACACTTACTCCCGATATGAAGCTTCCAATAAAGGCCGTTATCACCACAAGGCCGCTAACTATGAAGGTTGCGTAGACGACTCTGTCGAATAATTTGTTGAGGTATTATTGGATGTTTAGTGTAGTGTTTACTAGTATTGGTAAATTATCAAAGGGGATGTTTATGTTTCCGCTGACAACAATGCCGAAGCCAAGTCCTATGGAGAAGAGCCAGAAAAACGGCTACAGTATTACGGAAAAATACTCAGGACCTAGAACTAACCCATCTTTTAAGCCGCCTGTAGACCATTCCGTGAATGCGTCGAACTCTCTGTTCATTCCAGCCTCACCACCTAAAACCTCTCCTTGGGGGAGGGGCACTGTTTCCTCCAATTGATCCCTTAACTCTCTTGCCGTCAAATGTAAGAAGACATCATTGAGAGTTGGTCTCCTATAGTTTATCTCAAGTATCTTAACGTCGTTATGGTTTACCACCCCGAGACCTCCGGTATGCATCTCGACGCGTTGTCCACTAAAAGTTCCATTCCACCATCATTGGTTAGCTTGAAATCTTTGACGAAACTCAGCTTCCTGTGGAAGCCTTGCGGGCCTCCTGTGAACCTCAACAAGATTACATCCCGTCCCAGCACTGACTTTAATTCTTCAGAGAAACCCGTTGCTACCATCTTACCATGTATCCTATTGGCTAATTCCTCGGCTTCATCCATGTAGTGAGTGGTGAGTAAGATTG
>Ga0209740_1000223_pt1 | contig 10099 bp, 10 predicted proteins | sample ConCONMetagenome_FD_184733 | JGI IMG/M metagenome (GOLD analysis project Ga0209740, IMG submission 184733) | Hot spring microbial streamer communities from Conch Spring, Yellowstone National Park, USA - CON_C (SPAdes) (version 3) | ecosystem: Environmental > Aquatic > Thermal springs > Hot...
GTACGCGAGGTATACATCGGGGGATAAAGCTTAAATACAAACAGACACGGAGACACGGCCGGGGTGGCCGAGCGGCCCAAGGCGCGGGACTGGAGATCCCGTCCCCGTCAAGGGGGCGTGGGTTCAAATCCCACCCCCGGCGCCACCTCCTCTTTACAAAACTTTGTAAAGCGGCGCCGTAAACTTTCGGCGCACCGTGCGGTTCACTGCCATACTAACTGGTTTACGCCGCGGCTTACAACTTCTGTAAACTATATACTAACCGGCGCGCGGCTAGTCCACGACCCGCACGAAGTAAATAACTAGGGGGAGGACTTCATCCTGAAAGACCGCTGGCCTTAATACTAAAGAGTCGCAATCAGTCTTTGTGCGTGCAAGGCTGACGGTCTGCCCCCCAGGTAACTTTAAGACGTACTTCTCCTCTCTTAAAACGTATCTCTTATCTCTTATCTCCCCCACTATCGTGGTAGCCATGTATGTGAAGAGAACTCTCCGGGGCACGAATAACGTAATTTCGCCATTGGGACATCTGCATTCCGTTGGAATTCTCCCGTCGTACTGCGGGATCAAGTATCTCTGCAAAATCACGTGCCGTAATGCGTCAAGGATCAGCGACAGGTCGACGGGGTCGTCTAGGTAGGCCCACACCTTCGTGCCGCGGCAGAGGAACGCCGTCAAAGCCCTCAGCATGCCGCGCCGAACGAGGTAGACAATTATCCTTCCATTTGTCTTCATGTCCGGGTCTATTTCCCTGCCCTCGCTCTTCCACGTCAAGGCTTCTATCAAGTCGCTCCACCTCTCGATGACCTCTCTCAGCTCCCCGGAGCGGCAGATAACCTCTGACCCGCCAGACTTCATGACCACAGCTTTGCCCGCGTTGACAAGACGGCGTAGCGCCAGACTGAAGTACGTCCTTGCGGCGTGTCTGTCTCCGCCGAACTTTTCTATAAACTTCTTCCTGAGCGTCTCCCGGTCTACGCAACCGTCGATGAGGGTTTCCAAGTGTGTAACTGCCGCGTCAGCCGCCGATGGAGTTTCACGAGTATTAATGCCACCGGGGCTGTTCTCGGAGCCTTTCATACTAACTCTGGAAACTCGAAGTGTTTAAGCCTTTGCGCTCTGAAATTCTGCAAAGGCGTTGTGTACAAGTCGCAATGAGTCGCAAAAGGCCGCAAAAGGGCGACAAGCATAAGCCCGGGCGGGGAGTTGCTAGCTCATGAAACCGCCCACCTGGATTAGGACACTATCAGTTGCGGTGGCGCTTCTGGGCACTAAACGCGTTAAGAAGCCCAATGGCAAGGTCTATGAATATATTTATCTGAGACTTAATACAGAAGTTTGGCCTGAAGTCGCCGATGCATACAAAATTCGCCTTAGGATAGCACCGCCAGACTTGTCGATGCCGCCTGTCGTTGTGCTAGCCCGGCGGTTCCAAGGCAGTGCGCGCTCTGTGGCGTTCGACGTGCCGCGGGAGTACCAGAAGGTTGTGCGTGAATACGCGCGTAACGGCGTAGTAGCGGTGCTTGACATCGAAATCGTCGAGAAAATGCAACAAAAACAAGCAGTGGTATAATATGGCGTCTCCAACTCCCCCCCACGCCGCGACTGACGACGAGACTAGCGCCGAGAGCCGCGGCGCCCAGACAATGAGTACAGACCAGTTTAAAACGTTAACTCTCCACGACCTCCTCCTTGCGGCGGGGTATAACGTTGTACCTGTAGACATGCAGAAGCGCCCCCTCGCTCCGCAGTACAAAGAGTGCTACGACAGGCGTTGCCCGGAGTTGATACAACTCTTCGAAAAGCGCCACGTAAAGAAGAGACAAGCGGGGCTGGCGCTTCTTGGCCGCATTAACCCCAACTATCCCGAAAAGATCCTAATCATTATAGACATAGACGACCCGCGTCGCTTTCCGGAAGACGCCAAGCGGTTACTTGAAGGAACATGGCATTGGTTAACTGGGCCGAGGTGTCCAGTCGACGGCGATAAGCGCAACATAACGTGTGAGGGCGGCATCTGCCGCCACGGAGACCACGAGTTCCGTCTCGAGGAGGCGGTGCGCGGGGAGGCGTATGCGGTTCTCGTGCCAGCCGAGGTGGAGAAGCTTGTGGGTAGCGGCGTGGCGAAGCTCCTCGGCGGTGCGGTGGAATTGAGACTTCGCGGATATCAGTTGATTCCTCCGTCATTACACCCCAGCGGTGTTATGTATGACTGGGCCGTATCGCCCTGGCGGGACGGCGGCGAGTTCAACCATCCGAAAGAGCTCTCAATGGATGAGTTCAGGAGACTTCTGGAGCTGTTAGGAGGGCTTCAGAAAGCAGAGGAAACTCCTAAGCCGCAGGTGAAGGCACCGCAAGGGTGCAAGAGGTTTAGGGAGCTGTCAGACAAGGACATGGACGCGGCGCTGGAAATTATTAAAGCGTACTACATACCTGAACATCGCAACCACATCCTTTATGCAATGCTGGGCATCCTAAAGAAGGGATGTTTCAGCCTCGACTCCATCCGCCGCTTCTACGACAAGCTCCAGGCTTGGGCGATGGCGGTGTATAGCGACATAGACAAAGAAAAAGACGATTATATTTTAGAGGGCGTACTGCAGGGGCGGCCCTGGCGCCTCTACGGGTGGCGGAAGCTGAGGGAGACGCTTATCGAGGTTGAGAGGTTTAAGCTGAGCTGTGGAGAGGGCGACGAGGTGTGCGCCATGAAGGCGAAGGCGGCGGCGCTGGCGGCGCTGGACGCCGTAAGGAGGGCGCTGGGGCTGAAGAGGCGCAGGCTAATCCTAGTGTCGGACAAGGGCACCCGCTCTGGCAAAAACGCCAAGCTCTACTACGCCAGCGACCCCGACGAGGGACTACTCGTCTTAAAGCAGTACTCCGTGTGCGAGAAGACGTGTCTGGAGTACAGCGGGAGGAGGTGCGTCAAGAAAGAAATGAAGTGCCGCGCCGAGTGGGGCTTCGACTTCGCCCTGAAGGGGATCCACTTGGTGAAAGCTGTACAACTCACAGACCCCATCACGGGGGTGACGGTCTACAGCGCCGTTTTCAGAGACAGGCGGAGGGGCGTGAGCATTGTTTTCCGCTATAAACCGCTGGCCGAGATAGTCCGCCGTTTGAAGCAGGAGGGCGCCGTGGGGGTGACCAGCGAGGAGTTCGAGCGTCTCGTAAACGCGGTTCTGGTTGAGTATTCCAAACGCGTGAGGGCGCCGTTTGTGTCAGGCGTCATTTTGGACAGAGACGGACGGCTTAGGCTGGTGGCCCGCGGCCCCTACGGGCCGTACTTTAAGCGCGTGTTGGAGGCGCAGGGAGACCCGAAGGCCTTTGTGGAGCTACTGAGGCGGTTCTACTACTTCGACCCCAAGGCCCTCGACGCTTTTGCCGTGGGGCTCTTCCAGGTTTTCAACGCCGTAAGGAAACAACGGGGGCTCAGGAACAAGGCGCTGGCGCTGGTGGGAGAGCCTGGGACGGGGAAGACCCAGCTGGCGTATACGATCACGCATTACATCTACGGCCTGCCGGAAGAAGGAGAGGCGGGGCCGGACGTGCCCTCCACCGTTCATCCCGCCGGGACGCTGATGTACCCACAGCGCTTCGCCCGCGCCCTTATGTTCACCACGGTACCGAAGGTTTTTGACGAAGGCGAATCCATCGCCTTTGACTTGTCGCGCCCAGCCTCAGACACGTTCAAGCGCGCCGTCAACGGCTTCATTGCGTACGAGACCGCCGTGGCGGGCGGCTACGTCATGCAGGCCTACCCCGCCTACGCGGGCATGATCATTACGACGCAACAGCTGGTGGTTAAGGATCCAGGAGTCGCCGATCGCTTGCATATTATTCAGTTTACCGCCGCCGACGTTAAGAAAGACCACGAGGCCTTCCTCAGGTGGCGTACTGAGCACAAAGCCGACCTGATGGCGTTTGGTCGGTTCTATCTAGAGATTGCGATAAGCGAATTTCCTGATTTAATTTTCAGAACAGACTACCTTGAGGCGGCTCAGGGGCTCTTCCGCTACGTGCTCGAGAAGCTCGGCGTGCCCCCGCACCTCATCAGATTCCCAGAGGGCGCCGAGGTCGAGGAGCGGGAGGGGGCAGACCCTGTCTTGAGTGTAGTAGATTGGCTGGTCAAGAAATCTTATGAAGCGTTGCTGAAGGCGCCGCCTGATGAGAGGGCTGAGGTTGATAGTCCAGTCAACGCGGTGAGTATAGCGTTGACTAAGTTTGGCGCCGCGCCTTACGAGGGCAGGCTGGACGTGGAGGGCGGCGTTGCCAAGCTGTTCACTTCGTTGGTTCACGAGGTAGGAGGAACTTCCCTAGAGAACTTCGCGCTGAAGGTCAACGAGGCTCTTGGCAGAGAGGCCGTCAAAGTGGCGAGGAGCGGCAAAAGGAGGCGTGTTGAAATAGCAGTGGAGGACTTGTTAGAAATTGTCAAAATTTTCCGGTAGGTATGTTCCGCGCGTCACAGCGGGTGTGCCACAGAGGCTGTCACTCTGCGCGTCACGCTGAAAATCCGACGAGAGAGCTGAACGCCGAGGGCGCCGAAGCGTCACAGCGGGGGGTGAAAGCCCGCCCTGGACAAAGTTTCAAGGCGGCGGAAGCCCGCTGTGACTCTCCTTGTGACGCCGGCATGCTTAGACGTACAGCTTATATGCGGTTGGACGTTTATATAGTAGCCCCGCCGAGGCTGGGTCCGCGTCACAGCGGGCTCTGCGTCGAGCTGTCTAGAAACGTAAAGCGGGGGGCGACCCGGCGCTGTGCCATCCGCCGTGACGCTTCCTGTGTCCCCCCTCCTGTGACGCAGAAAACACACCCCCGCCAAAAATTTTTCATATTGCCGCCATGACGTGTAGGGAGCTACTCCAGCAGTTCGTTACAACGCTAGAACGAGACGAGCCGGACTGGGTCCTGCTCCGCAAATTGATGCATAAGTGCGGCGCCTTCGGCGTAGAGGCGCTGAAGGCAATGGCGAAGAAGGCAGTCCAAATCGCCGCCTCAAAGGCCTGGGCCGTATACAGAGGTGCATTAATTGCCGAGAGGGACCCCGCAATCGCCTACGGGCAGGCTGTGCATTTCGTTTGGCACGTCGGCGACTGGTACGGCCTGCCGTGTAGCGTTCTCGCCGAGATGGCTGTCTATGTGGCCGAGGCCGCCGCCAGGTACAGGTGGCCCGCCAAGTGGCCGTTTTTGATACCGGCGGCGGTGGCGGCTGAGGTGAATGGATGCGAATTGCCAGACAGCGTGGCCGAGGCCTTGGGCGCCGACGAGTACGCGCGGCTTGAGGCGTTTCTGGAGCTGGGAGAGGCCGTGGTGGAGGTAGCGCCCGGCATGAAGGTCGCGTTCGTTAGAGACGGCCGCTACGTTTCAGTAGTAGTATGAGCGCAGCATGTGGAGAGCTCCTCCGGCGGTTTGCGGCGGCGTTGGAGAGAGACGTGATTGACTGGGAACTGCTAGACGAGCTGAAGAGCAAATGCGACGCGTCCCTCACGCGGAGGGCTTTGAACGCGCTCGCGAAGAAGCTTGCACACTACTTCGTGTCGAAGGCATGGATGCACTACAGGGGCGCCGCGCTCGCCGGCAGGCATCCGTCGGTTGCCTACGCCGAGGCCGTCTACATAGTCTGGGGGCCTTGGGACGGGGCTGTCGCCCCTTGTGAGCTTCTTGCAGACCTCTCTGCCTACTCGGCCGAGGCGGTGGCGAAATATGCATGGCCCGCAAGGTGGCCCCTTTTGGCCTTATTTGTAGCCGCGGCTAAAGAGGAAGAATGCGAAATACCTGACGCAGTGGCTGAGCATTTAGGTTCTGACGAATACGCCAGGCTGGAGGCTTTCCTAGAAGACGGCGTCGGCGTGGTGGAGGTGGCGGACAGAGAAGTAGCCGTAGTAAGAGAGGGGCACTACATTAGGATAATTATACGGCCGCGGCGGAGAAGAGATCAAATTTGAGAAAACAGAATTTTTCCCACCGCCGCGCTAGGTTTTTAACCCCCTAGCTGGTGCCGGACGTGGAAAAAGCTGTGGCGGCAAAAGGGGAGAGAGAAGCGGTTCGCGTCGTGGCTGTCGACAGCCTTTCTCCGAGGATGTTCCCTCCCGCCGGGCCGTATACGCTGAAGATTGTGCCGGCCAAGTCGCCGTCTGAGCTGAGGGCCTTGCTCAACAAGTACGTGCAGGACGCCGGCGCGAAGATCATCAGCTGGGCTCACTTCATAAAGCACGAGAGGACGCTGGAGGTACTGCGGTCGGAGCTCGTAGAGCTTTCTCCGGTGCCGAACCGCGAAACCTACAAGTACGAGCCCGGCGACGTCCTCCTGGTGGCCGTGCTGAAGCGGAAGCCCACCAGGAGCAACCCCTGCATACCGGCGTCGCCAGAAGACCTAAGCTACTGGCTGGTGATAGTCAAGCCCGAGGCGGCCAAGCCTTAACTCCCTGTTTTTTCCTCTGCGCGCCGAGGGGCGCAACCTGCTGGCGGCGGGGGCTTAAGTAGTAGATCAATAGATTGATTTTATTATAACAGGGCCGCAGAAGCGGCCGCCGCCGTGCAACCTGCAGATGTGCGTCAACTGATCACCGGCGCTCCCCCGGCCTTCTGCGTGCCGCCGTCTCTGCGGTGGGCTGAGCGTTTAAGGCGCCTCAAGCGCCGGGCGTGCGTAAAGATTTTTAAATAACTGCGGCGCGCTTTCTCGTGGAGGAGACTGGGGAGGGGTGGGCCCTCTGCAAGATAGAGCTGGACGTGCAGAGACGCAAGCCCAAGTGGGCATATGTCACTCTGCTTGACGTCGCGGGCGCGCTGAAGGAGGATATGGCTGTGGTGCTGTATTTTAGGAGTCGGGACGGCACCGTCTTCGTGGCGCATGGAGACGTGGTGAGGGTGATGAGGGACGGCTCGGTGAAAATAAGAATCCCGTGGTTCGCCGGAGCCGCTCTCGCCGAGAACGCTGGCGTAAGTATCGGCGAGGCCGCCGGGAAGGTAACAATTTACAGCTACGCGGTCCAATACGCGCCGCTGGAAGAAGCAGAGAAGACGCCGCGTCTCCGCGTAAGCCAAACCTTGGAGGAATGATGCAGGGGGCGTGGATTCCGTGTAAGATTCACATAAAGACGCAGGGGCAGAAGCTCAGGCGGGCATGCGTCGTGATGCCCGACGTCAGCGGCTTGCTCGAGTCTCGAACCTACGTGGTGTTGCTAATCCGGCATAAAGACGGCACGGTGTATCAAGTGCCCGGCGTAGTCCGCCGCAGGTTGCGCGGACGCTACGTGGAGGTGGACATCCCGCTGGACGCGGGCCTCTCCCTCGCTACGTACATGGGCATAAGCGTTGAGAAAAGCGCCACGATATACGGGTACTCCGCGCAGATAAAAAGCATCAGGGTGCCGCTCGGCAAAATCGCCACGCGCTGAGGGAAAAAGCCCGTTTTGTTTTTTAAAGAAGCAGAACCTCTGCGCCGTGTGGCTTCCCAGCAAAGTCGTGCTGTCCGCTAAGCACGCCAGCCTGCTGGTAGCGGCCGGCGCCTCCCTCGCGCCCGGCGCCCGCCTGACGCTGTTGCTCAAGCACAATAGCGGCGTTGTGTATCAAGTCGCCGGCGTGGCGGCCAGACCGCGGGGGGGGGGGCGTGTGGAGGTGCGCATGCCGCGGGACGCGGCTCTGTCTCTGGCGGAGCTGGCGGGCGGGAGGGCTGAGTACAGCTACGCGGCCAAAATCAAAGGCCTGAGTTTGCCCCTCGCCGAGCTGGTTTACGAGGGATACATGCCGTACAGTCTCTACGCCGTGGCGAAGGGTAAGGCGTTTGCAGTGATGCGGAAGGCGCTGGACGCGCCTTCCGGCCTCTACTACGTGGAGTTCCCCCACTCGCTGGCCGACCCGCTGATGTACTACAAGTACGTGAGGGAGAACAAGCGGGCTGGAGGCGACTCCGGCATGTTCTACATACCCCAAGACGTAACTCTATTCCTAAGAGAGTGGGGCATCTTCGAGCCGGGCGCCGAGGCCGGCTACGTGTATGTAAGGGTCTGGATGCCCTCTTCTACGCCCCAGCCCTAAACCCCGCTTTATCGGCACATGTAGACCAGCTGAGCAAGCAGGTTATAGGCGGCGGAAGCCTCTTCGTCTGGCTCTGCTGGCGCGGCGGCTTATCCATATGCCGCCTGCCACGATAAATATAAACGCGGCTACGGCTATAAGGAGCCAGCCGTCCGCCTGCGGCTTGAACGCGGCGTCTGGCGGCGGTATGTCTGGCGCGGGCGGCTCCTCCGCCAGCAGTTGCGGCTTGAAGGTGCCCCTTGTGATGCGCACCGTGCCGTTGACCAGCTGAGTCTCCACGTTCAGCGAGACCATCTCGGCGGTGTTGAAGCCGAAGTTGTACAGCCTAGGCGGAGGCCGCCACCTCGCGCCGTCCCAAACCAGCAAGGCCAGTCTCACGTCCACCTCGTCCAGCCCTGCCCGGGGCGAGCTTTCATCTAATCCGCAGAGGACTATCTCAAGCGACGCAATGGCGTGGATCGGCGTAACTGCGTGCCCAGCCAAGATGTAGGCCCTCTCTACCGGGGCATACGGCTTAATGGTGACGGAGTCGTACCTCACGACGCCGCCCCCCACGTTGTAGCCAAAGTCGATCTTAGCAATGCCCCCCACAGCCGACACGTTGATGAGGAGCATACCGGAGAAGGGCAGATTGTAATGCTCCTTCTCCGTCGCATAGCCATAGTATGAAGCAAGGGCATATACGCCCCTGCAGGTCCACCTGTCACACCGAAGAGGGACAGACAAGCTTCTGTAGATCTTCCCTTTGCCCTTAATAGCACCATCTGAGAGACCGACGTCTTGTGAAGTGTTGTTGTATATGTTCAACGCAAAGCTGTACCTCTCTTTGTCTGTGAGAAGACTTAGGGCGTTCTGCACGAAGTAGTACTGCCTGCCGCTGTCCGCCAGCTCAAGCACCACTATGGCGTTAAGCTGTATTGAGGTGCCATTTATCCCGGGCCTCATGCCGTACTTGTAGCCGCGGGCCTTGAGCCTGTGTATTTCGAAGTAGCCAGCCGCGGCGCTGACGGCAAGCGGCTCCCTGGGTAGCGACATAACGCCGACGGGAGCCCAGCCGCTGTATGGCTTGGCGTACGTCTTGGTTTCACCGCGGAAGAGGGGCAGGGGGTAGACAGCCAAGACGTAGCGGCCAGGAGGCGTCTCGATGATCAAAAAGTCGCCCCTCCTCAGCACCCCGTTGAAGACGGCGATACCTGGTTCATCCCTCATCCACAGCTCAAACCCCTCCTCAGTGAAGAGGGTGATGTTGCGCGGTGTGTCATCTATGCCGACCACCGCCGCGAACCCGGGCCCATTTGCCCTCCAGTACACCACGTCGAAACTTCCAGGTATAGGCGGCACTGTGATTAGGGCGAGGGCGGCGCATGCGGACAGGAGCAGGAGGAGGGCTAGGCGGAGATCCATGAACAAAAAAGAGTCTATTTATTTCATATTGTTACCTCTCTAGTTGTTCAGCTTCGACGACTTCTAGATCTGTGTGGGTCTAGGCTGTCCGAGCGCGGTTTAGCCGTGCAGGCGACTACACAGTGTGTTATAGGCTGTTTGTCTGCGCGCGGCGGTGCGCCGAAAACGCCTCTTCGAGACGGGGAGGAGGTAAACTGCAACACACGCTCGTCGTGGAACAGATTTCTTCACCAACTAACACACGCTTGTGACTACACAAGCCCCCTTTTAGCGCACGCTTGTGGGCGGACAGGCCTCCTCCCAGTTCTACGCACGCTCGTTGCCATACAAGTCTCTTTGGATCTCAACACACGCTTGAGGAGTAACAGGTTCCCTCCGTAAACTACACACGCTCGACCCCCTCCCCCGGGACTTTCAACCTGCCACACACGCTTGTCCGCAACGGATGCCCTTATATTTAACACACGCTCCCCCAGCGGCAGGTCTCCCTCAATACGTAACGCACGCTCCCATGTAAACAGATCTCCTTACTGTTGGACGCACGCTTACAGGTTCACGGTTTCCCTCAACGGTTAACACACGCTTGTGTGCAAACGGTTTTCCTCTGCTGATAACACACGCTTGTACTCCCACAGTTCTCCTTCTTAGTTTTACGCACGCTCGG
>Ga0209740_1000226_pt1 | contig 10045 bp, 10 predicted proteins | sample ConCONMetagenome_FD_184733 | JGI IMG/M metagenome (GOLD analysis project Ga0209740, IMG submission 184733) | Hot spring microbial streamer communities from Conch Spring, Yellowstone National Park, USA - CON_C (SPAdes) (version 3) | ecosystem: Environmental > Aquatic > Thermal springs > Hot...
AGGGTTATAAAGTCTGCCCCCTGCTCTTGGGCGTAGAGGGCTGATTCCAAACTGTGGGCAGAGTATCCTATCAAAAGCTTTGGTGCGACCTCCTTTACCACCTTGGGCGGTATGCCCTTTTCTGGCAGATGCACACCGTCCGCATGGACTGCAAGGGCTACATCCACCCGGTCGTTGATGAACAGGAGGGCGGAGTATTCCCTGGTGATTTCCCGCACCCTGAGGGCAAGCTCGTAGTACTTCCTCCCGGTAAGCTCCTTTTCCCTCAGCTGGACCATTCGGACACCCCTGTCAAGGACCTTTCTGAGGGTCTCTTCAAAATTTTCTCCATACCTTTTGGAGTCTGTTATGGCATAAAGGCGTGGCATTTCCATGTGGTTTAAAATAGTCTTATGGCAGTCATAGAGCAAGTAAAGGCAAGGGAGGTTTTGGATTCAAGGGGAAATCCCACCGTAGAGGTTGAGGTTAGGCTATCCTCTGGTGCGGTGGGAAGGGCTATAGTGCCAAGCGGTGCATCCACCGGAGAGAGGGAAGCTCTGGAGCTCAGAGACCATGATCCTAAAAGATACTTGGGAAAGGGTGTCTTAAAGGCAGTGGATAACGTGAACAGTATAATCGCCAAAGAGCTTAAGGGTTTGCCTGCCTACAATCAGAGGGAAATAGACAGACTTTTAATAGAGTTAGACGGCACACCCAACAAAAGCAAGCTGGGAGCTAATGCGATCCTTGGGGTTAGCATGGCAACCGCAAAGGCTATGGCAAACCATCTTGGAGTGCCCCTATACAGATACTTGGGAGGTCTCTTTGGGAACAGACTGCCCGTGCCCTTGATGAACGTGATCAACGGAGGGGTGCACGCGGATAATCCTTTGGACATTCAGGAGTTTATGATCTTGCCCGTGTGTGGTGGGAGCTTCTCTGAAGCCCTCCGGGCCGGAGTGGAGGTTTTTCATACACTAAAAAAGCTTCTCAAAGAGAAGGGCTACTCTACCAATGTGGGGGACGAGGGAGGCTTTGCCCCTAACCTGGAAAACACAGAAAAAGCCTTGGAGTTTTTAATGAGGGCAATAGAGTCCGCCGGATACAAGCCGGGTGAGGATGTGCTCTTGGCTTTAGATTGTGCATCCTCTGAATTTTACTACGAGGATGACCTTTACCACATAGAGGGCAAAAAGCTAAAGGCAGATGAACTGGTAGAGTTTTACCTTAAGCTAATTGAAAAGTTTCCGATAGTATCCTTAGAGGATCCAATGGCAGAGAACGACTGGGAGGGTTGGAGTTTTATCACTCAAGCACTCGGCTCTAAGGTGCAGTTGGTGGGGGATGACCTATTTACAACCAACATAAATACCCTGCGGGAGGGCTTTGAAAAGGGCGTTGCCAACGCCATACTCATAAAGCTAAACCAGATAGGCACCCTTTCAGAGACTATGGAGACCATATCCTTTGCTAAAGAACATGGCTACAATACGATAATCTCCCATCGTTCTGGAGAGACAGAAGACACCTTTATAGCCCATTTGGCAGTGGCTGTCAACGCAGGGCAGATAAAGACGGGTTCCGCCTCAAGGACCGATAGGGTTGCAAAGTATAATGAACTCTTGCGTATAGAGGAGGACCTTGGCTATGCGGGAAGGTTTGGGGGTAAAGAAGAATTCTGGAGGTTCGCGGGCAGATAGATTAGCCTTGCTTTTCTTTCTGCTCATGCTGTTTTTTACGGGATACAATCTGCTCTTTGGAAGATACAACCTCATGGAAATAAAAAAAATGAGGGATAACATGGAAGAATTGGACAAAAAGCTAAGAGTTCTAAAGAGTGAAAACATGAAATTAGAGGAAGAGTTAGAGCTGGTGGAGAAGGACCTGGACTTTCAACTGGAAAAGCTTGTCAGGGAAAAAATGCAGCTTCAAAGACCCAAGGAGAGAATTCTTCTGTTTAAGGATTGAGCCTTTTGCATAGATGAAACCTGCTTCCTTTTCCCTTTTCACTTTCCAAGTGAATGCTTAGCCCTTGCTTTTGGGCTATAGCCTTGACTATTGCCAAACCAAGCCCGAAACCTTCTTTCTCTTTGTTCTCCCGATAAAAAGCTTCAAAAACCTTCTCTTTATCCTCAATACCAACACCACTGTCTTCCACTACAATGCAATCGTCTTTGTAGTAAAGTCTTATGAACCCGCCCTTTGGTGTGTATTTATAGGCGTTTTCCAGGAGGTTTGCCAAGGCAAGCTTTAGATAATCGTAATCACCCTCCCAGAGCGCATCCTCCAAGAGGTATTCCACCCTAAAGACATGGCTTTCCTTTATAAACTCATATTCTTCCTCAAGCTCTGCAAACAATTGATTTATGTAAAAAGTTCTATGACTTAAGGGCACCTCAGATTGGAGCCTCATCAAAAGTATTAGCTTTTTTATAAGCGTCTCCATCCTGTTGGTTTGTTGGAGAAGTTTTTGTAGCACCGCCTTCAATTCCTCTCCCTTGTAAAAGCCCTCGCTTATGAGCTCAATCTGTCCTTTTATGTATGTTAAAGGTGTGTTTAGGGCATGGGTTATATCCCTCATAAAATTTACCTGCCAGGTTATGACCTCCTTTAATCTATCCACCATATCTTTGTAAGCCTTTTGCAACTGCCCAAGCTCATCCTCCGTTTTTGCTTCTGCCACCTCCACTCCCAAAGGACCCTCCTTTGAGATCTTTTGGGATATAGAAGTAAGATAGCCCAAAGGTTCAAGAAACCTCTTTATAATGGGCGGAACCAAAATTAGGATGAAGATGGACACTATGGACGCGGTAAGCACTACAAACCTTATAAGTTCGTCCTGGACTTTCTGTATAGACTTTAGCCTAAAAAGTAGAATAACAGTGTATTTTTCTCCCACTTTTTTTGTTAAAAAAGCGTAGTTTTCATAGACCCCTCTCTTTTCCTTTAGGAAGACCTCCAACTTTGGTAAATTTACCATTTCCTCTCCAAAGGGTGGCACAAAGCTTATGAGCCTTCCTTCACGATCTACCACCAAAGCGCCTATGTCTTCACTGGCTAAATCCTCCGATAAAGAGCCTATTCTTTTGTCGACGTCTTTGTAAGCCTCTAAGTAAAACTCCACAATGGGGTTCGCGTATCTTTCCATGTATCCATAAGCGTAGCCTATAAGCACATGCCTGATGGCCAAGAGGGAAACCAGTGTAAAAAGGGCGATGCTTAAAAGATAAAGGGATATAAAAAGTAGTAAGAGCTTTTTGTTAAGAGACATTCTCTACGTTTAGCTTATAGCCGTATCCCCTTACGGTTTGTATTAACTTTGCTGGTTTGTCTCCAAGCTTACTTCTAAGGTTCTTTATATACACATCCACTATGTTTGAGCCCTCTTCGTGAGAATATCCCCAAACCTTCTTGTATATCTCTTCCCTGCTAACCACACTTCCTGCCCTTTGGGAAAGTAGCTTCAGCACTTCAAACTCCCTTTTTGTTAGGTTTATCTTCTTACCTTTGTATATGACCTCGTGGGATGCTAAATTTACAACAAGATCTCCCACCCTTATTATATCTTCTGTTCTTTTGTATCTTCTCATAACCGCTTGGATCCTTGCAAGCAATTCTTTAAAGGAGAAGGGCTTTGTGATGTAATCGTCCGCTCCCGCTTGGAGGACTTCTACCTTATCTTCTATCTGCCCCCGGGCGGTAATTACCAAAATGGGTATGTCTTTGCTTTCCCTTACCTTTTTGCATATTTTTATGCCATCAAACCTCGGTAGCATCAGGTCAAGAAGTAAAAGGTCGTAGTCCTTTTCTGAGAGATTTTTCAAAGCCAAAAAACCATCCTGCACCCAATCTACCTCATAGCCCTCCACACTTAAAGCCTTTTTTATCATATCTCCTAACTCTTTGTCGTCCTCAACTAACAGCACCCTCATTCCAGAACCTTGCGTATTCCTCTATTTCCAAAACTTTAAAGATGTCCCTGTAAGGATGGAGAGAGTTTTCTAATTCCTCCTCCAGTTTGTTTTTACTCAGTGTTTTGTATCCTACATCTAATAAGAAAGAAAGAAAGCCCAAGATCTCTTCCCTTCTACCCCTTGGGTCTCCTCTAAAGTATATACTACCCTCTACTACTTTGAAAAGGTCAGAGGAAGAAAGATGGTAAAGTATGCTTTGCACCATTTGGTTGCTATGCTTGAGAATAACGCCATAGACTGCATTTATAAAAAGAAGGTGCATAACCTCCAAGAAATTTTCCATAGGTTCAAATGGAACAAGGTCCGCTAAAAAACCATCTCTGTAAGGTTCTGCGTTGTATATTTTTAACTTTTTGCCCTCCAAAAGGGAAGCCAATAAGGCGCCATTTTCGTAAGCAAAATACATACGCTCGTTCGCTTTTTGAAGCATGAGCAATCCAGTAAATCCGTTTTTTATAATTCCTATAAAAGTCTTACCCAATTCTATAAAGTTATGCGGAAGGCTGGATATAAGCTTTCTTTTTGAATGTTTTAGAATAAACTTATTAAGAATTTCTTCAGGCATACTTACCACATCCATAACGGGATCTGCCTGAGGAGTTAGGATAAAATCAAAAAAGTCAAAATTGTATGGATAAATGGCTACTGCCTTACCCTTTTGAATGTAAAGTTCATAGTTGCTGTGATTATCATATATGTTTATAAAACCTGTGAATTTACTCATTCTTAAGCTCTCAAGCACGGAGAATATATTTACATTCTTTATACCCACATCCCTTACTATGTAGTCTACCTCATAAAACCTTTTGCCCACCTCTGGCGTGGAAAATTGCCCTATATCCAAGAAACTGGCACGAAGAAGTTCTTGAAGCTTTCTTGTTTCCGATATCAACGTCTCGGTGGAAGTGAGAATAACAGAGATAAAGGTCCTACCATCATAATTTTGCATATTTTCAAAGGGTTTTAGCACTCTAATGGTGGCATAGGGTGTTATGATCAAATTGAGAAGGGATTTGAACTCTTGATAGGCAAGCTGAAGCTGTAAAATAAGCCCTTCTGCAGATATGGGTTCTTCCAACTTAAAGTGGTATTCCCTCTCTGGAGAATTTTTAAAGGAAAATAGTACACTTGGATTGTCAAGTATGTTAAACAAACTGTATAATAAGAGGGACTTTTTGTTTATTTCTTCGGCTTTTAACCCTTCAGTTTCAGTATAAAAGCCTTTGATAAAACCATTTTCAATATAAAGTTCTATTGACCTGCCTTCAAGATATATTTCAAGCACTCCTTCTTTGTTAAATAGAAAACCGTTTATAAGATCCACAAAATCTTGTTGAGAACTCAGGTATCCGGATATCATCCTATCATACGCTCCAACTTTGATAGTAAGAGCCCTTCCAGCAAGTTAAAAGTTTCTAAAACTCCTTCTCCCTTTATTGCAATTGCGCAGACGGATGGTAGCCTATCTTTGTTTATTTTCTCCTCCAACACTTCAAAAGGTAAAGCATTTGGCAGATCCATTTTGTTGTATTGTATAACCACGGGCACCTCTTCGTATTTTTTGCCTACCTTGGGAAGGTCTTCCTTGAGTAAATTGAAAAACTCTATGTTCTCGCCCAACCTGTGTTCCTGAGCATCCGCTACAAACACAACACCATCCACACCCTTTAGAACGGTAACCCTTATGTCCTTATATATTTCCTGACCGGGCACTGTGTAAAGGGCAAAGCTTGCGATCATATCGCCCACCTGCACCGTTTTTGTGGAGAAGTCAAAGACCAATGTCCTATCACCCTCTGTGTCTATCTTCATAAGCTTTAGCCCGTTTAGGGCTGAGAGGGTTTCAAGGTTGGTGGTCTTGCCAGACAAGGTTGGACCGTAATAGACAACCTTTAATCTTATGACCTTTCTAGCCACATCCACAATCATTCTTCCCCTCCTAAAATTGTTGGTTATAATATTAAACCAAAAGCACACGTTTAGGAGGTGTTGTTATGGCTACCATCAGTTATGAAGAAGCCTTGCAGATGCTGAGGGAACAGCTAAAGGGCTTGGAAGAGTCCATAAAGATGGAAGAGGTGGGTGTGGTTTATTATGTGGGAGACGGTGTGGCGAGGGCTTATGGACTGGACAATGTTATGGCAAACGAGGTGGTGGAATTTGAAGGGGGAACATTGGGTCTTGCTTTCAACTTGGAAGAGGATAATGTGGGTCTGATCATCCTTGGTAGCGAAAGCGGTATAAGGGAAGGCTCTTTGGTAAGAAGAACTGGAAGGATATTGGACGCCCCGGTGGGAGAGGGACTCATCGGTAGGGTTATAGACCCCCTTGGAAACCCCCTTGATGGCAAAGGTCCGATTCAGTATGAATACAGATCCCCAGTGGAAAAGATAGCTCCCGGTGTGGTAAAGAGAAAGTCCGTTCATGAGCCACTGCAAACGGGTATAAAGGCAATAGATGCCATGATCCCCATAGGAAGGGGTCAGAGGGAGTTGATCATAGGAGACAGGTCCACGGGTAAAACTACCATATGTGTAGATACCATCCTAAACCAAAAAGATACGGATGTATATTGTATATATGTAGCCATAGGACAAAAGCGCTCCACCACCGCAAGGATCATAGAGCTGTTAGAAAGAAGTGGTGCTATGGAATACACCTGCGTGGTGGTAGCTTCCGCCACAGACCCAGCCTCTTTGCAATACTTGGCACCCTTTGTGGGATGCACCATAGGTGAATACTTCAGGGACAATGGAAAGCATGCTCTGATAATATACGACGACCTTTCCAAGCATGCGGAAGCTTACAGACAGCTATCTTTGTTGATGAGAAGACCTCCCGGAAGGGAAGCTTACCCGGGTGATGTCTTTTACCTTCACTCAAGGCTCTTAGAAAGGGCTGCCAAGCTCAACGACGAGCTTGGTGCGGGTTCTTTGACAGCCCTTCCTATAATTGAAACAAAGGCTGGGGACGTGGCCGCATACATTCCCACCAACGTGATCTCCATAACTGACGGGCAGATCTACTTGGAACCAGACCTTTTTAACAAGGGTATCAGACCTGCCATAAACGTAGGTCTTTCTGTGTCTCGGGTTGGTGGTGCAGCGCAAATAAAGGCTATGAAGCAGGTAGCGGGCACCCTAAGGTTAGATCTGGCTCAGTTTAGGGAACTGGAAGCCTTTGTTCAGTTTGCCTCTGAGCTTGACAAGGCAACCCAGCAGACTATAAACAGGGGTCTAAGGCTTGTGGAACTTCTCAAGCAAGAGCCTTACAATCCCATACAAGTAGAAAAGCAAATCGTAGCCATATATGCGGGAACCAACGGCTATTTGGACGACATACCTGTGGAAGCGGTAAGAAAGTTTGAAAGGGAACTATACGCATACTTGGATAACCAAAGACCCGACATACTCAAGGACATTAAGGAAAAGAAGGCTTTGGACGACGAACTCAAAAAACGCATTGACGAAGCCCTAAAGGAATTTAAGTCCAAATTTACCCCTTGAGGGTTTATGTAGGTTGTAGCGGTTTTTATTACAGGGATTGGGTGGGTGCCTTTTACCCACCCCGTTTAAAAAAACAGGAGTGGCTCGGCTATTACGAAAAATTTTTCAACGTCCTTGAACTTAACGCTTCCTTCTACAGATTTCCCGACAGGGGGACAGTTAAGGGTCTTTTGGAAAGGACAAGCAAGTTAAGGTTTGCCCTAAAGGCTCACAGGGTATTCACCCACAGAAGAAATTACTCCCAAGAGGACCTCAGAAGGTTTCTTTACTCCATAGAGCCCATAGTCAAGGAGGAAAGGCTTATAGCTATTCTTTTTCAGTTTCCAAACAACTTTGGATACTCCGCGGAGGCTTTAAGCTACATAGAAAAACTTTCTAAAGATTTCAGAGGCTTTGACCGGGTTTTGGAAGTAAGAAACAAGAGCTTTAGAAGGGCGGACTTTTACCAATTTTTGGAGGATGTGGGTTTTTCCTTGGCAAACTGTGATGCACCTAAGGATGGTAAGTTTTTGGTGGGTCCGTGGGTGGGTATAGGCTCTATAAACTACCTTAGACTTCACGGAAGGGATCCGGAGAACCTCTACGACTACCTATACTCTTTGGAGGAACTGAAAAAGCTAAAGGAAAAGGTCAAAGCCCTTGGAGATAGAGAGACTTACATCTTCTTTAACAACACCGCAAAGGCAAAGGCTGTTCTGAACGCCCTACAGATGAAACTTCTCTTTGGCATCGAGGTGAAAATTCCCCAAAGCTTGCAAAGGGCTCACGCAGAGAGGGAATGGGAGTGAGCAATAGGACCTTGTTATACGGAGAGGGTCTCTTTGAGACTATAAAACTCCCTTCTACGGAGGAGAGGTTAAAACTGCACTATGAGAGGCTAAAAAGTTCCGCAGAGTTCTTTGGGATTCCATATCCAAGCTATGAGGAATTTATAAAAGATTGTCTTTTGCCGGTGGAGGAGCCTACCTACCTCAAATTTTGCCTCCTTTCTGAGGGTGATGACTATTATGGCGGCCCATCAAAAACTTACCAAAAGCTCATAATAAAGAAAAAACTTAACCTGCCCAAGGCTCCCCTTTCTCTCAAGCCCTCTCCTTACAGAAGGCATTCGGAGGATCCCCTGTGCAAACACAAAACTACCAGCTATCTTTTTAATGTTCTGGTCAAAAAGGATGCCCTTAGGGATGGTTTTTACGATGGTATAGTCATCAACGAGAGGGGAGAAGTGTGCGAGACATCCTCCGCCAATTTGCTCTTTTTGAAGGGAAGCAAATTCTACACACCCGCGGTGGAGTGTGGAAGGCTTGAGGGGACTACCCTAAGGCTCCTGAAAGCCCGCATAGAAGTTAGAGAGGAACGCATAAAATTTGATAGATTGGAGGAATTTGAGGGTGTCTTTTTGTTAAATGCCCTGATGGACTGCATGCCTGCAAAGATTAATGGCATAAATTTAAAAGTTCTTCCAGAAGTGGCGGAGTATGTAGTTAAAATATTAAAAGCTGGGGGTGTGGCGGAACTGGCAGACGCAGGGGACTTAAAATCCCCAGGGGAAACCCCCCGTGAGGGTTCGAGTCCCTCCACCCCCACTTGAAAGAGATGATTTTGTCCGACAAAAGCATAAAAAGGCTTATACAGGAAGGAAGGCTTGGCATAGAGCCACTCAAGGAGGAAAACATTCAAGCATCCTCCATAGACCTTACCCTTGGGGAGGATGTGATCTTCTACAGGGTGGATTTTATAGATGTAAGGGCGGAGGAATTGCCCGTGGAGAGAAGGACTATTCCCGAAGAGGGTATAGTCATAGAGCCAAAGTCTTTTTTACTTGCCACTACTTTGGAGTATATAAAACTACCGGAGGACATTACCGCCTTTGTGGAGGGTCGGTCCTCTTTGGGAAGGCTGGGGCTCTTCATTGAAAATGCAGGATGGGTAGATGCAGGCTTTGAGGGGCAGATTACCCTTGAGCTATACAATGCCAACAGCGTGCCCATAAAGCTTTACAAAGGAATGAAGATATGCCAGATCGTGCTGGCGAGGTTAGACCAACCCGCAGAAAGACCATACAGGGGCAAATACTTTGGGCAGAGGGGTGCCACGCCTTCAAAGATCTTTGTGGATTTTGGCACATAAAGGTGCCTTTGCCTTTTCCAAGCTTTTAAGCTTTTCCTTTTCATAGAATTAGGGCTAACCTTTCTGACTGTTCCCTTTCCTTCTACAAAAGAAACCCCTCCATCTCTAAAAATCTCTTTTCCATACTAAACTGGAGATGGTTTATCAAATTTTCCGTTTGCTCTTGGTTCTTCTGCACTTAGTGAAGTCTGTAAGGACAGGGTATCAAAGGAGTTTGTGCCTTAGGACGCTTGCGAACAGCTTACCTTCAGGGTTATACTCTCGAGAGAGTTTTGTCTTTTTAAATAACTTCTCGCCAACCGGAGGTGTTAGTTAAGTATAATTATAGCATACGTCGGGTGAGAAATTCAGAAAAGCTGGAAATCCCTTAAGAAAAAGGTCTTGGCAGGGAGAGGGCTTATAATACCCCCAAACCCCACCAAGGAGGTAGCAACATGGAAAATTACCTCTACAGTT
>Ga0209740_1000227_pt1 | contig 10041 bp, 14 predicted proteins | sample ConCONMetagenome_FD_184733 | JGI IMG/M metagenome (GOLD analysis project Ga0209740, IMG submission 184733) | Hot spring microbial streamer communities from Conch Spring, Yellowstone National Park, USA - CON_C (SPAdes) (version 3) | ecosystem: Environmental > Aquatic > Thermal springs > Hot...
GCATTGAGGTGCCTGTAAATAAGGCAGACGCTTCACTTCAGGAAAAGGACCTCTTGGTTGTTGCCCACACAGAACCTCTTGAAGGATGGCAGGAGTTAAGCAAAGGCGAACTTCTTAGCAGGGTATCATTCATGCTGCTTGTGGTGAAGTGAAAGAGCTACCTCTTCTTCATCTTCATCCTTAGCATCTTATCTTTCAGCATCTTCATCTCTCTCAGAAGAGTATTTCTTGCCAAGCTTGCTATTTGCTTGCCCACATCTTGTATATACCCCTCCTTTACAATCCCTAACTCCATCGCTTTGTCTGCAATCTCCACAAACTCATCAAAAATCTTCTCATCCACAAATATAGTCATCTCCCTCAAGCCGCTTTGCTGCACTTGAACGCTTAGCTTTCTTATCCAGTAAGCTGCTTCCACAAGAGGGTCCTTTACGCCAGAAGTTTCTATCTCCTTCAAAAACTGCCTGAAAGCCTCCTCCCAATCCTCTCCCAGCTTCTCTCGCACCTCCTTGGGCACATACAAACACCCTTCAAAAAACTCCTTTGGATCCACTCCCTCCTTGCGGGCTTTCTCCAAAAGTAAGGCATTGATAGTCAAAAGCTTGAAAATTAAAGTTTTTTCATCTACACCTAAAACAAGGGCAAGTTCTGAGAGAAGGTTTTTGTCTTTCACCTCGCCCACGTCCAAACCACTTCCCTGTCCTTCACGCTGTAGTTTATCCTCCCCACCCATATGTCTGCATACAGTTTCCCTTTTTTACACTCAAAGACACCAAAGAGGGAAAAGTCCTCATAAAGCAACTGACACTCTTTGGAACTTATCACCCTCCGTGGAACATCTCTCTCCTTCTGACACACTCGGTCAAGAGACCTAATACACTCCTCTCCTGCAGATTGCCACTTCTGAGAGACCTTCTCCACATGCGGCGGAAAAACCGCCAAATACACTATAAGCCCATACATCACCACCGCAATCAAACCTACCGCTATAGCTATAACCTTCTCCCGCCTCGTCATCTCTAAGATTATTTTAGCCAGATCTCGCCTCACATCTTACACCAAAATTTGCTACAGGCTGTCTTGCCTTACAAATGAAAATGTAAGGTAAGAAAATCGGAGGTGTTCTCCACCATAAACACTTTTACCGAAAAGTAGTCTACTGCTGTAGATGGATTAATAATTATTTGCAAATTATTCTCATTTGGTTGTGTAATTGAGGGCTATAATAAATAGGAGGATGAAGGAATATAAGATTTCCAGCTTTGCGGATCTTGTGCGGGCTTTGAGGGAAAATCCTGAGGGGCTTGAGGAATTGAGGAGAATTCTCCTGACCCAAGAACTTTTGGAACTCCCAAAGAGGTTTGAGGAGTTTAGGCATAGGGTGGAGGAGAGGCTTGAGGCGGTTGAAAAAAGGGTTGAAGCCATTGAAAAGGAAGTGCAAGAGTTGAAAGAGAAGGTGGGTGTAATAGAGAAAAAGCTGGATAAAGACGTGTGTTCTCTTAAGGGCATGTGGCTGGAGATGAAGGTGAGGAAGAATGTCCCTTCCTTCTTTTCGGAGTATCTTTTGAACGCAAAGGCTGCTGGGCAAGATAAGATTAGCAAAGCACTATCTTTGGCTGTGGAAAAGGGAATTATCTCCAAAGAAGAGAGAAAAGACGTGTTTAGGTTGGACTTGATTGTTGAGGGAACCCTGCTAAGCACAGAGGAACCCGTTTTGGTGGCGGTGGAGGTGTCTTACACGATAGACAAGCCCGATGTGCAGAGGGCTGTAAAAAGGGCGGAAATTTTGAAGAAGGCTATGGACAAAAAGGTTTTGCCTGCAGTGGTTGGGTATAGAATAGCAGAAGGCACCGAAAAGTTGATAACAAAAAAAGGGTGCTTGAAGGTTTTGGTTGTAGAATAAGGCTATATTTATCCCTATGGAACCCAAAGCCCAGAACCTAAAGGAACTCTACGAAAAGGACTTCTACCTGTGGGTAATGGAGAACCTAAAGCTTTTGAGGGAAAAGAAATACGACCTTGTGGATTGGGAGAACCTTTTGGAGGAGATAAGGGATCTTGGCGAGTGGTATATAGACAGGACAATTGATCTGATGGCGGACATTTTGGAAAACCTCTACAGGTGGGAAAACTTCAGAGAAGGTGAGGATGCAGGGCACAGCTGGATAAGTAGCATAAACAACGCAAGGAATGAACTGGACCTAATTTTGATGGGGCAGCCCTCAGTTAAGGCAAAAGCCCAGGAGAGGGAGAATGTCCAAATGGCATGGGAGTTGGCAGTCCAGAGTTTGATTAACTGGTTTGAAGAACCTAAAAACCACAACCTCGCTAAAAAATACTTTGGCAGATTTCCCACCCAAAAAGACTTTCCCAAAGAGTGTCCTTATACCTTCCAGCAGATTGTGGAGTATCGTCCGTGGGTTCAACTCTTCTACTCATCGGACAAAGGCTAAAAGAGGCACGGCAGTCTGTGGGCTACACGCCAGAAGAGGTCGCCCAAAAGCTTGGAATTAGCACGGATGACCTTCTTCTTTTTGAAAGTGGGAGAAAAAGCCCGCCGCTTAGTGTTCTGCGAAAACTTGCCAAGCTTTATGGAGTTTTTGATAGCTATTTTTATGGGATAGATAAGCTTAAAGGAGAGGTCTTTACCCTTCTTCTTGATAAAGCTAAAGAACTTTCTCTTTCTCCTGAAACCATAAGCCAGCTTCACCGCTTTATTTTTCTCTGCAGGGAGATAGTCCAGCTTAGGCAAAAGCTTGGCATTCTCAAGCCTGAAATTCCTCGCTACATAGAAAGTCAAGACTTGGGAGAACTTTTGGAGAGTATGGGTATTCCAATTATTAGGCTACCTTTAGGCAAAGAACTCTCCTCTGCAATGGTTTGTGATGAAAGCTTTGGGGCGTTTATACTCGTGAATTCCGATTGCCCTAACCCAAACCAGCTTATTGCCCATGAGTATGCCCGCATCCTTCAGGGAGAGAAAGCACATATAAACGCTAAAGATTGCCCAAAAGCGGTGCCGCTACGAAGCAGAACTTCACGACCTGTGTCCAAGGTTCTTTGGGAACTTGTTCTGAAGGCGGTAAAGCATGAACTGATAAGCACCAGTTATGCGGGAGATGTTCTTGAAGTAAGTCCCATGGAGATTGAAGAATTTTTATGAAGCCCGCACGGGTTTTGCTTGACTTATCACTATTTCACCGCTGGGTGTGATTAGCTTTACTCCCTCATAATACACATGATAGACATTGCGTGGGTATATGTGATAGATTTCTGTATTTCTATAGGAGAAGCGTCTCACCTTTTCTGGTTTATACACTGTCCGCCCGTTTTCTTCAAAAGCAAGCACAGTAATACACCTGTTATAAGCTAAAATTACCTCAGAGTGAAGTTGCCTGTATAGGAAGAAGTTTTTCGTGATGTTGACGTTGGAATAGTCTTCAACACTGAAATGGTATACTTTCCCTATACCCAGGTCCCTAAGCAGGATAATGCCATCGGTAATCTCTTTAGGTTTTAGCCACAGGTCCCTTATTATGTCGTCGTAAAGCAGGTTAATATCACCAAACTCCGCCAACCAAAGCCCGAGTTCTTCTATAAACCTGACCTCCTTCAACATAGCTTACACCTCCTTAGTAGATGCTATAACCTTCCTCTTCATAACCCTTCACAAAGCCATCCAGTTCCTCTCTCTTTAGCAGGTGGCAGCAATCATGGGATTTTGCAACAACCACGCCCACGGGCTGGTCCTCCACCCAAACAACCGTGTATTTGTAATCATCCATAGAAAAAACTTCCCTCGTGTCTCCATAGACCGCCAAATAAACGCATGGAGTAATCTCATAAACCCTTATCCTTGAATGATAATTCCCGCCATCGTTGTGCTTCACCTCTCCATATCTTTCCCAGCAATCGCATGGTTCCTCCAGCACCATCACATACTCCAACTCTGGCAAACTGTCTATCAACCCTGCCAAGTCCTCATCTCCAAACTCTCCATACACTTCGCTATAGAAAAAGCTTTTCACGGACACATTCCCAAGTGTGCCATGATCACAATACTCCCTATCGTCCTTTTCATACTGGCAGTCAAACATGGCAGAACCTCCTTGCTGGGTTTCTTGTTGTTGGGTTTGTTGGGTTTGCACCCCCTTCATGGTCAAACCTCCTTTATCTGAGATATTTATAGACACTATCAACAGACCCGCCCTTTTCCTTTACCCATTTCCATGCCTTAAACTCCTTCATTCCACTGGCAGAAAGTGGAAACAGGTTTCTTTGCAAAACCTCCTCCAACGCCTCAGGCTTTTGCCAAAGATAAGCCCTCATTATCAGCGTCCCTACCTCACTTTGATACATCGCCCTTTTCAGTGCCTCAGCAGACACCTCCTTCAGCGGGTTCCCATACTCAAAAAACTTCCCAAACCCATCAATTCCCACAGCACCCTTTTCCTTCCTTCTCAAAAGAGACTCAATCCTCTCACCTATGAAAGACAAAGTTCTGTCAGTAATGTTTGAAATGTCCGCTTGCCCTATAAAGGTCTTCATCCCATCAGCAGAAACAGAATACACAGTGATTACCAAATCCCTCTCCAACCCATACTTCACTTCAAATTCTAATTGCACGTCTCCAATAAGCTTCACCTTTGCCATTGCCACCACCTCCTTCACAGAAAATTTTAAGTCAAATTTTGCTGTTTGTCAAGCCCTTCTCTGAGGTGGTGGGTGTAGAAGAGAGAACTCAGCGTTAGGTCTTCGTAGCGTTTCCAGACCAGCTTTAGAAAGTCCCTTATTGGTTTCCAGGCGGACCAAGTGGGAGACCTCTCTACATCTCTGAGGACTTTTTCTATGGTGTCTGGGCGGACTTTGTAGACGGGGATTCCCCCTTCCTCCAGAATTTCTTTTCTTATGTAAACATGGAAGGGCAAGGGTGCATACAGCTTTGGAAAGCCTTTTACATACTCGGGCAGATGAATTTTGATGGAACAGGTTGTGAGGCTAACCCACACAGTCAGAGGCACTGCATGAACAAGGCCATCCTCTTCAATGTGATAGACAAGCACATACTCGTTGGGCATCCAGAAAAGCACCCTTATTTGTCCGACCTCTACGGGAACTCTCTTTTCGGGCTTTACCTTATACCTTTCAGGGCCCAAGCTGTCTTTGTAAAGTTTCAAAGACATTTTTAGTTCTTCCTTGTTTAGCATGGCTAACACCTCCTTAAGTTTTTAATAAGCGGCTTTTTCTTTGATTTCTGACAAGGTTTGTTATAATGATTTTCATGAGGGAAAAAGAACTTTTGCAGGAAGTGGTGAGAGAACTTTTTAAGTCAGAACTTCGGGACTTTGTTAGCAGGGCTTTGAGGCTGTCTGAACTGGACATAGTGCCAGTGCCGATATTTACCATACCTTATTTGAAGGCAGACAAGGAACCTCTGCAGCTACGTCTTAGGGTAGGGAATGAGACGCTGACATACAAGTCTATGAAGCCCATAGCCCTTTTGAGATACAGAAGGCGGATGCTTGTGAGGGAGGGAGATGAAGATACGGTGGTGCGGAGGTGGTTTCGTGGCGATAGCACGAAGCTTTCACAAAGCCTAAGAGTGGTTGCGGTGAGGGATGTGCTGTTTTGGGAACCTAAAAAGAGGGTTTTGTTTATTTATCCAGGTGTGGGCAAAAAGGCAAGTCAAGTGAGTAAAGTTTTCAACCTTGAGAGAAGGGCCTATTGTCTGATAGAACCCAAGCTGGAGGAATCTGGAGGTAGGCGGTATTCTGTGCCTATAATCACGCCTGTTTTGGATGAACCCGTGGAACTCTCTGAGGAGTTTTTGGAAGATTTGAAGCTTATTCAAGAACACATCAGCTGGCGTTTGGGTTTGGCAGAGGAAAGCCCGATATACAGGGCGGTTTTAGACAAGCTAAACCTCAAGGAAGTAGAAATAGAAGAAGAGGAAGGTATGGAAGAAGAGGTTTCTCCAGAGGTGGAAGAGGAGGACATTGCCTTGTAATCTCCATAGCACGGCCTCCTTCCCTCTGCCACCTCCTCCTCCCTTTTTATTTTGCTATAATTCTGTAAGCAAAGTTCAAGGCAAGCTTTTGAAAGCTTAATTTTTTCAGGATGAAAACGCCGCTGTGTTATTATGGAGGCAAGGGAAATTTGCTTTCCAAGCTGCTTGAGTATGTTCCGTATCATGAGTATTATCTGGAGGTTTTTGGAGGGAGTGCGGCGCTGTTGTTTGCTAAAGAAAGTGTGGGTGCGGAGGTGTATAACGATATAGATGGAGATTTGGTAAATCTTTTTAGGGTTATTAGGGACCATTTTGATGAGTTCTATAGAAGGGTGGCTTTGACACCCTATTCACGGGAGGAATACTTGTTTTGCAAAGAAACTTACAAAGATTGCGATGACCCGATAGAGAGGGCGAGGAGGTTTTTTGTTGCCATAAGGCAGAGTTTCAACGGCAATCCCGAGGCGGGCTGGCGGTATTCTTTGAAGATAAAAAAGAGAGGGCTTTTGGCGTCAGTAAGCAGTTGGCTTTCCGCTTTGGAAGACCTTCCTTCCGCTTACCTGAGGCTTATTCATGTGCAGATTGAGAACCTCCACTGGAGGGAGTGTATGGAAAAATACAACGACTGGGAGTGGGCAGGCTTTTTCTACCTGGACCCGCCCTATCTTCCCGACACAAGAAGAGAACCAAAGGTTTATAAATTTGAAATGTCCCGAAAAGACCACGAGGAACTGGTAGAGTGGCTTCTCACAAAAAGCAAAACGAAAGTGATGCTGTCAGGTTATGATAACGACCTCTACTTTGAGTTGGAGAAGGCGGGCTGGAAGAAGGTATGCTTTGAGGTATCCTGCTACGCTGCGGGAAAGACAAGGGCTACAGGGCTTTTGGGAGAGGGGGCTACTATAAAGCACGAACAGAGAAGGCGGGAGTGTATTTGGCTAAATTATTGGCTGGATTTTTGAGTTTATCGGGGCGGCAGGACTTGAACCTGCGGCCTCTGACTCCCAAAGCCAGCGTTCTCCCACCTGAACTACGCCCCGTCATTCCGCTTCACTGCAAAATCTACTGTATAATTTTACTTGATGCATCTTGTCCTCAGGGCTTTGAGAAACCATAAGTTCTTCCTTATAGGTTTCACAGTAGGCTTTTTGGCTTCTTTTGGCACTCTCTCTCTGAACAGTGTCCTCTCCAAACAGACCTTCAAACAGCAAAAAACCTGTGAAGGCACCCAAAAGGACGCCAACCAAAAACTCAAATAGCCTATTCATCTAAAACCCTCCCTAAAGCCATATCAATCAGCCTTTTTGCTTGGGAGAAGGTCAGAGTGTTCTCCTTCAGGGCTTGATTGAGGGAGATCTCTCCCTTTAGCACCTTATCTACCATCTCCTTTGTAATTTTCCCTTCCTGCACGAGACTCCTGATCAGCTGCTTTTGCTTTTCCGATGCGGGCGCCTCCTTGACACCCTCAGGATACAACTTGCGGATAACCTGATTGATAAAGTCCTCTCCTATCATCCTCTCCAAAAGCCTCTTCATCGCCCGTGTGTAAGCTGTCCTTGCCATAGTGCCCTCCTTTCCTTCACTCCTGTGTGCCTCTCCTATCTCACAATACCTCACCTCACGCCCCTGCACCGCAACAGTGCAGCACACACTCACAATAACCATTTCAGGACTTACATACTCTACCTTTACCTCCTCCCTTACACTTCCCCCTTCCTCCGTCATCATAGACACAAAAGCATTCCACAACTTCAACGCCAAAGGCCTGCTTATCTCATAGGTGTCTCCCACCTTCACCACAAGATTTTTATTCTCCTCCACAATTCTCCTTAAATCTTCAAGCCTTACTGGCAACATCTTCATCACCTCCTTATGGAGTATTTTATACCAAACTTTACCGTCTGTCAAGTCTTATCTTACATTTTGAGTTGTAGGGTAAGAAAGGCGATTACAAAATCAGGAGGAGGGTTCGCCTATATTGTTTTTCCTTTATATCCTCTTGGGCATCAGCAGATAGAGGAGGTTCTCGCCAAGTTTGAACACCGCAGGGCGTCTATTATCTGTTAAGAGTATCTCCAGAGTTCCTTTGTTTGCTTTGGTGAATTCTCTAAGGAGTTTGAGTTCGAACGCCACGTTTATGGCTTGTCCTTCTACAGTTGCGTTTATCTTCGCCTTTTCAACTCCTTTGACCGTTAGCTTCAACCCATTGTCTATGTGAAAAACCACCTCTTCTACACTGGAGAACTCTTCCAACGCCCTGTCCAACTCTTCTATATCCAGCACTGCCCTTGTTTTACACTCCTTGGGAATAACCGCCTTGTAATCGGGATGGTCCCAGTATTTCACCCTCAACGCCAGTTCCCAATCGGTGCCTGCGAGGAACACAAACTCTTCATTTCTTCCCACTCTTACTGTCTCTTTCCCTTCCCTCTCTAACAGTTCTGTCAATACCTCCAAACTGCTATAAGGAAGCTTTATCCTGCCTTCAAAAGGAACCTCTGCCCTAAATACCACAAACCTATAAACATCAGACGCCACAAAATTGACGCTGCTTCCTTCACCATCCACAAGCAGATACTTATAACCCATAGCATCTTTATGCTTAGCCAATGCAAACTCAACCTTCTCTATAGCAGAAAGCAAAAGCTTGGTGGGGAAGCTTGATTGATAGGTGGGCGTAGGGAACTTTGGAAACTCTCCTACAGGCACTAAAAAAGTCTCACCCTTCACGTCGCCCGATTGAACCACAAGATACCCGTCTTTCGTAAAAAGCTTTACTCTTTCACTCCCTGCCTTTGCAATCTTCAAAAACCCTTCCGCAGACACACATACCACTCCCGCCTCCAACGTTCCCGCTGGCACTTGAATTGTAAGATAAGTCTCCAAATTGGTAGCCTGAAGCTGGGCATACCCAATAAAGCAGGAAACTTTTAGGACAGCCAGATGCGGTAAAGGAAGCCCACCACCAAGGACTTTGCCTATCACCTCCAAAGCATCGTTCAAAGAATGCCTGCTAAGTTTTGCCTCCATTTCAAAAGCCTCCTTATTTATCATTTTAACACAAATCTTGCTAATTGTCAAAAATCCTTCTAAAAGAAATTGCCGAGTTCTTCGCCACTTATAGGCATGTTCTCTTTTCTTTCTATTAAGCCATTGAGAGATTGCCACAGTCTTTTGTAGATGCAGCTAAACTAACTGAGGAAGGAGGGTTTCCCATGAAGGTGGTCAAGCGGTCGGGCGCTTTAAAAGACCTTGACATTAGGAAGATAAGGACTGTTGTAGGTTTTGCCTGCAAGGGCTTAAGGGTAGACCCACTTGAACTGGAGATGGATGCACAGATACAGTTCAGAGATGGCATTACCACCAAGGAAATTCAGCAATTGCTTATCAGAACAGCTGCGGAGAAGGTCTCCGCAGAAAACCCCGATTGGACTTACGTTGCCGCAAGGCTTTTACTTTACGACCTTTACAAGGATGTAGGGCATCTCAGAGGCTACAAGGTCAAGGACAAAATCAATGGCAAATACAAACCCTACAACCCTGAAAGCTTTTATAAGCTTATAAAAACCTACACAGAAAGAGGCATATACGGAGAGTATTTGCTTGAAAACTACACAAAGGAAGAGATTGACCAGCTTGCCCGCTACATAAGACCAGACAGAGACCTTCTTTTTACCTACACGGGCATAAAGGTGTTGTATGACAGGTATTTGGTCAGGGACGAAGATGGGAGGGTGATTGAACTTCCGCAGGAGATGTACATGTTAATTGCCATGACCTTGGCGATACCAGAGAGGAAAGAAGAGAGGTTAATGTGGGCAAAGACCTTCTATGACCTTATGGCTTCGCATCTCATATCTTTGGCTACGCCCACGTTGATGAACGCAAGACGGCCTTATACTCAGCTATCTTCCTGCTTTGTTTTGACGGTAGATGACGACCTTTATGACATCTTTGACAACGTGAAAAAGGCGGGGATGATCTCTAAGTTTGCGGGTGGGCTTGGCATATACCTTGGAAAGATAAGGGCAACG
>Ga0209740_1000232_pt1 | contig 9909 bp, 12 predicted proteins | sample ConCONMetagenome_FD_184733 | JGI IMG/M metagenome (GOLD analysis project Ga0209740, IMG submission 184733) | Hot spring microbial streamer communities from Conch Spring, Yellowstone National Park, USA - CON_C (SPAdes) (version 3) | ecosystem: Environmental > Aquatic > Thermal springs > Hot...
CGTCCGCATCTTTAACATCTTCCAAACGATACACCACCTGCAAAAAGTCCGGGTTGTATTCCTCCGACCTTAGCACAAAGACCACCACCTTTGAGCCATCAATAAACAGCTTTTCAAGGGCAACCAAGTTTTTAGACAGAAAGTCTATCTCCTCCTTACCCAGGCTTTCCCTAAGAAATTCCCTTATAGTTCTTAGGTTTGCACCCTTTTTTAAAAGCCAAGCTAACGCAAGGGCGTCCCGGTCAGTGGTTCCCTCATAAGTTAAACTCCCAGTGTCTTCGTAGATACCAAAAGCCAAAAGGGTTGCATCCTCTGGAGTTATATCTATGTTTAACCTTTGGAGTTCTTCCACCACCAAGGTGGTTGCACTGCCCACCTCATCCACCTTTCCCTTGAACCCTTTCGGTGCCCTTGGATGATGGTCAAATATGTAAATTTCCTTTACTCCCACAAACTTGTATTCCTCCACATGGTGGGCATCCACCAAAACCAAGTCAAACTCCTGCGGAAGCTTTTCCAACAGTCTGAACCTTTCTTTGAACCTTTTAAAAACCTCGCTTGCCCTTCTTGAAAGCAAAGAGGGCTTTAGAAGGTATGCGTCCTGATAAAGAAGGAGAACTCCGTAGGCACAGGATAGGGCGTCCAAGTCCGCCCCTTCTTCTAAAATAACAACCTTCACTGCGTTAAAATTATACTCAAGTTATGAAAAAGTTAGCTACCCTTTTGCTTTCCCACCGGCTTTAACAAAGAAAGAAGCGTCTCCTCCTTTTCCTTAATATCCACCCGGAGGGAAAGGTGAGCCTTGGGTAAAAGGTAATGTTTGCTGGGATGATAAACCAGCTTGTTCGGTGGGAGATGTTCTAAAAGGTAGCTAACCACACTGCTTGTTATATCCTAAAAGGTAACCTTGGAATGCCCATTGGACCCTTGGCGTTCTTTAGCTTCTTCATGAGTTTTTTCATCTCTTCATACTCTTTGAGAAGTTTATTCACATCAGAAATGGTGGTCCCACTGCCTTTGGCTATTCTCTGTTTCCTGCTCATGTTTATGATGAGTGGATTTCTTCTTTCTTCCTTAGTCATAGACTGGATTATAGCCTTTTTCTTTTTTATGATCTTTTCGTCTATTTTTAAGTTTTTCAGTTGGGCAGAAAGACCGGGTATCATTCCAAGGAGTTTATCAAGGGGTCCCATTTTTTCCATAAACTCAAGCTGTTTTAAAAGGTCCTCCAAGTTAAAATCGCCCGTTAGAACTTTTGTGGCAAGCACCTGTGCCTCATCCTCTGGTATAGCCTGCTGGGCTTTTTCTATGAGGCTTTGGATATCTCCAAGCCCCATGATCCTTTGAGCTATTCTGTCCGGATAGAAGGGCTCTATGTCCTCTAACTTTTCTCCCACACCTACGAACTTTATGGGTATGCCAAGGGCAGACCTCAAAGAGAAGGCAACACCTCCCCTTGCGTCTCCGTCCATCTTGGTAAGCACCGCACCCGTAAGTCCAACCTTTTCGTGGAAAACCTTGGCGGTTCTAAGGGCTTCTTGTCCTTGCATAGCGTCCGCCACGTAAAGCACTTCCGAAGGAGACACTGCAGATTTTATGCTACTGAGCTCTTCCATTAGCTCCTCGTCTATATGTAGCCTTCCCGCAGTGTCCAAAAGAAGGTAATCCACACCATCTTCCTTTGCCTTTGCTTGAGCCCTTTTGGCTATTTCAACGGCAGAGAGTCCTTCACCAAAATGGTAGTACGGCACTCCTACCTTTTCTGCCAACCTCTGAAGTTGGAGCATGGCAGCGGGACGCCTAACGTCGGTGGAGGATACCGCCACCTTAAAGCCCTTGTCTTTTAGATACTTTGCCAGCTTTCCTATAGTGGTTGTCTTTCCCGTTCCCTGAAGACCTACAAAGAGAACGGTTCCCCTTTTTAACTCGGATATAGTCTCTCCTAAAACCTTAACCAACTCATCATAAACAGTCAAAAGCAGGTGTTCAAAGGGTGAGATCTTCTTGGTAATGTCCTCTTGAAGTGCCTTTTCCCTTACCCTTTTCAGAAAATCCTTTACCACATCGTAGTCCGCATCGCTTTCCAAAAGGGCAGACCTTATCTCCCTTAAAAAATCGTTTATTTGCTTTTCCGTTAGCTTTCGGCTGTTTTCTACTTTAGCAAAAGCTTTGCTAAACCTCTCGGTCAAAAGTTCCAGCATAATGGTAAAATTATAACCAAGCCTATGAAACTGTGCTTTGTATCTACCAGAGGAAATGTAAGGGCTGCAATGGCAAAGTCCATATTTACAAAACTCTCGCGCATTACCCTTTTGAACATAGAGGTCTATTCCGCGGGTGTGCAGACAGAAAGGGAAGTTCCCCAGGCAGTCCTTGATGTGCTCTCTGAAAAAGGTTACCCCACCCAAGACCTTGAACCCCTTGATTGTTCCCTCTTGCCCTACGAAAAGCTAGACATACTCATTACCCTATCTTCCGAGGCAAGGGATCAGTGCCCTTATCATATAAACCACAAAAGGAGAGAACATTGGGTTTTGGAAGAGGTGAAGGACTTAACAGACCTGAGGGCGTTGAGAGAGCTTAGAGACAGCATAGAGAAGTCTATAAAGGAATTCCTCAAAATAAGTTCTGCTTAAACTCGTTATAATTTTGCGTTATATTTTAATCTGATGATTGACATAACAAAACTGAAGACCTTTGTGGCGGTTGCGGACCTTGGGAGCTTCTCAAAGGCATCCGAGATGCTCTACATCACACAGCCCGCGGTTACTCAACAGATAAAGTCCCTTGAAAGGATGGTGGGTGCCAAGCTCTTTCATAGGCAGGGTGGGCGTATAGTGCTAACGGAAGAGGGAAAGCGGATTTACGAACTTGCCAAGGCACTGCTAAAGGACTACGAGAACCTTGTAGAGGAAATGGCAAAGATCAAAAAGGACTTCAAAGACAGCCTCTTTGTGGGTATAAGCACAACTCTAAGCGAATACAAAGTTCCCAAACTTTTGGTGGAGTTTCATTCCCAAATGCCTGGCATCTTCATAAGGGCTTTTGTAGAAAACTCTCAACAGATAGAGGAAGGGTTATCTTCTGGCATTTTAAACATTGGAATAATAGAGAGGGAACCCTCAGAAAAATTCCGTGCCATTCGCTGGTTCTATGACGAGATCATATTCTTTACCCATCCCTCCCACCCTTTTGCCAAAGAGGGAGAGATAGAACCAGAGGACCTATATTCCACAGAGCTTATCTTCAGAGAGGTTAGTTCTGGCACCAGAAAGGTGGTTAAGGAGGAACTGGAGAGGCTGGGAGTGTTCTTTGAGAAATTAAACATAAAGATTGAGATCAACTGTGGAAGGTCCATACTCAACATGGTGAAATGTGGCTACGGCTGTAGCTTCCTGTCAAAAGGTCTTTTAGAAAAGGACCTGCAGGAGGGCAACGTAGTAGAGGTAAAAATAAGAGGTTTTAACGCAGGAAGGTGGTATTACATAGTATTCCCAGATGACAGCAAGACAACCTTCCTAGCAAACAGCTTTGCCAAGTTCTTGCTGTCCAAAACACAGGAGAACATAATAAAGGATGAGGAAAGGGTTAATCTTTGATGTGGATGGTGTGATAATAGACGTTAGCCATTCTTACCATTACGCTATAAAAAATACTGCGGAAAGGTTTTTAGGGAGAGGTCTGGACATAGACTTGGTCAGAGAGATAAAGTTCAAAAAGGGCATTAACAACGACTATTTGGCTACCTTGGAAGTCATAAAGACCTTTGGTGGGTCCGCGGGCTTGGAAGAAGTTGTTGAGGTCTTTAACCAAGAGTATGAAAAGCTAAAAGAAACGGAGAGACTCATTCTAAGCAGGGATTTTTTCAAAAAGTTGAGGGATTTAAAGGTTCCGCTTGGAGTTTTAACAGGAAGACCAAGACAGGACCTAAAGGATGCCTTTGATAGGTTTGAGCTTTGGGAGTTTTTTGATGTGGTGGTGGATGATGACACCATAGAACAGCCAAGTCTAAGAAAGCCCAATCCTTACGCTTTGAACTTCTGCATGGAAAGGATGAACCTAGACTATGCAGTTTATGTGGGAGATAGCTTGGCAGACTATCAGATGGTGGAAGGTTTTAAAAGACAGTACACAAAGAGGGTGGATTACATACACTTTGGTGATCGCGTTCTTCCACCCTCTGTTAAGGTTGTTCGCTCGGAAGAGGAACTTTTCCAAGCTCTGAAAGAGGCTTTGCAGAATCGGGAAGAAGTATAGGAATATCGTCCACCACTTGGTAAAAGACTCCACACTTTTCACAGATTAAGACGTATAAACGTTCCTCCCACTTTAAATCACCCTTACACAGAGGACAAGCCAAAATTTCCAAAAGCTCTTTGCTAATGCTCACTTCCCGTCAAGCCTCTTTATAACTTCTGTGGTTATATCTATCTCCGGAGCATTATATACAAAAACCGAACAGTCTAAAACACCAGTAAAGCCGTTTTTCTTTGATATGTCTTGCGCTATGTCCTTTACTTTCTTCGTGAGCTCTTCTTCAAGCTTTGCCTTCATCTCTGCCAACTCCCTCTGTGCCTTTTGTTGAAGCTCAAAGGCTTCTGACTCTATCTTTTGATACTCCCTTATCTTCTCTTCCCTTGCCTTTTGGCTTATAGACTTACTTTCTATTTGCTTTTTCAACTCTTCAAGCTTCTTGGCTTTTTCATCAAGACTCTTTTGGTAAAATTGGACTTTTTCCCTTAGCTTACTTTGAGCCTTTTTGGCAGTCTCCGATTCCTGAAGTATCCTGTTTGCGTCTATGCAAACAAACTTCTGCTGGGCAAAAGATAAGGTACTTAGTATTGCGGACAAGAGAATAAGTCTTTTCATAACAACCTCCTTAAGGAAAATTATAAACCGAGCTCACTAAACAGGAACCTCAACAGCCTTGAGGGTTTCTATTATAAAATCCACTTCTTCTTCCGTAAGGTAGGGATGGACGGGTATAGAGAAGACCTCTTCTTTAAATACCTTTGCCCTATCCACCGGTAGATGTTCTGCATTTCTCAGCTCGTTCAAAAGATAACTATAGTAAACACGAGCATCTATGCCCCTCTCCTTTAAAAACTTTATAATGCGGCCCCTTTCCTTGTGCCTTAGGGTGTAAAGATGATAAACGTGGTAGGCACCTTCCCTTTCTGCAGGATGGACAAAGGAAGAGTTTATGTGCTCTTTATATTTCTGGGCTATTTCCCTTCTTCTTTTGTTCCTTTGGTCCAAGTATTTAAGCTGGATGTAGCCTAGGGCAGCTTGAAACTCGGTTATCCTAACGTTAAAGGCAGGATGCTCCCCAAAGTCTATCCACTTTTTTACCTCTTTGGCAAGCTTGTCGTCATCTGTGGCTATAACTCCCCCTTCTCCCATGGGCACATTCTTTGAGGCGTAAAAGCTAAAGGCAGATAGATGTCCCAAGCTACCCACCTTTTTTCCCTTGAACTCTGCACCGTGGGCTTGGGCAGCATCCTCAAGCACATAAAAGCCGTACTTTTCAGATAACCCCATTATGGCATCCATGTCTGCAGGCTGGCCGTAAAGATGGACAGGGATTACCACCTTTGGGTTGTATTTCTTTACCGCATCCTCCAGCTGGTTTGGGTCCATGGTGTAGTATTCATCCACGTCCACCACCACTGGCACACCACCCGCCAAATAAACTGCGTCTATGGTAGCCATAAAGCTCATGGCAGGAACAACTACCTTTTGCCCTTCCACTCCGAGGGCTTTTAGGGCTATGAAGAGGGCAACGGTGCCCGAGCATACCGTAAAGGCATGCTTCACCCCCAAGTATCTGGCAAAGGCTTCCTCGAAGGCTTTTGTCCATTTACCCCTAGTGATCTTACGGCTTCTTAAGATGCTGAGGATAGCCTCTTCTTCCTCTTCAAAAAACCTAGGTTCTATTATGTTTATCACGGCAGAAAATTATAAAAGAAAATCACCTCTGTAGCCTTTCAAAAACTCCTCCCCGGATACCCTTTTACCCTTTTGATTTACAAGCTCCAAAATTTCCACTGCACCCTCTCCGCAAGCTACCACAAGCCTTTTGTTATCCAATATCTGCCCTTCCTCTCCTTCCGATCCTTCCACCTTCTTAGCTTTCAAAATCTTTAGCCTATCTCCTTTGATATTAAAGCAGTAAGCGTTGGGATAGAATGCCCTTATGCGGTTTATCACACTTTGTGCGGATGCTTTCCAGCATATCCTGAGTTCTTCCTTGCTGACGGGTGGCGCGTAGGTGGCGGGACCCTTTTGAGGCTTAGGTTTGATTTCTCCTCTGAACCAACCTTTTAGTGCTTGAATCAGTAGTTTTGCCCCCTCTTTGGCGAGCTTTTCGGACAGGGTCTGATAGTTGTCCTCCTCTTGGACCTTTATCACCTGTCGGAGGAGCACAGGACCCGTGTCCGTGCCCTCATCCATGAGCATGACCGAGTTGCCCGTTAAAAGGTCTCCTGCCAAAAGGCTCCTCTGTATAGGAGACGCCCCCCTATATTTGGGAAGCAAGGACGCATGCAGGTTTATACAGCCAAAGTTTGGAAGTTCAAGGACCTCTTTTGGTAGTATTCTTCCGTAGGCTACCACCACCACGCACTGAGGCTTTAACTCTTTTACTATGGCGTATATCTCTCCCTTACTTTCTGGCTGAAAGCACTTTAGCCCCTTCATAAGGGCATACTCCTTTACCGGTGGAGGTGTGAGCTTTTGCCCCCTACCAGCAGGTTTGTCTTGTTGAGTGATTACGCCCACCACTTCAAAGTGTTTTAAAAGTTCCTCCAAGGATGGAATCGCAAAGGAGGGAGTGCCCATAAAGACAATCCTCATTCTCTAACCATCTCCAGATAGAGGTCCTCATCAAAGAACTTAAGCTCCCTTCTTTTTAACCTTATAGCATCCTCCACCCTTTTTATTCCCAAGTCTCCAAGCCTTACTCCCTCCCCAATAAAAATGGGCGCCAAAAAGATGCAGACCCTATCGTAAAGATTCTCCCGAATAAAGCTGGTAAGCGTGCGGGCTCCACCTTCCACCAAAAGATGCATAACCTCTTCAAAATACAGCCCTTGGAGAACTTCCCGAAGGTTCAAAAGTCCATCCCTGTATTCAGCCAAGAGGACTTCCACGCCCTCCTCCTGCAATGCGTTTATCTTGTCTTTGTCCTCCACCGCTGTTATCACAATGGTTTTAGCCTTTTTGTCCTTTACAAGGTTGCAATCCATCGGTATTCTTAGCTTTGGGTCCAAAACTATCCTTGTGGGATTTCTTTCCCACTCAAAGGCCCGAACCGTCAGACTTGGATTGTCTCTGAGGACGGTGTTTATTCCCACCAACACTGCGGATGCCTCAGCCCTCAGCCTGTGGGCATACTTCCTACTTTCTTCGGAGCTTATCCATTTGCTATGATGATCCTTTGTTGCCAGAGAACCGTCAAGGCTCTGGGCAAACTTAAGGGTTATGTATGGTCTTCCCTTGGTTATGTACGTGAAAAAATCTTCGTTTAGCCTCTTTGCCTCTTCTTCCAAAACTCCCACCTTTACCTCTATGCCCGCTTCCTTTAGCCTTTGAACCCCCTTTCCGGAGACCAAAGGATTTGGGTCCAAGGTGGCAATTACTACCCTCTTTACGCCCGCTTTTATTATGGCATCCACGCAGGGAGGAGTTCTTCCAAAGTGGGTGCAGGGCTCAAGGGTAACATAAAGGGTAGAGCCCCTGGCAGATTCACCGGCAATAGAGAGTGCCTTTGCCTCCGCGTGTGGTAGTCCTGCCCTTTCGTGGTTCGCCTGGGCTATAACCTTTCCCTCTTTGACTATTACACAACCTACAGTAGGATTAGGATGGGTAAGCCCCTTTCTCTCCTGAGCCAGCCTTAGGGCCAGCTCCATAAAGTGTTGATCATCCATCAAATAGACTCTTGGATGATCTCCTTCATCAACTTTTCCACTTCCTCCGCCACGTCCTTGAGCTGAGGCTCTTGAAACATTTCAAGCATAGCGGTGGGTGCCATGGTGCTAACAACCGTCTTGCCGTCCTTTTGGAATATAGCTATTCTGCATGGCATGGCGGTGGATATGAAGGCATTTTTGGAAAGCACTTGACTGGCATGCCTTGGAGAACAAACCTCCACGATCACACATTCATAATCTATGGGCATCCCTTTGTTTTTGAGAATGTTGGAGACCTCATGCACAGCCATTACACCAAAGCCCTTAGCCTTTGCTTTTTCTTCCAGAGCGGTCCTTACCTCTTGAACACTCTTTTGGGTTTCAAAGTTTATAAGCATGGCTTCACCTCCTGCTTAAGTCTTCTATTAGCCTTGGATATATTATACCAAGGGCATCCTCCAAGGCAGAGCGCTTTGGCAAATCTCCCTGTCCCCCGGAGGACAAAAAGTAGGGAACCGTTACGCTGTATTTATAACTTTTACCTTGTGTTTTTAGCTCAAAGCTTAAAAACAGATTGTAGCTATTTACCCTCTGAAAGGGCGAAAGCCCTGTGGGAATGTCTTTATATTCAAGAACCTCCACGATTACCTTTTCTGAACCCTCTCCACACCTTAACCTTTCTCCCGCCTGAAGGAAAGCCCTTTCTAAAGTCCTTCTCAAGGCATAGTCCAAATAGTCGTCAGGGTAAGGATTTTTCAATTCACTTAGACATACCTCTCTGCTGAAGGCAGTTTGGAAAAGAACTAGCCCAAGGATTAAGCCTTTAAAGATTGCTTTGCCTTCCACTTGAGGTATTCCTCTATAAAGGGGTCTATGTCTCCGTCCATTACCCTTTCCACATCACCCACTTCCAAGCCTGTGCGGAGGTCCTTTACCATCTGGTAGGGTTGAAACACATAAGACCTTATCTGATGTCCCCATCCTATTTCCGTCTTTTCTCCCTCTAAAGCCTTCTTCTTCTCCTCCAACTTTTGAAGCTCCAGCTGGTAGAGCTTGGCTTTTAACAGCTCCAACGCCTTCATCCTGTTTTGGTATTGGGACCTTTCCTGTTGACAGGAGACCACAATACCTGTTGGCTTGTGTCTTATTCTAACTGCGGTATCCGTTTTATTCACATACTGCCCACCCGCACCGCTGGCACGGAAAGTCTCCATCTCAAGGTCCTCTTCCCTGATCTCTATTTTTATTGTTTCATCTATCTGAGGCATCACAGAAACTGATGCAAAGGATGTATGACGCCTTGCGTTGGCATCAAAGGGAGATATTCTAACAAGCCTGTGCACACCGCTTTCACCCTTCAAGTAGCCATAAGCGTAAGGTCCCTTTATTAGCATGGTGGCGCTCTTTATACCCGCCACATCGTCGGGTTGATAGTCTATTATCTCCACCTCATAACCCTTCTTTTCAGCCCATCTTCTATACATCCTAAAGAGCATGTCCGCCCAGTCGCAAGCTTCCGTCCCCCCAGCTCCAGCTTGGACGGTGAGATAGGCGCTCTTTTGGTCCATCTCACCGGAGAGAAAGACTTTTATCTCAAGCTCTTCTATTAGCTTCTCTGCAGTTTTTAGCTCCTCTTCTATCATCTGAAGGCTCTCAAAGTCCTCTTCTGAGGTGATCTCCAAGAGCTCCTCCACATCCCGTAGGGACCTCTCCACGCTTTTTAGGGCTTTTATGTTTTCCTCAAGCACTTTTCTCCTTTGGGTTAAGCTCTTTGCCTTTTCTCCATCACTCCAAAAGTCGCTTTCTGCCATTTTTTTATCTATCTCCTCCAGTTCCCTTTCAAGGGCAGAAGGATCCAGGCTAAGCTTGACATCCTCAAACCTCTCCCTTAGCTCTTTTAGCTTTTCTTTGGACTCAACCAGTAGCATAAGGAATAAATATAATCCACAAACTACCATTTAGGAAATGCGAATATTTGCATGCTTTATAGGCATATAAA
>Ga0209740_1000239_pt1 | contig 9821 bp, 13 predicted proteins | sample ConCONMetagenome_FD_184733 | JGI IMG/M metagenome (GOLD analysis project Ga0209740, IMG submission 184733) | Hot spring microbial streamer communities from Conch Spring, Yellowstone National Park, USA - CON_C (SPAdes) (version 3) | ecosystem: Environmental > Aquatic > Thermal springs > Hot...
GTGTTAGAAAGGTTATCTTAGCGAACACTTTAGGGTTGAAAATACAGGATGATTTAGTCGAATACGCTGATGTCTCGGGGAGAGTGGCTGAAGATATTGGAAAGGTGTTGGAACGGGTTGATTAGGAGCCAAACAGTTCAGCATAAAGAATTAACATGTGCTGAGAAGTTTAAAACATTACACGGGCTTGAGACGCTTGCATATTTCGTGTTAAACGGGGCTAATGAGTACTTGAGCATTGGAGAGTTGAAAGCCCTTCTCGAAACCTACGGTTACAAAGTCGGGCTAAGCTGTACCACCATGATATGCACCAGTGTGATGCCCTTTAGAATTCTTGGCGGAATTATGGAGAGGGCGGGCTTCCTAAGGGAGGCGGGTATTATTTTGGGTATGGACGACCCTGAGAATCCTGCGCTTAACTTCCAACTCCCGGACCCGCTTCCACGTGGCTGGCTACACGTTTCTAATATGAAGAAAACTGCTAGTGAAAAAACGGTGGAAAGTTATGTTTCCTTGCTGACCAAATCAACAGGGCTCAATATCTCCTACTCGAAGGGTTGCGAGTACCGGTTGCTCTTTTCTAATGGGGTAGTCTTCCTAGGAGTGAAAACCCATAAGCGTAGGGACAGCGTTCCAGGTTTTAACGAGGGGTTTTACAAGCCCTTCAACCGGAGCATAGCTTTGAGCCCTAGGCTTGCAAAAGCATTGATAAATCTTGCAAGAGTTAGAGAAGGAGACGTGATAGCAGATCCTTTTGCCGGTACGGGTACAATATCGATAATCGCTTCGGCGATCGGCATCTCCTCTATCGGGATAGACCTAGACTGGAGCCTTGTCCGCGGGATGGAGAAAAACCTCAAATACTACAGGGCTAACGCCATACCAGTGCTCGGAGATTCCACAGAAATCAACCTATCGGGCATTGACGCTGTTGCAACAGACCCGCCTTACGGTAGGGGAGCTAGTACACACGGTGAAGCCGTTGCCTCCATCTACTCTAAGTTTATCGAGAAAATACCGTCATGGGTGAGAAGCAACGGATATGCATCCTATCTCGCACCACTGTTTCTCGAAGACTTCGTTGACGATATAATATCTCGCACAGGATTAATTCTTGTAGAGAAGTATTATGACTACGTTCACAGCGGGTTAACCAGGATAGTTTACGTGGTGAGGAATGCTTGAACATTAGAATTTACATGCTTGGAACAGGTGCCGCCATTCCTGTAAACAGAGGATTACCGTGCATAGCCTTGAAAGCCGACTCTAACATATACTTCCTGGATGTCGGGGAGGGTTGCCAGTCAAGAATGCTTAAAACCGGCCTAAGCCCTCTTAAAGTTAAATCGGTATTCATTACACACCTTCACGGGGATCACTACTTAGGCTTATTCGGCCTTCTTCAAACAATGCACCTTTCGAACAGGAAGGAGGCGTTAAACGTGATGGCGCCGAAAGAGCTTTTCGCTTTAATAGAGAAATACATGGAGCTACGGTTAATGAATATTTATTTCCAATTAAACTTTATAGATATCGACGAAGGGAGGGAATACGTTGATGAGAAAATAACAGTTATACCATACCCTGTAGCACACACGATCCCTGCCCATGGATTCCTCGTTAAGGCTGGGAGACAGGTAATAAGTTATACGGGTGACACGGGACCCTCAGCAAACACCATAGAGTATTCTAAAAACGCTGACATCCTGATTCACGAAGCAACTTTCACGAGCGCTATGAAGGAGGAGGCACATGAGCAGGGGCATTCCACCTCGGGCGATGCCGCAATGATTGCTTCCAGGGCAGGGGTGAAGCTTTTAGTACTAACCCACATTAGTGCTCGATACTCAGATGACAACGAGCTGTACATTGATGCTTCAAGATTCCACAAGAACGTGATAGTCGCTCGCGATTACATGGCGCTAATTCTTTAGCCACTATTTAGAAAGGGGCTCGAGATGAAGATTCAAAACAACGGCTAGGTAAGCATATTCTCGGCGGAATTCAAGATCTGTGGTGTTCCAATGCCGCTAAAACTGCTACGCGGTAAATTTTCCGGTTTATCAATATGGGTTTGTTACAATGCTTGCATCATACACCTCGTTGTCCCAGATGTCTTCTCCCTCAACGCTTGCTTTCACTCAAGAGCTTGGATCCTCATGGTCTAACATACGCCCTAGCGCCTCTTCTATAATAACCTCCGAAACCTTCTTCATCGTCTACATCTTTAATCCTTTCAAGGTATTCTACAATAGCCCTCTCCGCGACATCGCTCCAATTCTTCTCTCTACCTCTTCATCTTCTGTGAAGCCTGCGAAGTAGTCTCACAGCAAGGTTCACAGACATGACTGCACACCTACAATTACTAACGAGTAGCGAGATCGCGGATCCGAGTTAACATATCGCACAATCACTGAGCAACTGGTAAAGCTGTCGGTTCGGTCTTGGCCAGCTAGTGAAGTCTCGTCTGATGTAAGGATTAGCACGCCCCGGGAATGGCCATGAGAGCAAGCTTAGGGTTCGAATATCAAGTCACCATGCATGCTTTAATCCCGCGAGGAATGCCCGAGTTATAAAGCATTGCTGTATGGATGAAAGTGGGAAAGCTTCTCCCAGAGTAGCCTTCAATGTTTCGCTAACACCTTACCATTGAGGTTTAGACCCCTGAACCTATGTCAAGTCCAACCGGTAAGGTAGTTTACTACTTCCTCGAGATTGTCGCCGGTCATGTGGATTTTAATTGGACCCAGTGGCGACTCCTTAGCGTCATCAATAAAGGAGATTTTTGAGACGAAAGCGGCCTGTTTGTGCAATAGGATGGTTAACTCTCCATTACTCATCCTCCTGAGTAAATATGATTTAGCGGCTGGCTCTATCTGCTGAGACTTAATAAGCTTTCTCAAAGGTTCTAGAGAGCGCAAATCCATTGACACTCCCCTTAGAAACCTGTAGTTTCCCCCACCCACCAGAACAAGATCTCCTGAGTAAACGTTCAACACTGCCTGCTTGACTTTTTCAACGTCTTCTGTTGGTCTTACCTCAGTCTCAACTTCTATCTTAACCATTATTCCCCACCAGCTTAGAGAATAGTTCAAATGCTTTTCTCCTCAACTCATCAAGGCTGGACTCGTTAACAATCATATGGTCGGCCAAGGCTATCAGGTTTCCAACGCCGAACCCTAGTTCAACCATATCTCTTTTCAAAAACTCTTGGTAGGTGGCTGGGTCACCACTCCTACGTCTCTCAAGTAATCTCTGAAACCTTGTCTTGGGTGAAGCGTGAACCGCGATTATCAACGTCTTTCCCAGTCTCCTAAACTCTTCAAACTCCTCAAGGCTTCTCGCGCCGTCGATTACAACCGTTTCAAGGCTTCTATCAATCTTCTCTATCGTTCTTAAAGCAATGATCCTCGGGCCATGCTCCTCTCTCAGCAGTATCGACGTCTTAACCATGGTTTCAGGAGTTATCGCTTTGAAACGCTTCAATGCCTCCTCCCTAACCACATCACCCATGTTGTATACTTTCAAACCGAGCTCCCTGGCAACATCAATGACCACGGTCTTCCCCGCACCAGGCATACCCACGACCAGGACGAGTTTCAAAAACGCTCACCAGTTCTTTCCCTACAGTATATAAGGTTAAAGGATTATAACCTGAGATGTGGGAAGGGTTCTATGAGGGAGGAGGTGCTCAGAGTCTTCATAGCAATAGAGGTTAAAGACCAGGATGTATTAAGGAATTTGATAAGGATTAGAGATTTGATAGCCTCAAGCGGCGCGGACGTGAAACCTGTTGAAGATGAAAACATTCATCTAACCCTTCGCTTCATCGGAGAGATTCCCGTAAGCGTCGTCGAAGAGGTATGCAAAGTTCTCGCAAATCTTAGACATTCAAGGTTCGAAATGCATGTCAAAGGAGTGGGGGTTTTCCCCACAATACACAGGCCTAGAGTGGTGTGGGCCGGGATTGCTGAGGGTTCCAGCGAGCTTATCGAGTTTCACAACATGGTTGAGAGAGAATTACACAGATTGAGAGTTCCTGCGGATAGAGAGGAGTTCACTCCTCACATAACACTGCTAAGGGTTAAAAGCGGAAAAGGCGTGGACAAGCTTGTCAAGCTTATCGAGGAGTTTAAGGATGCTGATTTCGGTGCAACTCCTGTTGAGAGAATAGTTTTAAAGAAGAGTACGCTTACTCCGCGGGGGCCTATTTACACAGACATGTGTTATAAACCACTAGATTAGTAAGCCGGCAAATTGTTTAAACTGTACGGTGAGGAAAGCATGGATGTTGAGGAAGAAGTTCTAGAGATGCTTAAACCTAAGAGAGAGGAATACGAGCTTATCGAAAGCGTTTATAAGAAGATAGCAAAGAAGATTGAGGGGAAGGCTACAAGCTCAGGAATCCAAGTAGAGGTTACGCTACAGGGAAGTGTAGCACATGACACCTGGCTCTCAGGGGATAGAGATTTAGACATATTCGTGCTTTTCCCTCTCACAATGACATTAGAAGAGCTTAGGGCTAAAGGTTTCAACATTCTGTTGGAAGCGGCCAAGGAGATTGGAAGATATGAGCTAAGGTTTGCCGAACACCCATACGTGAGAGTGTTTCTTAACGGTGTCGAAGCAGACCTCGTGCCAGCGTTCATTGTACCCGACCCGGGAAAAATAGTATCAGCTGTCGATAGAACCCCGTTCCACACAGAATACATTAACAAAACACTCACCCCCGAGGATAGGGACCAGGTTAGACTTTTGAAGAAATTCATGAAAACCATAGAAGTGTATGGCGCTGAACTTAAAACAAAGGGTTTCAGCGGATACGCAGTGGAGCTTCTCGTCGCCAAGTACAAGTCTTTTAGAAAAATCCTTGAGGAAGCCTCTAATTGGGAGATACCAATATTCATCAACACGCTCGAAAATGTTGACTGGGAGGTTTTTAAAAAGAAGCTACGGAGAAAATACCCTGACTCCGTCATCTACATGCCGGACCCTGTGGATCCTTTGCGAAACGTTACTGCGAACGTTAGCTTGAAAACCCTTTCAACATTCATCCTGGGAGCGAGGTGTTACTTAAACAGCCCGAGCATCGATTTCTTCAACGCCAAGCCTCAGCCTATTTCGATAGACGAGGTCGTCAAGCATTCAACTGATAGATGCTTAATAGTTTTGAAGTACATGCTTTCCGACCCACCGCCTCCCGACGTGCTCTGGGGGGAGCTACAGCGGGTTGAAACGAACGTTGTCAACTTGCTTAATAATCGCGATTTCGAAGTTATAGATTCTTCGACATGGACTAATGAGAAGGATGTTGCTTATATTATTCTAGAAGCATCGCTTTGTTCCATCCCGGAATACAAGCTGTACATTGGACCCAGGGTAACAGTGAGGGAGAGAAGTGAAAGCTTCATATTTAAACACTCTCAAAACGAGTACGGCCCATGGATTGGTAAAGATGGAAGGCTCAGGTCTTTGAGGAAGCGTAGAACGTCCAGCATAGTGGACGCTCTGAGGGAGTTAGCCTCCGAGTACAACTCTCCGCCCCATTTGAAGCCAATAACCCCGAGTGTTTCGAGACTCAACCTTGAAGTTGCAGAGGAAATCGTGGAGAAGGGAGGATATGCTTGGCTGGTAGAGTTTGTTTTGAAGAAACCATCGTGGATGGCGAAGTGCACTGGTTGACCAAGCCGGACGACTTCGTGGTAAGGATAGTTTGTTTTCCTCATTCAAAATGTGATGTTTTCGAGCAAAGATTGAGAGCTCTCCTGTCCAAAGGCTTTATATACTTTCTCGAAACAGGCTGGAGTTTTCAAGGATTAAGGCTTATTGGAAAAGGATTTTCCGGGGTTGTCGTGCTGGCTAGGCATGCACAGCATGGACTAGGGGTTTTGAAGCTTAGGAGGCTTGATAGTAGGAGGGAGAGCTTGAGGCATGAAACTTTAATGATGAAGCTGGCGTATGAGACAGGTTTAGTCCCAAGATTATTTATTGAACACGATGATTACATCTTCCGAGAATTCCTCCCGCCCTGGGAGTGTATTGCTTTCGACGAGTTCATTGAAACCAGTATTTTAAGGGGAGACTTGCCAGCATTACCTCCCTTGTTTAAAGGTCTACTGGCTAGATTAAGCATCTTAGACAAGGTTAAAATAGACCATGGAGAGTTGAACAGGCCTGGCGACCACATCCTGGTGTGTGGAAACAGACCGGTGCTTATTGACTGGGAGAGCGCGAGAAAGTCTAACAACCCTCGGAATGTTACAAGTGTTTTCTCATATCTGATGTTCCGGTCGCCGTTTAAAGACGTAATAGCAGGTTATTTCAGATGGAGTCAGGCAACAGTAGTGGAAAAGTTAAAGCTTTACAAGAAGACATATGATTTTAACGTTATAGAGGAGTTGTTTACAAAAGTGGATTAATGGTGAATTAAAACCTCTTTCCTGCCCGCAACAGGTATTTTTACACCTACTTCATACTTCCTAGCGCTCGTCATACGAATATCGTTGAGGGTTGGCATTGAAAGGTCATGCTTACACTTGGGGCAAATCCCTCCGTGAATCCTGTAAACCTCCTCTGGCGTTGGAACCCCGTAGTAGTCCTGGCCAACCTCGTAGAACACTGAGAGTATGAATCCGCAGTTTCCACAAATGTATCGCACAGGCATCAGGATCACCGATGAGTATTAATTTAGTAATACCATGTGTTAAGATGTTGGGCCAATAATACTTGAAATAAATGATTAAATAGGTAAATAATTTTTCAATTAATCCCTAATGAAATTTTTTAATCACGTAATTAATGTATTATTTGCCAAAAGACTTAAATACTGAACCCCATAAACGAAAGTATTCAATAATGGAAGTGAGAAATGAAAACGTTTTAAATCTTCGATAGTATTTTCATGTAGGATGGGGGCCGTAGTCTAGCCTGGCTAGGATGCCGGCCTGGGGCGATTACCCCGCTGGCCAGGTAAGCCCGGAGCGCCGGTGATCCCGGGTTCAAATCCCGGCGGCCCCATTGACGCCTGCTACTTGGATGCTATCTCTAATATTTTGTCAGCGAATCTTTTCCGGTTAACTATGAATCTTTCATGCACTCCTTCACCGATGACCATATCCTTGTATGTTGCTTGAACGTTAAACACTACCTTTCTTCCCTCCACATTAATGATCGAAGCCTTCACTCTCACTATAGAGTTCAACGGGGCTGGATTCAAGTGTTTAACGTTAACGAGAACCCCAACGCTCGTATAGTCTTCGGAGAGGTGTTTCTGGAGACATTTTAAAGCTACACTCTCCATGAACCCGATCATGCTTGGTGTTGAAAGAACAGATACGTCCCCGCTTCCAACGTGTTTCGCCACATGAACATCGAGAACTTTAAACTCTTCCTCGCACACTTCTCCAACAGGTATTTGAAAGCTCATAGTGGCTCCGCCCCAGTGTCATTATACGTTAATCAGTATAAAATGGTTTGTAAGGGAGCAATAATTTTAAACCTTGATAACGATTATCAGGGTTGGATTACGCTGTTTAAAGGTGGTTGAGATGAGTAGTGCTACAGAATACATTGTGAAAGTAGGGGATAAGGAAATAGTTATTGATGAAAAAGTCCTGACTGTGCTGAGAGAGTATTTGAAAACCCCTATGGGTCTTGAAGAGCTTGCGGAGAAACTGGGCCTGGAGAGCTGGGAGGAAGCGTACGAGTTTATCAAGGCTATTCCAGCATGGATACTTTGGACTCCCCCCTCTATGTGGAAGTATAGGAAGGAATGGATCGCCGGGAGTAAGTCTTCACAGTGATTTCTCGCACAGAGCAGAGAATTCAGTAAACGGCTTCTTCACACTCTGAGCTTTCATTGCTTTGTTATTCAAGTAAGAGTGTCTGCTAGCTCTCCCAGTATTTTCTCTCGTACACCCACGTGAGTATTAGAGTGGGAGGCTAAAGATTGTTTTAAATTTCTCCGAGTCTTTATAAAACTTAGTGATTAGAAGAAGATTAAACGTGCAACAGGATTTGCTAAAAGGTTTTGCATTAGGATGTAAGGTCCCAACAGATAATAGGTGCTTCACTAGCAGCATTGATAATTCTATCCTTAGTTATAAGGACGAGACTTCTCAGAATCCCATTTGGAGCTTCATGGGTTTCGCATCATTCATTAGTGTTTTAACAGAGCCCGTCTCATGGGATGAGCTCGGGGTTGTAATCGACTTGAACGTTATTCTATTCCTCATCGGAATGATCAGTATAGTTGGGCTTGCAGAGGCCTCAGGGCTCCTAGAATACGTTTCTTACGCTTTCATCTCTAGGTTTAGAAGTCGGTATGGTCTAATTCTTGGCTCTTCAATTCTCTATGGATTACTAGCAACTTTCACCGTGAACGATACTGTCGCATTAATGGGGCCCTCTATCGCATACACGGTTTCACGGGTTGCGGGAATACCTCTCTCATCTTCGTTCAAACTGCTCGCTTTCTCTTTAACAATAGGCTCGGTAATGACACCTATAGGGAATCCTCAGAACATGTTGATAAACATTAATAGTGGACTCCAAACCCTCTTTTCCAGTCTTCATGTACTACCTAACTATTCAAACAATGATAAACCTTGTAGAGACTCCGCTAGTATTGATTAGGATTTACGGTATTAGAAACGAGAGCGTTCTACTAACGTCAATCCCTTCAGAGCATTTAAAATCTAGAAGAGACGCCATGCTAGCCCTTATAGGTCTTGTCGTAGCAGTCATCGCGCTCGTTCTCAACGATTTCCTAGCCTTGTATGGACTCCCGCACATTAGCGGGAGAGGCTTCATTCCGTTCATTATTGCCGCGGGAATCTACGTCTTCACTACAAGCCCCGGGACTCGCTTCTAAAAGTTGACTGGGGTACTATAATGTTCTTCATAACAATGTTCATTACGACCGAGGGTGTTTGGAGAGCGGTATTATTCAACCAGTCCTAGACTTCTTCTCCATGGGGGTTGCGGCTCTAAATTATCAGTAGTCTCAATAACTCTTTCATCACTACTGATAAGTCAAGTCCTCAGCAACGCGCCCTTCGTAAACTTGTATATCGACTATTTGAAAACCATTGGCTGCACTGGGCGCAATATTCCTGAATGGCTCATTCTCGCATCAATGTCAACTATTACTGGAAATCTAATGCTGCTGTGCGCAGCATCTAATATAATCATCATGGAATATCTTGAGTCGAAATACAGGACAACCCTGTCTTTCAAGGAGTTCGTTAAAGCCGGGGCTCTTGCAATTTTGATAAACACCTTAATATATTATCCCTTCTTACTACTGATCAGCCTTCGAGTGAAACCGAGAGATTGTTGTGAGCATGGAAAACGCGACGACTATGAACCTCTCCTTGAGTGAAGAACCAGTATGATTTTAAAGTTAAGTACTTGCGTGAGATGATAAATAGAGATAGTTTTTACGGGAGACTGATTTGAGAGGGGAGGATAACGCACGGAAAACCCGGTCCTGCTCATCACGTGTAGGCAGGGATGTGATGAATGGTGTGAGGAAGAGGTAGGAAACGTATTGTTTCGAAAAGACCCGGAGCTGAGAATAGTGAAAACTCTTTATCCGGGAGTGCTAATAGCTTACAGTAAGATTTTAACCCCGGGTAAGGCCTACAGAATAGTGGTGTTCAAGGAGTACGGTTTCGTTGAGAACATTATACCTGTGCAATGCACTGGGAGGATTGAAGAGTTCGACCGATTTCTCCAATGCATTGAAGGCTTGGTTCAAGGTCTCCGAGAGGTTAAATTGAAACTCCGGGTTAGAGGTGTTAGGGGTTACAGTGAAGTCT
>Ga0209740_1000240_pt1 | contig 9818 bp, 7 predicted proteins | sample ConCONMetagenome_FD_184733 | JGI IMG/M metagenome (GOLD analysis project Ga0209740, IMG submission 184733) | Hot spring microbial streamer communities from Conch Spring, Yellowstone National Park, USA - CON_C (SPAdes) (version 3) | ecosystem: Environmental > Aquatic > Thermal springs > Hot...
TGGGGGCCTCAGCTGGGGCGCGAGGCCGCCTCTGTACCTCACCTGGCCGAACCTAGGCGAATTAACAACGAGGTACGGCGTGTCAGTCTTGACAGCAGTGATGGAGTTGCCGCATCTGTCCACATACGCGGTGAAGCCGTTGATGGGGTCGCCCCTGCCTACCGCGAGCGTCCCGTCGACCTTATAGGCCAGCGCGAAGATAGGAGTATCATATTTCTGCCTCTCTGTAACTTTGCCGTCTTTTATTCTGAGAAGAGTTCCGTCGATGCCGCCTATGGCCGCCTCTACGCAGTTGGTGGCTAGGGCCGTGGCGTTGATGTTGACTATTGTGGCCCAGAGGAATCTGCCGTCTGCCGTGTAGAGCGTGACGGCGGTGCCCAGAAACAGCGTCCCGTTGTACATGCGGTGCGCAGTTGCCAGGCAGGAACCCATTGGGTCTGATGCAACGAGCTCCCCCGGCACCGCCCACAGCCTCTGCCCGTAGGCGTTGACCGCCCCCGCCTGCCCGCCGAAGGCGAAGTAGAACGCGTCGCCGCTCTCAGTGGGCAGAACCGCCGCAAGCGCCAGCGCCGCCGCCAACACAACCAGTACTGCTACTCTAAGCATGGCGGCATATGGAGAACCAACAATAAAGAACCACATCTGGCGGCGTCGCTGAACTCTTACGTCCACCGCCTACAGGGATGACCTCACAGGGATAATTATCCCTGTAAGGTAATCCCTGTTAGGAGAGGTGAAAGAGAAAAAACCTGTTATTTTTTCCTTTTCTTCAGTGCAAACAGTGCAAAAGCGGCCGCCAGCGCGGCGGCTCCGGCGGCTGTGTAGGGGCTTATGGGAAACGCCTCGACGGCTGGCTGGCAGAGCTCTCTGGTGTAGGCCGTGACTACGGCGGAGCCGTCTGGGAGGGGGCTCGCCGTTGCGTTGCAGAGCTTCACCGTTGCGAGGGGGTTAGGCACGCCCAACACATCTCCCACCACGGTTCTGTACATGGCGTAGAAGAGCGGTCTGTAGACGCCGGGGCCGGTTGCAGTTACAACCTCAGCCGGCGTGTACTCCACCCCGCCTACCACGGTGGCGTTAAGCCTAACCACGGCACCCGCGTCCACCCACCCCTCCCACTCCACCACGCCCACAATCTTCACGTAGTACTGCCTCTTGACATACTCCACCTTAAGCGCAACCGGCCCCTCGACGACCACCTCTCTTACCGACGGCTCCGCCAGCCTGGTGCCGTTGCCGAGGTCTAGGTAGTCGGGGGACTTCAGCGCGGTGCCTTTCGGCATCCAGCCGGCCGTCTTGTTCGCTGGCGTCTCGACAACGGCCCAGTAGTAAACCTCGGCGTACTGCGCCTTCAGCGTCATTGGCTTGTCTACGCGGAACTCCCTAGCCGACGTGCCGTTGACCAGCAACCTCTTGAACAGAGTCCCGTTGCTTGGCTCCCAGGGATCCGCCAGATCCACCTTGAAGACGGAGCCCTCGTCGGCCCAGGCCTCCGTGGCGTTGACGGGGGCTTCCAGCTTCACTAAGTACTGTCTTGAATATGTCACAGACACGTTCAAAGGCCCGTAGACGGGGCCAGCAACTCCGTCAACCTCGCGGGGCACCAGCCTGGTGCCGTTGCCGAGGTATACGGTCGGGATGCTCAACATCGCGCCCCTAGGCGTCCAGATCTCGCTCACGCCCAGAGGCGTGGCGGCCCGCACGAGGTAGTAGACGCTGTAGTTCACCCGCACCGCCTTCGGTCCGTCTACAAACACCGAAACTGGGTCGGCCTCCAGCCTGGTGCCGTTGGGGTAGACGATGGGCGGGGGCGTCCAGACAAACGTCTTGTTGAAAGACGCCTGCACAGTTAAGGAGGTGCCGTTGGGGAGGAGGAACTCCACTGGGTACTCTGCGCAGTGTATCGAGGTGGGCCCCCTAACCTCCACCCAGCTCCCCACCCAGCGGTACCGGCCGGACACCACGGCGCCGTCTGGGCAGAGCTTGGCGGCGTTTACCAGCGCCCTGTACGGAAGCTCTGTTGTGCGGCCGTGGATCTTGACAGGCACCACAGACCACGCGTACACGGTGGAGTTGTTGTAGGTGCGGCCCGGAAGCACTGTCACGCCGTGGTCGTACCTCAGCTCCACCCGGGCCTGGTTGAACACGTTACCGCCCTTCTCCTTCAGCACGTATCTAGGCGGAGCCATCACCGTGTCGTTGCCGATGAGCAGAAGCGCAGACCCCAGCGGCCTCAGCACAACGCCAGGGTAGTTGAGATCCACATATGCGACTGTTATTGTTAGCCACAAACTTGTCGGGAACTGGTAGGGGCCTGTGTATAGTTTGGCACTGGGCCCATCTATCCATATAGCGTCGAAGCGGGCGCTGTCTATGTAGATGTCTAGGCGGCTCTGCCCCGCGCCCCAAGGCGTCACCGCGGCGGTGATGTTTCTGGGGGGCTTCTCGGCGGGGCGGCAGTAGTCGAGGAGCACCCTGGTGCCTCTTCTGCCAGCCACGTATTCTGCCGCGTTGAACGATTCGGCGAAGATGCACAGCTTCTTCTCTCCCGTCCATGCGTGCATGAAGTAGACGTCGACGTAATACACGGTGGAGGTGTTGCCAGGACATGTGGCATTGTAGACCTCCCGCCTGGCGCCCCGCGTGGTGACCGTCTTGACGTATTTTAGACAGCTGAAGTCCAGCGGGGGCCTGTCGTCGCTTTTCGCAGTGATCCGCAGGCCGTAGCGGACGCCGACGGGCCTGAGCCACCAGATGTCATTGTAGTGGATCGTGTGGACGTACCACTTCACGTCCCTCCTCGCGTCGATATCTTCGACTGGTTCGAACAGCGCGGTGGCGCGGGTGAAGGTGTATTCAATGGGCGTCCCGTTGGGGAGCCAGGGTGATGCCTACATGCCAGGGTCCATGCCGTATATGGTAGTGCGGCGGTACCGTGAGAGGTCTCTGATCAACCTATCTGGCGGAAGCCCGTTGAGGACAACCTCCTCGACGGTGACGTCCCACTCGCCCAAAAATATTGGGCCCTTGGCGACGGATATGCCTGCGAAGCCGAAGTTGTTGAACGTGTATGTGCGGCTCCACATGGTGTACAGGACGTAGTTGGTAAGATAATCCGCATACGCCGACGCCGCCAGAAGCGTCAAGGCTATCAACAACACGACCTTAACCCTCATGCAAAAAAGACAGAAGGAGTTTAAAAAGAACCATTAAGCGTAATTATTCAGCTTGTCAATCTGGACACTGACCACAGTAGACTGTGCCGCGGCAGTTTTCTGCTGGTTTGAATCCGCAGACGTTTCCGTTGGGGTCTCTTGTGTGGTAGCTGGTGCCGTCTACCGTGGCGACGTCGGCGCGGATTAATTCTTCGCGTTTACGGTCTACGCCGCACCCGAATTCGCGTACTTCCCTCCTCTTATACACCGTTACCGAGTAGCTGTTTTCGCCTTTTTGAAGGTCTGTATGTATGAGGCCTCTCCGCCTTACGTCTTTCTGCGGGACGCATGTCCCGTTTGGTGCGCTTACTGAGCCTCCTTCGGAGGGCGGCGGGGCGTAGTCCCGCTTGATCGTCCAGCCGTAGAGTGCGTCGTAGGCCACCAGCTTGTCGCCGAGGTACAGCTTGAGGTAGCCGCTGTACGTCACGTTGATGTAGACGTAAGATCCGACTTGCGTTATCTTCTCCTCCGCCGTGTCTATCTTAACTTCAAGTCTGTAGGGGTAGGCGCCTGTTAGGTTGTACTTGTAGTAGTACGGCAGGGCGACGGTCTGCACGTCGCGTACGCGGACTATGCCTTCGCCGTAGCCCAAGCTGTTGTTGTTGCGTCTAAACTGCACAACGCTCATGGTTATGCCGTCTGGCCCCCAGGACACCGGAATTACGAGCTTCTGTGCAGGTGCCCAGGGCCCGAAGCCGCAACCTGGCCTCGCGCAGACGTACACTGGCACGTTGTAGAGGTACTGCCCGTCTTTGTACACGCTTACGGTGTAGTTTCTGTTGAACACCAGCCTGATGACGCCGAGCGATTCCCACGCGTTGCCCCAGGTGCCGCCCCACTTTCCACAGTCTATCTGCCACACCTTTCCTTCAAATGCCACGGTGTTGCGGAACCCGTCTGTACGTATGTGGCAAGTGTAGGGGCCTGAGCCTATGTGCCAAGACTCACTGCCGCCCTCCGGGCGAATGAACACCGCTTGAGAAACTCCTGGCGCGTACCAGCTGATGGTTGCGCATCTGGCGAATCTGCCGCCGCCTCCGCAGTAGGACTGAGAGAAGGTGCTGGTGACCGCTATTTTGTAGTTTGCGTCGAAGTAGACCATCACGCCAGCTGGCACCCTTATCCCAGTGTCTATTTGATACGTCCCCGGCTGGGGGTAGAAGAAGGTGCGGATGCACTTTTCAGACAGGCCGCAGTTGGGGTCTCCGACCCTCACCACGAGGCCGCTTCCGTTTATTGCGGCATATACTGAGTACACCTCGAAGGGCGGAACCACGCCGAAGAGCTCAAAGCCGTCGACCCTCCCCATGTAGGGCCCGGCGGGCATGACGCTCCACGGCTGATTTATTGAAACGTTTTTGATCGGCGCTGGCGTGTTTACCATCCTGACCCACCCCCACCACTGCGTGACGTCTCCTCTCCTAACGGAGAGAGTGAGCGCGGTGCGTTGCGTCGGGACGAACATCTTGCGTTTGTCGTTGTATTCAACCGAGGGGTACCGTATTTCGAGCTTGCCTGTGCCGGGGTCGAAGGCGACTCTGAAGCCCTGCGGCGCCGTGCACTCCGCCGCGGTTGCGGGCGGCGTGCCGTTGTAGACCCGTACATTGTTTATCCAGATCTCTAGGGTGTCGTTCCAGTAGACGTATACGTTAAGCCAGCGTTGCATTACGCTACACGCACCGCGGCCGTAGGTATCGCATATGGTTTTGAGCGTAATCACGTAATACGGATAAGTCCAAGGATCTATAGTCCAAAGCTCTAGAGAACTTATTTCGTAGACGTTGTTGTAGTGTTCGCCTGGGGTTAGCACTAAGGCGTGGACGCTGGGCGGCCACTGGCCGGCGCCGGCGGGACTGCCGTTCACCGCCATGTAGGGGAAGGGGCCTACGTTCTGGAAGCCGATGTGCATGGAGCCGAAGGCGAAGTACGCCGTGAGGACTGGGACGGATTTATACGTCACATAGTCCAGCACGTAGGAGCCGTAGGACACCATCTGCTCCAGAAGCACCGTAAGGTCGTCTCTGACTTGTGATTGCCTCTGGAGGCATACCGGGGGGTGAAGGAGACCGCTCTGGAGGCTGTGCCGTACCGCGTGGCGACGGTGACGTTGGCGGAGCAAGGCACCGCGACGGGCCTCCCGTCGGTTGCGTTGAGCCAAACAGCCCTATCCGCGGTGAGCCTCGCCAGGGGGACGTCTACCCACCTCCCCCCGTACTGGTACTTCAGCTCCACCACCTCCAACCTGTCTGCGGAGGGCTTTACGCCGAGCCAGACATGCGTCGCGTTGAGGGGCTTGACCAAGGGGTAGAAGGCGGCCTTGGCGTGGTCAACCGGTTGCTGGGGGCTGAAGTAGTACAGCAGAACTGCCGCTACGCCGAGTATCGCCAATGCCAGCGCCAGCGACACTACAAACGTCCCCAGTTCTTCCAGTATCCGCATGAGAGTGAAGGAGAAAGAAAAAACGATGAATTATCTGCCGAAGAGATAGGCGGCTCTGCTACTCAACGCAATTACATTCGCCATCAGTTTGGTTATGTTGATATTGTAATACAGACGTTGGTTGAGATTAATCTAAAAAATGAGTTTTTACCGTCCTCTGTAAACTGCGAAGAAGCTGGTCGGCGGTAAGTTAGTCCCATTTGGCGTCTCGATGGTCGGCATTTGTATGCCTGAGGGCAACACCGTGTTGGCAAAAACCACGCCAAGCGACGTAGGCATCAGCGTTTTGAAGGAAAGACTTATGGTATGGCTCTTGGTGATGGGCCACTTAACCCTATAAGTGTAGGTGTAATAACCTACGGGTGTTTGCGGCACGTTGTAGCTGGTGTCTGTCATAGACCTCACGCTGGCGAGAAAGGCATTTCCTGTGTTACTATCCCTCTGAACAGCTTGCAAAAACTTATCAAACGGCCCTCCCTGCTCGACTACATCTTTGTTGTACTGTATACAGACAATGTTGCCGTTGATGTTTACCGCAGTTTCGCCTTGAGCACATTGACCGCCGCTAGAGCTAGGAGAAGCGCGTTTATTTGGGTTTACGTATATCTCGAAACCGACTTTATTGTCAGACGTTTGATAAACGTTGATAGAGCCATAGAGAACTGTATTTGAACCGCTTAGCCGTATTCTAACCAAATAGACTCCGTCTGCGTTGGGTTTCCGATAAACAGCGTAAGTCTCTGTCACAGTTATTTCGGTTGTTTTGCACATAGATACAACAGTGCCATTCACGTACATAGCCAGGTATTCATCACCTCCCTGCGAATATTGCCGTAGCGTTATTCTGAAGGCAACACGCGCACCGCCGAGGTACTGTGATGCTAATGCGGCATCAGGCATTTTATAAATATAATAGGTGGATGTATCAACGTCATAAGTGTAAGGGTATGATAGCTTAAAACACAGGCCTCGCTCCCGTAGAATTCCAACACACCGCCATCCGATGTTGAATGTCGCTTCTTGTGAACATGTCCACCCTAAGCAGATGAAGGCAGTAGGTTCGGTCGTTATGAATTTGACCCACGCATCGTAAATATACCACTCTTCGTTGCGCTTTTCACACTCGATGTAACCAGTTATATTAATCGGGAGACCAGTGCGGTCGAGGTCGCCAGTGGCGGCTTGATATGCGTACAGCATTACCTTGCTGTATTCGTCCCATATTTCGGCTCTTTTAGGCGTCTTTATGGGTTGGGTGCAGAGTATGCGTCCCTCCAGCTTCTTGGTGCCGCTGTAGTATTTGACCACGGCGGCTACCTCGTCGCCGCACTTCGCCGCGGCGTCGGTGCCTGGGCCTCCCGACGCGGTGAGCCGGCCGTTGACGTAGAGCCAGACCCGCTCGTAGGGCAAGCCGCCGAAGTCCTCCACCCAAAACTTCGCGGCGTTTACAGGCCTGTCGAACTTAACCTTGAGGTACGGCAGGGGGTTGCCGTAGGCCAGCTGATCTGCGCTGGGCCAGAGGCGGAGCGCCAAGCCCAGCAACCACACTGCCGCCGCGGTGGACAGCGCAAGCACCAACACCGCCTTCGCGAGCTCGTTCATGAGAATGGGGGAGAAGAGGAAACACGATGAATCAATAGACAGCAAGTCAAGGTATCTGCCAAGACCTGGCCTTCCTAAGCGCCGCCGATGAAGACGGCGGGAACCGCAAGTAGCAAGGTAAGCTGGCCTCATAGAGGCCAGGAGGAGCTAGTCAGACCAGCGTCTGCAGGTACTTCCTTACAGGACTTGACTCACAGGTATAATTAGACCTGTAAGGAAATACCTGTGAGTCAACATCTGCAAGCGCGTTCCGCCTCTTCAGCGACTTTTAAACTGGCGTAGATTATGTGGGCCGGGAAGGTCGCGTGTTTTGCGTCTACCTCCTCGCGGCGGGCGGGGGGATTCGCCTACGCCGGCTCCTCCGGGCGGGTGGAGGAGAGGTTGCGGAGGCACTTCAAGGGCTACTCCTCTGCGGCCGTCAGAGGCCTCAGACCCAACGCCGCCTACGTTCTGGCGTGCACAAGGAGCAGGTCGCTGGCGTTCGCATGGGAGACGTGGTTGCACAAAGCCTACCGGCCGCCCTACGCCGCGAGGGCACCCGCCAAGAGGCCGAGAAAGCCTCCCCACCCGCCACCCGGGTGGTACATCCCCCACAACGCGGTCTACAAGCCGGCCCGCCCCACCCTCCCGCCGCCGAAGCTCAAGCCCAGAGCCAAGACGTGGGACGGGGTGAGAGACGGAGGCCCCGGCGCGCAAGAGGCGTCCGCTGAATCTGCCCGAGGGTTCTATCTAGGCGGGTGCACAGACCGACTCTGCCCCGCCGCTTGGGCATATTTGCAGGACCAGACTTGCAGATACTTCCTTACAGGTGTAATTAGACCTGTAAGTCTGTACCTGTGGGGAAGTACCTGTGGGGGAGAGGGCCGTGGCGGACTGCAAGGAGAGGTGAAGTCATTACAGTTCATCATACACAGTGGCATTTGCCACGGTCATGGATAGAGAAAAGATAAAAGAACGGCTGGAGCTCGCGCTGAGGCCCGCCGAGCCGCCGACGCTGGAGGAGGCGCTTGAGCAGGTCTCCACCCGCGGCGTCTTGCGGGGGCCTGTGGACTGGGTGTTCCCGGCGTGGATGCTCTACGTGGAATACGCGACGCAGAAGATCGCCGAGACATTTCCGTTATCGGAGGAGGAGAAGAGGCGACTCCTTGACTTCAGAGACACGCTGAAGCGGCTTCTGCTGGAGGCGTGGACGCAGACGAAAGAAAAGCTGGCGGCGCTGTACAAGGCCGTGGTTGAAGGTACGTGCAGGTTGGAGGGGAATAGGCTGTATGCGCCGGACGGGACGTGGATATATGTAAGAGTGGGGCTTACTCCACATATTCTAATCCACGGCTTAAGCGCCTCGGCGCGTTTTCCCGACCTGCTGAAGCTTCCGCGCGAGCGGCTTGAACTGCTTCAGCTGGGCTGGAGGGCAAGCGACGAAGGCAGTAATAAGGGCCGGCCCGACATGATGACGACACAGCCTTGGCAGGTGTTTGCTTGGACTGCGACGAGATATGGAGAGCTTTACATACGCATCGTCTCGGCCAACTTGACGCGTAACGGAGTGAGTGTGTCGATGCATATCATCGCAAGAAGCTGGAGTCAGAGGTGGGGCAAGGACAAGGCCGTAGACCTCGTCGCGAGCCACCTCAGGGGCGGCGAGTGGGCGCCCCTCCTCACTGCGTGGCTTGGTGATGGTCAAACTGACCGGAAGAAGGTTCTACGCGGCAAGTATGTGTTGACGATTGTAGCTAAGGAGCCTTGGAGGCTGGGCTTAGTCGTAAATACGTACGAGGCCCTAGTCGCCACAGGCAAAGAGGCGTTTGTAAAGCTTAGAGAGTCGGCGGGCGTATACGGCGAGTTGCTGGGCCTGCTGAGTGCCCACAAGTGGGTCGTCGTGAAGCTGGTCGTCGACGACGGCTTTAGGGCCGCCTATAAGCTGAAGAAGAGGAGTATAGACGTCCTTAGAGAGGCGTATGGGCAGAACAATGGCGAAATCCCCACGGCCGCACATGCTGAGGCAGATAAACCGGGTGCCGTGGCTGTGGCAGGCGTCGTGATGCACTTGCGTCTCGTTAATAATAATGGCGGTTCGCTTCTGGCTGAGCGCTACACCCGCGGTGTCGAAAAAGCGCTAGCCATAGCTGAGAGACTTGAATCGGCGGGGCTTAGGCCTAACGTTGTGAGGTCCGGCCCCAACTACGTAGTGTACATCGCCACTGCAGACCTCTTGAGGCTGGCGGAGAAAGATGAAACCATCAGAAAAGCCATAGCGCTGTACCTCGCCGAAAAGGCGAAAAACGGCACGCCGAGACAGAGGGAAATCGCAGAAAAGATCCTAAAAAGACACCCCTCTTTTTCCCAATACCTTTCTGTCTCCTCAAAGCTGGTATCGCTACGAGTCAGCCAATATTGATATAGAAACGCCAAGCTTAGTCGATATATGGATTTGCAGAACCGATGACAACCAATATGGAGAATCAGGTCGGATTGCGCCAACAATAGCCAGAAAACTCATGGCGCCGCCGCCGGGATTCGAATTCCCGGGGGCTACCCTCCCGGGACCTACGGGTTAACAGC
>Ga0209740_1000245_pt1 | contig 9743 bp, 4 predicted proteins | sample ConCONMetagenome_FD_184733 | JGI IMG/M metagenome (GOLD analysis project Ga0209740, IMG submission 184733) | Hot spring microbial streamer communities from Conch Spring, Yellowstone National Park, USA - CON_C (SPAdes) (version 3) | ecosystem: Environmental > Aquatic > Thermal springs > Hot...
CCTAACAACCTCAAGGTTTCTAATTCACCGTGTGGAGTTGAAAGTGCCTAATCGCTTCTTCAATGACCTGCTCAAGACACGGTTTCTAATTCACCGTGTGGAGTTGAAAGTACCTCTAAAACTCTGTCTTCTCTCTTGTCTTCAAAGGTTTCTAATTCACCGTGTGGAGTTGAAAGTCAAGAACTCTTCAAGCTTGAAAGCGCCCTTTTCGTGTTTCTAATTCACCGTGTGGAGTTGAAAGAATTTAAATCCGTTTTGGCTTGTTATTGTTAAGGGAGTTTCTAATTCACCGTGTGGAGTTGAAAGTTCTCAGGTTGCGTAATGTTATATTCGACTTGATATGTTTCTAATTCACCGTGTGGAGTTGAAAGAACTTTGCCAATTATAAATAAAACATCAAAAGGTAAAAGTTTCTAATTCACCGTGTGGAGTTGAAAGAAAATCATCATAAAAACTAACCTCTCTTACAATCTTGTTTCTAATTCACCGTGTGGAGTTGAAAGGCAAGTCTAAGCTCAATCTGAGAGAAATCATACTTCGTTTCTAATTCACCGTGTGGAGTTGAAAGAGTTTTGCGTTGTCTACTTCTTGTAGCTTCAGGACAGTTTCTAATTCACCGTGTGGAGTTGAAAGATTCTTAAAATTAGTGCTTTCGGGCAACTTTTTAAAAGTTTCTAATTCACCGTGTGGAGTTGAAAGAGCTTTTGATATATCTTAATTCTCCGAAAAGCGGGTGTTTCTAATTCACCGTGTGGAGTTGAAAGTACGAAGGAAAGAATTGCGACCCAGTAGTCCTTAAACGTTTCTAATTCACCGTGTGGAGTTGAAAGTCAAACCGTTAGAGAAGTTTTAAGATTTGTTTTATTGTTTCTAATTCACCGTGTGGAGTTGAAAGTTGCTTTAAGCACTTCCTCAGGGAAGCAAAGTTTGCCGTTTCTAATTCACCGTGTGGAGTTGAAAGGTAAAGTCATACCACATCCCTCCTATTGCCATTTATCGTTTCTAATTCACCGTGTGGAGTTGAAAGCTCAACATAACTATGCGTATCCCACGTGCTTAAAATGTTTCTAATTCACCGTGTGGAGTTGAAAGAAAATCATTCTAGCTAAATTATAAGTGTGCGTCCTTGTTTCTAATTCACCGTGTGGAGTTGAAAGAAAAAGAAGAGAAGAGGCAAAATTTTAAAAATTAAAATTCATGTTTCTAATTCACCGTGTGGAGTTGAAAGTGATGCAAAAGCTTGACATCCCCTAAATGAAATGCTGCGTTTCTAATTCACCGTGTGGAGTTGAAAGTTACTTTTTGTTCCATTTTCCTTGCCTCCATCTCATGTTTCTAATTCACCGTGTGGAGTTGAAAGAGGAAAGAGAGATCACTGTTTTAACTGAAAATCAAAGGTTTCTAATTCACCGTGTGGAGTTGAAAGAAAAAGACCAAAAGTCAACCAACAGCTCCAACTGCTTTGTTTCTAATTCACCGTGTGGAGTTGAAAGTCTTCTTCCTTCTTCTACCTTGTCCTTCTTCCTTCGTTTCTAATTCACCGTGTGGAGTTGAAAGTTACTCTTATCTTTGAAGACACAACAGACAATACAAGGTTTCTAATTCACCGTGTGGAGTTGAAAGTGAAAAACTCCTCATCCACCACTACCGATATATTCATGGTTTCTAATTCACCGTGTGGAGTTGAAAGTTCTTTTCGCATCTCTTCCTTTCCTTTCCTTTTCGGTTTCTAATTCACCGTGTGGAGTTGAAAGGATTTTTTGGAGGGGAAAGGTTTTTTGTATGATTATGGTTTCTAATTCACCGTGTGGAGTTGAAAGTTGCTATAAAAAAAATCTTCAGTTAAATATAAATTTGTTTCTAATTCACCGTGTGGAGTTGAAAGAGCAAGGATATAATCAATGTCAAACCCTAATTCTAAGTTTCTAATTCACCGTGTGGAGTTGAAAGATACAGGTTCCTACATAATTCGCAATGTTGGAAATTGTTTCTAATTCACCGTGTGGAGTTGAAAGATATATCATGGGTTTTCCTCTTGTCCTTGCATAATCCGTTTCTAATTCACCGTGTGGAGTTGAAAGAGCAAGTGCACTCTTAAAAAGTCTATCAAATTCAGATGCGTTTCTAATTCACCGTGTGGAGTTGAAAGTCATACTACCACCTCCTTTTTAGTTTTTTCATCTACTTGTTTCTAATTCACCGTGTGGAGTTGAAAGAAAAACCTTAGCCCTAAGTCCTTCCCCTTCAATATCAAGTTTCTAATTCACCGTGTGGAGTTGAAAGTTTCTTTCAATAAAAGATCTTTGCTCTTTGCATGAGTTTCTAATTCACCGTGTGGAGTTGAAAGATATGAGAACGTTATGGATGAGGGAGAAAAGAAGGGAGTTTCTAATTCACCGTGTGGAGTTGAAAGTCCTTCGCAGGCTTGTTCAAGGCAAAGCTACCTTGTTTCTAATTCACCGTGTGGAGTTGAAAGCTGAGCAACTTGAACAGTCTCCGCCACCGTTATACGGTTTCTAATTCACCGTGTGGAGTTGAAAGTCGATCAGGGCTTGAAATTCCAAAATGGTTGGAAAAGTTTCTAATTCACCGTGTGGAGTTGAAAGAGTTTTATTTGCATATTTTACCTCTTAGCCATTTGCGTTTCTAATTCACCGTGTGGAGTTGAAAGAAAATCGGCCAGACTTCGCAAACATCTCGAAAATAGGTTTCTAATTCACCGTGTGGAGTTGAAAGTCCGCTTTCTCTTTAAATGTAACAATACTAACAAATTTGAGTTTCTAATTCACCGTGTGGAGTTGAAAGCCAAAATGCATAATTATTATCGTCGGTTTCACAAACCGTTTCTAATTCACCGTGTGGAGTTGAAAGTTTAATAAAATAGTAAGGCTTATTTTCTGAAGTGTTTGTTTCTAATTCACCGTGTGGAGTTGAAAGGCGCCTTTGGCGCCGTGCCTTCGGCGTTTCTAATTCACCGTGTGGAGTTGAAAGCTGTTAACATCCCTAAGCTGAAAGCATTTCCCACAAGTTTCTAATTCACCGTGTGGAGTTGAAAGTGATATGCATAAATTTGACCCTCCTTCGTTTTTTTTATGTTTCTAATTCACCGTGTGGAGTTGAAAGTTTGTTTTATTACTAAATTATCTATAGCAAAATCAGTGTTTCTAATTCACCGTGTGGAGTTGAAAGTCTCGTTTGGGGCTTTGGCAAGGGGCGGGAACTTGGTTTCTAATTCACCGTGTGGAGTTGAAAGCTTTAAAGCCCTTTCCTGATATTCGGTCTCCGTCTCGGTTTCTAATTCACCGTGTGGAGTTGAAAGGATGACAAAGAGCTTAGAAGAATACATCTCGGCAAAGTTTCTAATTCACCGTGTGGAGTTGAAAGAATCAAACTTAAAGAAGTTTTAGGACTTGTTTTATTGTTTCTAATTCACCGTGTGGAGTTGAAAGTTGGTAAGGCTCATATTCGTCTCTCTCATCGTTATAGAGTTTCTAATTCACCGTGTGGAGTTGAAAGCCACATACCCAATCATTCTATCTAATACACCATCTAAGTTTCTAATTCACCGTGTGGAGTTGAAAGTTCGTTTTCAAAAAATCATAATACATTTCAAAATTAGTTTCTAATTCACCGTGTGGAGTTGAAAGTTCTCAAATATCTCAAGAACTTGAGCTTCATTTAGCTGTTTCTAATTCACCGTGTGGAGTTGAAAGCCTTTCTCAAATCTTAAAAATCTAAGTTGTAAATATAGTTTCTAATTCACCGTGTGGAGTTGAAAGTTCTTTTACATCAACTGTAATCATAGCCCCACCTCCTCGTTTCTAATTCACCGTGTGGAGTTGAAAGTTGCCTCACAAAACGGATAAACTTTAGAAGTTTTTGTTTCTAATTCACCGTGTGGAGTTGAAAGCCTTGTCTTGCTTTTCTTCGCTCTTGATACTATATAGTTTCTAATTCACCGTGTGGAGTTGAAAGCACATAATCAAACGCTATGTAAGCATACTTGCTTTTGGTTTCTAATTCACCGTGTGGAGTTGAAAGCACCCCCCTCCTCTCATGTATATCTCTCTCATCTTATTGTTTCTAATTCACCGTGTGGAGTTGAAAGTTTTTATCTTCTTCTTTTAGAATCACGCAGTGATTTGTGTTTCTAATTCACCGTGTGGAGTTGAAAGGGCGTTAAAAAAGAAATAGCAGGAGAATCTATTCTCGGTTTCTAATTCACCGTGTGGAGTTGAAAGCTTATTTTGACAAATTGGGCAAGGATAATCTTCAAGTTTCTAATTCACCGTGTGGAGTTGAAAGGAAGTTCTTCTTTGCCTTATAAACTCAAGAAATTAGGTTTCTAATTCACCGTGTGGAGTTGAAAGGAGGAAATTATTCAAATTGTTTCAGAAGTCTATTACGGTTTCTAATTCACCGTGTGGAGTTGAAAGTCTTGTCGTTGTGGTTCGTAATAGACTTCTGAAACAGTTTCTAATTCACCGTGTGGAGTTGAAAGCCCCTAAGGGGCGGGAAAAATGAACTTAATCTATTCTGTTTCTAATTCACCGTGTGGAGTTGAAAGATGTAAAAGGCATCTCTCTGACAATCTTGCGGGCAGTGTTTCTAATTCACCGTGTGGAGTTGAAAGATTTCCTTAGATATTCTTTCAAAATTCCTAAGAGCAGTTTCTAATTCACCGTGTGGAGTTGAAAGTATCACTTCACATTGCCAAATTTGACCTTCCTCAATGTTTCTAATTCACCGTGTGGAGTTGAAAGTCAAAAAGCTGGTCTAAATAAAAAAATTCACTCGGTTTAGTTTCTAATTCACCGTGTGGAGTTGAAAGTTCTCTCCATTTTTGTTCTTTTTTCATCTTACCACCTGTTTCTAATTCACCGTGTGGAGTTGAAAGAAATAATATTCTGCGAACATCTGCCTTTTCTCATTAAGTTTCTAATTCACCGTGTGGAGTTGAAAGTTTCAATAACCTTATTTTCTCTTTTTTGACGTCTATTAGTTTCTAATTCACCGTGTGGAGTTGAAAGAACTTTCACCCGAAAAAGACCTTGCGGAAAATATGCCTTGTTTCTAATTCACCGTGTGGAGTTGAAAGAACTTCTCCTTAACTGCGACATCAACACACCTACCAAGTTTCTAATTCACCGTGTGGAGTTGAAAGAAATCATCAATCGCTATCCTTAACTGCGGAAATTTTGTTTCTAATTCACCGTGTGGAGTTGAAAGTCCGGGGTGGCAAAATAGTACTCTGAGAAAGTTTGAGTTTCTAATTCACCGTGTGGAGTTGAAAGTTTCCCCATCTGTCATATGAAATTTTTGAATCTTTGGTTTCTAATTCACCGTGTGGAGTTGAAAGTATAGAACCCTCATGCGAATGGAAATCGGAAAACTCCGTTTCTAATTCACCGTGTGGAGTTGAAAGCAGCACTGCTCCTTCGGGCAAACGCTTTTTAAGTTGAGTTTCTAATTCACCGTGTGGAGTTGAAAGGTAGAGTTTTCTTTTGATGATGAAGCGGTCGATGACGAGTTTCTAATTCACCGTGTGGAGTTGAAAGAAAGTATTTTCTTTTTGAATCTTGGGTCCAGGATTTTGTTTCTAATTCACCGTGTGGAGTTGAAAGAAGAGATGCAAAAGAGGTTGTTTATAGAGAATTTACTGGTTTCTAATTCACCGTGTGGAGTTGAAAGTAATGGATCTTTTTTTTCACGCTCTTTCTCTTCATCTTGTTTCTAATTCACCGTGTGGAGTTGAAAGATAGCACTGACAAAAGGTACATTATTGATTAAGTTTTGTTTCTAATTCACCGTGTGGAGTTGAAAGAGGAAATCACTAATTTGATATTTTTTCTTTTTTAAGTTTCTAATTCACCGTGTGGAGTTGAAAGAAAATTCTACCCATTTCTAGGACAGCTTGTTCTAAAGGTTTCTAATTCACCGTGTGGAGTTGAAAGCATAAACTTTCTTCTCTTTTGTATTATACGGATAGTAGTTTCTAATTCACCGTGTGGAGTTGAAAGAATTTCGTTCATATTGCTCCTCTTTTTCCTTTATTTTTGTTTCTAATTCACCGTGTGGAGTTGAAAGCTGTTTTAGCATAAAATGCAACCCCCAATCTCCCTCATCGTTTCTAATTCACCGTGTGGAGTTGAAAGTTTTTATAGATTTCTTTCTCAACTTGCCAAATTTTAAGTTTCTAATTCACCGTGTGGAGTTGAAAGTTTTTCTGAATTTGAAAGCAGCTTTTTTGCTTCCTCGTTTCTAATTCACCGTGTGGAGTTGAAAGTGTCAAATTTTCTTTTACTTCATTCAAATTACATTTGTTTCTAATTCACCGTGTGGAGTTGAAAGAGTTCTTTGGCTACTTTGTCCTCTAACTTCAACTCTTTGTTTCTAATTCACCGTGTGGAGTTGAAAGATTTGCTTTAGTGCCCCAGTCGGTCCACTCTTTCAGGGTTTCTAATTCACCGTGTGGAGTTGAAAGTCAAGGATGCCACCAGCCCATCCTCATTGCCGATGCGTTTCTAATTCACCGTGTGAAGTTGAAAGTATATATATAGGATAATTTTCATCAATTTTTTTATAGTTTCTAATTCACCGTGTGGAGTTGAAAGACATAATCTCACCTCCTGCTTTAGTTTTTTTTAATTCGTTTCTAATTCACCGTGTGGAGTTGAAAGCTTTCAAAGAAGCTTTCAACAATTCAATTTCTTTCTTTGCGTTTCTAATTCACCGTGTGGAGTTGAAAGTATGATTGGATAAATTTTAATGGCACAGCTTATTTGGTTTCTAATTCACCGTGTGGAGTTGAAAGATTTCTTCCGTTAGAACTAAAGCCTTGTAAATCTTTGTTTCTAATTCACCGTGTGGAGTTGAAAGACGGATATAACCCGTCGGGACAACTGTCGCATTCAGGTTTCTAATTCACCGTGTGGAGTTGAAAGTTTATTTCTGCTATTATTTTTTTCATTTTTTTAACACGTTTCTAATTCACCGTGTGGAGTTGAAAGTTTAATTTTTTTTAAATATTTGCAAAAATTAATTCATGTTTCTAATTCACCGTGTGGAGTTGAAAGTCCACTCAAACCGCTGCTCAACCCTCGGACACCCCTGTTTCTAATTCACCGTGTGGAGTTGAAAGGTTTTCTGGGAAAAGAATAAGTAGAGGTTTGTATAAGGTTTCTAATTCACCGTGTGGAGTTGAAAGATGCCCATTGCTATAGAAACCATCTTTAGTTAAGTAGGGTTTCTAATTCACCGTGTGGAGTTGAAAGCTTTCTCAACATATCTCCCAAACAACCCCTCTTCTTCGGTTTCTAATTCACCGTGTGGAGTTGAAAGTGTTCTTTTACTATAGACCGAGCCTCTTCTATAGAAGTTTCTAATTCACCGTGTGGAGTTGAAAGTGATGCCGAGCTCGTTGAGTTCCTTAATCGCATGTAGGTTTCTAATTCACCGTGTGGAGTTGAAAGCTTTAAAAGATAATTCATAATATTCGCCACAATCAAGTTTCTAATTCACCGTGTGGAGTTGAAAGTGTTATCAAACTTATTTCAATCTTATAAAATCGTTTCAGTTTCTAATTCACCGTGTGGAGTTGAAAGTGAAGGAGAACAATACACCACTCGCCCCCCACTAGTTTCTAATTCACCGTGTGGAGTTGAAAGAACCTCTGCTGAATTTGAAACACAATTAAAACATCCCCGTTTCTAATTCACCGTGTGGAGTTGAAAGATAATCAGATCAACTTTTGAATTTGGACTCACCTTATGTTTCTAATTCACCGTGTGGAGTTGAAAGATTTTATAAAGGATGGGTCATTAGATGCCCATTCCAGTTTCTAATTCACCGTGTGGAGTTGAAAGCTTTCAAATCTACAGGTAAGCTCATTCCAAGGTAAGCGTTTCTAATTCACCGTGTGGAGTTGAAAGAGGCCCTGCCCAGACAAAAGCCCCTACCCCTTACTTGTTTCTAATTCACCGTGTGGAGTTGAAAGTCAGACCCCTCAAACAACTCAATCATCACCACATGGGTTTCTAATTCACCGTGTGGAGTTGAAAGCTTCTTCTAAAAAAATTTCATAAAACAGTTCGTCGGAGTTTCTAATTCACCGTGTGGAGTTGAAAGTTATTATTTTGATATTCAAATAAATTTTGTAAAATAGTTTCTAATTCACCGTGTGGAGTTGAAAGTTGTTTTTTTTTGTTTTTTTACAATGTCTTATAAAAGTTTCTAATTCACCGTGTGGAGTTGAAAGTCATATTATCTCTTCGTTTAATTTAATAAATGCTTTTCTGTTTCTAATTCACCGTGTGGAGTTGAAAGGAAATTCTGCAACCTCTTTTTTAAGAACTTTATATAGTTTCTAATTCACCGTGTGGAGTTGAAAGCCTCCTTTTTTGTTTTTTTACTTTTGTTTTTTCTTTGTTTCTAATTCACCGTGTGGAGTTGAAAGAGTTCAACACGATTTAAATTTAGCAAATAACAATTTTGTTTCTAATTCACCGTGTGGAGTTGAAAGAGTTCTTTGGCTACTTTGTCCTCTAAGCCAAGTTCTGTTTCTAATTCACCGTGTGGAGTTGAAAGATACATTCCTGCATAAGTATGATAATAATTCCCTATCCGTTTCTAATTCACCGTGTGGAGTTGAAAGATCTTGGGTCAATCAAAATCTGAGAAACAATATCAAAGTTTCTAATTCACCGTGTGGAGTTGAAAGAATTATATTCCCACCGAATAGGTTTCCGTCCTTTACGTTTCTAATTCACCGTGTGGAGTTGAAAGGGGGGCTGGGAAAAATCCTCCGTGGGGAACTAAGAAGTTTCTAATTCACCGTGTGGAGTTGAAAGTGATCTTCCATGATAAATTAATTTCCAATCATCCGTGTTTCTAATTCACCGTGTGGAGTTGAAAGCACTTAAGGTCGAGCAGATCGTTCATAGCTTTATTGAGGTTTCTAATTCACCGTGTGGAGTTGAAAGACTCAATAACGATCTGCATCTTCATCTTCAGAAATAAGTTTCTAATTCACCGTGTGGAGTTGAAAGTGGTAAATTTCAACGCTAGAATAACAATCAGTATCAAAGTTTCTAATTCACCGTGTGGAGTTGAAAGAAATAAAATTCAGCGAAAGAAGCATACTTTTCTTCGTTTCTAATTCACCGTGTGGAGTTGAAAGTCTTCTATAAGTATAATTAGCAAGAAAATCTTCATCTGTTTCTAATTCACCGTGTGGAGTTGAAAGGAAAAGGATAGGGCGTCAAGGGAAGAAGAAGAGGAGGTTTCTAATTCACCGTGTGGAGTTGAAAGAACTTCTCATGATTATTCATTTTCTCAAACAACTCTTGTTTCTAATTCACCGTGTGGAGTTGAAAGATTTGAAAACTTCACTTTAATAATGGAAGATAAAGAGTTTCTAATTCCCCGTGTAGAGTTGAACAGTTGCTAAGTCCTTTATGCTCATGAGGACTACTTACATCTCGGCTTGAGCTAACTTCAAACTTCTGTAAGGGTCTAAAGTCCCAGACGCTCTCCCTCACGGCAAAGAGCTAGCGGAAAAATCATCTATCAACTGTCAGCCTATTGCAATCGAGAAATCCATGTCTAAACTTTAAGCATGCCTACGGTTTTAATAGCTCTTTTATACATATTAATAGGCTACTACTTCTGGTGGCTTTTTCTTTTGCTACTTCCCATTTCTTTCGTGCTCTTCATCTTCTGGCTTGCTGGTAGAATCTCTATCC
>Ga0209740_1000246_pt1 | contig 9739 bp, 10 predicted proteins | sample ConCONMetagenome_FD_184733 | JGI IMG/M metagenome (GOLD analysis project Ga0209740, IMG submission 184733) | Hot spring microbial streamer communities from Conch Spring, Yellowstone National Park, USA - CON_C (SPAdes) (version 3) | ecosystem: Environmental > Aquatic > Thermal springs > Hot...
TAAAGGACTTCTTTGGGTTGGAAAAGGATGTGCATACCGCCCTGCAGTTTGTAAGAAGCACGCCCGGAGTTGGCACCGCCTTAGTGGGAATGAGTAAGCTAAAACACCTTGAGGAAAACCTTGAGCTCTTTGAAAAACCCAAAGTGGAGGAAAGCAAGTTCCTAAGCCTTTTTAATTAAATTTGATGGAAAGCCACACACTTATAAAGGCCTTTCCAAGATATGGAAATTTCTTAACAATTTCTTAACAAAGCCTCCGACTATTCCCTTATGCTATTCCAAACCATGGAAGGGGGTAGCTTCCTAAATCTCATAGAGAGCATAGACAAGTTCGCAGTTGGAATCTTCAGACAGTTTCTGATAAGGGAGGATGCAGATAAGGTACTGATTCTGACTCCAAACGAAGAATACAAAAGATGGGCTATTGCCTACCTTAGCAACCGCCTTAAGGGCTTTGGAAAAAAGGTAGTGGTAGAGTGCGAAGGAGAAAGAAAAGAACAAAAGGAGATAGAAAGTCCAAAGGACAACCTCTTAGATAAATACACCTTTGAAAACTTTGTGGTAGGACCATCTAATGAGCTTGCTTACAAAGTGTGCCTTGAGGTGGCAAAAAACCCCAGCAAGCTCTTTAACCCTCTCTTCATATACGGAAGGTCTGGTCTTGGAAAAACCCACCTTTTGCACGCCATTGGCAACCAGCTCAAAGCCCGGTATAGGGTGCTCTATATCCCCCTCATGGACTTCTCGGACAGTATGGTCAAGGCTTTCAAAGAAAACAGGGTGGAAGAGTTCAGGGAGAGGTTCTTTAATTTGGATGTTTTACTCTTGGACGATGTGCAATTTTTGGTAGGCAAAGAGAGAACCCAAGTTGAGCTCTTTAGAATTTACGAAAAGCTTCAGGCGGAGGAAAAGCAGATCGTCCTGGTTAGCGACAGGCATCCCAGAGACCTAAAGGATGTTTCAGAGAGGCTCATCAGCCGGTTTGAAAGTGGTTTGATCATAGAGATCGGTTTGGACGAAGAGACCAAAAGGCGCATCATAAAACAAAAACTGATCCTTTACGGACTGCCCTTAGACCAAGAGACCATAGATTATGTCTTTGAAAACACCGGCTACAACGTTAGGGAGATAGAGGGCTTTGTGAAAACCCTAAAGGTAAGTGGTATAAAAAGGCTTCCAAAGTCTGAGGAGTTAGACAAAGAAAAAAAGGTTCAGTTGATAATCAACACGGTGGCAAAGGGCTTTAAGCTAAACCCAGAGCTATTAAGAAAGGATACCAAAGAGAGAAAGGTGATAAACGCCAGACACATAGCCATGTTTCTGTGTAAAACCATTCTAAACCTACCCTACTCTCAGATTGGTGAGTTCTTTGGCAAAAAGGATCACACCGCAGTTATGTACGCGGTAAAAAAGGTGGAGCAAAGATGCAGGGAGGACAGGAAATTTATGTATATGGTCTCCTTTTTTGAAAAGAGCATTAGAAAAAGCTTGGGCTTATAATAGTCCCAAATGGACTTTCCTGAGCTAATTCTGATCCTTTTGGTGGCTTTGATTGTCTTGGGACCGGAAAAGACCATAGAACTGGCGGGAAAGCTGGGAGAACTGCTCAGAAAGGTAAGGGAAACTTGGGATGAGCTCAGGTATCAGATGTATTTGGAGGAGATAAATAGAAAGGTTATGGAAGAATCCAAGAAGTTAGAAGAGGAAGCTAAAACTGAAGAGGGGTTAAAGAATGAGCCAAGAGCTTCCCAAGATGCCACTGACGGAACATCTGAGGGAACTAAGACAAAGGCTGATTAAGTCCGTGGTAGCCTTTTTGGTTGCCTCGGGCGTAGCCTTTTATTTAGCCCAGTATATTTTTGAAGTGCTAAAGGAACCCGTAAGGAGGGCATACCCTCAGGTTCAGCTCATAACCCTTTCTCCCACAGAGCCTCTTTTCATACTCATAAAGATTTCGGTGGTTTTTGGCTTTATTCTCTCCTCTCCTGTTATCCTCTATCAGCTTTGGAAGTTTGTGGAGCCAGCCCTTTACCCTCATGAGAAAAGATTGGTAATCCCTATAACCCTCTTTTCCATTATACTCTTTCTTTTGGGTGCCAGCTTTGCCTACTTTTTGGTGATGCCCATAGCCCTAAAGTTTTTGATAGGCATAGGCTTTTCCCAACTGCAGGCTACTCCCTACCTTTCGGTAAATCTTTATGTATCCTTTTTGCTAAAGATGATCGTGGGCTTTGGTTTGGCTTTTCAGCTGCCGATTATTCTATACCTTTTACAGAGGGCGGGCATAGTTTCCGAACAGCAACTAAAAGCCTTCAGAAAATACTTTATAGTCATAGCCTTTGTGGTGGGTGCCCTTATAGCTCCAGATGCCACCACCCAAGTGCTTATGGCTATACCCCTTATACTGCTTTATGAAATTTCTCTCATTTTTGGGAAGCTGGGGAGGAGAAAAAAGGAAACCTCCATAGAGCAGGTAAAGGAAAATGTTTAGGAGAGTTGCCATCGTGGGCGTGGGCTTTATGGGAGGTTCCTTTTCCCTTGCGGTGAAGTCTCGCCTTGGCTGTTCAACCTTTGGCATAGACATAAACCCCGAGGCAATAAAAAAGGGAAAAGAGCTTGGAGTGATAGAGGAAGGTTCCACCCAGATGTTAGCCCTAAGAGACTTTGAGCCAGATCTTGTGGTGCTGGCGGTACCCGTGGGAGCATTCGAACAGGTTGCCAGAGGGCTAAAGGATGTCCTTGATAAGGAAGTCTTAATCACAGACCTTGGCAGTGTGAAGGGCAGGCTTGTTTATATGATGGAGGATTTCTTTGGTGGGTATTTTGTGGGAGGGCATCCCATAGCGGGCACAGAAAAGTCGGGCGTACAATACAGCAACCCAGAGATCTTTAAAAACAAAAGGGTGGTTTTAACACCTACAGAGAGAACGGACCGGTTAGCCCTCCAAAAGGTCAAGCTCATGTGGGAGAGGCTTGACGCCTTTGTAGAATTCATGGACCCCTTTGTTCATGATGTGGTTTTTGGTGCGGTTTCTCATCTTCCTCACGCGGTAGCCTTTGCCCTTATGGACGCGATGGAAAAGCTAAGCAAAAAAACAAACATAGATCTCTTTCTATACCCCGGTGGTGGCTTTAGGGACTTTACACGCATTGCTGCATCGGACCCTGTAATGTGGAGGGACATATTTTTGGAAAACAGGGAGAACCTGCTTCGGGCAATAGATGAGTTTATCCAATCCTTGGAGAAACTAAAAGGGCTTATAGAGGAGGAAAAGAAGGAAGAACTCATAGAATATTTACAGCGTGCCCGGGAACACAGGCTAAGAATAGACTAAAGCCTTTGCCCTCTCAAGAATATCTTTTACTTCCTGCCTCACTTCTCCTTCCCTTGGCTCATCCAAGAGCCTTTCAAACATATAGCTTCTGTCCTCTTCTTCAAACTCTTCAAAATCTACTTTTAAAAGCACCTCCTTTGCCTTTGGAGTTAAAAATTTTGGAATTTCCCTTTGGGAGAGCTCGCACCAGATCAGTGCCCAAGCCCTCGCCAAGGCTATGGGATGATAGCCACCTCCACCTAAATAAATACCCTCTCCAAAAGCGTCCTTCACCAACCTAAAAGCCCTCAAAAATCCCCAGTTGGAGAGCTCAAACTTTGAAAGGTAGTCCTCTTTGAGTGTATCTGTCCCAAGCTGGAGCACATATACCTCTGGCTCAAGGACATCCTTCACCATCTCAAGGGCTTTTTCTAAAGCGTACAAAAACTCACTGTCGTTGATGCCCTTGGGCAGTGGAATGTTCAGGTTGTAGCCTTTTCCTTTTCCTCTGCCCCTCTCCTCCAAAAAGCCCCTGTTGAAAGGAAAGGCATACTCGGGAGACTGATGAAGGGAAAGGACAAAAACCTCGTCATCCTCGTAAAAGCCATCTTGCACACCATCGCAATGATGGGCATCCAAGTCTATGTAAAGGATTTTGCGGTAGCCCTTCTGTTTTAGGTAGTTTATTGCCACTGCCGGGTCGTTGATAAAGCAAAAGCCGTTAGCCCTGCTTGAGTAAGCGTGGTGCATACCACCCGCCGGGTTGAAGGCTAAGTTGCCCTCCAAAAAGAGCTGTACCGCCTGCACCGAGGAACCGGTGGCAAGCAGAGACCCCTTCCACATGGCAGGAGAGACTGGGTTTTCAATGGTCCCAATGTGGAATTTTTCCCTTACTTCTTTACCCACCCTACCCTCCTGGTCTGCCCTCTGGAGGGCTAAAAGATACTCCTCCTCGTGAAAGAGCGTGAGCTCCTCCCACTGGGCAGGTCTGCTTTCCACCCATTCCTCATCCCCCAAAAGCTCCATAGCCCTCAAAAACTCCAAGAGAAGGCTGACCCTGGGGATCCTAAGGGGATGGTTTGGAGTGTATCTTAACCCTCTGTAGGAGTAGCTGGCAATGAGCTTGGCGGAGTGCTTTACCACCTTAGTTCGCTTCTTTTGGCGTAGGTTTGAGGCTTTGCTTGGAAGAAGTCTGTTTTCGTATCGTTTATGGTCCTAAACTGGTCTATCCACTTCATGGGGTTTTCTGTAACCTCCGGATAAAGGGGCTCGTAGCCTATCTGAGTGAGCCTGAGGTTAGCAAGATACTTTATATACCTTTCAATGAGCTTGTCGTTTAGCCCAAGGATTTGGTTGTTGGTAACATACTTGCCCCATTCAATCTCCTTTTCGGTGGCAAACTTGAAAAACTCATAGACCCACTTGTTGATTTCGGGTGTGAATAGGTCAGGCTGTTCCTCCTTGAGGGTGTTTATTATGTTTCTAAAGAGCGTCACGTGGGTCAGCTCGTCCCTGTTGATGTATTTGATCTGCTGGACGGTGTTTAGCATCTTCCCCTGTCTGCCAAGGGTGTAAAAGAAGGCAAAGCCCGAATAAAAGTACAGGCTCTCCAAGACATAGTTTCCAAAGACAGCCTTTATAAAGTTCTCCTCGGTGGGATTTTTTATAAACTCGTTGTAAACTTCGGCTACTACCTTGTTTCTTTCCATAAGCTTTTCGTCCTGACGCCAATAGTGGTAGATCTCGTCCGCCTTGGTAGGCTCCACGACGCTCTCAAGGATGAACTGGTAAGAGTAAGAGTGCAGTGCCTCTTGAAACTCCTGAGAGGTAATTGCCATAACCAACTCCGGTGCGGTCAAATACCGGGCAAACTCCTTAAGCATATTAACCTGATAGGAATCCAAGGCTATCAAAAAGCTCAACACCAGCTCATAGGCTCTCTTCTCATGCTCGGACAAAAGCCTCTCGTACTGCTTTTTGTCCTCTAACATCGGAATTTCTTCAGGGATCCAAAAGTTGGTAAAGCCCATAGTTTTGTATAGGTCAAAAGCCCACTGATATTTGACGCTATTGAGTTCCATAATGTTTGTAGGATTACCAAAGACTATCTTTCTCTTGCTGGGCTCTCTGTCTCCCTCTGGGTTGAAAATAAGCACCCTTTCCATGGGGTTATAATTATATAAGCCATGGACTGGAAATATGTAGTGGTCCTAATAACTATCCCTACGGATAAAGGCTTAGAACTTGCAGATTACATAGTGAAAAATAAGCTTGGTGCCTGTGTCAATGTGGTGCCGGAGGTAAATTCCTTCTACTGGTGGAAGGGAAACATCGAAAGGGACAAAGAAAGCCTGCTGGTGATAAAAACCTCCCTCCAAAAGTTGGAAGAGTTGATAAAAGAAGTAAAGAGCGTCCATCCCTATACGGTTCCCGAGATCATAGCCCTCCCCATTCTGGGAGGAAACGAAGATTACCTTAGATGGATAGACGATAGCCTTGGGCTATAGTTAAGAAGTTCTTCAAAATATCCATCCCGGCTTCCGAGAGCACCGATTCTGGATGAAACTGCACTCCAAAGACTGGATACTCTGTATGCTGGATTGCCATGACTTCGTCGTCCTCCTCAGACCGAGCGGTTACCTTGAGAAAGGGTGGTAGGGTGCGCTCGTCTATGACCAAAGAGTGGTATCTAACCGCGGTAAAGGGATTGGGAATTCCTGCAAATATGCCCTCTCCTGTATGAGTAATGAGAGAGGTCTTCCCATGCATTAGCCTTTTTGCCCGGATTATGTTTGCCCCAAAGGCATAACCGATGGACTGATGCCCCAGGCAAACGCCCAATATGGGATAATCTCTGTACAGCTCCTGGACTACCTTTACCGAAATGCCCGCCTCCTTTGGACTGCAGGGACCGGGGGATATAACTATGGCATCGGGGTCTAACTCTCTGATCTCCTCAATGGTAGTTTGGTCGTTTCTCTTTACCACCACCTCTGCACCGAGGATCTGAAAATACTGCACCAGGTTGTAGGTAAAGGAGTCGTAGTTGTCAATCATAAATACCTTCATGACAATAGCTCTTGAACCTTGCTTTTTACCTGCTCTATGATCCAGTCTGGTGTGGATGCACCGGCGGTTATACCCACCCTTTGGGCACCCACAAACCATTCGGGCTTTAGCTCCTCCGCAGCCTCTACGTGATAACTCCTTGGGTTCAAAGAGGAGGATATTTGATAGAGCCGGCGGGTGTTTCCACTGTTTTTACCACCCACTATGATCATCACATCCACCTTCCCCGCCAACTCGTAAACATCCTCCTGCCTTTCGGAAGTAGCGTTGCAGATGGTGTTTATGACCTTTAGCTCCTTTACCCATAGGGCAAGCTCGCCCACCACCTCTTTGAAAAACTGCTCGCTTTGGGTAGTCTGTGCAACCACGCCAACCCTCTCCAGGTTTTTGAGCTTTTCCAAGTCCTCTTTCTTTTCCACTACTACACCTGTGCCCCCTGCTTTCTGCAAATAACCAAGGGTGCCAATAACCTCCGGATGGTCCTTTTCTCCTACCAGTACCACAAAGTAGCCCTCTTGGACAAGCCTTTCCACCGCCTGATGCACCGCCTTCACGTAGGGACAGGTGGCATCCACCAGCTTTAGGCCCTTTTGCAAAAGTTCCCTTTCCTTTTGGGGCGGTATGCCGTGGGAGCGTATGATCACCGTATCTCCTTCCTTAGCGTCCTCTTCTGAGGCCATAACTTCAATGCCTAAACTCCTCAGCCTTTGGACCTCTTGAGGGTTGTGGATGAGGGGTCCCATAGACCATATCCTTTTGCCACCCTCTTCTGCAGAAACCTTTTCTGCGAGGGCTATTGCCCTCCTAACTCCAAAGCAAAAGCCCGCGTGGGGTGCAACTATAATCTCAGCCATCTTTTAAAAATATAACCTCTATCTCCCTGCTTATGCTGATTTCCCTCAGGCTAACATTGCACAAAAAAGCCTTAACCGTTAGCCCTCTGTTGTAGAATTCTTGGACTGCCTCCGAAAAGGGCTTATCAACTTTGTAGTTTGGAGAAAAGACTAAGGCGTCTTCCCTTTGCACTACAAAAATTAGCTGAGGTTCAAAACCCTGCTCCGAAAGTTCTATGAGTTTTTGTATGTGTTTTCTTCCTCTCTCGGTAGGTGCATCCGGAAAGAGGGCTACGCCATTTTCTACCAAATTCACAGACTTTGTTTCCACCACCCTGTTGTCATACATGAGGTCAAAGCGATGCTCTCCAAACTTGGGCTCAAACCTAACGGGCAAACTCAAAAACTCTGCATACAGCTTTGTGGTAATGGTAGAGTCTATGCAAACCAACGAGCTTCCCATATCCACCAAGAGCAGTTCAAAGGGATACTTCCCTGAGCGCTTTTCCTTCAAAAAGACCGTGTTGCCTGGCTTTAAAAGCTCCGTCAGTCTCCCCGTGTTTCTTATGTGTGCAAAAACCCTTCTGCCTTCAATGGATACCTCTCCCACAAACCTGTTTAACCTTCTTAAGAACTTTGCCGGGATCAAATCTGGGAATTTCATTTTTACAAAGGCCCCACCGGGCGGTGGGGCAAACAAATTTGGGGAGGGAGGGGGAGGGAGTTTATAATCCCCAAACTCCAAATTTGTATCTATCATTATATACCCCTTTTAGAGGATGTCAAGGGGGTGCTATTATTGCGTCCGAATACCTGTAAAAGAGCACTTGCCTTAGTTCTGGATATCTTTCAAGGGATGGGTCCTTTTCTAAAAGCTCCTGTGCATCTTTTCTACACACCTCAAGGAATCGCCTATCCCTTTCCCTCTGGAGGTTTGCGACCCAAAAACCAAAGTATCCAGACTGGCTCTCTCCCAAAAGCTCCCCCGGACCCCTCATCTTCAGGTCCTCCTCTGCTATCTTAAAGCCATCGTTAGTTTGCACTAAAACCTTCAGCCTTTTCAAGCCCTCTTGGTCGTAGCGCATCTGGTCTGGAACCACAAGGAAGCAAAAGGACTGAAGCTGGGACCTACCCACCCTTCCCCTAAGTTGATGAAGCTGGGAAAGCCCAAAACGGTGGGCGGATTCTATCACCATAACCGTCGCATTTGGCACATCCACTCCCACCTCCACCACCGTCGTGGAAACAAGAATGTCTCCATACTGCTTGAACTCCTCCATCACCTTTTTCTTTTCCTCGTCTTTTAGCCTTCCGTGTAAAAGGAGAACCTTCCTATCGGGAAAGAGGGCTTTCCACCGCTCAAACTCCCTCACCGCAGACTTTAGCTCAAGCTTAGGAGAATCTTCTATAACAGGGTATATAACATACGCCTTGTGTCCCTTTTGAAGCTCCTCCCTGATGAACTTTAGAACCTTTTCCATTTCGGACTCAAAAAACAGCCTTGTAATTACAGGCTTTCTGCCTGCAGGCATCTGGTCTATTATTGAAAGGTCCAAATCTCCATACAGGGAAAGGGCAAGGGTCCTCGGAATGGGTGTGGCAGACATCACAAGAAGATGGGGGAAAAATTCTTCTGACTTTTCAAGGAGCCTTTTCCTCTGCAAAACACCAAAGCGGTGCTGTTCATCAACCACTGCAAAGCCCAAGTTTTTAAAACTAACACCCTCCTGTATGAGGGCGTGGGTCCCCACCACCACCTGTATGTTGCCCTCTCTTATATGCCTCAGCAGGCTCCTCCTTTGGGCGGTTTTTACCGAAGAAGTAAGAAGTCCCACCTTAACGCCAAGGGGTTCTAAAAACCTTTTAAAGTTTTCGTAGTGTTGGTAAGCCAATATTTCAGTGGGTACCATTATGGCGGACTGATAACCCTCCTTGGCAAAGGCGTAGGAGACAGCCATTGCAACCACCGTTTTTCCACTTCCCACATCTCCTTGCAAAAGCCGGTTCATGGGTGTCTCTTGCTTTACATCCTCCAAAATCTCTCTTAGTACCCTGAGCTGGGCTTGAGTTAACTCAAAGGGGAGACTCTTTAAAAACTCCTGTATGTACTCCTCTGCCCTCAAAAGCTTTGGTGCCCCTAGGGATTTTATCTCCCTTCTTTTGAGCTGGAGGGCAAGCTGGAAAAGAAGAAGGTCTTCGTATATCAACCGATGGTGCGCAGGTGTGTCCCAACTGTTTAACCTTTCATCCCACTGATGGGGAGCATGCAAGAAATGCAGGCTTTCGGGCAGTCTGTAAAGGTTGTGTTTTTCTAAAAGTTCCTCGGGTAGGTATTCGGGCATATATCGTAGGTATTCCAACAGCTTTTGGATGGCTTGCCTTACCTTCTTGTGCCTTAGCTTGGCAGACATGCTTTCCGCAGACTTTACTCTTATGTTATAAAAGGGCAAAACTTTACCAGCTTCCTCTTCCTTCAGCAGTTCCGGATGGACCATATACTTTTCTCCCTTGTACTCCATGAGCT
>Ga0209740_1000248_pt1 | contig 9694 bp, 10 predicted proteins | sample ConCONMetagenome_FD_184733 | JGI IMG/M metagenome (GOLD analysis project Ga0209740, IMG submission 184733) | Hot spring microbial streamer communities from Conch Spring, Yellowstone National Park, USA - CON_C (SPAdes) (version 3) | ecosystem: Environmental > Aquatic > Thermal springs > Hot...
CCTCTATCTTAGGAATTGGCGCCGCAGGACTTTTGGGTTCAGGAATAATCAACACCGCAAGGGACGTTGTGAATAGCATAAGCTTGCTTAGAACGGTTGGACCTATGGCAGAGTTGGGATGGATGGCAGGGAAGGGGCTGAATAAAGGTCGGGTTTTGGTTGGTGAAAGGTTGCAACAAACAAATTTCACCCCTTTTAAATGGGCTGGAACAGTCTTAACACTCGATCAATTTATTAAATCCCGTTTTAAAAGAAAACAAGACACCCAAGGCAAACAGGAGGAACAAAGCGGCGGAGGAAGCGGTGGAACTCCTCCAACTCCTCCCGATATAAAAGCATCCGATAAGAAAGAGGAACAAGCCAAGATTAGCGGGATACCAATTGATGAATACATAAAGAAGAAGCAGAAAGAGTGAAGGGTCTCTTCTCAGTCTTCTTTACACTTTCCATCCATTGTCTTACCCTACAATTTGCGATGTAAGGTAAGACACTCTCACATTGACGAACACCCTAATGAACATTTTTCTGTGAAAAAGGTAGAATGATAGTAAGGAGGTGGTGTCATGAGGGATGATGTAAAACGGGACAAAGAAATTGTAGTGCTTGTTCTACTTTATTTAGGAGCACATGTGCTTGCCTACGTCTTGGCTTACCTATTTGGAAGGGTGGTTAGCCCTATTTTTCAGCTGGAAAGGATAGGACCTGTGGTTTTAGGTTTGCTATATGTGGGGATCTGTTATGCTACCATATTTGTTGGTATTGGTTTGGACCATGTGTTTAACCTCTTCCGAAGGTTGAGTTTCTTTTGGTTTATACTTTTATCTTATCTAATTCTGATCACGCCATTCTATCTTCTGTTTCTTTGGCTTAATTATTGGGCTCTTATGCCCACATCTTTATACTTCCTCGGCTACTTTGTTTTACCTTTTAGTATTGGTTGGACTATTATGACTTTAATTGGCAAGGCTATGGGCTATTCCTTTGGTCCTGAACAAAAAACCATGGTCCAAGGAAGCCAATCTGAGACCGCCTCCTCCACCAACCAAAGGGAAGTTAAGGCAGAGAGGCCCATAGTTTGGAACTTTGCCGACTATGCCAAGCGGTGGGTTGTTGGACAAGACCATGTTAGTGAGACCATTCAAAAAGTGCTTATTGCCAACAGCAAGCTGGCAGATTTGGGAAATCCAAAGAGACAAAGAATACTGGCATCTTTTCTCTTTGTAGGACCCACTGGTGTAGGCAAAACCGAGACCGCCAAAGCTTTAGCTGGTTGGCTTGAAGATTACGGCTATAGTTCCTTGAGGCTTGATGCCAATCAGTTCTCAGACAGAGAAGCGGTTTGGACACTGCTTGGTTCTCCAAAGGGATATGTAGGTTCAGACAAACCTGGGCTACTCCCTTATGCTATCAGCCAAAACCCTAAGCAAGTAATTCTCATAGACGAGATAGAAAAGGCAGACCAAGGCTTCTATCAGTTCCTGCTTCAGATGTTGGATGAGGGCTATGTAATAGAACGTTCTACGGGCTATAGGTATTACCTCCAGAGGGCAATAGTTATCATCACCTCAAACCTTGAAAACAAAAGGATAGCGGAGATTATGGAGACGATTTCTGACCCAATACAAATAGACATTGCGGTTAGGAAGACCCTTGAAGATGCGGTGGTTTGGCTTGGTGGTGGAAGAAGCTTTAGGATAACGCCTGAGTTTCTGGGCAGGATTGATGCGATAATTCCCTTCCGTTCTTTGGGCTTTGAGGACCTTGTTGAGATAGCTTATCGGGACCTAAGAGGTTTGGGTCTGAAGGTAAGCTATGAAACTGTCTATGAACTAACCCAAAGGTATTACCCAGTGGCAAGAGAGTATGGAGTGAGATACTTCCTCAAGAAGGTGCAAGAAGAGGTGCTAACTCAGTAGGAAAAAGTAATACAGGCTTCTGATGTCAAGGCGGGTCAGATACACGACTTCCCTTTCGTCCGCTTTACCTATTCGTATGCAGTGCAAGTTGTTTACATTAAAGGGAGGTGAAAGGTTTTTGATTTAGCTATCTATACCCAAGGCTCGTATTCCATCACCTGTTCAAAGGTATAAGGGCATTCCTGTGGGAAATCTTTTTCTGTAGGAAATCTACCAAAGTATTTTTTAGCAAGGTAGTGGTTTTCATCTTCTTCAAACCATCTTACAAGCCTTCTTACAGCTATACGCCAAGCGGTGGGCAACTCCTCTGCTGCTTTTTTCCTTATGCCTGGGTATGTTTCAAAGATTGTATCAAGTTCATTCCTTGCATTGTTTATGCTTTTTTTCCAGCTGTGTCCCATATCCTCTCTGTCTCTAAAGTTTTCCCACTTGTAAAGGTGTTCCAAGATTACCGCCATGAAGCTTATTAGACTTCTCAGTTCCCTCCTTGCCATATCCTCTATCTCCTCCAGAAGGTTCTCCCAATCCACAAGACTATACTCTTTGTTTTTGAGAAGCCTTAGGTTCTCCATTACCCACAGGTAGAAGTCCTTTTCGTAGAGTTCTTTTAGGCTTTGGATTTTTGTCTCCATAGGCTTAAATATAAGCCCGCTAAAAATCGGAATACGGTTAACTAAGTTTGGGCAACGGTCCCAATAAGGGATTTTTAGAACAGCCTCTGCCAAAAGTTGACGTCTTCCTTTAGTATACTTGTGTTTGGGGGCTACGTAGATGAGAGAAGACCTTGAATACGGTTGCAAAAAAGAACGGTTTAGACTAAGGCTTGAAGACCTGTGCTACGCATGGGCACTGTTGGAAGAAGAGGAAAAGGGCAATCTTGGAAATGTGGTCTATGTCAATAAAGTAGGCAAGATAACTAAAACAGAAAGATACGCCGCCTTATACACAAGATGGCTAATAGGCCGCCTTCTTTCATGCATCGTGTCCCAAAAAAGATACAAATACTACACTGCCCTCATCCTCGTAAAAAAGCTTAAACTCCTAAGCTGTAAGAAACTCTCCATAATCCTTCAAAAAAACAGAGATATGCTTACAAAAGAAAAAACACCGCTCCTACTAGCCTACACCCCAAAATACTTAGACAAAGACCTTCTCAAACAGATAGAACTGGAAGCCATAAAACTTGCAGAAAAATTCTCGCAAAAAATTGCCCCCTAAAACAAACCCTATGTGTTTCTATTTTTCCGTCTCTCTATTCTTTCATCTTTCTATTCTTCCATGTCTCTATATTTCTATGTCTCCAAACAGAAAAATCTGTGTGTATTCCTACTTAATCTCATCCAACAAATTCGTGTTTTCCCATACCTACTCTCCTCCATGCTTCCCTCTCTCCATACCTCTATGTTTCTATATCTCTACATCTCTATACCTTTAAGTTTCCTTATCCACGTGTAAGATTTCTGTTATAGTAGACCTTATGAAGAAGGAAAGAGTTAAGTGTGGGATTTACTTACCGAAGGAGATATATGCCGAACTTTACAGGAGGCAGCTACCAGAACATTTTTCTTTTTTGGTCGCCTCCCTTTTGGAAGAGTTTTTCAAAAGGACGGATATAAGCATCTCTCGGGAGGAAATGCCGACCAAGGCTGAGCAAAGGGAATACCTAAAGAGAAAGCTAAAAGAGTTCTTTTCCCAGACTGGGCAATCCACTGAATCTCCCAAACCGTCCGTGCAGGAAAAAACAGAACCTACCCGTATGCAGGAACCTCCCAAAGAGGTTGTTGCACCTTCAAAGTCTGAGCCCTTCAAGGAAGAACCTCCAACTCCTCCAAAGGAGGAGGATTTTGACGACGATATTTTGAAAAGAATTGAAAGCCTTTGGTAAGTTCATGCTTTAGCGAGAGTGAGGCTGTTCTAAAAATCCCTTATTAGGATTAGGACCGTCCCCCCAGCGGATAAGGGAACTAACCCGTTAGAATGCCTCACCCTATCCCACACCCCTTCCACCAACACTGGCTTCAGAGGAGAAAGGTCTCTTGGTAAGACCCTTCCGAGGATAGGGAGGAGAGGGGCTACCTTCAGAACTTGCTAAGCACGGTTAGATTTTAGCCTTAAAATCCTTGTGTGTCAATGGGTTTGGATTTTTAGAACAGCCTCGGTTTAGGGTTGACTCTTACTCTGAAACGATAACCTTCAAGACTTCCTCTTTTTCTATCAGGTTTTGGGCTTTTTTTGTTATTTTGTAGCCCACCACTGCAGGCAAAACTTTTCTGCCCATAACCTTCTCCAGAATTTTCGCCCTGTTTATAGCCCTCTGCACATCAAAATCGTCTATTGTGTAAGAAACCTCCACCGCTATCAACACAGGTTCTTCTGTGTTTAACAAGGTTCCCTCGATAATCAAGTCTAATCTAAGCACATCTGCTCTCTCTTCTTTGGAGATAATTCCCTCTTTCATTGCCAAAGATAGGGCTTTGTTGATTTTTTCTTGGTCAATAGCCTTGGCGTCAGAAAGGTATTCCGAAAAGAATGAAAGTATATTATCCGCTACTTTCATTTCTAACCACATACCTTTGAGAGGCCACACATCTTTATCTAACTTCTTTTTTACCTCTTGAACTTCCTTTTCAATGGCATCAAACCTTTTTTCAATGGCATCAAACCTTTCTTCTACTCTATGTCTAAAGTTCTCAAATTTCTTTTCAATTACATCAAGCCTTTCTTCCACTCTATGTCTAAAGTTCTCAAACTTCTTTGGGAGTTCCAAAAGTTCTTGGGTCAGTATCATCCTCCTTAGTTCCTCAAGCCACTCGGGATTTTCCTTCAACGCTTGTATAAGGTCTGCAAAGTTTGAAATCTTATACTCTTTCATCCCTTGGCTCATCATAATTTTTAAATCTAAGGCAGGAAAGTTTTCAGGTCAATAAACATATGGCTTTCAAATCTAAGCCTTTTTCGTGTTTGATACTGCATTTCTATTACAGGATAAGATATTCAAACATATCCATTGGTAGTCTATCTGTGCAAAAAGATGGCATCTTTGGTTAGACAGGCACTGAGTTTTAAGGGGTTAACTAAGTCCAGAGTAAAAGAAACCCACTTAGTTAACTGCAGATAGTGTCAATAGGTGTAGATTTTTAGAACAGCCTAAGCAAAGCAGGTAAATCTATAATAGTTTGGTAGCAACATGCCCAAAGACGATTGGAGGATAAAAGGAGGAAGACGCAAGGGTAAAAAAGCCCTGAAGTATGCAGACCTTTTATGGGGCGATGAAAAGGAAAGGAGAATTACACTGGAAGACCTTTGCCGATGTTGGAACTTGGATAGGCTACTCAAAGAGGGAGAACTCCAGCTGGGTATGAGAGTCTTCAGCCAAAAAGAAAAATACAAACTTTTACATTCCCAGCAGATGACCCTCTATTACGCTTACCTTGTCTTCAAAGACTGGGCTAACAAAACCCAAAAGCACATAAACAGGAAAGCCCTCTCTAAACTCATCCAATACCTCATGGCTATAACCCTTGTCCAAAACGCCAAGTTCTGCACCTGCAAAGAGATTTTCTCCTTTTTCAAGTATGACCTCCCTAAACTCAAAGACAGGGACAGAAAGAACCCTCGCCCACTTGAACACTACCAAAAACAAGCAAGCGGACTTGCCTTACCTCACATACAAAAAACCTTAGAACTCCTCCAAAACAAAGAGAAGGTTCAAAAACTGGGCAAGCTTCTAAACCTCCCACTCCTATAATCCTTCCACACAGACAAAAAATACCTCCAAGCGTGTAGCCATCCATACTCCCATAACTCCAAAGAATACTTCCAGAAGTATACACGTATACACATACCCAAAACTTCCAGATACACAGAAGTCAGTATATACACCCTCCCATCACACCACCTTCTTCCCTCCCTTCCCTTATTCCGTAAAAAAGTCCGAAAAAGATATTATCTCCTTTCCACCTCAATGTCCAACCATCCCTTCCCACCCTGCCCTCGCCACAGGTGGCTTGGGATGGGAATACCGCTATCCATCCACACAGATAATTACCAGCCTTTTATGTGTATACTTGCATACTTTGAGAGGTATAGACTGCCAGTTTTGTATGTGCAAACTTCCTTCAATACGGAGGGTTTATTTTGTGGTATATTTATGCTTATGCGGAGGATAAAGGTCACGATTACATTGAGGGAAGATTTAGTTTTTGACTTTAGAGGGCGTGGGCTTAGCAATCTGTCTGCGGTAATAGAGGAACTCCTTTCGGCTTTTCTGAGTTCCATTCCCTCTGGAAGCACCAAGAGAACATCAAAGGAGACCTTAGAACTGGTGAGGAATTTTCTCAGCGGCAGAAACACACAAGCGGTTTCATCCAACCCACAGGAACTTTTCCAACAGTTTATGGCCTTCCTCCAAAGCCAGTCTTTGTCTTCTACACCACCTCAACCTCAACAAACTTTCCAACCTCCACCTCCACCCTCACCACAGCCACAATATCAACCACCACCATCTCAACCACAGCCGCAGTATCAACAGCCACCTCAACCCAAGCCTACAGTCCAAGAACAAAAGCCCAAGCCAAGAATTTCCGCAAAGGAGTTTCTAAGGGCAGTGAGGGAACATGCCATAGAACACGGAGTGCCTCCAGAACTTGTGGATTACGAGAGAATACTTGAGGAAGCCCGTAGGGAAGCAGAGGAAGAGGGAAAGTAGTCTGGAATATCTTCGTAAAGCATATAAGCATAGAGGTATCCAATAAAGTCCTCTAAAGACACTATAACGAACTCACCTCTTAGAATTTTCTCCCTTACCTCCCTTGCCTTCTCTTCCCAGTCTGTTTCTTTGTGAAGTGGAATGATTTCCTTTTCAAAGAACTCCCTCAGGGTCATTCTCGGTGCGGTGTCTTTTCTCCCTGGAGGTCTACCAACACGGACAAAGTGAGGGCACGGAAGGTCTTCCTCTTGAATAGGTTCCTCCTCTTGGCTTTGGGCTCTACCTTTTTCCCTTTTTTGTCTCTCCCTTTCAATTTCCTCGCCCAGTAGCAAAAGAAGTTCCCTGTAGAGTTCTCCGACAGCTAACTCAAGGAGTTTGCCCACAAGCCTAAAGTCTATTTCTTCCTGTTCTAAGACCTTCTTTAACTCCTCAATGTAGATATTCATAAGTTCGCTATAAGTTCTAACACCTTCTCCTTCTGGGCTTGTGCGTAGATTTCTAATGTAGTTCTTACAGAACTGTGTCCTAAGAATTCCTTTAGCACATTGGGAGGAATGTTTTTCATAGCCAACCAAACAGCGTAGGTGTATCTGAACCTGTGAGGATGCACATCTATTCCAAGTTCCTTAGACAGGTCAAAAAAGAACCTATACACTGCATCCCGTGAGAGAGTTAGAACCTTTACAGACTTTGGAAACTTTAGGCTGTAAGTGAAGAACGCCTGCCCTTCTTTTAGGCTGTCAAGCTGTTTTCTAATGACCTCCTCCCACTCCCTCTTCCAAAGAACCAGTGGAACCTCTCTCTCCTTTGCGAACTTCCCCTTAACCTTAACTACAAAGACAGACCTTTCTTCTCCCTTTTCAGTGATTAGCCTTCTCTCTCTGAAGTCATCTTTTTTCAAAGACAGTGCTTCTGAAATTCTAAGTCCTGAAGACAGCAAAACTACGCACAGAAGGTAATACACAAAGGGCTTGGGTTTAGTGCGGATGTAGGAAAGGATTTTCTCTACTTCGTCCTCAGTGAGGTATTTCCTTGCCCTGTTCTCAAATTCTTTTTTCTTCTTAAGCTCACTAAAAGCTTGCTCTGAAAACTCATAGTGGTAGCCCTTTTGGGAAAGCCACTGGTAGAACCTTTTGATTTCTTGCAGGGTTTGAATGGCTGTCCTGTGGGATTGGGTTTTTCTGAGTTCTTCGTAGAACTCAAAAAGGGACCGCTGATCCAGAGGTTTTAGTTCTTCTAATTTAGACAGCTGGTAGGAAATCCTCTCTATGGTTTTTTTGTTTCTCACTTTGGAGAGTTCTTCAAGGTAGAGGTCAACGAGATACATAAGGAGTATTTTAGGTGGTTGGATGATTAAAACATGGACAAGGCGCCTTGCGTAAGGTCTGAATCTGGAGCGAGAAACCTCAGTCCACCAATTCCTCCCTTAACCACTTCTCTGTAAAACTCTTTGGTTCTCCTTTTGGCAGGTTTTCTGGTTCGTTTTTGATTACCGCTATAGCTGTCTGAATTACCCTTATGCGTTCCTCAGGCAAGTCCTCCTCAATAGCCTGAGATAGCCTGTCGGAAAGTATGCGGGAAAAGGTGGTGTGGTGTTCAGTAAAAAACACATCGTATAAATGCCTTAGCTTTAAAGTGTCAGGAATAGCCATCAAGTCCCAGTTATACAAAAGGTTATCTGAATAGATTTCAAATCGTTTGACTGCATTCATAAGGGAAGTGTCTATTTCACCATTTCCGCAATCTCCTCTAAGAAGCATCACATTAGCAATTTCCCTTGCAAAGTTATAAACATATAGTTCATCAAGATTTTCAGAGACATACTTACTCAACTCAAACTCTTCTTCAGTCAAGCCTCCCATACCTTCTCTAACTGAAAGTATTGCCCATATGCTTAGGTTTTTTGACCTTTTTAGCCCAGAAGCAAACAGGAACTGTTCGCTTGGGTATTCCTCAAAACAGACCCATCTGTCTACCAAAAACCTAAAACTCTTCTCCGTCCACTCACAGTAAAGCTTCTTCAAAGGTTCTTGCTGTCTTTCCTTCAACTCTTGGGCTTTTCTAAGCCCTGTGTAGAGTTCCTCCCTCTCAACATGGAAAAGGAACTCTTTATCCACTTCTTTAGCAAACCTAAAGAAGTCTTCTAAAACGGGCTTGAGAAAATCTAAGACCCTCATGAAATTCATTTTAGCAAACGAGATGTTTTTAAAAAAAGGGCGGGAACTAATTTCATAATCTGAATCGGACAGGGTTCACAAATTCCATTGTTCTCTTTTATGCAGGAAATGTTTTTAAAGTTGCCGAGGCTAAACCAACTCCTCCCTTAGCCACTTCTCTGCAAAGCTTTGCGGCTCTCCCTCAGGCAAGCTTTCTGGGTCTTCCTTGATTACCGCTATAGCGGTCTGAATTACCCTTATATGCTTTTCTGGATAACCCTTCTCAATAGCCTGAGATAGCCTGTCAGAAAGAATTTTTGAAAAAGCAGGGCGTTTTTCAGGAAATAGCCTGTAGTAAGTCCTAAACACCAAAGCAATAGGTATCTGCCAAAGATAATACCCATCATTCCGCAGTAGAACTTGTGAGAAATTCCCAAAAAATTCCTCCGCTATATTCCCATTAATGAAAGCACCCTCCATTGACTTGAACATTGCAATATATCCAGCTAAGCCCCAAAAGTAGCCTTTGGATGTGTAAGACTGGACAAACTTGCCCAACTCCTCATCTACCTCTCCGTAAGCTTTCCACATCTCTACTTTGTCCTCATCTACATACACCTTCTGAAGTCCTAAGTAATGCACTATATCAAACCACGGGTCTTCTTCCATCGCACCCTTCCTCTCCAACTCCACATCCCTGTCCAGTAGAAAAACAAAACTCTTCTCTATCCACTTCAAATAAGCCTTTTTCAAAGGTTCCTGCTGCTTCTCTTTTAACTCTTGGACCCTCTCAATCCCTCTGTCCAGTTCCTCCCTCTCAATGTAGGAAAGGAACTCCTTATCAACTCTCTCCGCAAAGAGGGCAAAGTCTTCTAAAAGTGGTTTTAAAAGGTCTTGCACTCTCATAAGAGTTA
>Ga0209740_1000254_pt1 | contig 9531 bp, 13 predicted proteins | sample ConCONMetagenome_FD_184733 | JGI IMG/M metagenome (GOLD analysis project Ga0209740, IMG submission 184733) | Hot spring microbial streamer communities from Conch Spring, Yellowstone National Park, USA - CON_C (SPAdes) (version 3) | ecosystem: Environmental > Aquatic > Thermal springs > Hot...
TTTCCCGTGGAGAGACATAAGCATAAGATCCCATAAGTATGCTGTAGATTCGGAAGGCAACCTCATAATGCTGGATATAGTGTTATATGTTTTTCAGTTCGTTTTCTTCAGTCAGAGGTGGCTTGTTGCAGTGCACAAGATAGAAATCCCGCCTCTGTCATTCGGACCTAACACTCCAGAGTACTTAAGAAACAAACTCAATAATAGAAGAGAAAGCCTTCACCTCTTCTATGATTCTGAAATAAATGGGTTTGGCACAGTATTCACAAACATCTATGGTTATAGTGCTTCTGTTTATCCCTCTCATGCTGTGTTGTATCGTGGTAGTCAAATAGCTTATACTCTTAACCCTGCTTCAGGCACTGCTTACTTCATGCTGACCATACGAACACAATAGGAGGTAGGTGTGGGAATCTATCTTCCATACTACATAGTAAAGAACAGGAAATGGGCATGGAGAATCGGGGAGATTTATTACAGAACACCGCATGGGTATGCGAGACTGAACGACGGAGTTGCACATACCTCTCGCTACGAAGTCATTGAATACTACTTCCCTACTGACCCGCTTAGCACTTTCAACCTTCCCTACCAAGCGGACGCCAAGCTCCGCATCTTTGTAAACAACACCAACTACGCATCCGCCCGTCTCCGCATATACACCGCAAACTCTATACAAGCCAGACTAAGAATACAAACCGAAAACAAAGCCCAAGCAAAGCTAAGAATACAGACAATCGGACCCGCAGAGGCAAAGCTTTATATCATGACATTCCGAGCATTCCCTCGCCCGCAAGCCCGCCTCCGCATTATTGCAGACAATAGCAATTACGCATCCGCCTTACTTAGAATAGAAACAAGAAGATACGCGTCCGCTCAAGCTAAACTAAGAATCAAAACACGCACATACAATAGAAGAATCTCAATGCCAGACTACTACGCCTTCTACAACATCCGCACCTACGGCTTCCTACCCTAAGCCACGCAAAATAGGAAAACTCTTCAAGCCAGCGCTTCTATATTCCACACTATGCGTATTACTGCCAAGCGTGTATGTGAGTTTTTACGAAGGATGAAGGAACTGCAAAATTGCAGCTTTCGTACAGAGAGACTGTCTGAAAAGGAAAAGCTTGTCTTTCTTACGATACAACTTGCAGATGCGGAATACGAAGGAGTGGGCATAACTGCCCGCTTGGCTTTAGAGGACTTAATACAGAAGGTTCTGGAGGTGGAAGAGTGATGGTACAGCTTTTGACACATCCTGCGATCATTGTTTTTGCGATTTCTTCGTTCGTAGCAATCATCATCAACTACGCAATCATCAAGACAACGATGGCAAACATTATGAAGACGCTGGAACAACTGCAAAAGGACTTAGAAGAAGAGAAGCGCAAGAACGCAGAGATCGAAAAAATGATGTTGAAAGAGTATTTGAGAAAAGAGGACTTCTTAGCTTTTCAAAATAAGGTAGAAGCACGCATGGAAATGAGGTTAGAAAAGCTGGAGGAAAAGATAGAAAGACTTTTACATAAAATGGAGGCTAAGCCATGAGAAAGCAAGTCAATTATCTCATTCTGAAGTTTTTAGAACAAGTGTATCCCGATAGCCTCACCGTGAAAATGATTGAAGCCCTGCTAGCGGACTGGAGGATATTCACAGACAGCAAAAAACTGCTTGAGAAGAACATCAAGTATCTGCTTGACAAGGGCTACATAGAAGTGCTTGAAGTGGAACTGCCCACCCATCACGCAAAAATCCAAAAACTTAGACTAACCGCCAAAGGTAAAGCACTGCTGGAGAAAGAACTTATTGACGAACAGGTGGAGGAAGTCTGATGCCTAGAAGACATTCCCTTGATAGATATCCCGAGGTGAAAGAATACGCAGTAAAGGAATATGAGAGAGGCAAAACACTTAGAGAAATTGAGCAAGAGATAAAAATCAAATTCCCACAAGCCCAAGCCTCCCGATCCTCCATCCACAGGCTAATCAGAAAGCTAAAACCTTTGCTAGAACTCAAAAGAAGCGGGCTTTTGTCTGATGAGGACCTTGATACGTTCCAACAATCTCAAACCCTTGCAACAATTGCAACAGGCTTACTGCTGGAAGTTATAGCAGAATGGCAGGAAAAAGGAGAAGTAGAAGATGCAAAGATAGACGCACTAATGAGGCTTGTGCATACCGCAAGCAATCTCTCCCGTAGCAGTGCATACATAGAAAAGACAAAAACTCAACTAATAGAACACACGGAAAAAGTCCTTGAGAAAGTAGCAAAGACTTTAGCAAAGCATTTAGATGAAGACCTTGCAAAACGAATCATTGCGGAGTTAAAGCATGAGTTATAAAGAGAAAGCAGTCAGCAGAGTTTTAGAGAGAGTTCTCATCTCAGAGGCGGACAAGGATAGAAAGGAACGGGCAAGGAACGACTTTGCTTTCTTTTGCCAAACCTACCTTCCGCACATTTTCAGAAAACCTTTTGCACCATTTCAGTTAGAAATCATCAGCTTTTTAGAGAATCCAGAGATGAAAAGAGTAGTAGTTGCGGCACCGAGGGAACACGGAAAGACATCTCTTATATATCTGGGCTATGTTCTGTGGTCTATCCTCTACGGCAGGCACAAGTTCATTGTTTGCATCGGTGCATCGGAGCAGAGGGCAAAAGAACAGTTAGAAGACATCAGACTGGAACTTGAAAACAACCCTGTAATTATGCAAGACTTTGGAGAAGTGATTAAACGGGCTACAGTGGAGAGAATAGACACAGTGCATACGACAGTGATTTCACGAGGTGCAGGGCAAAAGCTGAGAGGTTTGGTCAAACGTGGAGAAAGACCCGACCTCGTGATACTTGACGATATAGAGTCAGAAGAACACGCAAACTCAAAGTCTCTCAGAGACAAGTTGAAGAAATGGTTTTACAGGGTGGTTATGGGCTTGAGCCAAAACGCAAAGATTTTTGTCATTGGAACCATTCTCCATTACGACAGCCTGCTTAATGAACTCATCACAAAAGGACAGGAACTGGGCTGGTTTGCTAAGAAATACAAGGCCATCAACGAAAAGGGCGAACCCTTGCATCCTTACCTTTGGACTTTAGAGGCGTTGGAGAGAAAGAAGCAAGAGATCGGAAGTTATGCGTTTGCATCTGAGTATATGAACGAACCCTTATCTGATGAGGACAGGATTTTCAGACCCGAGTGGATCAGGTATTACGAAGAGAAATTAGACCTTTCCAAACTTGACATCGTGGCAGGCGTAGACCCAAGCACGGGCAAGGAAAAGGGAGACTACACAGCTATAGCGGTTCTGGGTAGGGATAAGGAGACGGGGCGTATATATTCCTTATATATCTATAACAAGCGTGCGACTCCCTCTGAACTCATAGACGCCCTCATCTCCATACAGCTAACTTTTAAGCCCTCTCTGATTGTCTTTGAAGAAGTAGCCTTTCAGGAAGTCTACAGAAAGCTTATACAAGAGATAGCGTCTAAGCGAGGAGTAAGCCTGCCCATCCGAGGTATCAAACCTCACACAAACAAAGTCCTGCGGGCACAAAAGCTTGTGCCGTTTTTTGAGGGCGGGTTGTTCTACTTTGCGAAAGGGCAAGAAGAAGCAGTAAAACAGCTTTTAGAGTTTCCCTTCTCCGCACACGACGACATCGTAGATGCCCTCGTGTATGCGGTTATGGCTTTAGAGGAAAAGGCGACGGCTTTTCCTTACAAGTTTTTAAAGCTTAGATGGCTATAGGAGGTAAAGCATGATAGATTACAGGCTTTGTTGGGATAGCTATACGGGATTAGGCGGTTTCAGTGATGGTTCTTACCTTGTGAAGTATCCAAGAGAGACTGACGAAAAATACGCACGCAGAAGACAGCTTGCTGTATACCCGAACTTCGTCAAAAAGATTGTTGACACCTACGTGGGTGCCCTCTTCAGGGTAGAACCGCAAAGGGACTTTGCAACAAGCATGGAATACGCAGAGTTCTGTCAGAATGTAGACCTACGAGGCACAGACATTGACGACTTTATGAGAAACATTGCAAAGCTAACTCTCATCTACGGCACCGTGTTTGTGATTATAGACAAGCCAAAAGCGGATGTGCCCACCCGAGCACATGAAAAATTTTATGGCATCCGACCTTATGCAACCATACGCCTGCCCACACAAGTGAAGGATATTGAAATAGACAGCTACGGGAGAATTCAGAGAATCGTGTTCTCTGAACTGAACATGTTGAGAGAATTCACACCCGGGGCATGGAAGGTGCAGATGGGAAACGAGACATACGAAGGAGCAACACCTTTCGGAGAGGTGCCTGTGGTGGCGGTGAGCTGGACAGACCCAATACTGCCCACCGATGTTATAGTTCCGCCTTTTATCCATGACATAGCAAGAGTTAGCAAGGACTTATACAACGCAATCTCTGAACTCAGAGAAATCCTGAGAAACTCCACATTTCCTATCTTGACTATTCCCATTCCAGACCAGATATCCGAAGAGAAGTTGAGGAGCATCGTGATCGGAACCGAGAACTTCATAGGCTACTATCCCGAAAAGGGTGGGAAACCTGACTTTATAGCACCACCTGAAAGTCCAGCCAAAGTTTACCTTGAATACATCAACACCCTCATAGACATGATTTACTCACTTGCGAACTTAGAATTTGTAAAAGGCACAGAGAAGCAAAAAAGCGGTGTAGCTTTAGAGTTTGAATTTCAAAACTTAAACAGCTTACTAACTCAAATGGCACAGAACTTAGAACAAGCGGAATACAGGATTGCAGACTTAGTGGCAAAGTGGGAAGGGAAGGATGCATTCAAAGGAACGATTATCTACGAAAAGGACTTCAGCTATAGAGATGTGGAGAGGGAGCTGAAGAAGGCTATGGATGCTTTGACCTTGAACATCTCCGCTACATTTGATGCGGAGCTGAAGAAATACATTGCAAGGATGCTTCTGGGTAGTGAAATTGACGATGCGACTATGCAACGGATAGAGAACGAGATAGACGGGCTGGAGGGCTTGGATAATCAAATGAAGAATGAGCTCGGACTATGAATTGGGAACAAGTCCGTAGGCTTTTTCTGGAGTGGTTTCTCTCGGAGTGGGAAGAGATTGAAAAAGACTTCTCAGAGAAAACAGATAAGCTTATAAACAGACTGCGAGAACAAAACTATCAGATAGACAACCAGACTGAAGAACTGCTGAGAAAGCTTGCAAAAGAGTTATACCACAAAACCACAGCACTCATTACGCACGTAGTAGATGCAGTCAATAAAACTGCAAGATTGCAGAAGGATACCCTCGCCATGCAGATAGCCCAAGAAATAATAAACCACCGTTGGGATGACGGTCTCAAGCTTTCGGAACGCTTCTGGGACTTCTCACAGCAGGCAATAGCAAGACTGAAGAACACAATCACGGAAGGCATACGATATGACCACGGCGTTAAGGCTTTGATGTATAAACTGCAATACACGATTGAGGCTTTAGAAGAGCAGGAGTTTGCAATAGTGCTTAAAGAACAACTTCCGAAATGGCTAAAAGAATTTGAACAAAGCACAAAGGGACTGCTTGTTAATGCGGAAAGCAGGCAAGCATGGGAGAAAATCAAAAAGAAGGTTGAGAAATATGTAGAGAAACGGAGTAAGGAAGGGACTTACTATGCGGGCAAGCAGTTGTTGAAAGAGATTGAAAACGCCTTACGAGAAGGGAAAATGGAACTCGTGGATAGGGCTGTTAGGTGGTGGATATACGATAAGCAACTTTACAGGCTAAAAACAATAGCTTGGACAGAAACCGCACATGCTTATTTGAAAGCAACTGTGGAACTCACAAAGGATGAAGAGGAAATCGTAGGCTATCAATGGAGGCTTTCAAGAAGCCATCCTCGGGCGGATATATGCGATGTTTATGCGAATGTGGATTACGGGCTTGGCAGAGGGGTGCATCCGAAAAACAAACTACCAAGACTTCCCGCACATCCGCACTGTATGTGTTATTTGATCCCGATAGTGAAGAAGGAAGGGATGGAGGAAAGAGAAAAGCCTATTATCCCAAAGAAGGTATTGGAAAGCTGGGCTCCGAAGTGGCTAAAGAAGTATGCGGAAGAAAATGGGCTTAGCTTGGTGGATTTGTTTAATTTTGAAGAGGGGCGATTTTTAAGAAAACGGGAGCTAGGGTTATGAACTGCAAGGTATATATTTACACATATGATCTCTCTCCTCCTTCCACCTACGCATGGAGAGTTAGAAGGAAAATGTGTGCTTTGTGGGCGCTACACGAAAAGCGGGCACACGATACAGTTTTCCGAAAAGTTCACATCATACAACCTCCTCAACGAAGGGAACTGCATTTGTGAGCACTGTTATACTCTTTTGAAGAACCAAGAGTTTAGGAGGAGGTCTTTTGTTCTTTCAAGGGAGGGTGTAAGATTTCTTTCACGGGCAGAATGTAGAGAGGTTCTCCTATCTCCGCCCAGTCCACCTTTCTTCATATACATCACACAAAGCGGGCAGCGTCAAGGCTGGCTTTCTGCTATGCAGTGTGTGTCCTACAGCAGGGAAAGGTTTTGGGTTTCTACGGATTTTGTTGGGTATTTTCTTGCAAATTTGCAGGAACTCAAGAGGATGGATGGACTGATTTTGGAGTTGCGAAAAGCGGGAGTGTCAAAGAACTCTCTAAGAAGCGGAATACTCTCGGCGGTAGAGTATAGAAAGCTTTTTGAGAAAAACCTCACTCACCTTTGGGATAATGCCCGGGAGTATGTGAAAACACCCTCGTGGGAGGTAATGTGCTATGTTGCCGATTGAAGTGGAGGAAAAGCTCGTAGATTTGCTTGCGGTTATATACGCCAAAGTGCCTTGGAACAAGATGAAAACTTCAAAGAACCCGCATGATATCTTCAACCATCGGGTGCGTGCGGCAAGCAGAAGGGCGACCCTCTATGAGTTTGTGTCAAAGCTTTGCAACTACTTTGGGCTTCAAAGTTTGCCTTTGGAGGCGCAGGCCCTTGTGGATGAACTCAAGCCTTACGAGGAGGAAATCCTTAATGCCCTTTCAAGGGAACACATTCCCTTTTGTGTCCGTGCCATATTGCGTGCAAAAGAAATGAAGAAAGCCAAAAGGGAGGTAAGAAATGGTGAAGAAGTTTGAAGGCTTTTGGCTTTTGAAAACACCACTACACCATGGAGGAAATGAGAAAACAGGTTCTACTCCTATTTTGCGAACCATTTACATGTACGTGGATGGAGAGGGAATGGTGCAAATTCCCTATGTGTCTGGCAATGCGGTGAGAGGGAGGCTTAGACGGATGGTGATGAGGGACTTCCTTGACCGTGTAGGGGTTGATCCGCAATCTCTCAACCTCAAACTCTATCACTCGCTTTTTACTGGCGGTGTTTTGGAAAGTTCTGCAGAGACTGTGGGAGTAATAGACCTTGGGTTGAGAAGAAGAATACAAAAGCTTCTTCCTCCCGTGGCTTTGTTTGGTGGTGCCTTTGGGAACCAAATGATACATTCAAAACTGAAAGTAGGGCACGCCTTCCCGGTGTGCAAAGAGTATTCTCAGTTTTTGCCAAACTTTCTGAAAAAGGACAAAAGAGTTCAGATGCCAGTAAGGACTTTTACCGATGAGGCTTTTCAGACAAGGAGGGATGACCTGCGGGCAGGCAGAGAAGAGGATGAACAAGCGGTGCAAATGAAGATAGATTTTGAGTGCTTTGTGCCCGGAACAAAGTTCTATCACTGGTTTGCCCTTGAGTATCCAAACGATGTTGAACTTTCTTGCTTTGCCCATGCTATGGAACTTTTCAAAAAGTCTCCATATGTGGGAGGGAAAAGTGGAACAGGGCATGGAGAGATAGAGTTTTACTATGAGGGTTTAGAGGAACTTGACCCATCCGCATACGTGCAGTTCCTTGAAGACAAAAAGGATGAAATAGTTCAGCTTCTGAAGGAGATTGAGAAAGCTTTATGAGTGAGAGGGAGTATTTTGTTGAGAAGTTTTTGAAGGGTTTGGAAAAACTTCCCACTCCTAAAGACTTTAAGCCTTGCAAGATCACCTTCTTTCTTTCCTCTCCCTTGTCTCTCACGCACCCGTGGGTGCATTTTGACGGTATTGTAGGTTATTTGCAGGTTCGGAGAATACTCGGTGAGGACTTTTTCTTACTTTCCAAAAAGACAAGGTATTCTTTTCCTCTGCATGAAAAGTTTCCGCTTGCATACTACAAGGATATTCCCTGTGCAAGCGTGTCTATTTTGGAAAGCACTCAATACAAGCTAGAGGTGATGTATAAGAGGTTTGAGGACAGATGGGCTGGTGGAAAGAAGAAAATCTATCGTGGTTCAGGACTGTTTCGTGATTTCATGATCCAGCACCTGTATGTTCCCACGAGAACTGTGATTTTCTATGCAAGGGCGGACTTGGAAATTTTGGAAGACCTTCTCAAAGACCTTATAGGACTGGGAGACAACTGGCGTATAGGGTGGGGTGCGGTAAGAGATTTTGTCATAGAGGAGATTAAAGAGGACTGGAGTATAGTGGCAAACGGTAGGGCTATGAGACCAATTCCCATTCGTTTTTTGAAAAGCTATGAGGACAGTGCCCTTTTGGCGTGGAAGCCTCCCTACTGGGACTTAAGCAATGTGGAAGAGTGTGCGGTGCCCGGCACAAGGGTAGAACTCAAAGATGAGTGAAAGGTGGAAACAGACTTTTTTGAACTATTCCCAGCTTGAAGAACACAAAAAAAGAGTAGAAGAAGCCCAAGCTATCATCAAAAAAGCCCTGCAAACTTGCAGAAAGCCGTATGTTGCCTTTTCAGGAGGGAAGGACAGCCTCTGCGTTTTGCATCTTGTCTCTTCTATTCAAAGGGATGTTTTTGTCGTTCATTGGGATTATGGTAGGTATTTCATTCCAAGAGAGTTGCATGAAGAAATACTGGAGATAGCAAGAGGGTTTTCCTCCAATGTAATGGTTTTCACATCAGATAGGTATGAGAAGGAGAAAAGGGATGCCTACAACATATGGGGAAAGGAGTTCTTTGAAAAGGTTGTGCCCAAACTTGCAGAAGAGGGCTTTGATTGCGTTTTCTTAGGGCTGCGAAAAGAAGAATCCTCCTCCCGACGCATCCGCATCAAAAACAACATCTACATTACACCCATGAAGGAGTTCTACCCTATAGCCAACTGGACATGGCTTGATGTATGGGCATACATTGTCTCAAACAACATTCGATATGTGTCTATCTACGATAGGTATGCGGAGATTTTGGGCTACAATAAGGTACGCTTCGTGACGTTTTTTGATCCGCAGTTTGACAAATATGGTTCTGAAAATGTAGATGGTGTTTTGATGTGGAGGTTTAGAAATATCAAGTAGCCCGCACGGGCTTATTGGTGCGGGCAATTTCTCTTAACGAATTTTAACAATACTTTAAGCTGATGGTAAGCTGTTAGTTCTATAGCATCGCCCTCCCCATCCACCACCCTTACGGGTCCTGTGCCCTTTCTCTCAATGAAAAGGGGGTGGGG
>Ga0209740_1000256_pt1 | contig 9475 bp, 5 predicted proteins | sample ConCONMetagenome_FD_184733 | JGI IMG/M metagenome (GOLD analysis project Ga0209740, IMG submission 184733) | Hot spring microbial streamer communities from Conch Spring, Yellowstone National Park, USA - CON_C (SPAdes) (version 3) | ecosystem: Environmental > Aquatic > Thermal springs > Hot...
GACCACGGCAAAAGCCACACCGCCCTTCACAAGCCACGCCGTCGGCACGGCGGCTCTAAGCGCCCTCTCCGCCTCCCACGCCTGCTGATAGAACTGCCAAAGCTCCATGTCAACACTTCAGCGAGATGTCTTCTTCCTTGACGTTAAGCAACTTCGCCAGAAGCCGCCTCACGGCGTGCGCCGGCACCACATACCAGTCGTCAAGCACCGTACCCACCACATACACATCGCCGACCTTAACCACCACCACTTCATCCTCATCCACACCACGCACAGACACCCAACACCGCCTCGCGAACCGCACCTCAGGCATCATCAACACCTCCACCCGACCCATAACCCTTAGAAAAACACACCATTAAAAACATTTAGCAAAACTGCTAATATAATAAGGCCAAAAAGCAATAAATTAGTCAAGTCAGGCCAAAAAACAAAGTTTAAAACGCCGTATTTTTCAATTAACATATTTTGTTAAGCCGGCGACTAGACGCAGTTTAAGACGCCTAATTTTCAAATTGACAAATTTATTTAACAAGGCAGAAAGCCCGCCGACCTCCCTGCGGCTGTGGCGGCTAGACGTCTAGGCGGGGCGCTGTTGTGTATGAGGCGTATGTGCTCATCCACCTGCGCCTGTCGTCTTTTTGGACGTTAGAAATTTAAACCACCACCATCTCTAGAACAGCCCCCACAGGCTGGACACCCAACGCCTCCACCCGGCCCACATACCTCTCCCCTCCTCTTTATAGAAGGTTGTAGAAGCCGTAACAGCCGCGGCTTCTCTCGCCGCTGCGTCACCGCGTTGTGTCGGGCGGGGCGGCTCTATAGGCAAAGGGCTTTACATGTGTGTAGGCGGCTGGCGTATTGTGTAGAGTTTTTTAACACTTAGTTACGTCTCGACATGCGGCGCGTCGTGTTTGTGTTAGCCCTCTTGTTGGTAGCATATCTCTACGCGTCTGTGGTAATCGTGGAGGTGCCTGATGACGACGCGAAACCCGTCGTCATTAGGAATGTGATAGACGGCGACACGGTGGAGCTGGCGGATGGCCGACGCGTGAGACTCGTAGGCTACGACGCGTATGAGCTCTCGGAGCCGCTTGGGGCACTGGCTAGGCAGGAACTCAGAAGTCTCTGTCTCGGCGAGGCTTACCTAGACGTTGACGATTTGGAGCCGCAAGATAGATACGGCCGCGTGTTGGGCTACTTGTGGTGCCGCCGTAGCGCTGGAAACATCACGTGGTACGTCAGCGTCCAGAAACACTTCGTAGTCGGCGACGGGCGCAGATACGTGAAGAGGCCTCTCCACATCCCTCCCGACGAACATCCCTACACTCTGTGGATGGTCCGCCACGTCGTGAAATTTGACAAAGTTATAGAGATCCAGGTGTACAACGACACGAAGTCGCCGCACAAGCTACACGGCGATACACTGGTGTTGACAAGCGGAGTCTATGAGGTGTACTACGGCGGCCAGCTAGTGGCCAGGCTGAGGCTGATGAGCCACACCCCCAACACCACCACCATAAACCTACCAACTGCAAACACCACCGCCGGGGCCGCGCCGGCCACCGCCCCTACGGAGGCGCAACAGATCACCGTCACCATGACTCAGACAGTCACCAGAACAGTTACCACGACCACTACGCGCACGATAACTTCAACAACTACGTTGATCCGGACTTTAAGAGAGACGACAACGGCGACGTACGTAGTCACGAAGACAGCCACCACCACAGTCTTAGTTGAAAAGCCCTACCTACACCCCATCACATACGTCGTAATAGCCGCGGCGGTGGCGGCGGCAGTTTTGGCGGCCTACCTAACACGCAGTAGACCTACGGCACACTCCAGAGAAGCCAAGCCCTAAACAAAAACCAGACCTTTTTCAACAAATACAGCTCACCACCCCCACCGAGGCGGAGCGGAAAACAAGGAAAAAGAGGAGAAGTCGACTTCACGTTCCTTAGATTTAAAAATGACTTCTCTGTCGCAATGCGCCGAGGGCTCACGTGTAAGTTTTTATTCGCGTCTCTATACGATTTCGTGGAACTGCTCTTCGGCGATCTCTACAAGCTTAGGGTCAACGAGGCAACGAAGGGCGGGGCGAAGGTGGTCGTGGTGGGGCCGCCCTGCGCTGGGAAGACCACCTTCATTAAGCAGTTTCTTGAGCCTCGCGGCATTGAGACGGCTGAAGAGACCGTGGGCTTGGCGCCTGGGGCGGAGGAGGCGCGGGAGGAGGGTTTGCTTCAGCGGCTCCGCAGGCGTGTACTGGGCAGAGACGTGCGGGGCGATAAGGTGAAGGAGGAGCTGGACGGCATAGGAGACGCCGACTTTCTCAAGGCCTTTGACAAACTCCCACAGGATTTCGTGGAGCATCTGAAGAAGAAGTACGTCGGGTGGTCTCTCTACCTCTTCTACATCCAGCCCGACGCGGAGTACGAAGAGGCGAAGAGGCTGCGCGCAGTCATGGAGGAGGTGGGGGTTGAGTTTAAGTGGTTCGGCCTTTCCTACCTGCTGCCCGGCCTCGCCAAGGCGCTGGCCGAGAAGGGGGAGGACTACGTGAGGCGTCAGCTAAAGCTCTACAAGGAGCTGGCGGAGGAGCTAGACATAGCCGAAGGCCGCCTCCGCAAGGCGGCGGAATCCGCCTTGGAGAGCCTCCTCGGCCAAGTGAAGGAGGTGGTTGAGCGGCTTATAGACGCCGCGGCGCCTGGGGCCGGGGCGGCCGCCTCGATACTCACAGAGGTGTTGACCGCACTTCTCTTTTCTAGAGGGGGTCGAAACGAATTTATCAAGCTCGTGGCGAGGCTGGGGGAGCTGGACGAGACGCTGAGGTGTATCTTGGCGGCGCGTCTCGCCCTGGCGCTTGGCTTAGATAGAGGGGCTGTGGAGAAGGCGTTGGCAACCTTGGCTGGGGCAGATGTGCAGAAGCTCGCCGAGGACGTTAAGGCTCTTAAGGACGAGGTGGAGAGACTTTGGATCAAGGTGAAGAGCGTCAAGAGGGGCGTCCTTTTTCTGGTGGATGTGGAGATGGGTGGCCTCTACGAGAACTTCGTGGTGCCTAACGAAAAGCCCTATGTGGATCTCCAGGTGGGTCTCTTCCCCCTTGTGGCCGGGGGCCGCTTCGAGGAGGAGGCGAGGCGTGTTATGGAAAAGCTGGAGAGGGATGGGGTGGCCGTTTTGGTGGGGCCCAAGGGGATTGGGAAATCCACTCTAGCCGCCTATGTGGTGTGGAAGATGCTCAGCGGCGGCGGGGTGGAGGCGGCCATACGCGTGGAGAAGTCGGCGAAGGAGCTTACGTTGAAAAGGACGTTGGGTTTCGTCGAGAGAAAGACGGTAGTGCTGTACGACCCCTCGCCGCTGGAGGTGTACTACAAGCATAAATACATGGATGAGACAGAGAGGCCGGAGGAGGTGATAGAGACCTTTGAGGAACTTGCAGACTTCCTGCAGAGTGGAGGGGGCGGGGTTAGACTGTTGGTGGTTCTGCCAACCGACCTCTATGAGGTTGTGGAGGACAAGGTGTTTGAGTCGTTTAAAGATGAGGAGTTGAAGAAGGCGTTTAAAAACGCGGTGCTAAAGATTGCACTGAACGGTGCGGAGTTTCTTCACTCGGTGATAAAGACGTACTCCTCATGCGAGGGCGACTACAGCAAGCTGGCGGAGGAAATAGCGCAGTTCAACGGCGGGTATACGCTGGTGGCTAAATACGCCGGTCTCTGGCTGAGGGACAACGGGTGTAAGGTGGAGAGTGTGGAGAGAGCTGTGGAGGAGGCGAAGTCTCAGCCGAAGCTTTTTCTCGCCCACTACATCTGGCACGTGTTGCTTCGTGGCAGCGGCAACTTGGCTAGAAAGGCCGCTGTGCCGCTTCTGCTTCACGCCTACTTCGGCCCGGTGCCGGTCGGCATGACGTACATCACAAAGGCGGTAAAAAACGGAGTCTGGCACTTCTTAAAGCCGGAGGAGCTGGAAGGCTTCAGTCTGGAATCTCTGAGAGAAGACGAGCTGGAGCCCATAGCCAAATGGCTCGCCCAGCGGCACGAAGACCTCGTGGAGGAGACGCTGAGAGACCTAGCCGGCCTAAACGGCGAAGAGGCGAGGAAGCCCTACAGAGAGACCTTACGCTACTTGATAGAGGCGCTGGACTGGGCCCGCGGCGAGGTGCTTAAAGAAGGCGACAAAATCCTCGCCGAACTCGGCGTCCCCAAGGAGCACCGGGTTATGTGGATGTCTCTGCTGTTCTTTGTGAACAGGAGGCTTGCCGCTGTTTTCAAAAGCGGTGGTTGTTGGCAGAGGGTGGCCTTTATCGCTGGCCACGCGCTGGCTAGATATCCCAAGTTGCCTACGACGAAGCCGCCGGGGGACACCGCAGAGGTTTTGGGTGACGCCTTGAAGTCCTGCGCCGTGGACGACTACTTGACGATAGACGGCGAGATACCGTGGCTTTCAGCATACGTAGTTTGGTTCCCGTACTTTGTTGAGGCGCAGTACGCCAGAGATCTTCCACAGATTCGGAGGATAAGAGAAAGGCTAGGCGTCCTCCCCAACCTCGTGGACGCTGACATCATGGAAATCGTGAAGAAAACGGTTGAGGGGCTGTTGGCGAGATGGAGAAGAGAAGACGTCGCATCGACCGAGATTCTCTACGCCTTGGGTCTTACCGCGTTAGCCGCCGGGGCTGAGGTGGATGAGAAAACGGCCGATCTGCTACTCCGCACGGCGACCACCGCGGTGCAAAAGGTGACTTATACAGCGGCTGTGTTGCCAGTATTGGCGGCGTTGCGTCTTCTGGGCGAAAAGGCGCCGCATAGATACGTCGTTGCGCTGGCCGCCGCCTCAGAGCTACGTCAGTGGCGTCCAGAAACCGCACAGTATATCTACAACGCGCTACAACAACTCAAAGACCGTCTGCGGGAGATGAGTCATGTATGGTCTCTGGTGGAGGCTGTCGACGCCTATTCAAACCTGCTGAGAAAACACTCGATACACATCGAGGATCGCTGGGAGGAGGCCTTTGAAGATATGTGTAGTCTGTACGGCGAAGTCAAAAAGCGCGTTGCCGAGGCGCCCGATGGCGACTCCTTGGCACAACATCTCCTCGAAACGGCGGCTAGGGCAAGCGTGGTAGCCGTAGCGCTGGGTAGCGACGTCTTGGCGCCGCATGTGCAGGAGCGTTGCGGCTTAAGCGACTTTGTGAAGGAGGCCGAAGCCGTGAGAGAGACGCTGAACGATGTAATGGCCCATCCAGAAAAGTTGAAAACCGTGGAAAACAACGAGGACTTAGCCGAGTGGGTAAGAACACGGAGCATCAAAGGCGACGCTCGGAAAGCATTCGAGGATTTAAGGACTTGGTTCACTGGTGAGATAGCCCTCTACAAGTTGCACCACGCCCTCAACAAGAGAGGAGACCTAGACCAGGAGAAGCTAAAACAAGCCGCAAAGGAGTTCGAAGACGCGGCAGAGATAGCCTCTTCCACCAGCGGACATCTTGTTGTAAGCCAAGGTGAAGAAAAACTGTTCAAAGATCTGGAACAGTGGATAAACTACCTAAAGTTCAGCTATTGGGCTCTTAGGGCTTACATCCTCGCCGCAGAAAGCTGTGAGGAATTCCTCAGGTCGGCAGAGGGTCTCCAGACGCCCGAGACAACGAAGAGCTTCCCGAAGCTGTGGAAGGAGGCAAGTGAGAACATTATATCCACTGCTGAGTATTTAGCAACGACGGCCAACATATTCGGTGGGTATCTGGTCTGTCTCGCGGCCTCCGGCAAGAAGCAGGAAGTAGAGAAGTTGTTGAAGGAGTGGCGGTGGTTGCTGTACTACAGCCCGGAGATATCCATTGTTACTCGGCTTGTGCTTAAACTTTTCGGCGTGGGGGAGGGAGCGAAACTGTATGAAATCGTGTACGTGTTTGAGCCAGGGCTTTCGCCGGAGTTTCGACCAGCTTTATGGTTGCTGGCTGGTCGCCTGCAGAGAGACAGAGCCCTTGAAGAATGCGCCAAATTTATCCCGCCGTGGGATGAGGCGCTAGACGCTGTTGCCTACTCTGTGAAATTCAAGTCCGAACTCTGCGTTGACGCCGTGGCGTCCGCCGCAGGCAATCGAGTAGCCGCCGAGAGATTGAAATCGGTTATAGAGAAAGTAGTGCCTGAGGCGCGTCTCTTGCTGGATAAGGTGGACTGGAGGACCCTAGTGGAAGTCCTGGCACCTAGATACTTTCCAGCACATCTCGCCTTCATGTTGCTGGCGGCTGTGGAGGGTAGGGCCGACGCAGTTAGGCTACACGGCCTGTGGGGTTCCGCGGGGCTTAAGACGCCCCTACTTCGGCGGCTTTTCCGCGCTGTCTACGAGAACTGCGGCGACTTAAACAGCGAGGAGTGCAGGATGGCTCTGTTGAAGCTGTACTACCTCCACTCCTAGCGGCGTTTCAGCCTGCACATCACCGCGGCTTTTCACGACGAGCCTCTGCCAACTCATATGCGGTAGACGGCAGTCGGCTTGGCGTCGGGTCTGCCAAAGATCTGCTGAACACTGTTTTGGAACTCCACTTTGCGACTTACAAGACCCTCCTCTAGACGCTTCCCGGCTCCTCTAACGCATCCGCCTCTCTTGTCTCCCAGCTTCTCACGGCATGTTCCTCCAGCTCAACTACGGCTTTCTCAGCGTCGCGGTTTATAAACGCAGCCCCTCTCCCGCCTCCACCGAGTCCCAGAGCCCACAGAGAACGCCCCAGCCACACCGCCCCCCCAACGCCATGTAAACCATGCAGAGCCAGAAGAATTAAGCCCAGCCTCCCTAATCGGACGTTGCCGAGAACAAGACGCATAGTAAGAACCACTAGCCGGCAGGCGGCGAACGGCGCGCTAAAACCAAGCTACAAAGGATACAGATCAAAGAGACGGGATTACACGTCGGTATTTTGCCCAGAAATACAATTTCTATCGAGGTATTGTTACCTCTTATTATTTCTATTTATTTCTATTAGTTTCTTTATTATTTTTTCTTTTATTTCATTTACCTTTTCTTCCGGTATGAAGAAGTGTAAAATAGCGTAGAACTGTGCCGTATGGTGCTTCTCCCTCAGCTTTATATGAAGTAGTTCGTGAAGTAGCAGATACTCAATAACGTCCTCACCCAAATCCAGCAGATCTCGGTTTATGTAGATAATTTTCGACCTCAAATCCACAAAAGCCGTCCTTGTGCTGTACCGCCTTATCTTTACCTTAACTTCCTCCTTTACTCCAAGGATTAGTTTATATCTCGTAAGAAAACGATTAACGATTTCTTCGTAATTCATACACCACCTCTGACTCTATATAATCCGCAAGCGCATGCGCTATTTGTTGGACTTCACCCTCTTTCATACTTAGAATCTTGAAAAGATCTTTCAAAAGAGCCGTTCGCAACTCCTTCCTATCCTGCTCATAAAAAGTCGACACAGGCACTGACACGTATCTATTTACAATTTTCTGTAAGACTTGTTCAGTATTTACCAACTTTTCTACATGTGTCTTGTATTGCCTATATATAAATTCCTTAACGTCATACACAAGCCTCTCCGGCAAGCTCTTCTCTCTTCTCTCCCTTTCATACCTAGCCAACTCGCTAAGCAATTCTTTAAGTCTGTTAATCATGGCTCGACTCACCGTTCTGCTACTCCGCCACTCCTCCTCAAGATCCTTCAACCTCTCGTAAATAATCCTATACACAGGATTAAACAGCTTGTCTCTTAACGAACCTTTAAGAGCAAGAAGCACTTCCCCAGCGGCATATACCTCCTTAAGACTGTGCGAAAAATCTCTAATCATCTCTATGCGACGTAGAAGTTCATCAAAAATGCTAGGCTCCAACGTAAACTCAGCAACAACCCCTATCTCCGGTATAATTGTCTTCTCGTGGATAAGATTTATGAGGTCACTCCAGAAGCCATTAGGTAATCTAAGCCCCTTTACATGATACATGATCCCCATATAGAGCTTAAGCAAAATCGCTATGTCGGCACGGACTTTTTCCTTCTCCGGATAGGCGCCAAGAGCTCTATATAGACTAAAAGCCCTCCTCATATCGCTGACCAGTCTCGAAACATTCACGTCTGAATCAAAACCCATTGCCAGCAACAACGCGGCTTGCCTCAGCTCCTCGTAAACATCCTCATCAGATAAACGACTCACGAGACTATCTATGTCAATTTTAACCTCATGAACGCCGATTTTCACGCCGCTCAGCAGTCGTCGCTTTATGTCTTTAATAAGTGCATCAAGTTGCCTAAGCGCCTCAGCTACACGATTTATACTCGTCTCAAACAAATCGCTCAACATTTCATTATCAAGCAACTCGTACCTAGCCAAAGCCTCTTTAACATGCTCCAGGAGACCGACGAAATCTATTACCAAGCCAAACTGCTTCTCGACATCTCCACTTCTATACGGCCTATTTACTCTCGCTATGGCTTGAAGAAGACGGTGCTCAAAAAGCGGTTTATCGAGATACATCACCTTAAGCCTCGGAAAGTCGAAACCGGTAATCAACATGTCGGTCACAATAAGTATACGCGGGTCTTCGCCGTCTTTAAACCTCTCCTGAATACGCCGATTAGCTTCGTCCCAAGCTCTAAGACCCTCAGGGCCTCTCCACCTCTTAAGCATCTCCTCCATATAGCTCTGAATCTCCTCAGGGTCGTTGTTAGTATACGTCATAACCACCTCACTCCACTTCTTCGCCTCCTCCCCAAACCGCCTACTCAAAGCCTCATCAAGCGCCCTCTTCATCCTTACACAAGCTAAACGACTCGCAGTAACCACAATAGCTTTAAACCTAAAAGCCTCGGTGTCCTCATAAATCCTCTCGGCGATGTACTCGGCAATTCTCCTCAACCTCTCCGGATTTTCCAAGAAAACCTTAATCCTATTAAGCCGGTGCCTAATCTCCTCCACGGTAACAATCTCCTCCTCAACTGCGTCGTCCAGACTGCTCACCTCTCCAACATTCTGAACCCACCTCTCCAGCAACTCCTTAATCTCTCTCTCAGAAACGTTAATCCGCAGATCACCAATCTCTTGAACAACTTGATACCTCAGCGGCACCGTGTAGCCATCCTTGATGGAATCCGCTATGAAGTACTTATCCAGATAAAGCTCCTCCTGCGGATAGGAGAAGTACTCAAACGTATTACGCTCATAATGCATAACAGGAGTCCCAGTAAACGCAAACTTCACCGCGTTGGGGAATAACCTATTAAGCGTAGCCCCCAACACCCCATAAACACTCCTATGAGCCTCGTCCAGCAATATAAGCACCTCCTTCTTCTTTATGGGCTTCACATCCTTAAACTCGTCAGGCCTAAACTTCTGAACCAATACTATGTAAACACCCCTCCCAGTCGCCTGACCGTTTGCCTCACGCTCCGCAATATCCCTCAAAATAGATTTCAATTTGTCAATCGATTCCACAGGCTTTACATACTCCTGGAAATATGGCGCATATA
>Ga0209740_1000259_pt1 | contig 9455 bp, 9 predicted proteins | sample ConCONMetagenome_FD_184733 | JGI IMG/M metagenome (GOLD analysis project Ga0209740, IMG submission 184733) | Hot spring microbial streamer communities from Conch Spring, Yellowstone National Park, USA - CON_C (SPAdes) (version 3) | ecosystem: Environmental > Aquatic > Thermal springs > Hot...
TTGGTTCTCCTTGAGGGTGGCATAGTGGATGGGGAAAGTTCTTATAACCCTCTGCCGATAATAGGCGGGAAAACCATAGGGAGCAAAACCGTAAGGAAGATCTTTGAGGAGATAAGGAAGGATAAGGATATTAAGGGGGTTGTAATAAGGGTGAATTCGCCGGGTGGAAGTGGCCTCGCATCAGACATAATGGCCAGGGAAATAGCATTAACGGATAAGGAAAAACCCGTTGTCGTATCAATGGGAAGGGTTGCGGCATCCGGAGGTTATTATATTTCCGCCCCCGCAAGGAAGATATTCGTTGATGAGAGGACAGTAACCGGTTCCATAGGGGTATTTGGTTTAAAGTTCGTCCTGGGTGGTTTCTATTCAAAGCTGGGTATGAGGAGGGATGTGGTGAAGCTTTATCCACATTCCGACGCATTTTCACCTTGGAGGGAGATGGATTCCTTGGAGCTTAAAAGGGCTCAAGAAATGGTGGATTACTTCTATTGGAGGTTCGTAAGGCACGTGGCAAAGGGTAGGAAAATGTCGGAAGATTCCGTACATTCTTTGGCTCAGGGTAGGGTTTGGAGTGGTGTTGATGCGGTTAAAATTGGGCTCGCGGACGAATTCGGTGGTCTCCTTGATGCCATAGATTTCGTTAAGAACATTGCAAAACTTGAGGATTACGAGATCGTGGTATATCCGAAGGAGAAAGGGGTTTTGGAAAACCTGAAGGATCTGTTTAGATCTAGCCAGGTTGATTTTGAAGGCGTTAAGGTTCTTTACAGGTTAGAATATGACATAGACTTGAACTTCTGAAATGAGGGACTTGGATTTTTCCGAAGGGGAGTTTGGTGGAATATTTATCATTGGGGGTCCCTACGCCTTTGTTTATCTCGTTGAGGATGTTCTTATAGACACCGGAACGGGATTTTGGGGAAAGAAGATAAGCGAATATCTAAAGGAGAAGGGGATAAGGTTGAGGATGCTTCTATTAACGCATTCGCATTACGACCACCTTGGTGGGCTTCCCTACATTTTAAAGTCCCAAAGCCCACAGATCTTCGCCCATCCATACCTTGAAAAGGTACTTTCAAGCGAAAAGGCTCTAACTTTGATAAATGAGCTGAATAAGAAGGAGATGGAACTTTTAAATTTTTCCGATGAAAGCTACAAATTTGAACCCTTTGAATTTTTACCCCTTGAAGATGGTCAGATGATAGATCTAAAACATCACACAATAACGGTTTATTACACCCCTGGGCACACAAGGGATTCCGTCACCTTCTTAATAGAACCCGAAAGGATAGCAATAGTCGGAGAATCCACGGGGGTTCCGAATTACAAAAACACCTTCATACTTCCCCAATTCTTATCAAGCTATTCCGATTACATTAAAAGCCTCCTATTTATCTCAGATTTAGAGATAGATGCCCTTGGTCTTCCCCATGAAATGTTGATATTTGGTAGGGAAAATGTGAGGGAGTATTTGAGAAACTCTTACGAAACTACCCTTTGGTATGCGGAATTTCTGAGGGGACTTATTGATAAATTTGGGGATGATTGGGAGAGGATAAAGGAGGTTATCTTTGAGGAAATTTACAGAAAGCACGAGCTCAGGCAACCCTTACATGCCTTCCTTACAAATTTACAGGCGCAAATATCCGCCCTTAAAAGGGAATGAAGAAGGTTTTGATAACCGGTGCGAGCGGTTTCATGGGTTCCCATACCGTAGAATCCGCCCTTGATTGGGGATATTCCGTTAGGGTGTTCCTGAGGTATAACTCTACGGGTTATGTTGGGAACTTGAGGTTTTTGGGCGAAAAACTGAAGGATATTGAGATATTTTGGGGAGATATTAGGGACTATACATCGGTTTTGAGGGCGGTCAAGGGGGTGGATTATGTAATACACCTTGCTGCTCAGATCTCCGTCCCATATTCCTTCCAAAACCCCATAGATTTTGCCATGAACAACGTGGTTGGAACTACGAACATATTGAAGGCGAGCGTTGAATGCGGAATATCAAAGTTCGTTTATACTTCAACGAGCGAAATCTTTGGGGGAAGCGATGAACCACTAAATGAGGATTCCTTAAGGATCCCGAAATCCCCATACTCCGCATCAAAGGTCGGCGCGGATGCCATGGTCAAAAGCTTCTTTTACACATACGATCTAAACACCTTAATATTAAGACCCTTTAACACTTTCGGACCTAGGCAATCTATCAGGGCGCTGATACCTTGGATAATATATCAAGGACTAAGGTCGGAAAAGGTTAAGCTTGGAAACTTGGAGCCTAAAAGGGACTTTACTTACGTTAAGGATACAGTGGAGGGGATCCTTTTGGCGCTTGAAAAGGAGACGGAGGGAGGGGATGAGATAAACCTTGGAACTGGGAAAAGTTTTTCCGTGATGGAGGTGGTGGAGGTGGTATCAAAGGTTTTGGGGAAGAATTTGAATGTTGAGGTGGAAGAAAAATTCAAACGTCCAAAAAAGGCGGAGGTTTTTAACCTAATAGCGGATAATTCAAAGGCCAAAAGGGTTTTGGGTTGGGAACCCAAGTGGTCCTTTGAGGAGGGCGTGAGGGAAACCGTGGAATACGTAAGGTCTTTGGGGGATATAAGCTGGGAGGGGTGGGTATAACTGAGGCTGTTCTAAAAAATCCCTCATCGGGACGTCCCTCCAATTTTTCACCCTATCCCACACCCCTTCCACCAATATAGGCTTCAATAGGGAAAAGGAAGGCTACCCTTTTGAATCAATGTATTTGGTCAGCGACTTAGGAAATAGCTTTCTTATTCTCTGGTATATTTGGGCATAAGGGTTTTTTGTTTTCTCTTTTTCCAAATCCCTTAGCATGTTGTATGCCACCCGGATGGCTGAAGATTGCTTACGCATCAGCTTTATGAGTTTTCCTTTGTCCTCCTTCTTCATTTCAAGCTTAAATTCGTGTGTCAATGGGTGTGTATGGGTATAACTTGACAAAGGGGGGGGAATTTCGGCATTATTGAGTGGTTTGGTTAACATAAGTTAAAAAGGAGGTGAAGCTATGGCGGAAATCAGGCTTGATGTTAAGATCAAACCCCTGGCGGATAGGGTAGTGGTAAAGAGGCTTGAGGAGGAAGAGGCTAAGACCCCTGCTGGCATCATAATCCCGGACACCGCCAAGGAGAAACCCCAAAAGGGGATCGTTGTGGCGGTTGGTCCGGGTAGGCTTGACGAGAAGGGAAATAGGATCCCCATGGAGGTGAAGGTGGGAGATAAGGTAATATTTGCTAAGTACGCGGGAAGCGAAGTTAAGATTGGAGGGGAAGAGTACCTGATAATGCGCGAGGACGATATACTCGCTGTGGTTGAGGAGTAAAAAGGAGGTGGAACATGGCGGCAAAGGATATTAAATATACCGATGAAGCTAGAAGGAGCATTCTAGCTGGAGTTGAAAAGCTTGCCAAGGCGGTTAAGGTAACGCTGGGACCTGCGGGAAGGAACGTAATACTTGAGAAGAAGTTCGGTATCCCCGTAATCACGAAGGATGGAGTTACCGTGGCGAAGGAGATAGATCTAAAGGATCCTTACGAGAACGTCGGTGCCCAGCTCGTTAGGGAAGTAGCTTCCAAGACCGCGGACGTCGCGGGAGACGGAACTACAACCGCAACCGTCCTAGCGGAAGCTATCTTCCGTGAGGGCCTTAAGATGATCGCCACCGGAGCCAATCCCGTTGAGGTGAAGAGGGGGATAGATAAGGCGGTGGAGGTCGTGGTTGAGGAGCTAAAGAAGCTCTCCAAGCAGGTAAGCGACACGAGGGAGATAGAACAGGTGGCAACCATATCCGCGAACAATGATCCCGAGATCGGTAAGAAGATAGCGGAGGCTATGGAGAAGGTGGGCAAGGACGGCGTTATCACCATAGAGGAGGGTAAATCCACGGAAACATATGTGGATGTTGTAAACGGTTATCAGTTTGATAGGGGTTATCTCTCCCCCTACTTCGTCACGAACCCCGACAAGATGGAGGCGGTTCTTGAAGAGCCTTACATCCTCATAACCGACAAGAAACTCTCCTCAATCAGGGAACTTTTGCCCGTCCTTGAAAGGGTCCTCCAAACCGGTAAGCCCTTGCTCATAATAGCGGAGGATGTTGAGGGAGAGGCGCTTGCCACCTTGGTTGTGAATAAGCTCAGGGGTGTCCTACAGGTTGCGGCGGTTAAGGCGCCCGGTTACGGTGAGAGAAGGAAGGAGATGCTTAGGGATATCGCCATCCTCACGGGTGGTGTTGTGATCTCCGAGGAAACCGGAATGAAGCTTGAGAACGCAAGGCTTGAGGACCTCGGTAGGGCAAAGAAGGTGATAGTAAATAAGGAGAATACCACAATAATCGAAGGGGCGGGAAGGAAGGAGGAGATAGAAGGAAGGATAAAGCAAATTAAGGAGCAGATCAAAGAAACCAAGAGCGATTACGACAGGGAGAAGCTCCAGGAGAGGTTGGCAAAACTCTCCGGAGGCGTTGCGGTAATATACGTGGGGGCGGCGACGGAAGCCGAGATGAAGGAGAAGAAGATGAGGATAGAGGATGCGGTACACGCTACCAAGGCGGCGGTTGAGGAAGGGATCGTTCCCGGTGGAGGAGTCGCTTACCTTAGGGTCATCCCCAAGCTTGAGGAGCTTGAAAATCAGGAGACTAACCCCGACAGGAAGCTCGGAATTAGGATCGTAAAGAGGGCTTTGCATGAACCCGCAAGGCTCATAGCGGAAAACGCCGGATATGAGGGCAACCTTATAGTTGAGGAGATAAAGAAGAGGGGAGGAAACATCGGGTTTGATGCCCTAAGGGGTCAGTTCGTGGATATGTTTGAGGCTGGGATAATTGACCCGACAAAGGTGGTCAGGACAGCCATACAAAACGCCGCATCCGTCGCGAGCTTGCTCCTCACCACCGAGGCTGTAGTCGTTGAGGTCAAGGAACCCAAGAAGAACAGCGGTCCCGGTCATTCCCACGACTTAGACGAGTTCTAAGAAAAAAATAACCTTAAAATCCACCGCCCCCGAAAAGGGGGCGGTTTTTTTATTTATAAACGGATATAGAATCTGCGTATCTATGAAAAGGCTATATTTTTTGCTTATTGCCTTAGCGGTGGTGGGATGTAGGAGGGGAATCTCGGATGAGGATGAGATAAGGGAGCTCCTTGAGAGGGATCCCCTATTTCAGGTAACTTCGACGTTTTCTGGAAAGCCTACCACGGGATCTTTCAGATCCACCATGGGTCCCCAGAACTGGTACAGGTACATCTTTCCCGACTCTGTTGTAAAAACTTACAATATAACCGTCGTCGGCGATTCCGCATTCGTACGCGCCCTTTGGACATTTAAGGGTCAGTTTAGAATAATAACTGGTATCTCCGGGGATACATTTACTTACTTTGTAAAACCCCTTTACGATAAAGCGGAAAGGAACGCGATATTTAAGAAGATAGGAAGGAGGTGGAGGCTCGTAAAGATATCGGGTGTAAAGTTTTCTCCGATAAGCGGTACCATTTCCTTCACCATAGATTCCGTCGTCATAAACGGCTCATCCTCGGGAAAGAAAACCTTTACGGATCCCCTAAACACCTTCCTTGATACCTCGCAGATAGTATATCGGGCAGGGGAGATGGTGGATGTAAAGGTTTATCTGAGGCCTATAAGCTCCGCCTACGGATACATACACTACTGGAACAACTCCTACCATAGGGATGCCATGGTGGTGGATACGGTATATATGGTTAGGGAATTCTCAATGCCATCAACTACAACGAGGAAAAACCTTATAGCCGATGTGATAATGAGGCCTTCCTTTGATACATCAAACGCCGAATACCTTTACGAAGCGTGGGGCTTTCCGTATGTGGTAAGGTAAGGATCCTTAAGGGGAAATTCCTAAAAAGGATTAACAGGTTTGTATGCGAGGTTGAAATTGGAGGTGAAGTTTTAAGGGCGCATTTAAACAATACGGGAAAGCTTTTGGATCTTTTGGTTGAGGGTAGGGTAGTTTTATTAACCCCTATAAACGGAGAGAAGCTGAAATTTAGGATCGTAGGCACGGATACGGGATCGGAATACTTCACATTAATTGATACGGGACTTCAAGAAAGAGCATTTCTTGAGGCGCAAAGGATGGGTTTAATACCCTTTTTGGAGGGTTTTAGACTTTTGAGAAGGAACCCAAAAGTTGAGGGTGAGGTTATAGATTTCCTATTTTGGAAGGATGGAATGGAAGTATTTGTGGAGCTAAAGAGCGCGGTATATTATTTCCCCGAAGATAAAAGCGGTAGATATCCGGATACAATAACCTTAAGGGGAAGAAAACAGATAGAAAATCTCGCAAAGCTGGGAGGTTGGGTTGTTTTTGTCGTTGGGCACCCTATGGCGGAAAAATTCAAACCCTCTTACGATGACCCGGAAATCCCCAAAATTTTAAGAAGATTAAAAGATAGGATCTTTGCGGTGAAGATGGGTTTAAATGGGAAAGGGGAGATCTTACTTTTGGATAACAACCTAAGGGTATGCTTAGATTAACTTAAGGAGCTTTTCGTGGAAGAAGGTTTCCCCCATAATTTCCGGATGGAAGGTCAAACCTATAACGTTCCCGCTTTTTACCCCCACCACTTCCCCATCCCTCAACTTTGCAACCACATCCACCTTTCCTACCCTCGTTATTCTTGGCGCCCTTATGAAAGCCCCCCTTATCAACGCTTTCTCCCCATCAAACTCAACGAATACGTCATCTTCAAAGCTTTCCCTCTGCCTACCGTAAGCGTTCCTTGAGACCGTTATGTCGAGCCTTTCTAAGGAAAACCCCGGAAATCCACCCTCAATTTCCTTTGCCAAAAGTATTATACCCGCGCAGGTTCCCAAAATCGGCTTTTTAAAATCCTTTAATGCTTCCCCAAGTTCGTATTTTGTTAAAATCCTCGCAAAATGCGTGCTTTCACCCCCGGGCAATATGAGGGCATCTATCCTTTCCAACTGGTCGGGATATTTCACGTGTAGGTAATCCACCCCTATTTGTAGGAGAATCTTTGCATGTTCCTCAAAATCCCCCTGCAAACCCAATATCCCCACCTTCATTAAGAGCCCGCGGGCGGACTCGAACCGCCGACCTCGTCCTTACCAAGGACGCGCTCTAACCGCCTGAGCTACGCGGGCGTGTCGTGTATTTTAAGGTGGAAATTTTTCCCTGTTAAGATACCCTCAAGGGTGACAAAACGGCCTTATAATATCCACCTACACCGCGGGGTGGAGCAGTCTGGCAGCTCGCCGGGCTCATAACCCGGAGGTCGCGGGTTCAAATCCCGCCCCCGCAATTTTTGAAACGTTCCTCTTTAAACCCTTGAGCTTAGCCCTCATAATCGGAGTCCCCGAGAAAGTTTCTTTAAACTTCTCTTCATCCATACTTAAGATATCAGTCGCATCAATTTCCTCAAAGACCTTTAATATTGGTAAAAGCTTGCTCTCCTCAGGTGCTTTCCTGTTCCAAGGACAAACCTCCTGACAGATATCGCATCCGAAGACCCAACCCTTCGTATCGATGGGTATATTATCACCCTTGTATTCTATCGTCCAATATGAGATACATTTCCTTGAATCTATTATCCTACCTTCAAGGATGGCACCCGTGGGGCAGGAATTTACGCATCTATTGCACCTTCCGCAAAAGTCGTATATAAAGGGTTGATCGGGTTTTAAATTTAGCGTGGTTAAAAATCCGCCTATCAGAAAATAGGAACCGAATTTCGGTGAAATGAGCATTGAGTTTTTTCCTATCCAACCTATACCCGCCAACCTACCCAAGCTCCTCTCCAAAACTGGTAAAGAATCCGAAAATACCCTATATTCACCCCCAAATTTTTCCTTACATTCCTTAACAAATTTCTCCAAAGCTTTCTTGAAAAATCTGTGATAATCCTTCCTCGTTGAATACCTCGCAAACTTCAACTTTCCAACCCTTTTTGAACCATAAGATAAAATAACCACTACGGCGCTCTTTGCCCCTTCAAGGAGAAGGTTGGGATTTAGGCGGGCATCCTTACCCCTTTCCATATATTCCATATCCGCATGATAACCCTTCTCAAGCCAGTTTAAAAATACCCTTTTATCTTCTTCAGGTGGAAAATTTTCAAGGGAGACTATTCCAACATCGTCAAACCCCATCTCCAAAAGCCTACGTTTTATCCAAGATTCCATCATCTTGAAAGGAGGGAATAAACGAAAGGATAGTTCGCCTTGTACTTTTTCGCTAAGTTTGAATATCTTAAGGCTTCATCGTAATTTTTCAATGAGTCTTCAACTAACTCCAAAAATGCGAGGGCATCGACGCTACCCACCCTTAAAGCCTTTATTCCCATCTCTTTTGCTCCTTCAAAGTTCCCCACCCTCAAATAATACGCCCCAACTATCAAAAGCGTCCTATCGTCAATGTGGCATTCACCTTTTAATTTTTCGTAAAATTTTTCAAGGCTATCTGGGTTTTTGTAAAGGAAGGAAAGGAGCTTTAAGTTCGCAAATCTTAAATCGCAAGGGTCAATTGAGAGGTAATAATTTATCTCTTTCAAGGCGAGTTCTGGGTCTCTGCGTAGAAGGCCCAGTATCTCGCTATAAGGATTGTCCCTCCTTAAGGAGAAGTTGGAGGATATGTCCTTTCGTAGGTAGAAATAGGAGACGGGGATAAGCATAAGGAAGAAGAGCAACCATAGGGGTATCTCGTAAAACTTTTTCCTACTTGCCAAAAACGCCGCAATTAAACCCAAGATCCAAACGAAGAGCTTTACAGTTATGGGTGAATCCAAAATTATGGGAATGAGGAAAAAAGCAAGGAATGTAAAGCTTCCCGACAAAAATCTGCCTATTTCCATACCGAAGAGGGTATAGTTCGTTAAAATTCCGAAAGCTTTATCCCCCTTATAATCCTCTATATCCTTCACCGTAAAGGCAAGGGAAACCCCAATTAATGTGGCGAATATAACCTCTTTTGGGTAAGCCAAAATAACTTTATCCTTTAGCCAAAGGGATGCGCCTATAAGTTGGCAGAATACCGAGATGCTACCCAAGGTAAAGGTTGAAAGTAGATATATCCTCTTCGTCCTTATGGGATCTACGGAGTATATCCAAGCCAAACCCAACGTTGCCAATCCTAAAATAAATGTATCAAAACCCAGTGAGAGAAATAAGGCGGAGGCTAAAACGAAAAGGATCCCCGCTATAACCTTTGCCTCGTATAAACTTAATCCACCTCCGTTTACGGATGTTCTCTTGCCATTTATCCTGTCTATCTCGTAATCATTTATGTCGTTTATGAGAACGCCGAAATGGTGGGAAAGGGAAAGCGCCAAAATCAAACCAAACAGGGCTATGTAATCAAATGGGTTTTTAAATGGGTGAGGCCATAGGTGCCCCCCCACCCTATAACCCAATACAAAACCAACAATTCCCAT
>Ga0209740_1000260_pt1 | contig 9446 bp, 8 predicted proteins | sample ConCONMetagenome_FD_184733 | JGI IMG/M metagenome (GOLD analysis project Ga0209740, IMG submission 184733) | Hot spring microbial streamer communities from Conch Spring, Yellowstone National Park, USA - CON_C (SPAdes) (version 3) | ecosystem: Environmental > Aquatic > Thermal springs > Hot...
GTACGCGAGGTATACATCGGGGGATAAAGCTTAAATACAAACAGACACGGAGACACGGCCGGGGTGGCCGAGCGGCCCAAGGCGCGGGACTGGAGATCCCGTCCCCGTCAAGGGGGCGTGGGTTCAAATCCCACCCCCGGCGCCTTCTCCCTCTTTACAAAATTTTCGTAAAGTTGCGCCGTAAACTTTCGGCGCACCGCGCGGTTCACTGCCATACTAACTGGTTTACGCCGCGGCTTACAACTTCTATAAATTACATACTAACCAGGCGCGCGACTAGTCCACAACCCGCACAAAGCGGATAATTAGGTGGAGGACGGCGTCGTCAAAGAACGGCGGATATAATTTTATTTGATGAGAAAGGATACTCTTCTCATCGTAAATTACACAATCTGTCTCTATATGTCTAAGGCTGACGGTTTGTCCATCGGGTAGCTTTAAGACGTACATGTAGTCTTTCAATACTACCGTGGCGGCCATGTATGTGAGGAGGACTCTCCGGGGCACGAGCAACGTAATTTCGCCATTGGGACATCTGCAATCCGCTGGAATTCCGCCCTCCCGCGAAGTTACGTACCACGACGCGCCGAGAACCAGCGACAGATCGACGGGGTCGTCGACGTAGGCCCACACCTTGGCGCCGCGGCAGAGGAACGCCGCCAAGGCCCTCAGCAAGCCGCGCCGGACGAGGTAGACAATTACCCTCCCGTTTGTCTTCACGTCTGGGTCTATCTCCTTGCGCTCGCTCCTCCACGTCAAGACGTCTATCAGGTCGCCCCACTTCTTAATGACTTCTGTCAGCTCCCCGGAGCGGCAGATGACCTCCGACCCGCCGGACTTCGTGACTACAACTTTGCCCGCGTTGACAAGGCGGCGTAGCGCCACATTAAAGTACACCCTCGCGGTGTTTCTGTCCTTGCCGAACCTCTCCATAAACTTCTTCCTGAGCGTCTCGCGGTCTACGCAATTGTCAATGAGGGTTTCCAAGAGTGTAACTGCCGTGTCAGCCGCCGACGGGGTTTCGCGAGTATTAATACCATCGGGGCTGTTTTTCGGAGCCATCAGAGTTCCCATAATAACTTTGAAAACCCAAGATACTTAACCTTTACGTTCTAAATTTCCGTAAGGGCGCTGTAAACACAACATTAAAGTGCCGTAAGAGGCCGTAAGAGAGCGACAAGCATAAGCCTAGGCGTGAGTGTACGAACTCATGCAAATCAAAACTCCAACCTGGATCAAGGCATTATCGGTTGCGGTGGCGCCGCTGGGCACCAAGCGCGTAAAGAAGCCAAGCGGCAAGGTCTACGAGTACGTCTACGTCAGGCTCAGCACAGAGGTCTGGCCCGAGGTCGCCGACGCGTATAAAGTCCGCCTCAAGATAGCGCCGCCCGATCTATCCGCGCCCCCGGTTGTCGTGCTGGCCCGGCGGTTTCAAGGTAGCGCGCGCTCTGTGGCGTTCGACGTTCCGCGCGAATACCAAAAATTGATTAGGGAATATGCCAACAACGGCGTAGTTGCGGTATTGGACGTGGAGGTTGTTGAAAAAGCGCCAGGGCCGCAATGACTACCGACAAGGTTGTCCCACCGGCCCCGGCGCCGGCCCCCCAGTGGAAAACTGATGCCGAATTAAAAACTTTATGCGAAAAGATAAGGAAAGAGGCGTCACTAACACCTCCTGCCGTTATCGACGCCTTGTGCGAAGGCGTACCGATGCGCCCGATCTGCACTAAGGCAGTATATGTTGAAAAGGTGCTTGAAATCGCCCGCATGCTTGGGCGGGCCCATCTCCTGAATTTCGACGCCGACTGCTGAGATGGCATGGCGGCGCTTTGCTCGGAGGCCGGGGCTAAGGTGTTTGTAGCCGGCTCCGCGGTAGTGCTCGTAAAGCAGGTCGGGGAGGTCAGAGGCCGCGTGAAGTACGAAGTAAAGGTCAAAAGGGCTGACGATTGTTCCGTCGTCGATTTGATCCCCGAAACTGTCAACTTGACCTCTAAGGAGGTGGCCATGCTGTTGAAGAGGGCGGGGCTGACCCCGGCTGAAATCGACGAATACGTCAAATGGGCGCGCCGCCTCGCGTCGGGGCCCGACAAGGACGAAGTCGCCGCGCTGTTTCGGAAGGTCGTTGAGGCCGCCAAGGCGGTCTTGTCCGGCCGCCTGGATTCTCCCTATCTTGACTTGCTTGTTCCTAAACGTGATAAAGAAACTCTCACTAACTGTAAGCCGTCGGAGTGCTGGAAGTCCGCCAACGCCGCGGCGGTTGTCCCTACCAAAATCGACGGGCGTTTCGGCATCCTCGACTTCGACTCGGAAGAGGCGCTAGAGGAAGCCGCGTCGCTAGGGTTCGACCCCCAGAGACACATGCACATTTTAGCGGGGCCTGCTGTTGACGCAGTCCTCACGCCCGAGGGCAGGTGGAGGACGCCGGACGGACGGGTGCTGGACGACGTCCCCCGCAAACTGCATGTTCCTGTTTTCATCCCGGAGGGCTGTAAGCGCAACCTCTCTGCCCCGGGCTTTGAGTTGAAGTGCTTAGGCGAAATCAACATCGCAGGGAGACACCCCTCCGGTGCCGAGTACGAGTTCGTAGACGGCGAGCTTTTGGAGGTTTTCTTTGAACGACTGAAAGAGTTCGCTGAGGATCTCGGCGGACGCGGCGAAATCACCTTGCCGAACTGCAGTACGACGCGGCGTGTCGATCTTGATAAGTTAACTGAATTGTTCCAGAGGATCTATTCGGCGGCGCAGGCCGCCGGGTACAGCAGGCACGACGCACTTTATGATCTCGGCATTTTGTGTAGGTTCGCTTGCATCCCTAAGGAGGACGTGGAGGAGGTCGCCAGGAGGGTTTACGGCACGGCAGGAGGCGAGTCGCAGACGCTATCCCAGAGACTCTCGCATATTGAACGAGCATATAGGGCGTCGAGAGACGGCGGGCCTAAGCTGAGACCGCCGCACCGGATATATGAGCGGTGGCGTCAAATCGACGAAGCCGCTACTGAAGAGATATTCCGGCTGATAGAGGTAGACACCGACCGCGAAATCGCCAGGGAGTGCATAAGCGAAAGTGAAAGCTCCGAGAGGAGCATCTGCATAAAGTACATCGTCGCCGAAGTTAAACGCGGTCAGTTCCGCGTAGTGGTTGAATCCATCCACTTCGTAAGAAGGAGAGACGGAGACGGCGAAGTAAAAGAAGATGTTGTTGTCAACAAAACTATTGTCTACCGCGGGCCGAGGCCTAAGAAAGTCTTTGACGTCGCCCGCGGCACGTGGTTCTACGAGGTTGAGGGATTCTACGGCACGAGCTTGGAGCAGGTGATAGAGAAGCTGAGGCGCCCAGGGGCCAACGTCGACGTGTACATAAACACTAGGTATATAGACAATATCGTCGCAATACTGAACAAAGCTGCTAAAGAGCAGAAGGTGGCGCTCACCGTCGGCCTCCTCCCCGCCGAGAGGGGGGCCGTTTTAGTTGACGATTACGGGATCCTCGACTTTGGTCCGTCGCTTGAGGAGGCCGTCGCCGACTTAGACAAGGCGCTGAGGTCGGTGGAGACGGCGTACCCCGAGGCCAACCGCGACGTTGCCCTGGCCACCGTCGGCTATGTCTTGGGCCTCAACGCCGCGCCTGTCTGGTGGCTCCACAAGCCCAACTCCGAAGTCCCACTGCCAATAATCTACGGGGCCTCTGGCCTAGGCAAATCGGAACTTATGCGCCGCGTCGTAGAGCCAGCCGTCATCGGCCTCGAGGCTAAGAAACGGATTTGGGAGCTGCGCATGAGGATCGCCGACGAGACGCTGTACGACTACCTCACCCCGGAGGTCCGCAAATTTGCAGAATACACCACTGTAGAGCAGTTACGTAATGATTTAGACACGAACACGCTTGTGTTAATACTAGACGAGCAGAAGCCTGGAGATCCCCGCAGTCCGCGGGCGTCTGCTAAGATATTCGGCAGATTCTGGCTTCAAGTGGCGACGGCGGAGTGGGGCCGCCGTCTTTCGCAACACGCCGCTAGGTACGGCGGCGGCTTCGGCTACAAGTTCTTTAGACTGAGGGCCTTCGCCGTAGTTACAAACTACTCCCCTGACGAGTGGAAAAAGGCGGGGCTGGCCGACGCAGTTAGTGCTGAGGGCGCCATAGACCGGAGAATTTTCGAAATCCCTTGGGAGGACGTGAAGCTGGACGGGTCGAAACTTAACCTAATCTATACGCCAAAGTACAGCGTGCTGAAGGTGTTGGAGGTCGCGATAAACCGGCACTTTGACGGGCTGATGGCGCAGAGCAAGTTCGCCGACTTTGTCATTGCCTTGTGGCGCAAGGTGGTTGAGGACTTCGAGCCAAAGCTCGGCAGGCTTGAAGGCATCAGGAGGATGATTGATGCTCTGGAGCGGCTGGCCCAGTACAACATGGAGAAGAACAAGCTCCGCGACCCCGACGCGGCCGCCAAGGAGACTCTGCGGCGCAACGCTTTGACGTACCTCCGTGAAGAGGCTAAGGTCATTGACCTAAGCCCCGCCAAGCTTGTCGCCAAGGTCGTGGAGTACGCCGCGGAGCTCGGTTTAGTCTTCAGGAAGCCGAGGTGGGCCGACGAAATAGACAAGGTGCGGGAAGACTTCTGCAGGGCGCTGGCTAAAGCTGTAGACGTCCCCGACTACGACTGCGGCGAGTTCATAAGTACGGAAGTAGAAGACTACGAAGATCCGGTGTCGGTGCCGCTGTTTAACCAAGTTGCGGACAGAGAACTCCGCGAGGCCCTATGGAAGATCTTCGTAAACTATGCGGCGAAGGGCTACACGCCTTCCGTCGTTGCTAAAAGCGTCTTGTGGCCGTACAATACTCGGTACTTGGGGAAGATACCTAGAACGCACGGGATATCAGGCTGGTACTACAAATTAACTTGGGGAGATTTCTTTGACGTCTTCGTCGGCAAACTGATAGAAGTTGAACATAATGAACCTGAGGAAAGTCCGGTGAGTAACGTGGGTAGCGTGGGTAATCCGCCGATGCGTTTGACAGATTTAGAAGAACAGGCGATAAATGTCGAAGCTGTTCCGCCGACTGGTATAGATATAAGTCAAGGGCAAAGCGAATTACCCACGTTACTCACGTTACCCACCAACCTCCCCCCTAGTGAAAAAACAAATTCATCAAATCTAGCACCTAGGCAAGAGCTTCAAAGTGCGGCTGAGGCGTCTGCCGAAGGCGCATCTAATCTGCAGACGCCAGATTCCGCTAATGCTTGCTTGGCGAATCCTATCTGCAAGAACAGGCTGATACTCTGTCTCTGGAAGCGGCTTAAGGTGCCTAAGGAGGAGAAGAAGGCGGCTATCGACGCCGAAATCGAGAGGCGCGGCGAACTCTTCGCCTACTGTCTCAAAGACGCGGTTGAATACGCCAGGCGGGAGGCGGAGCCATGAGGGCCGTAATATACCTCGGGGGTACTAGGTTCTGGGTGGGCGGTCGCGTGGAGCGGTTCGACCCCTACTTCTACGTTGTGTCGACGGGGAGGGTTCCAGACGCGGAGAGGACTGACCTTAACGCCCGGTGCTGGGACGGCGTGGGGTATAGGGAGTGCAGTGGGAGGGTGTACAGAGTGTACGCCGGCCACCCGGCTGAGGTTAGGAAGCTGAGGGAGGAGTACAGAAAGTACGGAAGGGTGGCGCAGGCGGGGATCCCGTTTGTGCTGCGTTTCGCGGTGGACTGGGGGAGGCCGCCGCTGGTCTTTGCCAGGTCTGAGGTGGAGCTGGCTTCGAGTATCAGGAGGCAGGAGGTGAAGCTCGCTGTGGTGGACGTGGAGGTGCACGGCTCCGAGGTTTTGTTCGGCTGGTCTCTCTCCGACGGCGAGGTGAAGATTTCGAGCGATATTGTCGACTTGTTCGCCGACCTGGAGGGCGTCGACTTCTTAATCGGCTACAACATATCGAAGTTCGACTACAAATACCTAGGCGCGTCGAAGCTGTACGAAGACATCGGGAGGTCGGTGGGCATCATCGACCTTTTCGACTTCGCCACCGGGGGCTGGAGGTCGTCGCTGGGCGTGGGGGAAGAAGCATATGCCCTCCACGAGGTGGTGCGGCAAATAGGCGCCCCGCTTGATATCAACATGGCTGAGTGGGTTAAGGCGAAGATGCGGCGGGGCCGCTTGACCGGCGCAGAGCTCAAGCGCTATTTGACCTGGGACGTCAAGGCGACGCTCCACCTGACGAAGGCGTGGCTCCCCACCTTGACGGCCGTCTCGTCGCTGACAGGGGCGCCGCTCCACCTCCTCTGGGTCTACGGCGCCTCCGGGTCGCCCGGCGGCCTGCACGAGGCCATGCTAGCGAGGCTGACCGTCCTCAACGGCTACATTCTTGAGGACAGAGTGAGGATGGAGCAAGGCTTCTCGGGGAGCAAAGTCGTCCTCCGCAAGGCGGGCCTCTTCAGGCGGGTGGCTGAATACGACTTTCACATGCTGTACCCCACCGCCTACTACGAGTTCGGCGCCGACCCTATCGAAGCCTACGAGTGCCAGAACGGCTTCAGGGGCGTGGGAAGGACGGTCTGCTTCAAGCAGGGAGACGCCTATGCCTACTTGGCGAAGGTGTACAAGGCCAGGGAGATCACGAAGAAGTCCGGCGACAAGGCCTTGGACCAGGCGGTTAAGATCATCGCGAATTCGGCGTACGGTGTCTTGGCTAAGCCATCGGGGTACGGCCTCAACGAGCACGTCTCTGCCGTGATATTCAACGAGACGAAGCTCCTGTTTGAGAGTTTTGTGGACAGGCTGAGGGGGATCTACGGCGACACCGACTCCGTCTACGTGCCGCTCTCCGGAGACCCCTACCCCGACGGCGAGGTCACTGCCATCGCGCAGGAGATCGCAAGGGGGCTGTGGGGCGGCAGGCTGCTGTATGAAGGTAGCCACTTCCGCCTCAAGCTGGAGGGGGTCTGGGACGTCTTCATCTACGAGAAGAAGAACTACCTGAAGTGGAGCGGCGAGAAGATCGAGGCCAAGGGGCAGGTGTTTAAGCCGAGCGGCCTCCCCGCGGGGTGGAAGTACGGCAACTGGCGGAGGCTTCTGGTGGAGTTCGCCGAAGGGAGGAGGTGCTGGCTGGAGGAGCTGAGGCGGCTTCCCCCCGAAGACGTCATGCTTGAGGAGTCTATGGACTTAGCCGACTTCTTCACGGCGTCGAAGGGGGAGGACTTGAAGGTAGTCGACTACAGGAAGAGGCTTCCCGTGCTAGCCAAGCTCTTTGCGGAGTCGGGAGGCTCCGTCTATTCACTGAAGAGGGGCGCCAGGGGGCTGATCGACGTCCGCTACCTGTTCCTTGCCCGCGGCGTGAAGCAAGCATCCTTGATAGTCTACGTCCAAGACAAGTTTGTGCGGGTCGACGTCGCTGGCGTCGAGCTTGTGAAGGACGAGAAGGGCAGGCCGGTGGAAGCCAGGATTGTGGGAACCTATACGCCCCTTAACGACGTAGAGGTTGTGTACCGCGCCGCGGAGGGCACCTACACCGCCTTGAAAAACGTATTCGGCAACTGCAGACAGGCGAGGTTGCTATGACCTTCGTTAGGGAGGCGCCCCTCAAGTACGTCGTTACCTTCCGCGTAGAGGCCGACAGCCGCGAGGCATTTGCGAAGGCCTTAGAGTACGTGGTGAGGCGACTGGAGATCGGCAAGGTTGTGTACGCCTGCGGCCCCGGCCCCAGCGTTTGCGTCTGCAAGACCAGAGTCGAGTGGGACGGCGAGCGGCTTACGATCAGGTCCTGCATGAAGCGCGCCGTGGACTCCGCCGCCAAGTTGCTTGTCGAGGCCTACGGCTGGTTCGGCGGTAAGACAATACGGCTGATTAAATACGAGGAATGACGGTACTATCGTGGTGTGACCTGCACAACGCACAACCAACTATATTATATTATTAGCCGTCGCCTATGAGGAGCTCCACCAGCCGCGAGAGCGGCACCGCGTAGCCGTGCTCCCGCTGTCTCGTGTAGGGGTTCGTGTACACGCTTACCTGAGTGCCTAAGAACTCCTTGGGCGCGCCGGGCACCAGGTCGCTCTTGGCGAAAACCACCGCGGCCACCCTGCCCTCCTCAAGCAGGCGCTTCAGCGCGGCGCGCGCCGCGGCGGCGTCTTCGCCGTCGAGGCCGCTGAGCTTCTCAAGCGCCCTCTCTAGGGCTTCGCGCTGCTCCTCGAAGCGGTTGCGCGGCTTTATGAACGCCAGCCCCGCAGCCTGCGGATTTTCGAGGAGGGCCCTCAGCGCCTTTACGCCGTCAGCTGGAGTCCCCAGCTCCTCAGCCGCAAAGCGGCGGGCCCGCTCCACAAGCGCCGCCTCGTCGCCGCGCGCCCCCGGGACGTCTCCGCGCACCTGCGCTTTGAGCTCCTCAAGCCACCTGCGCAGTAAATCTTCGCGTTTTGCTTGTACCCGGGCGTATTCCTCCCGCCACTCCGGATCTTCGTACCACTTGAACTCGCCCCACTTGATGCAGTATTTGCGTCCGCGGAGCGGCCACACGTAGGTGTGCGACGCAAACTGTGCGTCGAACATCGTCACTTGTTTGGCGTACACCGCCACCACGTCGCAGTCTGTCTCCACGCCGTATTCATGCTTCAGCTCCATGCGCGAGACGAGCATAAGGTGCTTGGCCTTCTCCCGGAAGTTCTTCAGCACGTCTGTGGCGCGGGGCGCCGCCACCGCGTACCCCCAGCGGCCTATGTTGCGTATTAGGATTTCAACCTTCTTCAGCAACCTGCCAGCTGTAGTCTGCCACTCCCAAGCAGTGACGAGGGCGCCTAGATCGTCGAGGATGATGTAGTCGTAGCGGTTGCGGGGCAGGTCGAGGTCGTACCACACCTTGAACCCCGCCCTCCTCAGCTCCACCGCTAGCGCGGCTAATATCCTGCTTTTGCCGACTCCTTGGTCTCCCACGATCAACAGCGGAAATATTGGGCCGCCGGACTCTGCGGCCTCCTTGACGCGCAACGTCAAGTAGCTGATCAAATCCGCGGCATTGGGCGGAGGCGGAGGCTCAGGCGGCTCGGGCGGGTTGAAGTACCTGCCCATATGTCTACTCCTCCACGTCTTTTTCAACCAACTGCCCCTCGACGCAGGCCGTCTTCACCCCCTTCTCAATCGCTTCGACGGCCCACTTTGCGATGTGCCTGCCGTCTGAGCAGTGGCACCGCTGTTGCCCCCGCTTTCTTCCGTACGCCGCGATTATGATGGCCCTGGCCGCCGCAAGCGCCGAGGCCACGACGTCTACGGGGCGGGGGTCGGACACGACAAACGACGTAACGATCTTCTGTATCTCCGTTGCGTCCAGCCTGCCGCAACCCACGTCTGCAACGGCCTTGTACAACAAAATCAACGTCGCAGACCTCATGTGGCGCATCTCTGCGGCTAGCAACAACACGCTCTTCCGGCTCTGCGCCAGCCTGCCCTCAAGCTCTTTGACCTGCTCCAGCA
>Ga0209740_1000263_pt1 | contig 9401 bp, 11 predicted proteins | sample ConCONMetagenome_FD_184733 | JGI IMG/M metagenome (GOLD analysis project Ga0209740, IMG submission 184733) | Hot spring microbial streamer communities from Conch Spring, Yellowstone National Park, USA - CON_C (SPAdes) (version 3) | ecosystem: Environmental > Aquatic > Thermal springs > Hot...
AGGTAGCCCTCCTCTTCCCTATCCTTGGAAAGGTTTTGCCAAGAGACCTTTCTCCTCTGAAGCCAGTGTTGGTGGAAGGGGTGTGGGATAGGGTGAGGAGTAGGTTAGTCCCTTTAGAGGCTGGAGAGGCGTCCCGATGAGGGATTTTCAGAACAGCCTCCCTCGCCCCGATGTTTGAAAGAATATTTCCAAGGCTAAAGTTCAACACCACAAAGCCCGTCCTTTGGTTTCACTGTGCCAGCGTGGGCGAATTCAACACCGCCAAACCCATCTTGAAACCGTTAAAAAAGGACTTTTTTATATTGCTCACCTACTTTTCTCCCAGGGCTAAGGAATTTCTAAAAACTCAAGAAGGTTTTTACGACGCAATGCACCCGCTACCTTTGGACAATCTCCTTTCTGTAAAACTCTTTGAAAGGCAGGTAAATCCATACGCCCTTTTGATTATGGAAAGGGAGCTTTGGTATTTCTTGCTGAAAGGAGTAAAGGCAAAGAAGGTTTTGCTCAACGCCTACGCAAAGGGTAGTTTTTGGGAAAGGGTACTTGCAAGGCAATTTGACCTGATCCTATGCAGGACGGAAAAAGACAGAGAGATCTTTGAGGGCTACGGGGTTAATGCAATAGCCTGCGGTAATCTAAAGGTAGTCTTGGAAAGGGAAGAGAAAAGGGTCTCCCTAACACTACGGGAGGGAAAGACAGTAGTGGCGGGTAGCTTCCATCCGCAGGAACTTCCCTTTTTGAAGGAGTTTTACGGAAGGCTTTTAGAGGAGATAGGTCAAGTCAATCTGGTGGTGGTGCCGAGGCATGTACCAAAGGTGGATGTGTTTGTGGAAGGGCTTAAGGAGTTCAATCCTTGTTTAAAGAGTGAAAACAGGAAAGACTGTCGGGTTATTGTGGTGGATAGCTTGGGTGAGCTTTTTTATCTTTATGCCCTTGGAGACTTAACCTTGGTAGGTGGCACCTTTGCGGAGGGTGTGGGAGGGCACAACCTCTTGGAACCTGCCTATTACAAAAAGTTTGTTCTGTTTGGTCCCTACACCCACAAGGTAAAGGATCTGGAAGAGTTTATCCTTTCAAAGAATTTGGGTTTCAGTGTGGCAAGTCCTCAGGAAGCGGTGGCGATAGCCAGGGAGATTTTGGAGGGAAGGCTTGCCTATCCAGACTTTAACCTGCAAGATTTTGCAAAGCATGTTAAAGAGTGCTACCTTTCAAACCTATATAAAATACTAAGCGATGCCCGATAGATGGATCCTTTACTCAGTTATCTTGCTTTTTTTGATGGGAGAGACCGCCATAATAAGCGTCAATGTGCTGTCTACTTTGAAGTTTGACGTTCAAACACTGAAAAGACCGGTCTTACAGCTTGTGGCCTTTTTTGCAGGACTTTTGCTTTCCTTTTACATTGCTAAAATTGATTACAAGAGGTTGTTTAAAGGAAAGCATGTATATCTTTTGGTGGGAGTTTCTTTGGTTTCCCTATTCCTTGTTCTTGTAAAAAAACTGATCTCCGGTAAGGCAGTAGAACGGTGGCTTTTTGGTGGCAGTGTGCAACCTTTGGAGTTTGCAAAGATAGCAATAATAATCTTTCTGTCATATTACATAGTTAGCAAGGGCTCTTTGAGAAGCATAAAGACCTTCTCTTGGGCTTTTTTTATAGTCCTCTTGCATGCCATTCTTTTAGCTTTACAGCCGGACAAAGGTGGTGCATTGTTTATACTTCTCCTTTCCTTTAGCCTTATGTATGTGGGTGGAATACCCTACCGGCTTTATATCCCCGCCATTGCCCTTGCGGGATTTTTTAGCTTCTATATACTAAGAGGGGGTTATGTGTACGAGAGGCTGTCTGCGTGGATTGACCCTTTTGCGGACGCGGAGGATACTGGCTATCAAATTATACAGTCCCTTTATGCCCTCGCTAAGGGTGGTCCCTTTGGGGTAGGCATAGGTAAAGGTATTCAAAAAATGGGTGCATTGCCCGGGGCAGACACAGACTATGTTATTTCCATCATCGGAGAAGAGATGGGCTTTTTGGGTGTGATGATGGTGGTTTTGCTCTATGCCCTGCTGGTAGGCAAGCTGTTTTACTATTCCGTTAAGGTGGATGAACCCTTCGGAAAGCTCCTGCTCTTTGGTATAGCCATGAACTTTTCCCTTGCCTTTCTGTGGAATTTGGCTATGGCATCCAACCTTTTGCCACCCAAAGGTATAGCCCTTCCCTTTGTTAGCTACGGAATTTCAAACCTTCTTGCATCTTTGATCATGATAGGCTTGGCTCAGTCTGTGATAAGGGTTGAGGCTGTTCTAAAAATCCCTCATCGGGACCGTCCCCCCAGCCTCTAAGGGAACTAACCCGTTAGAACGCCTCACCCTATCCCACACCCCTTCCACCAACACTGGCTTCAGAGGAGAAAGGTCCCTTGGTAAAACCCTTTCAAGGATAGGGAAGAGGAGGGATACCCTCAGAACTTGCCAAGCTACCTGCTTGGGATTCCTTCCATAGGCTCCCTCACATCCGCTTGGCTCACTCTGAAGGCTTTGTATGAGATTGGTTAATAGCTTCTTTGAATTCTCTACAATCCTTAGTTCGCTTTCTATGGCATTCCTCTTATATTCGTTGCTTTCCTTTTCTAAAAGTTCTCTAAGTTCCTTTTCTCTCTCCTCATACTTCTTTAGGGCAAACTCTAAATATGCTTTGTCCTTCAAAAGTTTCTCGTAGTTCTCAGGTATGTCTTCCTTAAATCCCAGTGCCCTTCTACCTATTACATAAGCACCAGCTATGTCCTTGTTTATGCTTAACTGCGGTGCATACTTTAGCATGCCTATGATTGATGTGTAGGCGAGATTTACCTCTATCACTTCCACTCCCTTTAACATTGCTACTCTTTTAAGCTTTCGCAAGAACTTTTTGGCGTTCCATTGGTGGAGTCTTTTTCTTAACTCAGCTTTTCCATCTCCACGCATTCCTTTTTTGAGTTTCTTTAGGTTTTCTATGGCTATGGCTTTACCTTTCTGGATGGCCAAATCCACTATCTGATGGGCTAATATCCACTCTTGGTGGTCTTTGCTGTTTTAGGAAAGTCCTAAAAGATTATGAAGGCTAATAGTCTGATAGCTTAGTAGTTCTCCAGTCTTTGAAACTTCAGCTATGGCTAAGTGGATGGGTGATGCATTGATGTCTATGGCTATTACTCCGTTCTCTTTGGTGTATTTCACTTCAGGCGTCGGGATTTCAAAGGATACGTTTCCATAAACTTCTCCATTCCTTAGCTTTAACTTCACGGTATAGGCAAAGTAATTTTGGGTTTGCCAGCTTTCTAAAAGCATAGCCATAAAGGTGAGCCACTTATCTTTGCTATTGCGAGAATTGCTTACGCATAAGCTTTATGAGTTTTTCTTTGTCTTCCTTTCTTAGTTCAAGCTTGAACTGTAGGCTAACAAACATCAGGGTTAGATTTTAGCCTTAAAATCCTTGTGTGTCAATGGGTTTGGATTTTTAGAACAACCTCCCAAAAAACTTGACAGCCTTTTGAACATTACTATATAATAAGAACAAAACTTATTAGGAGGTAGATGAAATGAAAAAGTTATTGCTACTTGGATTGGCAAGTATAGCTATATCTGCAGTATCTTGCCAGCAAAAGCCCCAGCCTGCTCAAGAGCAGCAGCAACAACCTGCTGGCGAAGAACAGCAACAACCTACCGGCGAACAACAACCTGCTGACGAACAACAACCTGCCGGCGAACAACAAGAGCAACAACCCGCTGGTGAACAGCAACAATAACCTGCTGGCGAAAAGAATTAAACATTAACACCTCCGGGGGCCTAGCCCCCTTTTTAAATTGGAGGAATGTGTATGTACGCCATTATAGAAACAGGCGGAAAGCAGTATATGGTAAGCCCTGGTGATAGGTTAAAGGTTGAAAAACTGAACTTAAATGAGGGAGAGCTTGTGGAGCTCAAGCCTGTTTTAGTAAGAAAGGAAAACGGCGAAGTTGTCCTTCAAAAAGGAAAGGTTATAGCGGAGGTTTTACGTTACGGAAAGCACAAGAAGGTTATCGTCTTTAAATTTAGGGCTAAGAAAAATTACAAGAGGTGGAGAGGGCATAGACAGCCCTACACGGAGATTATAATAAAAGAAATACAGGAGGTGTGAAAGATGGCGTCCAAGGCAAGTGGTGGTTCAACGAAAAACGGTAGAGATAGTCACTCGAAAAGGTTAGGTGTGAAGAGGTTTGACGGGCAGATAGTTCGCGCAGGAAATATATTGGTAAGGCAAAGGGGTACTAAGGTATATCCAGGCAAGAATGTAGGCATGGGCTCTGACTTTACCCTGTTTGCTTTGGTGGATGGCGTGGTAAAGTTTGAAACAAGAAGGAACAAAAAGTTCGTTAGCGTTATTCCAATAGCCTAAATCTTTTGGGCGGAGACGATATAGACTATACCGAACAGCCTTTTTTGTGTCTTTATCACTTTAAACCCGTTGGATTCAAGTTCCCTTTTTAGCTCTTCTTCACTCAAGCTATTTTCCAATGAGTGTATAAAAAATTCCCACTTATCCCTGCCAAAGAGTATGAGACCCAAAGGTTTTATGGGAAACTTCATAAGAAAAACCAAAAGGGGAGTAAGCCAAAACCTATTTATGTCAAGAATTGCCAGTCTTCCCTTAGGCTTTAAAACTCGCTGGGCTTCCTTCAAAAACTGATCCTTGCTGTAAAGATGCCTATATACCAAAGATAGGGTAATGGCGTCAAAAGATGAATTTTTAAAAGGCATGTTCTCCGCATCTGCGAGAAGAAAACTGCAATCGGGGCACTTTCTGCGCGCAACCTCTAACATACTTAAGGAAAGGTCAATGCCTACCCTTATGGCTTGAGGGTCCGCTTGCAAAAGCACCTCTCCTGTTCCCGTGCCCACATCCAAAAGGTTCTTTGCTCCTTCAACTTCTTTCAGCATGGTCCTCTGCCAATCTTTGATCCTTCGAAAGGTTATAAGGTTCAAAAAAGCGTCGTAATACTTGCTAACCGAAGAAAAAACGTCGGCGGTAATTTTCTTGTGTTTCATCATAGCACCTCCACTTCAATGTCTGAGTATGGCTCTCTTTGGTAAGCATCCACTCTGCTCTCCTGATACAGGACCATCAGACCCATAAGATAGGGAACCGGATTTCTGTTTGCCACAAAGTCCAAAAAGGAAAATCTTCTAATACCTTTCATTATTAGTTCTTCAATCTCCCTCAGGGCGTCTTCAAACTTGGATACATGTATGGGTATTTTTTTCCCTTTTTTCTTTACTTCCCTCTTGTAAGCCTGTAGCTTTCTTTTTATGGTTTTTACCTGTTCCTCCACAATTCCATTGGTGTCTGTTTGGTTGTCCTGCTGTGCTTGTTCTGTTGATTCCTCTTCAAACATTTGAACGATTTCTGCCAGGGTGTATTTTCTTTCCCTCCTCTTTTTGGGTTCTGGAAAGAGAACTTCCACTTGTTTTTTTAGCAGAAAGACCGCCGCAGAGAGTGCCCTCGCGGGAACCCTTAGGTCAAGAAGTTCCATTTTTCTTATTTCTTGGATATATAGGTTTGCAAGCTGGGCTATATCCACATTCCAAGGGTCCAACTTCCCTTCCTCCACCAACCGGTAGGCTATGGCAAAGGGATGCTCTTCTTCATACAGCATGGCATCCTTTCCTGTAGGTGGCTATCTTAAGGAGTTTATAGACCGTATCTTTTATATCCTTTCTATGCACGATCATGTCTATCATACCCTTTTCAAGCAAAAACTCTGCGGTTTGAAAACCCTCTGGAAGCTGTTGTTTTATGGTCTGTTCTATTACCCGAGGTCCCGCAAAGCCAATTAAAGCACCCGGCTCTGCCATGATAATATCTCCAAGGAAGGCAAAGCTGGCAGATACTCCACCCATGGTGGGATTTGTTAGCAGGGTTATGTAGGGTACTCTCTTTTCCTTCAAAAAGCCCACTCCGATGGAGGTCTTTGCCATCTGCATAAGGGAAAGTATGCCTTCCTGCATCCTTGCACCACCGGAGGTTATAACGGCAAAAAGAGGAATCTTTTGCTCTGCGCTTAGCATACATGCCCTGTAGAACCTTTCACCCACCACCGAGCCCATACTGCCACCTATAAAGTTAAAATCCATCGCGCAGAGGATTATCTCTATATCCTTTAGCTTTCCACGGGCGACTACGATAGCCTCCGTAAGGTTTGTTTCCTTTTGGGCTTGGCTGAGCCTTTCTTTGTATGGTTTGCTGTCTTTAAAGTTCAGCGGGTCCGTGGGAAGAATGTTTTCAAAGAGCACGGAATAATCGGTGAGTAGGGACTTGACCCTTTCCATTGAGCCCATGGGAAAGTGATAGTTGCACCTAGGACAAACATTTAGGTTCTCCTTTAGCTCTGGCACATAGAGTATGGACTTGCAGGAGGGACACTTAGTCCATAGTGTCTCTTTCTCTTGATCCTTTTTCCTAAACCTGTCTAAAAGGCCCATCTGCAAGAGTAAATTTTAAGGGAAGTTTGGGTTTATGATATATAGGATGGCTGTCTACCTTTTGATCATTCTTTCCCTTTTGATTTACTTTTTCAACATTGGTGCTTTTCAGGTTTGGCAACCCAACGAAGCCTTCTATGCGGACGCAAGCAGGCGTATGTTAGAGACAAAGAACTTTATAACGCCCATATACAACGGGGAGCTGAGGTTAGAAAAGCCTCCTTTGACCTATTGGTTGGTTAGCTTGGGCTTTTATATCTTTGGCGTCAATGAGTTTGCCCTGAGGTTCTTTCATGCCCTTTTGGGACTTGGCACTGGGCTTTTGTCTGGAATTTTGGCGTGGCTTTTAACAAAAAACCTTAAAACTGCCCTGCTTTCCTTTCTTGTTGTGGTTCTCTCTTTGCAATTTTTTGCCAACGCCCATTATGCATCTCCGGAGGTGCCTTTAGCCTTTTTCATTGCCCTTACTCTGACCCTCTGGTATGGCTATTACATAACAAAAAACACAGCACTTTTGGTTTTTGCTTTTCTCTCTTCTTCCCTTGGCATGCTGGTAAAAGGTCCAGTAGCCTTTGTGATGCCAGCCTTGATTATTTTTATTTTCCTTCTTTTGGAGGACAGGAAGGAAATTCTGAACAAAAAGTATTATCTTTTAACGCCCTTTGCACTACTTTTGGGTCTTTGGTGGCACATATACCAAACTTTGGTTAACGGAAGCTACTTTTTGAACGTCTTTTTTTCAGAAAACTTTAAAAGAATTTATGTAGGAAAAGAACCTATATATTTTTATCTTTTGGATACACTAATCAGCTTTTTACCCTACTCTGTGTTGTTCTTTCCTGCCTTGATTTGGGCTTTTTTAAGAAAGGAACTGAGGTTTGCGGTTGTTTGGACCCTTTCTTTTTTCCTGGTCTTTAGCCTGATAAAGCAAAAAATTCCTGTTTATGTAATGCCTGCCTATACTGCCATGGCAATAATTACCGCCCACTTTTTGATGGAAGGTCCCTGGGAAAGGTTAAAAAGGTTTTGGGCGGTCTTTGTGTGCTCCCTCTTTTCATCGGTGATCCTTTTGGGTGTATTTTACTTTGACCTTGCCAAGGGTTGGGCTTTGCTCTCTTTGGTGCCTCCTTTGGCACTACTCTTTGAAAGAAAGCTTGCACCTTTGTTTGGTGCGGTAGCCTTTTACCTCTTCCTTTTGGGGGCTGTCCTTCCTTACTTAGAAGGGCACAGGCACTACAGAGAGCTGGGAAGTTTTATAATGGAACTGGACCCAAAGGGCGAACTGAAAACCTATCAAGTGGGACACTTTAACCATAATCTACCTTTTTATGCAAAGAGGAAGATCATAAGGGATCAAGCGCCCGAGAAAGGTTCAATAGTGATCTTTGAGCTTGGTTCTTTTGACCGCTGTGTGCCTTTGAAGACCTTTGAACTGTATAAAGGCTCCGAATCAAGGCTCTTTAAGTTTATGTTGGACACGAAAAGAAAGAAGAACTTCTCTCAGTTTGGCGTTTGCTTATATTTTTAGGGTTGAATGAAGGACAAGTGGAAAGCTATTGCCAGCCTTTTGGAGAAGGAAACGGGCATAATAGTGGAACCCTCTTATGAGGGCTGGGGGGCAGGCTATGACCCTGTTTATGTTCCACTCTTGGAGATGTGGGCAAGGGGAGAGCTTGAGGAGATCCCTCCCATTGCAAAGGTGCCAAAGGGTGTAGTCTTTAATGTGTTAGAGCTTTCAAAGAAGAGTGAAGATTATGCCATAAACTCAGTAAGGCACGAAATATACTATCTTTTACACACGGACCTCTTTTTGTGGAGGCTGGGGCAAAGGGAAGTCTTCAAGTTTGGCTACCCGCCCACGGTCTTTTTGGTGCTATATTCCCTTTTGGAGTCTTTGAGGGTGGATGAGGAGATATTAAGGAACCATCCTTCTTCAGAGGGGGCGCTAAAGCAAAGGTGGGAGGAGGTCTTAAAGAACCTAAAGGATCTGTATCCACATCAGGGCTTTGCGGTGGAGTTTGCAAAAGCTTGGCTTGGCTCTTCGGGGCTTTCAAGGGAACTTTACAGGAGTTTTCAGCAGTATTTGCAGAGCAAAAGCAGGGACGCCTACGAAGTGCTTATGGGTGAAATCTTTGGCAGATACAGGGCGTACATTGAGCAAACCCAAGCATTAAACTACATAGACCTCCTTTTGGAAGAGGCAAGGGGAAGGGTAAGAAAGGATGCCCACAAGGGTAGGATTATGACCGATATTCTGAAAAAGCTCCCTGAAAGTTTGCAGACGGTGGTTCAAAATAGCAAAGAACTCAGGGCTGAAGAGATCCCTGAAGATATAAGGGAAAAGGTGCTTGCCCACCTTAAAACCCTCCCTGAATGGATGAGGGACTACATAAAACAGATGTCTTACTTAGATATGGTGGAAAGGGACCTAAGGTTCATAACAAACTTTTTGCCCAAAACCTTAGAGACAGATTTAGAGCACAAGGGCTTTTTGCTGTTTTTGATAAAGCCTTGGGATCTGAGCAGTGCTTTGGAGGGAAAGTTCAAAAGCAAAAACTACGGAGAGCTATCCGATAGAGATAAAAGATACATGAAAGAGTATGGCTTAAGCGAGGAGGAATTCAAAACTTACAGTAGGCTCTTGAAGGATGTGAGGATCTATGTGGATGCCTTTAGAAGGAGGTTTGAAAGGTTCTTGCCAAAGGAGGAGGAGGGTTGGCAATCCTCTTATGCCATCGGCAAGCGGATAGATTACAAGAGAATTCAAAGGGAGGTGCCTATAAAGAGGGGAAAGTTTTTTATGAGAAGGGAGGTGCCACAGGAAAAAAAGCTCGCCTTTAAGCTTCTAATAGACCTTTCTTCCTCTATGAAGAGGGAAAACAAAGCCATAAACGCCCTAAAGGCA
>Ga0209740_1000266_pt1 | contig 9382 bp, 8 predicted proteins | sample ConCONMetagenome_FD_184733 | JGI IMG/M metagenome (GOLD analysis project Ga0209740, IMG submission 184733) | Hot spring microbial streamer communities from Conch Spring, Yellowstone National Park, USA - CON_C (SPAdes) (version 3) | ecosystem: Environmental > Aquatic > Thermal springs > Hot...
CGTATTTACCCCCTAGACAAGAAACAACCTTTATCTCTATGTCATTTAACTTTGCAAGGAAAGATAGAAACTCATTAACTATTACTTGCGCACCACTGTACCAAATTCCATTAATCGTCACTAAAAGCCTCATTGTAGCAATGAACGGAGAAGCCTTATAAGTGTTGTCTCTGCTTTATCCCAACCTCGCCTACCGAGAAGAAACTCCCTAAACCTATGTGAGAACACGGGCCTTTTATCTTGAACGTCGCGCAGATATACCACCACAAGCTCAACGAACTCTCTGGGCGAGGAAACCCACAGCACCTCATCTTTGTAGTCCTGTCTCTCCACAAACAACGGATGTGTTAACTTGGCGACAGGCATGCCCACTATTCCGGCAGAAGACAATAATAAAGATAATAGCTATGTGTGATGAAATAAAAATCATAATGAATAACTATGATGAAAATACCAATGGTACTCGCGATAACGAGAAATAACAAGAATTCCCGTAATTTTTGAAAGCCTTCTGGCTTGGCCACCGCAAAGGGGGATCTTGTAGGATCAGGCGCAAACAAAGGAAGTCTCTATGGCCATGACGCCCTTGACCATTTCCCCGAAATCATCAAGACCCACCTGTATCAGCGGGATTCTTATCGGAGCCATTTCAGTAGTTCGGTGAGTGGACCTCTGATGAGGTATTTCTTCGCTTTTGTGACGTCTTCTACGGCTAGGCCTGTCTCATCGTACATGGCTACGATTTCGCAGTTGCCGCAGTTGGGGGTCGGGGCGTTGAGGATTGCGTAGGTGATGTAGGGGTCTGTGCGCGTGTCTGCTGTGGGAACCTCGACGTTTGCGTCTGCTAGGGTTTTTGCTATTTTTTGGCCTGCGTCTCCGCGGCCTAGGAATTCTTCGCAGTTTTTGGCGTGTTTAATGATTTCTTCTCTTCTCTCAAGCGCGTCAAATGTCGCCGTTACTATCCTCTCCTCTTCTGTGCCTACTAGTCTGTTTATGCCTGCCATAACGGTTTCGGGTCTCTCAGTGTTGTATCTGAGCGTGAGGGTGGGTATCTTGAGCAAACACGCCTCCTCCTGGACCCCCCCACTGTCTGTGAGGACTATTGCGGCATATCGGAGAAGGCCTAGGAACTGGAAGTAGCCAAGCGGTTTTAACATGCGGACATCCTTCAGGCTCTCCAGCAGGTCTAGGCCGCGTAGCCGGTTTACCGTGCGTGGATGCGCCGGGAAGACCACCGGAACGCGGCGGGAAATCTTCGCGAAGGCTTTTACCAGGCTTTGGAGACGCTCTGGGTTGTCTGTGTTTTCCTGCCGGTGTATTGTCACAAGTACGTAGCTATGTGGTTGCAGACCTAGTTCTTTCAGCATTTTTTCGCCCTCCTCGCTGGCTATGTCTCTGTAGCTATGTATCACATCTACAATCGTGTTACCTGTGATGTGTATTCGGGAGATCGGCACCCCCTCATGCATTAGGTTTACGGCGGCAAGGGCTGTGGGCGCGAAACAGAGATGAGCAACGGCATCTGCAACAATTCGGTTTATTTCCTCCGGCATTGTGCGGTCCCAGCTCCTCAGCCCCGCCTCAACATGGGCAAAGGGAACCAGCTTTTTAGCCGCAGTTAAGGCGGCGGCAACTACGGTGTTGGTATCGCCTTGCGCAACTACTACTGTTGGCTTGTACTTGTCTAATGCTTTTTCAAGCCCCATCATTATCTTGGCGCTCTGCTCTGCGTGCGTACCGCTTCGAACATCTAGGTCCACTGCCGGTTCTGGGAGTTTAAGCTGTTCAAAGAAGACTCTGCTCAACTCGTAGTCGTAGTGCTGGCCGCTCCACACAAAGACGTAGTCCACGCCAAGCTTTTCAAGCCACCAAAACGCCGGAGCAAGCTTAATAGCCTCAGGCCTAGTCCCAGCTACAACCATAATGCTTCTAATGCTCATGACCAAGCAAGCTCCCGAGTATATATTTCCAGTATAGGGAGATTACTTGAGGATCTCTTTTCCTTAGAATTGTTGAGATAGCATTTTTTGCAATATAGCATTTTTGTTCATCTCTCTTCAATAGATAATTGTATATTTTTACAGCCATTTCGTACGGCGAAGTTGCAAGGACGCCATTAAAGCCATCAACGATCTCTTCCTCGGTTGGGTCTGCAGTAAGTTTCGCAAGTGGCACGCCCATGCACACAGCTTCTAAGACTGCAAAACCCAGCTCAGTAAAAGTGTATGCCATAAGAAATAAATCGGCTCCCTTTATTCTCTCTTTGAAATCTGAAACATATCCCATATATTTGACAAAAGGTAAACGCGAAATCGTCTGTATGATATTATCAGGTACATCCTTACCGTAAATTTCGAGAATTGAAGAAATTTGTAAATTACTTAGCTTAAGAAGTTTATTTACATGATTTACAATAGTTACAGCTGTCGGTATACTTTCAATTTTTCCGCCGCCTATGCTTACATAGGTCACAATGCGAAAGTTATGTTTATGCCTCTTAGAATGATCTTTACAAGGATCATCAAGCGGTCTGCATAAAATTGCGTTAGGAACAATAATTGCATTACGTATACCGTTTTCACGCGCCGTAATCTTTGATACAGCGGTTATATAATCAATTATTGACCTACTTAGAAAGTATCTATAGAGGATCCATAGGACCATGATATATACTAATACCAAAAGTCTTCTAAGTGTTTTTTCATTAGATCTACTATAGTAGATAAGCGCCTCCTTGATCACCCAACCATGTAAAGTCAACATTATTTTTGGTTTTCTAGCAGTCGTAAATACCAACAACGGAAGTACCAGAGGGCCTTGTAAATGGATTACGTTACATGATCGGAAAAGCTTTAATACTCTATTATTTCTTAGAATATTTAATAAACTTATAGGATAAAGAACTGTATAATATCCAAGGAGTTTTCTAAATATATATATATACATTAATGTAGCTTGTGCAACACCCCCTTTCTCACTTGGTGGCGGTCCTATCACGCATACACGCTTTTCCTTAGTGCAATTTAATTCCATAGTTGCGACTCTTGCAGGTTCAAATATCTTTTATTGAGGAGGATACCATTAACACTATCATTTTCTTCCCTTCATGCCCACTGCTTGATTAATATAACCAGTCTATCACTAGTCCATCTATCCGCTTTCAACAATTTATGCACACCGTCTCCACCTGGAAGCCATTAAGATGCCTGAGCCCAGATCACAACGCCATTACTAGAATAAAGAACCGAATTCTCAGGTTCTCTAATCATGACAAACACCTCGGCGCTCCACACCCCTGGCATGTCAAAGGATCCTTGACGGAGTATGATCAATCCACTAAAGCGTTGAAGATATGCTAACTCAACATAAAGGCCGTGGCTACCTCCTAAATATAAACTCAATACCTTTATATCCGAACCCTCGGTATTGAGGCCGTATATCAAGAGATGTGCTAGCCATGAAGTGACCGCTCCGCCAGTCTGTCAAATAGGTGCCAGGGGCTAGCATCCGTGAAATCGTGCGTATTCGCTGTGCGTCTCCGTAAGAAATCAAACCTGATAGCGACAGCCCATAGGGGTTGTTAGTATATGGATTCCTCGGTGCAAATACACCAGAATAGGCGAAAGAAAATACAGCGACGGCTACAAGTAGCAAAGAGAAGAGAGCGCTATACCGTCTCATTCAAAGCAACCCGAAAGCATAAGGGGCGAATACGGCCAACATAGCCGCCGACGGCGCTAGGCGTTACGAAGGCTATGCGCATAGCTATGTTGACCTACAGGATTATGCCATTACGCTGTTGAGAGGCTACCGTATTAACCATATTTCAACGTCCCCACCCGCGTACACGACGCTGTTATTCGCGTCTTTAATTCGGCTCGCCGCCGACGGCGCGTAGACCCCCGGCATGTCGAGCGCCCCTCCCCGCAGAATGACAAAGCCACTAAACTTCTTCAAATAGGCTGGGTCCACATAGAGGCCGTAGGAGCCTCCGAGCCACACCATAACACCGCCCACTCTAAACGCCTGCCAAAGCGGCTCGAAATACATGTAGTGGTATGCTAAGAATAACCCATACCTCCAATCTGTTAGATAAAGACCAGGCCCCAGGATATGTGAAATCGGAGACGATTGGGCCGCCTCAACGTACGACACTAAGCCAGAGAGAGAAAATGCGTAGGAGTTGCCCGTGTAGGGATTCCGAGGCGCAAAAACGCCCGAATACGTAAAAGCCGCGACGGCGATCACGAGGAGCAGAAGGGCGAACCACGCGCCGCCCTTCCTCTCCTCAAACGTCTTGAAGGCGAGGGGGGCCAGGAAGGCCAAGACGGTCGCAGACGGCAGGCCGACGTAACGCGGCAGATCCGTTGCCGGAAAGGCCGACGCGCCGACGTACGCTAGGAGAAGAAATAGGCCGGAGAGGAGGGCCAAGGCCCTCGTGGGGCCCCTGCCGTTAATTACAACGAGGAGCCCCGACACAGCGATGACAGAAAGCGCCAAGCCCCCAAGCAAGGCTGTGGGTGGGGCCTCCACGGGAGCCATCGCCAAGAGGTTTCTCTTTCCTTGCAGAAACGTAAGAATAGCATTAACCATGTAATTATATGCGCTGACTAACATAGATGATAACGGCGTGGAGACTACATACGCCACAAAAATAGCGGCCATGATGAGTAAGGCGAGGGCCATCCACCTTTTTCTGCTGAAAGCCAGGAGGGCCGTTCCGATCACCACGGCCCACGTCGCGACGCCTGCATGTCCAAACACAACCGCCAAGAAGAGGGGGGTCTGTAGCCACATGGACTGGGCCAGTATGGCGGTGAGGAAAAGTAGCAGAGAATAGACTTGGGGTATGTACCCCGCCGACCAGATGACCGCGAGCGGCGTCATGAGGAGGAGTAGGACGCCTCTGTAGCCGTCAAATCCGACGAACCTTCGAGTGAGTAGAAAGACTAGGAAAGAGATCTGGACGAGATATAGATAGCCCATAAGCACGCTGAACCACACGGCGTTGAGCCCGCTTATTAAAGACCCGACCGCGTACGTCAGCGGGACCATGGGAAAGGGATACGCCGGATGCCTAAGCACGGTCTCAGTGATGTGGCCCATCTGGAGGGTTTGAGAGGCCCAGATGATATCCCGCCAGGTATCGTTGCCGAAAGAGGGGGCGTACAGCGAATAGAGAGACGTCAAGTAGACCGCGACCACCGCCACGGCCACCATGGCTTTTTTAAACGGCCTCTCGCGCGCAAATACGGTCACTAATAGAGCGGCCGCTAAAAGCAAAAGGAAGCCCAGTCCCGTACGTCCATACAGCAGAAGCTCTGCCACGCCGATAGCATATACGACGATAGGCAGAAGCCAAAGCGAAAACGGAGCCTTAAACGTCGGCACAGCCCCTCCGGAGCCGCGGGGCAGAAGCAACGACGCCAACGCCAGAGTTGCTGTGACCACGGCAAAGAGAAATAGATTAGGCGTTATTCCGCCGGCTGAATAAAGTGCGGAGAGCAATAAGATGCCTAAGACTGCCAGCGTCGCAAAGGCCAGTTCTAAGAATCTCGACGATACAGACATGCGCTAAGCGCCTCTCTGCCTATTTAAAAATTCTGCAAAGCCCGTCTCAAGCCCTATCCTAGGCCAGAAATCAACCTCCCTCTTAGCCCTTGTCATACCGGGCCGCCGATGCCTAACATCGCGAGTCTCGGCGGCGCGTGTGTGGGTTCGGGATACTCCCGGCCAGCGAACCTCGCTAAGAGGTTTGCCAAGTCGTTTATTATGGTTGCCTCCCACTGCTAATATTAAACACACACCTGGCTCTCTCGTTTCTAAGAGAGGCAATTATTGCGTCAATAATATCCTTAAATGCACAAAATCCCGGTCTGTTCACCATCACCGAATATGATCGGTGGCTTACCCCTAGAAACCCTCTTGATAAACTCAGTGATGACGCCCGCATAGCCCCTAAACTGCTGGGGGCCCCTAGGCTCACGAGCATGAGTCGGCGGTACCCCGGACCAAATGACAGATACAACGGCTTCTTAGTCCCTCCAAGAGACCCCGAAGCCATAGCACAAAAATCCTCCACCTCTCAGAAAACCCAGAAACCTTACACAACTCCCTCAAAACTGCCTCTCATTAATCGCAACTCCATCACTACCAAGAATCGACGGCACAACCGCCAGTATCCTAAGCCCCGCCGGTTTCGCGCCAAACACATTTAAACAGCTTTAAAGCTAAGGACCTGACTGTTCCGGCCCCGCACACGCCTTCGCTCCGGAAGAAGCCCTACCCATGGCCTCCCTCTTCCAAGAGACTCTCAACCACAGGGAACGACACCTCTCTGTCAAACCTCTTCGCAAGCAACGCAACCTTATCACGGCTCAACTCTTTTGCCTTCAATACCGCTTCTCCGAGTCCATGGACATCAGGATAGGGCACTCTGTATCCATTTATGTCATTTATGATGAACTCGGTGGACCAGGGCAAGTCAAATGTCACGGTTGGTTTGCCGAGTGCTTGTGTCTCCATAACGGCTAATGGCGCGGCTTCATATAGACTGGGATGTAATAAAACGTCTACATACTTCGCTAAGAGAGAAAGTAGCCTAGACCTTTCCACAAATCCAAAGTATCTAATTGGAATGGCTTTGCTTTGCTTAATTAGCCACTTTTGCAGAGGGCCTGTGCCGAATACCCAAAACTCGACGTGCCTCTCACCCATTTCAACAAGGCTCCTTATGGCCTCCACTGCGTACGTGATGCCTTTTGTGAAATAGAGACGTCCTACAAACGCTACCACGGTTTTCGTCTTTTCTGTATGACGATTGTGGTCTTTCAGACGTGATAGTTGATTGTATTCAATGCCGGGATACGCCACGATGCTAGATCTACTGATTTTGGGGGCTAGGTCTGGATAGAGCCACTCTGCCTCTGACTTTACGTGCCTAGCTATAAAGATGTTGTAATTGCTATAGAGGAGTTCCTGTCTCATCCAGGTTTTTAATGCTGGATACCCCATGTAGAGGGGTAGCTCTCCTGGTGTGGCGGTATTTAGAGCATGTCGAAAGTTTTCAAAGAAAGGCAAAACTGCGTAGCTACTCCCGTGGTATACTGTGAAAGTTACTGCATTCCTGAGAACTGGCAACAGCCCGGTTAAGGGGCTGTTAGATAATGCCAGACGTTTACCTCTCTTAATCAGTTTGGCGACATGTCTCTCGGCAAGTTTTGCGTAAAAGACCCATCGAGGGGGGATGTTGGGAAAATATATCCGTATTACAACGATCCTTCCCCTTTGCTGTATAGTTACTCCCTCTTTAAGTCCAGCTCTTCCTGTAACTACATATACTATCCAACCTCTGGTGCTCAGCCACTCGGCTAGCTTATGTGAGTAAATCGCAACACCACCGAAGACATATGGCGGATATTCGTGGGTAATTAACATCAATGATTTTTCGATCTTCGCCATGCCGTCTCTAGCACTAATTCGTATTCTTGGGCTAATCTATCCCAGCTAAACCTTTCCCTAAATGAATCAGAATATACACGTAAATTCTTTCTTAGCTCCTCTACATCATTCAGCACCCAACTGAGTACCCGTTCTAGCTCTTCATAGTTCCTATAGGTGTAGATGCCTTGTCTATACCACAGCTTATATTCGGGAATATCGGTCGCCACTACTGGGACGCCGCATGATAAAGTCTCAGCTATTTTTAGTGGGGTAGCAAAGTTCAGAATCTTTTTGACTACCGGCGAATAAACTAGATCACTGGCATTAATAAACAACGGCATTTTCTCATAAGGTTGAGGCGGATATCTATATATGTACTTCTCTAAACCAAACTTTTTTGCATATTCAAGCAATTGTCTGAAGTATTGCTTTCCATGGGAAAACCCCACGATCGATACCCTCACATCATATCTCTCTCGAAGTCTACTAATGGCCTTCAGCGCCTCCGCTACGTCTATCCATACGTCTATAGAGCCTTGAAGTAGCACAACACTATAATCCGGATCTAGTCCCAGTATGCGCCTTGCAGAGTCCCTATCCATAGGTTTAAAAAATTCAGTGTCAACCCCGTTTGGAATCACGTAAATAGGCGTAGATGGAACGATCTCTCTCACAACAGCCCGCAACCCGTACGACGGCACAACCACCGCCGTGCTATTCCGCAGAGTCTTTGCTGTTAATATCCACACGCCTCTTTCCACTATCCACTTGCCTCTTGTGAAATATACAGATGCCGACTCGGGGAAGTAGTCGAGATAGTCGTACACAGTCGGAACGCCCAAGCTCTTAGCTAACTTAACCGCTAACAAACTCGGAAGGATATTTGCATGCAGAACCACGTCGATTTCCTCGCTAGATAACATCTGCCGGATTGCCCCATAGATCTGAGCGGCATTAACCATGTAGTAGAGACCCAAATTCCTTACCTTAACAACGTTGCCTAGATGTACCTCAAAACCATTGAAACTGCGCCTTGGCATATCACCTGTCAGTGGGTGTTTTGTGTACGAAAGCAGAAAAATTTCGTGCCTTTTCGCCAACCTCTTTGCGATGTGAAACATCCTGTTAGGGATCGGATGACGCAACAAGTCGTTAGGGGGAATAAGCAATATCCTCATATTCACTCCTCCACTGCTCCCCAATCTACCTCCACAAAAGACCTTAACCTATCAAGAGGAGTTTCCATCCGCGAAATACAATATGCGGCTTCTCCCTCCACCACAGGTGAGCCATCTGTCGAGAAGCATAATGATACATTCTCTTGTTCCTTTACCAACATTGGCATCTTAAACGTATCCCGCCACCTTTCTATACCAGACTCAACTAACCTCTGCAGAATCTTCGCTACGCGTCTCCCAGCTTGACCGTCGCCGAGGGGACATCTTGAGAGGTCAGGTGGAGGTAGAGTAGACATCTCAGCAACAGATACGATGTTCTTAGTAATTTTCTCCACGTCGTCGATTGGCACTAGCTGGTTATTACCAAACACAACGGTTTCGATCCATTCAGTTGTGCGTCTAAGAGTCACGATTCTTTTCCCCAGAATGAAAGCCTCCTCTTGTACGCCTCCGCTGTCTGTAACCACCACGCGTGCCCCCCGCAGAAGTGTGACAAACTCCAAATACCCCAGAGACCTAGTTATTACTATATTATCCACAGCTTCCAACCGTTTAAAAAGCCCCATTTCCTCCATTCTCTTCCTAGTATGGGGATGAACCGGAAAAACCACCTTGAAACTGGGGAGAGCACGTGCGACGCCTACCAACGCAGAGACTGCTGCGTGAAGTCTCTGGTCTACTAGGTTCTCCCGCCTATGTAACGTGACCAGGATGTAGCCCTCCGGCTCAATCCCCAATTCGTCCAAGACTTCCTTCCTCAA
>Ga0209740_1000269_pt1 | contig 9361 bp, 12 predicted proteins | sample ConCONMetagenome_FD_184733 | JGI IMG/M metagenome (GOLD analysis project Ga0209740, IMG submission 184733) | Hot spring microbial streamer communities from Conch Spring, Yellowstone National Park, USA - CON_C (SPAdes) (version 3) | ecosystem: Environmental > Aquatic > Thermal springs > Hot...
AGGTCTATAAAAACCTTTTCCGAAGGGATCTTAAAAAGGTTGTATTTCGCCTCCCTTAATATTTTCTCCCTTTCTTCCCTGTCCGGTAATTTTATCCTCTCAACGGTTTTTATCCTGAAGGGTTCTACTGGATGTCCCATAACTTGGAATTTTAAAGTAGATGATCCCCAGCGAAATTTCCTAAAATGCAATTTGCCTTTTGGGGGTTTTAAGATTAAAGCCGCCTTAAAATTTTCATTCAATGGTAGAGAAGGAACATGTTATAACGGTGGAGGATCTAAAGAAGAATCCTAAGGTGAAAGCTCTCATCCTCAAGGCGGACAAGAATCTGAAAAAGCTAGGATATACGGAACATGGAGAAAGGCATGTATCTTGGGTATCAAAGAACGCGGGAAGGATTATGAGGAAGCTCGGCTATCCGGAAAGGAGGGCCCAGCTTGCGGAAATCGCGGGATATCTGCATGACATAGGAAATGCGGTTAATAGGATAGGCCACGAGAGTATAGGCGCCCTCCTTGCTAAAGATATCCTGATTGAGATGGGAATGCCCTTTGAAGAAGTTTTGGAGGTGATGGCGGCCATAGGGAACCATCACGAGGAAAGCGGTTATCCCGTCTCCGATATAGCGGCTGCTTTGATTTTGGCGGATAAGGCCGATGTGCATAGAACAAGGGTTAGGCCCCAGAATAGGACGCAGTTCGCAATAAGTGCGGATATACACGATAGGGTTAATTATGCGGCTACCTTATCAAGGATAGAGATAGACCCAAACAGCAGGATAATTACGTATAACATAGAGATAGACATAAACATATCGCCGGTTTTTGAGTATTTTGAGGTTTTCCTAAATAGGTTGTTGATAGCTAGGAAAGCGGCGGCAGTTTTAAATAGCGAACTTCACCTTTATATAAACGGCTTAAGGATGGCATGATAGACACCCATTGCCACCTCAACGACCCAAAATTTGAAAACGATTTAGATGAGGTGATAAGCAGGGCTCTTGATGCGGGGGTTAGGGCTATGGTGGTTGTGGGGTATGATGTAAGATCATCAATAAGGGCAGTGGAGATCTCACAAAGGTATGATGGGGTGTATGCCACAGTTGGCCTTCACCCTTATGAGGCTGAAAGGTATAAAGATGATGATTTGAGGGAAATTGAAGAACTCCTTAAATACGAAAAGGTCAAAGCATTGGGGGAGGTGGGGTTGGACTATTACAGGGGACCCTCGGACAAAAATCGACAAAAAGAACTCTTTGTATCTCAATTAGAAATTGCAAGGAGATACAAAAAACCCCTTGTCCTTCATATAAGGGAGGCGTTTGAGGATGTTTTCAGCATAGTTCAAGAATTTAACGATCTGAAATTTATCTTCCATTCCTTCTCCTTTACGAAAAGTGAGATGGAAAAACTCTTGCCCTTTGAAAACTTTTTTATCTCCTTTTCGGGTATGATAACATTTGTTAAGGAAGTGGAGGAATCGGTGAAAATATCGCCGAGGGATAGGACTTTAACGGAAACGGATAGCCCGTATCTTGCACCTATTCCCATGAGGGGAAAAAGGAACGAACCCGCTTTTGTAAGGTTCGTGGTGGAGAAGTTGTCAAAAATTTGGGGTTTGGAATTTGAGGAGTGTAGGGAAATAACGGAGGAAAATGCCCGAAGGGTTATGGGTTTGGGCTAAAATATTAACTTTAATTGTTCTTTTGGCGCTTTCGGGTTTGATATCAGGAAGTGAAATCGCATATTTCTCAAGATATTCCCCTTCAAACCTGGCATACAAGAGAACATTCGCCCTACTTTTAACCATCCTTATTTTAAACAACCTCGTAAATTCACTACTTTCCGCATTTTCCTCAAAGGCCTTTCCCATATCTGGGATCATACTTTCTTTGATCTTAACCGCTATCATCTCCCTATTTGGGGAGCTTTTACCCAAGAGGTTCGCCCTCTCTTATCCCAAACCCTTTATTATTCTAACATCTTGGTTTTACGAGATCATAACGGTTCCCTTTTCCACCTTTCGTATAAAGGGATTCGGTGAAAGGCTGAAAACAACAAAAATTAAGTTCATAGACGCGCTATCCGAAATCCTTTATTACTCAAGGATCCCGAAAGAAGAGAAGCTCATTTTGGCGAAGCTAATACACGGTTTGAATGCGAGGGGTTATTCCTTGATGGTTCCTTTAAGCTCGGCGGTGGTCTTAAGGGCGGAAACACCGGTTGCGGAGGCAAAGGAAGCGGTTGAGGATTATGATTATGATTACGTTCCCGTTTATTTCTTCAAGGTGGATGAGATCATGGGATTTGTAAAGGTGGAGGATATAAGGAGGGGGGAAGGGGATATACCCGTTATGGATCTTCCGATGAAAAAGGTGGTGTTCGTTCCGATAATGGCGAGACTTCAATATATTTTGCATAAAATAGAGGAAAACGAGGTTGTGGGTTTGGTGGATGAGTTTGGAACCATAAGGGGTTTTGCATGTAAAAAAAGCGTGGAAAAATGGATATTACACGGTGGGAATATATTACCACTAAACGTTTCCCTTATGGAAGTCTTCCTATTAACGGGTGAAGAAATAGGCCCTATGGACTGGGATCTTGCGGATCTTTTCCAGCATATTTTATCAAGGCCCGCTAAAGATGGAGATAGTATAGAGGTTGGAAAATTAAAATTAACTTACAGGGATGGGTATGTTACCCTTCAACGAAGGTAGCGGTCATAACCGCCGAAGCAACCAGCTCTTTATCCACAAAGATCTCACCTAAGGCTTTGGCGAATCTTCCACCGAACCTAAGGAGCTTTACGTATATAAACATAGTGTCCCCCGGTTTTATTATCCTTTTGAACTTTACGTCCTCTATCCCAACGAATAGGGGTACAAGCCTTTTCCCCTCCAAACGTTTTATCAGAACCGCCCCAGCAACCTGAGCCATACTCTCTATTTGAAGTACCCCGGGCATAACGGGGTTTTCGGGAAAATGTCCCTCAAAGAACCACTCGTTTATGGTAACGTTTTTTATCCCAACCGCCCTATCCTCACTGATATGAACGATCTTATCAACAAGGAGGAAAGGGAACCTATGCGGAAGGGAGGAGAAAATTTCTCCTATTTCCATCTCATCACCCCAAATCCCTCTTTCCGCCAAAAGTTTCGCAAAATTCACATGATCGGCGTGAGAACCCATAAGCACAATAAAATGCGCATTTATAAAGATCCCGCTAAGGGATAAATCCCCTATGAAATCCAAGACCTTATGCCTTACAGGTTCGTCGGGAAATCTCCAATCTTGACTTTCCCCAATAACCAATACATTCTCAAGATTTCCACCCTTCCCCAAACCTCCTTTAAGGATCCAATCGATATCTTCCTTAAAGACGAACGTCCTTGCGGGTGCAATCTTATCAATGTAATCCCCTATTGAAAATTCAAAGAACTGGGAGAAACCCTTATCTTCAAACCTGATCGCATATGAGACCTTAAATGTGCTTGAGGGTAAAGCAAGGATCTTTGCCCTTTTCCCTTCGTACTCAATGGGATATTTTAGGTTATAGACCCTCCCTTCCGCCTCTTCGGAGTTTTCGAGGATCCTCTCCACAAAGATCTTACTTGATCCATCTAAGGCGGGAATCTCAGGACCTTCAACTTCTATCTCCGCACCCAAAACCCTCAAACCGTAAAGGGCTGAAAGGAGATGTTCAACCGTCATAACCCTCTCCCCATCCCTTTCAAGGGTTACATTCCTGTTCGTATCCGACACGAACTCGTACCTTGCAGGTATCTCCTTACCATTTTTTACGAAAACATATCCCCTTTCCCCGGGTTTTAACTTTATTTTACAGAATTCACCAGTATGCAAACCCAAACCCTCAAAGATAATTTCACCCTTTAACTTCCTCATATTGGGATTTTAAAAGGGTTAAATTCTATGCGCGCAACTCTACTTACGGTGGATCGGGCGTAGGGGAAGCTTTGGATGTGGGATACATAGTGTGGTTTGGGTATAGTTAAGATTGGGCTTTCAAGGGGTGTTTATTTTGTGGAGGTTGTCTCGGGTGAAAAGTAATAAAACCTTAAGGGAAAACCTTGTCGGGATTAAATAAGTTTTTTGGATCAAATACTCCTTAGCTTCCCTTTGCTCCAAAAGGCTGTACCCCCAAGCTCCCAAACCTTCTCTATAACCATATCCACCGCCCTTTCCATAATCTCCTTTTGATCCTCCTCGTAAAGGATATTTACGTGTATATTTCCGTCGGCAGCATGCCCAAAGCTTGCCACTTTTAATCCCGTTTTCCTTTCAATTTCTTCCGTATAAGCGATAAGGTCGGGGATTTTTGATCTTGGAACTACCACGTCCTCGTGCCTTATGAGCTTTCCCAAAGACTCAAGGGAGGGTAAAACCCCCTCCTTGCGGACCAAAGCCTCGATCTTGTCCCTTCATCCTCCGCAACGAACACTTCCCATAAAGAAAATCTTCAGTATCTTTGGGTAAAAACGGGGCTATCTTTTCTCCAACCGCGGAGATACATTTACCATCTACAAACTCTATTGCGGTAGGAAAAAGGGAACTTTTTATCATTTCGGATACCGATTTTCCAGCTTTTACCCCATCCACAAAAGCAACAAGCAGGGTGTAGAACCTTGGGGGTTTTGATTCTTCATTTCCAACAAAGAGGGAGGGAAGATCATATCCCACCACCCACTTTTTCGTCTTCTTCCCTATTCTGATCCCTTCCCCGTTCTTTATTACAGCCTCAATTTCCAAAACATAATTCTTTGTTGTCCCATACTTGAAGGCCCTAGGACCTCCCGCGTTCTCCGCGACGTTTTCCCCAATGGTGCAACTTTGCAAGCTTGCAGGATCGGGAGGATAAAAAAGGTTAAATTTTTCAACCTCATTTATGAGATCGCCGATTGTTACGTCGGGTTCAACCGTAGCGGTTAAATTTTCCTCGTCAATTTCCTTTGTTTTATTCATCCTCTCAAGGGAGATAACCGCCCCACCTAAGGATCTCAACCGCCCTTGTCACATCATTTAAATTCCTCGGAAGGTAAAATTGGGGGATGATCGGATGAATCCTTTGAATACCTTAAAAGGGTTTCCTCGTTATCCTTCACCACATCCTCTCCCAAGGAAAGTTCTAATTTTTCTTTAAAGTTCATATCCCAGATAATAAATAACCAGCCAGAAACCCAACCCCCGCCCCAAATATAACATCGGAAAGCCAATGTTTATCAAGATATACCCTCGCTCCCGCAACGGATAAGCCGTAAATAAGGGAAGGTATTCTCAAATATGGACTTTTACTTTTTCTCCACACTACCCCAACAACTGAAAATGCTACCGCTGTATGACCGGAGGGCAAGGATTGGTATTTATCATCCAAGTTTAAGGGTTTAAAGATTGTTGGATTTCCGCTAACGTAAGGCCTCTCCCTGCCTATTAGGACTTTCAAAATATATGTAGATGAGCCCGCCGTCAAAAAGCCCAAAAACCCATCCCTCCCCCATCCTACAATCCTGCTATCATTTGAAATTTTCCCATAACCCCAAAACAAAGCCCACGCTGTACCTACTATCAAACCATCACCCCCATAATTTACGGTCTTGAAGTAAGCATCCGCATAAGGATTTCTATTTTCTAAAACGAACTCCTTTACCTTTAGATCCAAGAGGGCGGGAAAGTACCACATTCAAACCTCCAGTTTTACCTTTATCTCGTTAAAATCCACACTCTCAAAGGAGATCTTCGGATTTTTAACCTTATAAAACTTAAGGAGCTCCTCCGAAAAACCCTTTGCGCTCTTCCAGAAAGCGCGGTATGAGGCGAGGGCATAGGGGCTCTTGATGGTTATAAGGTAAGCCTTCCCCTTTTCCAATGTCTCAATATTCCATTTTAGCCCATCCACCATATAAGAGGAAATTTTATTGGCGTTCATTACAAGGTCTATGTATGAGTTTATCTCTCTCTCAAGAACATCAAAGAGCATATCCTTAATGTATCTAAACATCCTCCTGCCTATCTCCTCGTAATCCATACCAAAAGTATTGCTTATTACATTTAAAGCCTCTTCGTAAAAGTTTATCAAGTAAAGGTGGGTTAATACTGGCTTTTCAAAGGCATCCCTTGAGGCTTTTTTTAATCTCTTTGATACCTCATGCTCACCCCTATTTCCGAAGTTTTCTTTAACCAAAGTGTTCAAAGCTTTGAATAATATCCCCTTTACCTTTAACACTTTAAAATTATAAAGCGGATTTGTCCTTCAAAACGTTTGGAGTGCGGGAAAGGGCGTATAGGTAGAGTTGGGCAAGGGCTGCGTATTCCCCATACCTCCTCCTAAAGAATTCCCCTATTTCATCGTAAGATCCCTCAAGGTTGTAAAGTTCCCTTGAGATCCTTAATATATGGGTATCAACGGGTACGGCCCTACCATCTCCAAGACCGTAAGCCAAAACGCAATCCGCTATTTTGTTCCCAACACCCGGAAGTTTGGTTAAATATTTTCTCCTGGCGTAATAATCTTCGGGTAATTTCTTCCAAAATTCCGGATCTTCTGATATTATCCTTGCGGTTTCTTTCAACCTCAAAGCCTGAGCCTTATACTTCATAGGGAGACTTTCCAAGAATTTCTCATCCGCATCCTTTAGAACCTCAGGCTTTGGGATCTTTGGGATCCCATCCTCAACCTCCCCATACTCCTTGCTTATCATCCAAACCGCCTTTGCTATATTCTCTACCCTATTTTGGGCGGACAGGATAAAAGATACTAATGTCTCCCAAGGGTCCTGCCTCATCAACCTCAAACCTCTAAAGCTTTCAAGTGCCCTTATCAGGTGGGTATCCGAGTATTTTCTCGCAAGCTCGTAAAGTTCCTCAAGTTTATCAAAGATCCCAAAGAGTTCAAAGAAAAGGTTATAATCTCCCTTTTGTAAAATGATCTTGTTTCCATCTTGCTTTATTGCCCAAACGGAACCTCGGGAAACCCCCCACCAGAAACCCCAACCGTCCGGTTTTCCGAAATTAAAATTTCCGTTCTCAAAATTGCCCCAGTAGAAGGTTTGACCGCTTGTTAGGGTCAAACCCAGATCAAATGAACTTCTCAACCGGATGGTAGTCAAGGCCAAAAGCCTCCGCTACCGCCTTATGGGTTATAAAACCCTTAACCAAATTTACACCGCGGGCAAGGCTCCTGTCCGATCTAACCGCCTCCTTCCAACCCATATCCGCGAGCTTTATTACGTACTTCAATGTGGAATTTGTTAAGGCGAAGGTTGAGGTTCTTGGAACCGCCCCAGGCATATTTGCCACGCAATAATGCACGACACCTTCCGCTACAAATACTGGATCCTTATGGGTTGTGGGCCTTGAAAATTCCGAGATCCCACCCTGATCTATTGAAACATCAACCAAAACCGCCCCTTCCTTCATCTCCCTTAATATATCCCTAGTTAGGATCTTTGGTGCCTTTGCGCCAGTTATCAAAACCGCCCCTATTACCAGATCCGCGTCCCTAACAGCCTCCCTTATGGTATAATCCGTTGAAAATAACGTTTTAACGTTGGCAGGGATGATCTCCTCCGCCCTCCTTAACCTCTCAACGTTTATATCCATGAGGGTGACATCCGCCCCCATACCCGCCGCCACCATAGTAGCGTTCATACCTACGGTCCCCGCCCCTATTACCACCACCTTCGCGGGTGGAACACCCGGAACCCCACCCAAAAGCACGCCGAGTCCCCCTTGGGGTTTCTCAAGGTACTTTGCCCCCTCTTGGGGTGCCATCTTACCCGCTATCTCGCTCATTGGAGCAAGAAGGGGTAAGTACCCGTCGTCGGTTTCCACAGTTTCGTAAGCTATTCCAACAATTTTCCTTTCCATTAAAGCCCTCGTTAAATTCTCGTCCGCGGCAAGATGTAGGTAAGTGAAAAGAATATGGCCCTCGTGCAACAATTTGTATTCTTCGGGTTGGGGTTCCTTAACCTTAACTATAAGCTCCGCCTTATCATAAACTTCCTCAAGGGTTTTAACTATTTCGGCGCCTACCCCTTTGTAATCCTCATCCTTAAAACCGGCACCCGCTCCCGCCCCCTCCTGAACTATAACCTTATGGCCCCTCTTTACCAGCTCCTTTACCCCCGCGGGTGTCATAGAAACCCTATATTCTTCGGTCTTTATCTCCTTTGGGACACCAATAATCATAGCGGGAATTTTACGGATGATTTTACAACATTTAAGAACTTTTCCCTGAAAACCTCCGCACCAAAATTCAGGGAGTGCATTCTTATTCTCTCCCTGTCAAACTTATCCTCCACCTTCAAAAACTTTAAAATGGCCTCTTTTAGTGCTTTTGGACTTTGCCCGTAAAAGAAAACACCAGTTTTGCCATCCACAACGGTTTCCGAAACCCCCCCGTACCCATAAGCTATCACCGGCAAACCTGACGCCATAGCCTCAACCGGAGAAATTCCAAAATCCTCGTAAGCGCAATAAACGAAAGCCCTTGCGCTTGAAAGGAGTTCAACCAAAGTTTTATCCTCCACCCAACCCAAAATCTCAACGTTCTTACCCGCAATTTTCTTTATCCTACCCATTTCCGGACCATCACCGACAACTAAGAGCTTTAAACCCAGCTCGTTAAAAGCGGAAACTATAACATCCACTTTTTTGTAAGATACGAGTCTTGAAACGGTAATAAAATAATCTCCCCCCTTACCAACCTTGAATTTCTCCACGTCAACTGGGGGGTAAATTACCAACGCATCCCTGTTGTAATACCTTTTTATCCTCTTGGCAACAGTTTTGGAATCGGCGATGAATACATCAACCCTGCTTGAAGACACATAGTCCCAAACCCTTATGTCGTGCAAAATCTTGTGTGCAAAAATCTTAAAGATTGGGGGTAATGTTTTTAAGTACTCGTGTGTGAGGTCCCAAGCGTACCGCATGGGTGTATAACAGTAGCATATATGGGTTTGGTGGGGTAAGGTTATTACGTTCTTTGCAACGGAGTGGCTTGAGGATATAACAAGGTCGTACTCCCTAAGGTCAAACCATTCAATTGCTAAGGGCATAAGGGGTAAAAGGGATCGGTAGTACTTATGGACAAAGGGTAGGCGGTTGAGGGGGGATGGAGTTACTTTGAATTGGGATATAGGCGAATTTTTGAAGTTTTCCTTTTTATAAAACAGGGTAAATATTTCATCCGCCTTTACGGTTTTTACCATTTCCTCAAGAACCTTCTCCGCCCCCGCCCTCGTTATTAACCAGTCATGAACGTAAGCTACCTTCAACCTTTACAGTTAAGGTTTGAAAGGTAAAGGAGCGTAAGTAAGAATAGAGTGAAGAGAACTAAAACTAAG
>Ga0209740_1000272_pt1 | contig 9347 bp, 12 predicted proteins | sample ConCONMetagenome_FD_184733 | JGI IMG/M metagenome (GOLD analysis project Ga0209740, IMG submission 184733) | Hot spring microbial streamer communities from Conch Spring, Yellowstone National Park, USA - CON_C (SPAdes) (version 3) | ecosystem: Environmental > Aquatic > Thermal springs > Hot...
CCTACACATGCAGGGAGTCATCAAGGAGCTGATGGACCACGAGCTGTATGAAATACTCCTACGCGCCGGGTTCAAGGTTCCGGTGAAGACCGAGATCAAGATCGTGAGACACGGAAGAGAGTACAAACTAGGCGAGTCTTAGGTCTTTACAAAGGCGAAAGCCTCGCCCTTCAGGGCGGGGATGGGGAGAAAGCTTTAAAAAAATGGGCGTTTCTTCAGCAGGCCCCCTGCTGGGGGCGGATGACCCGCGGTGCTGGCCCGGGTAGCTCCATGACCCCCGCCCGAGGGGCCGCTGAAGGCGGGGCGAGGGCGCCTATGAACCGCCCAAACCCTTTAGGGCGGGGAGGAGGTCAGGTAGAGCTGATACAGCTCAGCCATCATGCCGCTCCAGTTAAACCTCTTCTCCCTGTAGTCCACATGTCTCTTCACAACCTCCCTCTTATCCCTCTTGACATATCTCATGCATCGCCTACATCCAAACCAGACGGAGGACTCGTCCTCCACCAGCTCTAAAACACCCCCGCAGAAGGGACAGACGTTCACAGTCTCCACCGTGACCAAGCCCATGAACCTCCGACACGCTTATTTAAAAATAGCCTACACATAATTTGAACACTGCCTTTTTACCTGCGGCGCCTAAACTTACATGCTGAAACTCCTGCTCAGGTTAGTCAGCGGCGAGAAGAAGAAACTTATAGAACAGTTGAAAGACGACATCGAGGTGATTTAGCATAGCCGGAACTCCTCCATCTCTACACCCACTTCCTTAAGGTCCTGCGACGCCTCCAGGTAAAACCTCTTAGTCTCCGCGCATCGGCCCCTCCAAAAGGCGTCGTCGCCTCTCTCGGCTTCCAGAATCTGGACAACTGCCCTAGCCACGTATTCGAGACGTTTATAGAAGTCCTCAGGCGGCTGGGGGAGAGATACGCCAACCTCCCATGCGTAGTTCATAATCAACGCCGGCCGCCTAACCGCCTCCCACAAGAAGTCGTAAAAGGTCACAAGTCGACGGGCTCGGCGAGGCCCTTCTCAACCAAGTCACGCGGTCTGAACCTCAGAAGGCTGTGGTCATCGCCGCCTCCGCCGTAGACGTAGTCCTCGCTCAGAAGCTCTCCGTCTATAAACACCGGGATGCCCAACACCGGAGGCACGCCGCCCACCGGGTAACCAGTTACCGACAACACCTCCTCAGGCGTGGCGAGGCGGCAACCAAGCGATTTGACGTCAAGTCTCTTGGTGCCGCGCAGGATATACGCCCTAAACTCGCCTCCACAGTTCACAACAATTGTCTTGATTATTTTATCCTCGCCGACGCCCACGGCGCGGGCCGCCTCTCTTACTGTGCGCACAGACACCTCAAGCTTAACGACCTCGCCCACGTCCTCCAACCCCACAGACGAAGAAATCTGTTTAAGTAAAAACATTCCGCCCTAGATATCTACTACATATTGAACCACCCAGTAGTCGTCTATCTGTTTAATCTCCAACATGTGGAAGGTCATGGCCTTCACGATCAGGCCGGTGAACCCATGTTTAACCTGGTCGTAAGGCTCGCCGTAGAGCAAGGCGTCGATCCGGTATCCCTCACCTTTTTTAATCGACAGTTCTATTCTTCGGCTCAGGGCAAACTTCTCGGCATCGAATAGATACAACAGCTCATCTATCCAACTAAATAGGAGGCCATCTAAGTCGTCGTACTCCACGACGGCTCTTCTCTCAACTCTTGGCTGGACTCTCTCGGTGAAGTAGGTAAGGTCCCCCAACGCAATTGCGGCGTTTTTAAACGCCTCCTCCAGCGTGCAACCGTAGGCTTGGATTAGGACGTCTGCCGTATGTTCACCACGTTTATAGTCGGCAGGCTTGCGGCACTCCATGGACTTGACTGACTCAAAAAGGCTTTAAATTGTTGATATCGCGTCCTCGTGAAGATTCAGGTGGCGCTTGACCTCACCGATTTGAGGAGAGCCATCGAGCTGACCAGAGAGTTGTGTAAAGCGGGGCTTGAGATGGTGGAGGCGGGCACCCCGCTGATAAAGACGTACGGCTTGTCTGCGGTTGGAGTTCTCAAAGCCACATGCCCAGGTGCAGAGGTTGTTGCAGACTTAAAGACCGCAGATGTCGGGGCCCTCGAGGCGCGTCTTGCGAGAGAGTTCGGAGCCGACTGGGGCACTGTGCTGGGTGCCGCCAACATGGAGACGATAGAGGAGTTTGTACGAGAGGCGAGGGTCTTGGGGCTACGGAGCATGGTAGACCTCATAGGGCTACCTAACGCTTTGGAGAGGGCTAGAGAGATTAGGCAGAGAGTCCTCCCAGACTTGTTCGTCTTCCACTTGGGCATAGATGTGCAGAGGAGAACTGGGCTTAGGTTTGAGGAGCTTCTAGAGTTGGCGCATAAGCTAAGGGCCGAGGGCGTGGGGGTCGGCATCGCGGGGGGAATCACAGAGCGGGAGGTCGAGATACTTGTAGAGAGCGGGAAGACCGTCGATGTGGTCATCATCGGAAGAGCTATTGTAAACGACCCTTCGCCCTCTTCGAAATTTATCATTATAAACAATATTTTAAAACGGATCAGGTGATAGGTTATTATGAAAATAGTACTCGTAGCAATTCCAGGTGGTGGAAAGACCACTATAATGAACTTCGTCAAGCAGAAGCTCCCTGACGTCAAAATTATAAATTACGGCGACGTAATGTTCGAGATTGCGAAACAGAGATTTGGGATTCAGCATAGGGATGAAATGAGGAAAAAAATACCTGTAGAGGAGTATAGAAAGATCCAAGAAGAGGCGGCGCAGTACATAGCCTCGTTATCTGGCGACGTAATTATCGACACCCACGCCTCGATTAAGATAATGGGAGGTTATTACCCCGGGTTGCCGGACAGAGTTATTTCTAGGTTAAAACCAGACGTCATTTTGCTACTGGAGTATGATCCCAAAGACATCATCGAAAGGAGGAAGAAGGACCCCGAAAGATCTAGAGATGTGGAGACTGAGGAGGAGATAGAGATGCACCAAATTGCGAATAGATACTACGCCTTCGCAGCTGCCAATGCAGGAGAAAGCACCGTCCATATACTTAGTCTTAGGGGCAAACCCCAAAGTAGACCCTTTGAACATTCAGAGACGGCCGCCGAATATATCGTAAACTTGATACTTAAGTCTAGAAAGTCTTAAATAACCTCTTGTTATGGGGGCCATGCCTAATGCGTTGATTTACGTAGTTGATATGGCTAAGAGGGAGGAGTACTCCGTGCTTAAGAATTTCCTAGCCAAAGCGGGTTACGACGTAAGAACCGCGATAGGTTCTCGTGATACGAATATAAACTACGACGTGGACCTCATGGACATGCCGCGCGACGAGGTGGCGGAGTTGGCGGAGAAATTCGATCTGCTCGCGCTCGCAGGCGGCTACAAGATTTACTACTACGTCTTGAGGAAGAAGCCCCCGCTTAAGATATGGGACTTAAACATAGACGTGGATAAGCTAAACGCCTTGGTGGGGCAATTTTTCAAGAACGGGAAGCTTCTAGTCGCGCCCCTAGCCGTTCCAGGCCACCTAGCTCAGCTGGGTTTTCTGAAGGGGAGAGATGCCACCGTATATCCCACTACGGAGCTTGTCAGGATTCTAAAAGACAACGGCGCGAGGTTTGTGAACCGCCAGGTGGTGCGAGACAAAAACGTGATAACTGTAAAAGACGTCACCGCCGTGGGCGAGAAAGAGTTCCTGAGCGTTTTCCGTGAAGCAACTTGAAAGCTTTGAAATCCCCCGTACAGTAATTTTTGGACCAGGTGCGCTCTCCAAAACGCCGCAAGTTGTCGCATCTCTAAAGGCGACAAAGATATTGATAGTTACAGGAAGATCCGCAACGCTACAATACGCCAACGCCGTCGCCAACCTCCTCTCTGAATACTCGGCGGAGGTCTTGAAATACGACGAGGTTGACTACGACAGATCCGGCTTCGAGCTGGTGTTTGGAATAGGCGGAGGAAGGCCCATAGATGTGGCGAAGGTATACTCCTACCTCCACAAGAAGCCTTTAATTGTAATACCCACCTCGGCTAGCCACGACGGCATAGCCTCTCCCTACGTCTCCTACACGCTTACTCAGAAAATGGCAAGACACGGAAAAATCGTAGCGTCCCCCCTGGCTATTATTGCGGACACCTCGGTGATCTTAAGCGCGCCTTCCCGCCTGTTGAAGGCGGGCATCGGCGATTTGTTGGGCAAGATAATAGCGGTGAGAGATTGGCAACTTGCACATAGGCTAAAGGGCGAGCCATACAGCGAATACGCCGCGCACCTCTCCCTCACGAGCTACAAGATAGTAGCCGCCAACTCCGCGAGAATAAAAAACTTCGTACGTGAAGAAGACGTCAGAGTTCTCGTAAAGGCTCTTATAGGATGCGGCGTGGCCATGGGCATAGCAGGCTCCTCAAGGCCATGCAGCGGCTCTGAACACCTCTTCGCCCACGCCGTAGAGACCAGAATCGGAGAAAACGAGGCAATACATGGGGAGTTGGTGACCCTGGGCACCATAATAATGGCGTATCTGCACGGCATTAACTGGCGCAGAATCAGAAAACTTGCTGAGACAGTGGGGTTGCCAACCACGCTTAGACAAGCTGGCATAGACCCCGACGTGGCGATCGACGCGCTCGTCACCGCACATACAATACGCCCAGATCGCTACACGATACTCGGCGACGGGCTAAGCAAAGAAGCCGCCAAAAAGGCGTTGGAAGACACCGAACTGATTTAAATAGCCCCAGAGATACTGCCTTAGTGATTGAGAGGTTTCCGGAGCGATAGGTGAGCGGGCCGAAGAAGCTGATTAGTAGAAATCTTTCACATCCACATCTAGCAACTGTGTGATCGGTGCATTAATTGGGATGAAATACGCAGTGCGCCCAGGTATCTTAGCGCTGGCGGCCACCCCAGTTTTGCCCAGCAACACAACGCCTATTGCCAACTTGTATGTTGGGAAGAATAGCCAACCCGCGGCGTTTAATTCTCTGTTGATTTTTATCCTTGTACCTACAATCTCTAGTATTGACACTCGTTTAACGTCTTTTGACGCCGTAAGCCTACTTATGTAGATTTTTATCTTGCTCTTAGGGATGGTCTTGATAATTGTTTTTCTATATTTTCTAGCTTTGATTAATACGAGTTTCCTATTTAAATTTCTTTTATTTCTATATATTTCAATCTTAATAATGGTTCGTCTATCTTTCTTTTCCACATCTTTCGAAATATTTAATTATATATCCTTTACTAGCTACGTGACAGAAAAATGGTACCAGCTCTCGGTCGAGATACACAAAAAGTACGGCGGCAAGATCTCGGTATTTCCAAAGGTTCCAGTCAGATCGATGGAGGACTTCGCCATATACTACACGCCGGGCATCGCCGAGGTGTCTAGACGCATACACAAAGAGCCGAAGTTGGCGTTTGAATTCACCTCGCGGTGGAACATCATAGGGGTCATAACAGACGGCACCAGGGTGCTCGGGCTTGGGAATGTCGGGCCTGAGGCGGCGTATCCGGTTATGGAGGGAAAGGCGCTGATCTTCAAATATCTGGGCGGCGTCGATGCAATCCCTATCCCAATTAGGGTGAAGACGCCTGAGGAGTTCATATTTGTCGCCAAGGCGCTGGAGCCTGCGCTTGGCGGCGTCAACCTCGAAGACATAGAATCGCCGAAGTGTTTCTACCTGCTTGAAAAACTGAGGGAGGAGCTGAGGATACCTGTGTGGCATGACGACCAGCAGGGCACGGCAACCGCGGTTCTCGCAGGTTTAATCAACGCCCTTAAGCTCGTAGGCAAGAAGATTAGCGATGTGACTATAGCTTTAATAGGCGCGGGTGCCTCCAACATATATACCGCAAGAGTGTTGATCAAATACGGCGCCAAGCCAGGCAATCTCATCCTTGTAGATAGCAAAGGCATACTACATCCTGAGCGAGACGACATAGACAAATTGATGGTTGAGAATCCCTGGAAGTACAAATACGCCATTGAGACAAACGCCGAAAGGCGTAAGGGCGGTATCCCGGAGGCCATGAAAGGCGTTGATGTAGTAATAGCCGCCTCTAGACCAGGCCCCGGTGTAATTAAGAAAGAGTGGGTCGCCGATATGAATAAAGACGCAATTGTCTTCGCTCTTGCGAATCCTGTCCCAGAGATCTGGCCTTGGGAGGCTGAGGAGGCAGGCGCAAAGATCGTAGCCACCGGCAGAAGCGACTTCCCCAATCAAGTGAACAACTCCTTAATCTTCCCAGCTGTTTTTAGAGGGGCCTTAGATGTACGTGCAACTACGGTGACCGATGAGATGCTGCTAGCAGCGGCTGAGGAGGTGGCGAAATTTGCAGAGGAGAAGGGCATACACGAAGAGTACATAATCCCTAAGATGACGGAGTGGGAGATATACGTAAGAGAGGCCGCAGCCGTCGCCGCAACCGCATCTGCGCAGGGCGTTGCAAGAATACCAAGGTCTTATAAAGAGGAGCTAGAAGTTGCCCGTTCGATAATTGAAAAGAGTATAAAAACTCTAGAACTCTTGATGAAAGAAAGAATTATTGAGTAATTTTTACCTCCTCTCAATCGGTACGTATTGTAGGTCGTGCGGGCCTATGTAACATGCACGCGGTCTAAATATCCTGTTGATCTCCCAATACTCCAAAATATGGGCGACCCAGCCAACAACTCTCGACACTGCGAATATCGGCGTGAAGTACTCATACGGGATGCCCATGTAGTAAAACGCTATGCCCGACCAGAAGTCTACGTTAGGGTAAAGTTTCCTTTGCTGGAAGTAAGGGTGATTAAGTATTTCCTGCTCAATGGCGCTGGCTATCGCATATAGGTTCTTCGGGTCGCCGAACTTATTTACATAATCTTGGGAAAACTCTTTAAAGATCTTCGCTCTTGGATCGTACGCCTTGTATACTCTATGCCCAACGCCCATGAGCTTTGGCCCGCCGGGCTTAGTAACTGCCTCTACCAGCTCTTTTGCTTTAGAGGGGTCGCCAATTTCTAGGTAGTTTCTCACAGCCATTTCGTTAGCCCCACCGTGTAGAGGCCCCTTCAGCGCCCCCACTGCAGCGGCCACCGCAGAGTACATGTCGCTAAGGGTAGACGCCACGACGTGCGCCGTAAATGTGCTTGCAGGCACCTCGTGATCGGCGTGAAGAATTAGATAGAGATCTATACCCCTTGCAACTAGCGGGTCTGGCTCCTTTCCAAACATCATGTAGAGGAAGTTGGCCGCGTGCGACAAGTCGCGCCTGGGTTTGACGACGTCAAGTCCGCGGGAGAATCTGTAGTGGTATGCCACTATACTCGGCATCTTCGCCACAAGCTTCTCAGCGACTCTATAGGCAAGCTCTTTCTCCTCGGCCTTGTACCTACCCACTCTAAGCGCCTCGGCAAGCTTCAAGTTGTCCTCGTCGAAGGCGCCCTCCGCCGCCACAGCCGCCTCAATTGCAAACATCGGATGAGCCTTGGCCAAGTTCTTGATCACCTCTACGGTCGATGGGTGAAGTTCCCTATGCGTCTTTAGCCGCTCGGTAAACTCGTCGAGCTCCTTCTTGTTTGGAAGCTTGCCATATAGGATCAAGTAGGAGACCTCTTCGTAGGTGGAGCTACGCGCCAAATCCTCTATTCTGTACCCTCTGTACCACAAAATACCTTTTTCTCCGTCAATGTCGCTGATAGACGTGTTTTTTATCAAGACGTCCTCTAAACCATGTATAATCGGCCCACATGGCGACTGTAGTATTTTTCCTGAGGTCTTTATTTGTACAGTCTGCTCACTCATGTACTAGAAGAGCTAAATTCCTAAATTGTTTTTGTTTGATTATTCAAGTAAGCTGATTAGCCAATTCAGATAGGATGCCGCCTGTCACAAATCCATCGGGCTTCCTTCATCATTATACGTTGAGGACCTTGGAGCATTTAAGTTCTATCAACCCCAACGTATCTGAAAACGTCTCGCCGCATACGACGACTGCCGTGGTAGCTTGCCTTACGTATGTTCTTAAGGCCTCGGCCAGTGAGGTGTCGTATTTCTCCAGGGGATCTTCTAAAGGGGGGAGCATGAAGGTGTCTCCTCTACGTTCAATTATCAAAGCTCCACATGCTCCAAGTCTTACTAAGCTGTCGCGCATGGCAACCACATCTGCCACTAACTCCTCTAGTAGATACGCAATACACCTCTTGCCGCATAGCAGTCTCTTTGCTTCATCTACTGGGAATATACCTACGATTCCACAGAGGTTTAACGTATCTCTCAAGAACGTTTGCCCAGCGCTGGTGATTTTGACACCGCCTCTCAATACGGCGACGTGACCTAAGTCTCTGCCGCCCTCTAATAAAGTCCTCACAACGCCTTCTCCGATTTTCAACTCCTCGGCTAAGTTCTTCCTACCACGCGGAGTGTTAGAGTTGTATAGAATAGCCAACAACTGTAAGTACGCCACCTCTCTGCTTCTCATGCATATATTTTTCTCGTCGTTTTAAAATTTTTTAAATGGATACAGAAAGGCGGATATGGCAGCCGTAAAGATAGAGGAAGTTAAACCACAAGTGGAACGCTTCGCCGCCCATAGCCATATAAGAGGTCTCGGTGTAAGGAATGGAAAGGTGGAATTTGTCGCAGACGGTTTCGTAGGCCAGATGGAGGCAAGGGAGGCGGCTTATATCGTCGTAAAGATGATTAAAGAGGGCAAGTTCGCAGGAAAGGGCGTCTTGATCGTAGGTCCGCCTGGCACGGGCAAAACAGCGCTTGCGCTCGGCATAGCGAGGGAGCTAGGCCCAGAAACCCCCTTCGTGGCGTTGAGCGGCGGGGAGGTGTATTCGCTTGAGGTTAAGAAGTCTGAGTTTCTAATGCGGGCGTTACGAAGGGCCATAGGCATCAAGATACGTGAGTGGAGGAAAGTCTACGAGGGCGAGGTGAGGGCGCTGGAGTTTAGATATGGCAAACACCCATACAACCCATACCTACAGAGAGTGTTGGGAGCCATCGTCCGACTACGCACAAGAGACGAAGAAAAGACTCTTCGCGTGCCGGCAGAAATTGCGCAACAGCTCATCGAACTCGGCGTCGAGGAGGGCGACATTGTTATGATCGACGAGGAGACCGGCGTCGTCACTGTATTGGGGAGGGGGGAAGGCGGCGAGCAGTACGACATCGCCATGAGGAGGAGGGCCGAACTACCGAAGGGACCTGTATATAAGGAAAAGGAAATTGTCCGTTTCTTCACGCTTCACGACGTTGATCTATCGTTGGCTAGGCAGAGGGGGCTCATATCGGCCATGATATTCGGGTTTGCGGAAGAGATCAAAG
>Ga0209740_1000273_pt1 | contig 9319 bp, 11 predicted proteins | sample ConCONMetagenome_FD_184733 | JGI IMG/M metagenome (GOLD analysis project Ga0209740, IMG submission 184733) | Hot spring microbial streamer communities from Conch Spring, Yellowstone National Park, USA - CON_C (SPAdes) (version 3) | ecosystem: Environmental > Aquatic > Thermal springs > Hot...
TCACAGACAGAGAGTCGCTTGAGAGGATAGCTAGGGGAGAACAGCCGGAAAACTGCACCGCCGTGGAGCCCTAGGCGACAGCCACTACGCTAACCGGCCGCCCATCCCGTAGCTCTATTCTGATGTAGTTGCTCCGCGGCAGGTTTTTTATGCCTTGCAACCAGCTCAGCACTGTGTCTAGCTTGTCTGAGGGATATGTCAGGAGTATGATCGGGTTTTTGGCGTTGTCGGGCAAGACGTTTCTAAAGTCATGTGGAACGATGGCGCCACTTGTCCGGGGTATAGGCAAAACGTAGACAGGCTTCTCAGCGGCGTCGAAGGCTATGCGCTGAACCACGGCGCCTGGGAGACTCACGCCGGGTGCGTAACTCACCGCGTAGACGTAGGCGTCGCCGTATTTCTCCGGCCTACTCCTAGACACATTTCCGTTAAAAAACACAAAGGCCTCAGACACCGACAAGACGGAGGCGAAGTCAACGCCGGAAGACCCGCCGCCGTGGCCGAATATAATACCGCCAAGACCCGTCACGCCCAGGATGTAACCTGTCTCTGCGAATATGAGCGCGGCGAGGGCTATGATGAAGAACTTTCCACGCCTCCTCTTCTTATCTCTTCCTGCAGGCATGTATACGCCGTGGTCCGGATTTATAAAGTTGATGTACTAGCAGTACTGCAACACGCCCGGGTTGACGTAGACTATCCAGATAACGACGAGGTAGAGGAGCGTCAGCGCGACGCCTACAGTTTCGAGACCTCTGTACCATCTGCTCAGCAACAGAGAGCCGCCGGCCAACACGCCGAGTATGACGAAGCCGAGAAGCGTGTTGCAAAAGGGCCTGGCGGGGTCAAAGATAGACCAGAGCCCGCTGAATACGAGCGATACAAACACGAGCACGGCGAGGCCCACAGCCACGTCGAACTTGTCCATGGGCGGTCATATCGACATATTTTTAAATTATTACCTCCCGCCTCGTCGTGTCCGTTATCTTTAGCGGCGAGGTCATCTGCCCCGTCTGCGGCTCCAAAACCTTCAGATACGTAGAGCTCCTCTACGAAACTCCCTTCTTCGGCAACGTGCTGATACAGAGCGGGTACTGCTCTGCCTGCGGCTACAGGCTCTTCGACGTAGAATGCGCAGAGGTGGGGCGGCCCACCCGCGTCATATTCACGGCGAAGGACGGCCTAGACGTGGCCAAGTCCTTCCTAATTAGAAGCAAAACAGGCATCATCCACTCGCCGGACCTCGGCTTCTCGTTAGAGCCGGGAACTCACGGCGATACTTTCATCACCACTGTGGAGGGCTTTATGTACAAGGTAGTCGACTATGCCGAGAGGCTCAAACTCCTCGAGCCAGAAGCCGCCGAGAAGGTGGATAAATTCATTTCAACCATATACAGAAAGATCGAGGAGGGCGGCTTCACCCTCGTCGTAGAGGACCCCCAGGGCAAGTCCTTCATAGTTCCCTACCGACAGGAGACCGTAAAAATCGAGCACCTAGGGTCGTTGTATTGAAACTCGTGGAGACTCAGCGCCAAGTTCGTCAAGTCGTATAGGCTCAGACCTGTGGCCCCCTCCAAGTCTTTAGCCACGGCGAGCATGTAGCCCGTGGGCATAAACGCCACCACGAAATCCGCCAAGTGGACCCTGCGCCCATCTCTAGTGGTCCTAATCCCCTTAAACCCCTCGGCCAACTTATCCCCGCCGATATCACTCGGGGTCTCTTCTCCAGCTCTATCACGATAGAGCCTCCATCCATATTTATAGGTTCTTAAAGGTCTGCATCACGCTGGTGGATTATCGGCGGCTTGTCTCCTCCAGCCACTTCTCTATAGCGTCTGCAAACTCGGCGAAGCGCTTGAAGCCGTCTAGATGCCTCCTGCCGCATACGACCTCTACGCCGCCGTCGCTCTTCCGGCGCATCCTCGGCTCCTCGCCCGTAATGGCCTTTATTACAGCGGCGAGCCTCTCCGCATCCGTCTACCTGCCGCTGGGGGCGTCGGCCCTCGCCACGGCGAAGTCCAATGCCGTGTTGTCTCTGCCGTATCTGCCGAAGGTAATCGTGTACTCGCTCCTCACGCCGTCCACCTCAGCCGTAACTTTAAGTCTCAGCAACTCCTGCCGCTACTGCCCTTGTCGAACTCGGCGCCTCCGCCTATTACCTTCACCACGTGGTGTGCGGATCTCTACCATACATCCACGTCCCGTCTGGCGCATACAGTCTCTCCCCCTCCACCCCGTATGTGCCCTCGGCGACGGCCTTGTACAGCATTGTTAATTTCTCCCTTGCCTGTCTCTGCGTCCCCAGCAGAAGCTGTTTCAGCGTGTCTCGGAAGTGGAAGAGTTGCCTCTTCTCCTCCTCCGATGACGGAAATGTCTCGGCGATCTTCTGCGTGCGTATTTGATATACAGCGTCCACCCCGGGAACACCCAGTCCGCCGGCCCCCGCAAGACGCAATTCTTCTCTACAGCACCAGGAAAAGCTTGAGGTTAAGAGGGGAGAGGTTGAGGCGTTAGGAGTGGGTTGCAGAGCGGCGGCGATGAGACTGATAGGCGCAGTTTGCTGAGGACGGGGACGGGGGGCGTCGTTGCTGGTTCTAGTGCTAAGCGTCGGTGGGCGTCAGGCTTGCGCCGGGGTTGTGGTTGCAGTGCTTAGCTTGTTTATCGTGTCGCCGAGGGCCTTGTACATCAGGACATAGCCCACGGCCGCGAGGATTCTGCCCAACCCGACGAATGCCGTGAGGACTCCGCCCAGCCCGAGGAACGTCAAGAGTATGTCAACGACGAAGAGAATACCTGCCGCCATATATAGGGAGTTTTGATATCTGCTGTGTAGCCTAAATGCGCCCAGCATGAAGGTCAATATATAGCCTATAAGGCTAATTATGCCGCCGATCATTATCACACCGAAGGCCAGCATAGAACCGCCTAATGCGGCTATGGCCGGCCTCTCCTCCACGGCGCCAGTAATTGCGGCTACGACGAGCCCAGACACCACTATGAGAAGGCCCGCTATCATAAGTGTAGTACCTGTGTAGCATATGCGGAATCCGCTGTCTATCTGCGAGAGTTGACGGATGCCGGGCCGAATCTTGCCGAAGATGGCGTAGAGAGAAATGACAAGGGAAACTAGCATTAGAAGACCGAAAACGATCAATGCGCCCATAATTCCAGCGGGCTCTATCAGAGCGTCGAAGAGGTACACGCTAAAGAGGTATCCGGCCTCTGCGGCTATAATAAACATAATTATTCCGACGAGGAGGTAGAGTAAGCCGCTTCTAAGCGTTCTCAACGCCGATATCTCCACGTTTCGCGTCTCCATGTAAATACAGTATGATGATATATTTAAGTTATAGGGTCTCTAATATGCTGTATATCTTTTCGTTTTCGGCGGACCAGAGTGGAGAGCTCCGCGTCACTACGCACCTTCTCTCTGTCTTGACGCAATTAGCCTCGCTCGACCAGGGCTCTGAAGACCTCACCCACTATCTGTTGTGAGACTTGTGTCTTTTTCGCAGCTTCGCTGGGGCACAGCTGAGGCGGCCCAGCGAGGCGGGGCGGTCTTTGAGAAGCCGTTGCCAAGGTGGTCTCTTCCTCTAGCCGCTTCTCAATGAGAGAAACAACCTCATGACGACCTTCTCTTCTGGCTACGTCAAGAGGAGTATTTTCGTCCTTAGTTCTTTATCGTCGGATCCGCCCCGTGTTTAAGAAGAGGCTTCACGATGTCGGCATTGCTCCTGGGCCGCTACATGTAGCGGCGTCTAGCCGTCTTTGTCTCGGATATTTGGATCTGCTTCGTATTCGAGAAGAAGCTTTACGACGTCGACGCGGCCTCATCCGCCGCTTACGCCGCGTAGAGCGCCAGAGGCTCGAGGCGGCGCGTTCCAGCTGGAGAAGCACATGGCCGCAACCAACACGACGGCAGAGGTGCAACAGCCTGCAAAGCTCCAGAGAGAAGTCTCACACAGCTACGAGAAGAGGCGGCGAGATTAGGCGCGTAAGTGCGCCGGACTGCCTCAACGCGCGGTGGAAGAGGCTGAATCCTTAGTGAAGAGGCTTTTCGACGTGGTGGAGGGTCTTCAGCCTGAAGTCGCCGCCGTGGCTGTCCTGTAGACCGCCGCGAAGGCGGCCGGCGTGCTTAGGCCTTTGGAGGACTTCCTCAAATGCAGTAAAGCCGAGGCGCGAAGGATGAGGAAAGCGGCGTGAAGGCTGTGGAGCCGGGCGGGAGGACCTCCAATCGAGGACTACGTGAAGACGCTGGCGGCTAGAGTTGACCTGCCTGCGCCCGTAGTCAAGTCTGCGGTAGATATTCTGGAGAGGAACAGGAGGTTTCTGTCTGGTAAGATATCCGTGGGTTTCTGCGGCGGCTTTGTGGCTGGCGTCGTTTAAGAGGCTGGGGCTTTTGAAGGCGCTGGCTGAGGCGGCTGGCACAACGACGGCGAGCGTGAGGAACGCCGCCAATATGTTGAGGGTATGAAGGTCTGGAAGATAAAGCAGTACCTCCCCGCACTGCTTTTGCACATGCAGAGGCGTTTGGAGGGCGGGAGAGGTGCAGTAATCTCCATAAGGACGCGGGACGTGTGCGACGTGAATAGGCGTTGCGGCATGGTCGTGCACAGCCTCATGACGAGCCTGGTTGAGAAAGGTCTCGCAAAGCGGCTCAAGAGGGGCACCTACTTAATCGAGAGGAGTGTAGCGGAGGAGGTGTTGTCAGCCTTGAGGCAGTGGATATGACGACGGTTAAGAAAATGAAGACCGCGGCCTCTGTTTTTGAACTGCCTCGGAGGCTGGGTGTCCTTCAGTATGTGGAGTACGAGCCTCCTCCGAGGGAGTGGTGCACCTCCGATGGGTGCCTCTACGAGGGGATGCCGACGGCGAGCTAGCTGAGGGGCGACCCCGGACAATACCTCGTTACAAAGTATTCGAGAATATGCATAAATTCGTCGTAGGCAGTGAGCTTCTTATATAAGCCTTTAATCAAATCTTCTGTGGCGTAGCCCAGTTGCCTGTATCTACAAGCCCTAATTAACGTGGCGAGCTTGTCGGCGAAAGCCACCACCCGCCCCACCAGATTAGTCTCGTAGCGATACCAACGGAAGAGCTCAGCCAAGTGGGGGAAGTCTCTCTTGAACACCTCCTCCTCCACCTCTTCCCACTTCAGCCTCTCCCGCACCTCCCTCGCCGGGTGCCCCAGCACTGCCTCGGCCAAGTCGTGCACCGCGGCCACGGCCAACACCTTAGCCAAATCCACCTCGACCCCCTCTGCGTTGAGTCTCGCCGCCACTTCGCCGGCCAGCAGGGTGACGAGGAGAGAGTGTGCGCAGACCGTCTCGGCGTCGCCCACGCCCCGCTGAAGCCAGCCGACCCTCGGAGTTTTACATAACGTATCCACCACCGTGATTAAGTCGTCGCTCATAACGCCCCGAAGACGAGCGGGTCCGACCTCTTGCTTATCTCGTAGGCAAACGGCGTCTTCAAAACTGCGGACACCTCCTCTCTCTTGAAGTTTGCCAACGCCCACGACATCTTTACATATGCAGTTTCGGGGAGCATGTCCTCCAGCGGCACGACGCCCATAGAAACCAACTCGCGCCCCCTCCTGTACACGTAGAGGTTAGTCCTGCCGTAGATGGTCTGGCTGGTCATGGCCACTACGACGCCGGCGTCTACCAGCTTCTTGACGGCGGGGAGGAGGTACTCCCCCACGTGGCCGAAGCCCGTGCCCTCGATGACCACGCCCTTCACCCCCACCTCGAGGAGGACCTCCAGCAGACGGGGGTGCATGCCTGGGAAGAACTTCACGAGCGCCACCGCCTCTTCAAACTTCGTGGTGTACTCCAGAGAGCCCCTCGCCTTATACTCCTCGGCGTTTATCTGAAGCAAGTCCTTCTCTGGGTAGTACTCGGCGAGGGGGATCGCGTTTATCGACTGAAAGGCGTCGCGGCGGGAGGTATGCATCTTCCTGACCCTAGTGCCTCTGTGCACAGCTACTACGGCGTCGCCGCTGGTTTTGTGCATAACGACGACCGACTCAGCGAAGGGGGCCCTAGCCGCCACCGCGATTGCGGCCTTTAGGTTGAGGACGGCGTCTGTGGAGGGCCTGTCACTCGACCTCTGCGCCCCCACCAGCGCTATGGGGCCCGGCGCGCTTCTGAAGGCGAAGGCCAGGGCTGCCGCGGTGTAGTGCATGGTGTCTGTGCCGTGGAGAACCACCACGCCCCGCGCCCCTCTCTGGAGGGCCTCCCCCACCCTAGCCGCTATCTGGGACCACACGGAGGGGGTCATGTCTTCGCTGAACTTCGCCGCGACCTGCTCAGCCTCTATAGGCGCCTCCAAGCCGCCCAGCACCTCAAAGAGGTACTCCACGCTTAGGGTGGGGTAGACGCCGCCAGTCACGTAGTCAACCCGAGACAAGATGGTGCCCCCAGTCGCCAGGAGCCACACCTTCTCCCCCTCCACCCTCGGCAGGTCACGCCTCGCGACCTCCGGGGACTGCACCTCTCCCAGGTCCACCACCTCCTTGACCCTGCCCCTCCTAAACCCCACGTTGTAGCCGTTTCTAAGCTTCACCACAACCACGTCTGGTTCGCTGAACTGAGTCGGCGGGATCAACACTCCTTCGAAGACGTCGCCGTTGTCCAGGACGACCTTGACCTTACGATACATACTTGTCGAGCCAGTTGAGGATCTCCTTAAAGTTTTCCATTCGGTGGCGGGGCTTCCCCTTCCGGGTGAGCTCGTGGCTCTCCTCGGGGAACAGCACCAGCTTGGTCTCTACGCCGTGGAGCTTAAGCGCTGTGAAGAACAGCACGCCTTGGTCGAGCCAAGTCCTGTAGTCCTCTATGGAGTGTATAATTAACGTTGGGGTCTTTATCCTGTCGGCTAGGTACAGGGGGCTCTTCTCGACACATAGCTCCCGGTTTCTCCACGGCGTGCAACATATCTGATCCTCCACGAAGTACCACCCGATGTCTGTGGTGCCGTACATGGAGACCCAGTCGCAGATAGACCTCTGCGTCACCGCGGCCTTGAACCTGTCCGTGTGTGCGATGATCCAGTTGGTCATGAACCCGCCGTATGAGCCGCCCGCCACAGCCGCCCTCTCGCGATCCAGGGGGAAGCGCGCCGCCGCGTACTCCACCGCCTCCATGAGGTCTTGGAAATCCCTTTCGCCGTATCTACAGCGTATGTCGGCAAACTCCTCGCTGTATCCGTCGCTCCCCCGCGGATTCGTGTACACAACGGCGTATCCCCTCGACGCGAGGAGGTGGAACTCGAACATAAAGCCCTCGCCATATGCCGTCTTAGGCCCCCCGTGTATGTAGAGAACCCACTTGTGCGGCCCCTCCCCCTCCGGTAGAAGCACCCAGCCCTCCACCTCTTCGCCGTCGCTCGCCCTAAAAGCGAACTTCTGCGGCCGCCTCAGCCGCCACCGCTCCAACACGAAGTCGTTGAAACGGGTCAGCCGCCGCGCCTCGCGGCCATCCCAGAGGTAGAGCTCCTTCGGCATATGCGCCTCCATGTAGGTATAGACGATGCCGCCGTCTGCCGGGACGAACTCATCCACGACGCCGCCAGGCGCCAACACGGCCTCCACAGACCCGCCCAGATCCGCCTTGAACAAGGAGACCGAGCCGCCTACGGTGGCCTGAAACAGCACCCCGTCGCCGGTCCAGTAGAGAGACCGCGTGTAGCTGGGCCCTCTGACATCGCTGTTAACGCCGTTTCCAACGCCGTATTTAAAGCCGCAGGTCAGACACCGCGGCTCCTCCCCCTCAGCCGCCACCCACACCCTGGCGTGAGACGCGAAGCCCCTAGGCCGCAGATGCCCCGTGAAGGCCAGGCGCCGGCCGTCGGGGCTCCACGCGAGGTCGGAAACCCCCGAGAAACCAGACGCCCACGCCCGCCGCTCGCCCGTCCTAAGATCCAGCACCACCACGTCCACCATATACGGCCTCCTCCAGTCCGGCGCAACGGCGTAGGCGATCCTCCTCCCGTCTGGGCTCCACGCCGCTTTCAAAACCCTCACCTCACCCTCCGTCAGCCTCTCCACGGCGCCGCTGTAGGCATCGACGAGAAAGAGGTGGCTCGCCACGTTGTAGGAGAAGCCGAAGTCGTTCATCCACACCGGGAGCCTCTCCACGTGCTTCACGTCGTCCTCCGGCGCCCCCTCGTAGGCCACGACGGCAAGCAAGTCGCCGCCGGGCCCCCAGACGAAATCCAAGACGCCCAAGAACCTGGCCAGTTGCCTAGCCTCGCCGCCCCACTCCGCCACCCACAGCCCAACGCCCCTCTCCTTCTCCCCAAACCCCCTCCGCGACAGAAACGCCAACCTGTCCCGAGACGCCTTAGCCGCCAGGTCAAAAGGCCCCGGCAGAAGAACCCTCGCCGAGCCCCCCTCGTATACCCACACCGAAGACTCGTACCTGTTCTGCTCCAGGCTTATCCTAGTGACTGTGAAAAGTACACGACCCCCGCCTGCGTCGGGGCCCGACACCAACACGAGCTTTGCTAAATCCTCCGGCCCCATGGAGGAAAAAAGATGTAGATAAATTACTCCCCCGGGCAGACCCCCTCTGTGTTTGAGACCTGCGGCGTGAAGAGGAAGCTGAACACCTGCAACGTCACCACGCGGCCCACCGCCATCTGCCCCGGCGCCAGCTGGAGCCCAGGAAAGAAGGCCTTCACGTACCCTGCATCGCCGGCCTTCACCTCAGACGTCTCGCGCCCCCTCACGACGACGGTCACCCCCGACGCCTCCTTCCCGTTCAGCTCCACGCCCACGATCTTCAGCCCCCCGGAGCCGCCCACCATGAAACACAGCTTAACCTCAGTACCGCCGTCGCGGGGATAGGCGTAGGCCTGCGTAACCGCGACGTAGATGTACTGCAGGGAGGAGTAGAACGTGGTGTAGAGGTATCCAGCCACGGCGATGGCTATCGTCAATATAACGGCCATAAGGATGGCCACCTGGATGCTCACAACCGCGCCTCTCATGGTATACAGTGGCCATATATTTAAATTAACACGGGTCGGTGCCCCGCCGGCCTCACAGCGCGGCACATGCCGCCCTCACCCGGCGCAGTCCCGGCTCGCGTCTAGTCAAGCCCCGGTTTATAACCCTTACGCCGCCCAAAACTTTTTAAGTGCATACAACGTCCCATCCTATGAGGAATATCCCTATTAACAAGGTAAATGACTACGTCTGGGAGATACCGCCCGGCGTCAAGCCCTGCCAGAAGGTACCCGTGAGGATCTATGCAGACAGCGCCCTCCTGGAGAAGATGAAGGCCGACATGACCATCGAACAGGGCATAAACGT